>ERZ773005.167-NODE-167-length-63208-cov-6.708866_pt1 | contig 63208 bp, 62 predicted proteins | sample MGYA00580666_ERZ773005 | MGnify/ENA primary metagenome ERZ773005 (study PRJEB29015, sample SAMEA2737999) | human oral metagenome | biome: human oral; feature: human-associated habitat; material: dental | place: China | collected 2061 ...
TCGAACCCACCTCTAAAGCTTGGGAAGCTTTCATTCTACCGATGAACTATGCCCGCGGACGTTACGCCAAGTATTGTATCATAGATTGATGGACGTGGCAAGGGGGAGTTTCAGGGGGGCTGCCCCGTGTGCTTCCTCCTGCCTTACGGCTGCTGCGCTGCGTCCCCTGCGCTGCCGAAGCCTGCGGCAGATGCGGGCGCGGGCAGGGGCTTGATGACGATGTCGAGGCGGTCGCCGTTCTTGATGGGGTCGGTGAAGACGACGGGGCGGCGGTTGACGAAGATGGAGACGCTGACGCGGCTCGTGGCGGGCGGCGGTTCGAAGCCGACGGCGAGCAGCGCTTCGTTGACGGTCGTCGCTTTTTTTTCGGAAATTCTGTAGTAGACGACGCTGCCGTCTTCTAGGTAGGTGCCGGGCGAAGCCTTGTGACCGTTGACTTCAAGCTCCAAAGAGGCGGAAGGGATCTCGTATTCCTGATCGTTGTAAGTGATAGTGACGGAGGCCTGCAGGCGTGAGATGTCGAGCACGTCGCTGAGCTTCGGCTCTGCCGTCATCTGATACTCGATGCGGTCGCCTTCATGGATCGGCTCGGAGATGGTTGCGGGCGCGTCGTTCAGCAGGATCTCGGGCGATACGACGTACTGCGCGTTGTTGTCGTTGAGCGTGTAGCGGATCTTGCGGCCCGTCGGCGGGTAGCCGGCTGCCTTTAAGGCCTCGCCCAAGGTGCGCGGCTCCTTGCTTTCGACGATGTCGCTGTCGGCGAGCAGACGGTCGGGCTTGGCGGCCTCGCCGTTGACGTAGGCGGCCTGGTGGATGCGCACGTCCTTGCCGTTGATTTCCAGCGGGAAGTCCGGCTCGATCTGCAGGACGTCGGCGAGGCGCACTTCGGGCGTTTCGCCGTCCTTGCCGTGCGCGACGGTGATGTGGCAGCCGGCCTTGACGAGGGCGTCGAGCGTCGTGTCCTCGCCGTCGAGCTTTAGGATCGCCATGGAGGGAAGCGAGCCGGGAAAGAATTTTTTCTCGCCGTTGACCGTGACCATGAGTCCGAGTCCGGGGCGGCCGTTGTACTTCTTGAGCTGGATGCCGGCGTTCAAAAGAGCGTCGGATACGGTGAGGTCGCGGAAATTGAAGAGGTTGATTTCCTGCTCGTTGACGTAGACGGAGAGGAAATGCAGCAGGTTGATCGAGGCGATTTTCAGGATGCCCAGGGGCGTGACGGCATCGGGCGTCTTGAGTTCTGCCGGGATGCTCTCGACGCCGATGACGCTCTCGGGGTGGCGCACGGCGACACGGTTCTCGGGCACGGAGAGCGCCTTGGCTACGAGCGCGGCGAGTCCCGGCGTCTGCGAGCCGCCGCCGACGAGCATGACGGCCTGCGGCGAGTCGCCGTTGAGTTCGAGCACCTGTCGTGCGATGGAGTCGGCGAGGTTCTGGATGTTCGGCATGATGGGGCCGATGACGTCGGAGGGGCCGAGGTCGTATTCTGTGCCGAGGATGTCGGAGAACTTCGATTCGCGCCCGGCGGAGGCGTTGCGCTTGACTTCTTCCGCCACGTTGAAGTCGAGGAGGTAGCGCTGGCTGATGGCTTCGGTGATCTCGTCGCCCGCCAAGGGCACCATGCCGTAGGCGATGATGGAGCCGTTCTTCGTGATGGCGACGTCGGACGTGCCCGCGCCGATGTCGACGAGCACGAGGTTCAGGTGGCGCATCGTCGGCGGAATGAGGACGTTGATGGCGGCGATTGGTTCCAAGGTAAGCGCGTGCATCTCAAGACCGACGTCCCGGAGCGCCGACTGCATGGAGTCGATGACCTGGCGCGGCAGGAAGGTCGCGATGACGGTCGCCCTGGCGGTATTGCCGCGCTGGCCGACGAGGCTCTTCAAGGGGATGTCGTCGAGCGTGTACTGGATCGTGCTGTAGCCGACGCAGTAGTAGCGGCCGGGGTCGTCGATGTCCTTGGAGCCGGCGAGCTTCGCCTGCGCCGCCTGCACGCCCGAGAAGTCGAGGGCGCGCTGCTGCTCGTCGGTGATGACGCCGTTGATCTCGACGGACGCTTCGGCGGTCATGGTGTAGAGGGCGCGGCCGGCGGCTGCGACGGAGGCGGACTTCAGCGTGCCCGTCGTCTTTTCGAGTTCATGCTTGACCTCGCGGATGAGGTCGGCGACCTGCGGCACGTCGTGGATCTGGCCGTCGAGCATGGCGCGTGTCTTGTGCTCGCGGCGCACGGTCGCGAGGATGCGCATCTGCTCGTTTTCGAGCTTTTCGGCGACGATGCCGATGATGCTGCGCGTGCCGATGTCGAGCGCGAAGATCGGCTCGCCGTGCGGCTTCTTCTTCGTGCTTGCCGCAGGGACGGTTTCGGCGGGGACGTCTTTTTTGACGGCGCTCTTCCTCGTCTTTTTTGCAGCGGCCTTCGTGCTCTTGCTGCGCGGGCTTTTCGCTGCGGTCTTGGCAGCAGCCTTCGTGCCGGGCTTCCTGCCGCTCTTCTTGGCGACGGGCTTTGCCGTGCCGTCCGGCGCGTCATTTGCGGCGGCTGCCGCTGCATCCTCTGCGCCGCCGTCCGTCTTTTTTGCGTCCGGCCTCGGCGTGACAGCGGGCTTCTCCTCTGCGCTTTCCGTTTCGCTTGGGATGACGCTTCCGCCTGATGCGGCTTTGGAAACGACGGATTCCGTGGCGAGGCTTTCCAGTTCTTTTGCTTTCACCGAGGTCTTTCTTGTTCTAGGCATCGAATGACTCCTTTGCTCTTCTCGCTTCCGCACGGCACAGGACTTCGCCGGCGCGTCCCATACGCCTTTCATGAAAATTTTAACTGCGGAAATGGGTTTGTCGAGGTTTTATGGAAGTGATTTTATAGAAGTGATAGAAGGTTAATTCTCTTATTTCGCGAATACTATAAAGGAATCCTGTTTCTTGCAGGAAATTTTCTACAAAATTATTTGAATGGAGAGAAGGGATCCTATGACGGGCAATCGGGAAGTCATCACGGGAAGCGACTTCAAACGCATGTTGAGCGGCGCTTACGGGGAGTTTCTTCTGGAATACGAGGGGATTGACACGCTTTCAAGAAAGAGGCAGGGGGATCGCTCGGCGCTTCCGGGCACGCATGTGCTGCGCACGATGGGCGCGGCAGTCATGCCGCTCGTCGATGTGAAGGATGAGAGCATCGGCGGGCTTGCAAGACGCGTGGCGAGCGCGGCGACGCTCGGCGCACGCGGCGCCGCGGGCGTCGTGCTCGCGCAGCTCCTGCGCGGCATTGCGAAGGGGTTGTCGGGGAAGAATGACGCGACCTCGTCGGAATTCGGCAAGGCGTTCCAGTACGGCATCCTCTACGCGCAGCGCGTGCTGCCGCCGACGGTGGAGACGGCGCTCGTCACCGCCGCCAAGGCGGTGGCGAAGGGCGCGTACCATGCCGTGCGAGCGAATCTGCCCATATCGGAGATCCTGCAGGCGGCGATCGACGAAGGCAGGAAGGCTCTGCCGGAGGAGAAGCGTGAAGAGCCTGGTGCGCTCGTCATGCAGACGTTTCTGCAGGGCTGCATGAAGGGACTCGACGGACACTTCGTCTCGCCCGCTGTGAGCCTTTCGCTCGGCGTGGGGGAGAACCGGCTGTCGATTCCCGATCCGCGCCGCGACCTCGTGCGCCCGTACTGTGTGACGTTCCGCATTGTCGGAAGCAAGGCGCGCGCACGCGATGTCGAGCGCCGCCTGCAGGAGGAGTGCCGCTTCGTCGCCGTCGTGCACGGTGAGCGCTCCCTGCTCGTCCATGTGCACACCGATCATCCGGGCGCCGCCCTTGAGCAGGCGATCGGCTGGGGCAAGCTGCAGTCGTTTCGCGTGACGGATATGGCGGAGGCGCACGCCCTGACGGCAGACTACGAATCGCTGCTTCCCGTCGCGCTCCTCGCCGTCGCATCTGATGCGACGCGCAGCCTGCGCCTGACGGAACTCGGCGCGAACGTCATCGTGCCGGGCAGCCGCGAGGAATGCCCTTCGGTCGCAGATCTTTTGAACGCGGCGCACAGCGACCTCGCCCGCACATACGTGCTCGTCGCGGGCGATCCTTCGATGGAACTTGTGCTGCGCCAGGCGAAACGCATCCTCGGCGAGCGCGTCGAACTTGTGCTCGCCGAGGACGAGGCGGCGCAGGACAAGGCGGTCGCCCTCTACGACAAGAAGCGCACCGCCAAGGAGAACGCCAAGGCGATGCGCAAATTGCTCGCATGAGGCCGGCATCTTGCTCGATACGGCAAAAGTGAATTCCTGCAGACGGCTTCTTTGCAGCGGGCTATTTGATAAAAGCGAAGAGCTTCATCAGCGCGTAGGTCATGCCGCCTGCGATCAGAGGTCCGACGGCGACGCCCTTGAAGAAGCACACGCCGATGATCGTGCCGATGATGAGCGCGGCGACGATGTGCGGGTCGTTCTTCAGCAGTTCGACGCCGCCGCCGCCCGCCATGGCCGCGAGGACGCCGCAGACGATGGCGGCGACGCCCAGGGGACTTTTGAAGGCGTCGATCATGTTGGCGATGGTCACATCGCCCGTCGCAATCGGCACGAGGATGGCAGCCATGAGAATCACGATGCCCCAGTTCAGCCCGTTGGCGGAGAGGACGTCAAGCATTGCCGTCAGCCCTAGGAGCTTCAGGATGAGCACGATGATGACGGCATAGGCGACCGTCGTGTTGTGCCCGATGATGCCGAGCGCAAGGATCAGGAGCAGCATCAGATATTCAGAATACATGGAGAGCACCTTCTTTGTGTTGATAGAGAGAAAATTGCCGCCGCACGGGCGACTTTTCTATAGTATAGCGGAAAAACGAAGATAAGGAAAGGTGATTAAGCGTGTCAACGACTTACAGCGTAGCGATTCAGTACAGAAGGGAACTCGGTTACATCGAATACGATGGGGAAAAGAAGACGGCGACCGTCGTCTTGGATGATGAGGACGGCCGTCGTGCCGTGGAAAAATATCTGGCGGAAAAGCACGAGATCGGCGTGCCGCACGAGAATCTGCGCGACTTCAGCAAGGAGCTGATCGACCCGACAGCCGATGTCGAGAGCTTCAAGACGGCTCTGACGCGCCTTTGGGAGGCGACGGACGTCCATGTCGATTGGAGCCGTCCCGTCGACTACGTGAAGGAGCATCGCAAGTATTGAGGCGGAAGAGAAAATTTTCCGTGGGGGGGGGGACGCTTTCGCGTCCTCTTTTTATTGCCTGCATTCGATTATTGTATTATAATCGTGTTATAGGATCGGCAGAGCTTCTGGAATCCTGTGCGGAGGGAAGGATTTTTTGGTTTCCCCGATCAAGGCTGTTTTTGGGACGGACGTCTTTTCGTGCCGTCCCCGCGGGATTTTGGGAGGAATCTTTATGGAAATGCTTCTCGGCTTTCTCGTGATGCTCGGCTGTCTGCTCTTCGGCGTGCATCACGGCGGCATCGGCCTTGCTGTCATCAGCGGCATCGGTCTTGCCGTCTACACCTTCGTCTTCGGCTACCAGCCGGGCGTGCCGCCGATTTCCGTCATGCTGACGATTCTCGCAGTCGTCACGTGCGCGGGCTTTTTGCAGACCTCGGGCGGACTCACGGTCATGCTCAAGTATGCGGAGAAGCTCCTGCGCAACAACCCGAAGCAGGTCACGATCTTCGCACCCGTCACGACGTGGCTTCTGACGGTGCTCTGCGGCACGGGGCATGTCGTCTACACGATGTTCCCCATCATCTATGACGTGGCGATCAAGCAGGGCATCCGCCCCGAGCGCCCCATGGCGGTTTCTTCCGTCGCGGCGCAGATGGGAATATGCGGCTCGCCCGTTTCCGTCGCGGTCGTTTCCATCATCGCCTTCATGGCGCAGGCGGGTCACCACGTCTCGGTGCTGCAGGTGCTTGGCGTGACGATCCCGGCGACGTTGACGGGCGTCATCTGCGCGGCGCTCTGGAGCTATCACCGCGGCAAGGATCTGGAAAAGGACGAGGCGTTTCAAGAGTTCATCAAGAATCCGAAGAACAAGGAGTACGTCTACGGCGAATCGGAGAGCCTGCAGGGGCAGGAACTGCCGCGCTCGTATTACCATGCGATGTTCATCTTCTTCCTCGGCATCCTCGTCATCGCCATCCTTGGCAACGATCCTGACCTGCTGCCGCATTTTCCCGACAAGCTCGGCGAGATGAAGGCGATCGACATGACCGAGGTCATCCAGATGATCATGCTCCTGATCGCCGCCGCCATCCTCGTTTTCTGCAAGGTGAAGGCGAAAGAAGTCGGCAACAGCCAGGTCTTCCGCTCGGGCATGGTCGCGCTGCTCTCCGTCTACGGCGTCGCCTGGATGGCGAACACGTACTTCAGCGCACACATGGCGCTTCTCAAGGAGTTCCTCGGTGCGACCGTGCAGGCGTATCCGTGGGCTTACGCCATCATCGCCTTCTTCACGTCGAAGCTCGTGAACTCGCAGGCGGCGGCCATTGCCATCGTCGTGCCGATGGCGCTCAACGTCGGCGTCGATCCCGTGCTCATCATGTCGTTTATTTCCGCGTGCTACGGCTACTTCTTCCTGCCCACGTATCCGTCGGATCTTGCGTGCATCGGTTTCGACCGCTCGGGCACGACGCGCATCGGCAAGTATCTGCTGAACCACAGCTTCATGGTCCCCGGCCTTATCGGCGTCATCTCGGGCTGCTGCGTAGGCTACGTGGCCGCGCATTTGATCTTCTGATGCAGGAAGCGAAGGGAAAGAGCCGGAGCACATGAATCGTGTGTCCCGGCTCCTTTCGTCATAGACGACGAAAAAGTGACAAAAACTTATTCATGTGCTCGAAAACCTCTGCCAAATACACTATGGATAAGCTGTTGCTTCTGTGTTATAATGTTACGGATGTGAAAAGGCTCGGGGCATCCCGGGCTTCTTCTTCATATTGTATTTATAAGCTTTTCAGGGGGGGTTCTTTCATGAAGATGAAGAAAATGCTGCTCGGCGCCGTGGGACTTCTGGCTGCGGCTTCTTTCGCCGTCGCGGGCTGCGGCGGCTCGGGGGACTCGGGTTCGGCGTCGAAGACGCTGCGCGTCGGCACGAACGCGGACTTCGCTCCGTTCGAGTTCCAGAGCGAGAACGGCAAGGAGTATGAGGGCTTTGACATGGATCTCGCGCGTGCTTTGGCGGAAGAGATGGGCATGACGGCGGACATCCAGAACATCAACTTCGATGGCTTGATTCCGGCGCTCGTGTCGAAGAACATCGACATCTCGATCTCGGGCATGACGATCAACGAGGAACGCAAGAAGAACGTGCTCTTCTCAGAGCCTTACTATCAGTCCGGCCTGACGATCGTCGTCAAGAAGGACAACACGGACATCAACGGCTTCAAGGATCTCGCGGGCAAGACGGTCGCCGTGCAGATCGGCACGACGAGTGCGAAGGAAGTCAAGAAGAACCCCGATATCCGGGTCAAGGAACTCAACAGCTCGGCGGACACCTTCCTTGAGCTGAAGGCGGGCGGCGTGCAGGCCGTCGTCAACGACCGTCCGGTCAACGACTATTACATCGCCAAGAGCGGCGAGAAGGACGTGCGCGTCGTCAACGAGCTTCTGACTTCCGAGGACTATGGCATCGCCATGGCGAAGGACAATCAGGAGATGCAGAAGAAGGTCAACGACGCTTTGAAGAAGCTCAAGGAAAATGGCAAGTACGACGAGATTTACAAGAAGTGGTTCGGCAAGAAGGCCGACTGAGGGCAGTCGTGAGGTGCAGGCATGAATTTTGATTTCGATCTGGCGGCAAGTTCTTTCCCGATCTTGCTCATCGGTGCGCTCGTGACCATAAAGATCACGGCGATTTCCGTCGCGCTCGGCGTCGTCATCGGCCTTGTCGTCGGCGTGGCGCGCATCTCGCAGGTCAAGCCGCTGCGCCTTCTGGCGATGGCGTACATCGACTTTCTGCGCGGCACGCCGCTCCTAGTGCAGATCTTTTTGATCTACTTCGCGCTTCCCGTCCTTTCGGGACAACGCGTCGACCCGTTCTTCGCGGCGATCACGGCGTGCAGCATCAACAGCGGCGCCTATGTCGCCGAGATCTTCCGCTCGGGCATCCAGTCCATCGACAAGGGACAGATGGAGGCGGGGCGCTCCTTGGGCATGACGTGGCTGCAGACGATGTGGTACATCATTCTGCCGCAGGCGGTCAAGCGCGTCATACCGCAGATCGGCAATGAGTTCATCGCACTTTTGAAGGATTCGTCGCTCGTCTCGGTCATCGGCTTCGAGGAGCTGACGCGAAGCGGCCAGCTCATCATCGCCCGCACCTACGGCTCGTTGGAAATCTGGCCTTGCGTCGCCGTCATCTATCTCGTGATGACGCTTTCCATCTCGCAGCTCGTGGCCTATCTCGAACGGAGGTTCAGAACCGATGATAAGCATTAAGGGGCTTTACAAGGCATTCGGCGACAACCTCGTCCTGAAGGGCATCGACCTTGAAGTTGCGGACAAGGAGGTCGTCGTCATCATAGGGCCGTCAGGCTCGGGCAAGTCGACGCTCCTGCGCTCGATCAACTATCTCGACATGCCGTCCAAGGGGAAGATCTCCATCGACGGCAAGGAGCTTTCGGCGGCCGACATCAACCTCGTGCGCGCCGAGGTCGGCATGGTGTTCCAGCGCTTCAACCTCTTCCCGCACATGACGGTCATGGACAACATCACGCTTGCGCCGCGAAAGGTCAGGAAGGTCTCGCGCGAAGAGGCGGAAAAAGATGCGCACATGCTCTTGGAGAAGGTCGGCCTTGCGGATAAGGCGACGGCCTATCCTGAACAACTTTCGGGCGGCCAGCAGCAGCGCGTCGCCATCGCGCGTGCGCTCGCGATGAAGCCGCGCCTCATGCTCTTCGATGAGCCGACGAGCGCCCTCGATCCCGAGATGGTCAAGGAGGTCTTGGATGTCATGCGCTCCTTGGCCGCCGAGGGCATGACGATGGTCATCGTCACGCACGAGATGGGCTTCGCACGCGAGGTTGGCGACCGCCTGCTCTTCGTCGACGACGGGCGGATCATCGAGCAGGGTGCGCCGAAGGAAGTGTTTGAGCATCCGAAAGAAGAGAGGACGAAGAACTTCCTGTCGAAGGTGCTTTAAGAGCGCGGATAAGTTCAGCGCTTCCTTGCGTTTTCCGCTGCCCCGAAAGCAGAAGCGGCCATGCGCCGGCGCTCGTCCGGAACTTCTTGCGCGTATGGTTGCAATAACTTGTTCTTTGTGATAAAATAGGCAAGCATATAGGCGGTCCGCTGGGAGAGAACGGCTTTCTCAAGAACGTCTGAGATTAAGGAGGAAAACAAATGAACATCATTCAGGCTTTGGAGCAGGAGCAGCTGCGCTCGGACATCCCCGAGTTCGCTCCCGGCGATACGGTGCGCGTGCACGTCAAGGTCGTCGAGGGAACGCGCGAGCGCATTCAGGCGTTCGAGGGCGTCGTCATCGCGCGCTCGGGCACGGGCGTGCGCGAGACGTTCACCGTGCGCCGCATTTCCTACGGCGTCGGCGTCGAGCGCACCTTCCCCGTGCATTCGCCGCGCCTCGACAGGATCCAGCTCATGCGCCGCGGCATCGTGCGCCGTGCGAAGCTCTATTACCTGCGCAACCTTACGGGCAAGGCAGCTCGCATCCGCGAGAGACGCTGAAGCACATCGTGGGGACTGCCTAGGGAGAATGCCGGCCAGGCGTTTTCCCCTGCAGTCCCTATTTCCTTTTCGGGAGGTATCTTATGAGTTCGTTGGGAGAAGAAGTCAAGGATTGGCTCGTGGCGATCGTTGTCGCCGTCGTGCTGGCCTTCGTCATTCGTCAGTTCATCGTGGAGCTTTACGTCGTGGACGGCCCGTCCATGCGGCCTACATTGCAGTCGCGCGAGCGCCTCGTCGTCAACAAGTTCATCTATCGCATGAGGGAGCCGGAGCATGGCGAGATCATCGTCTTCCGCTATCCGCGCGACCCGAGCCGCGACTTCATCAAGCGCGTGATCGCCGTGCCCGGCGACACGATCGAGATCAAGGACGGCAAGGTGTTCTTGAACCAGCAGCTGTTGAACGAGGACTATATCCTCGAAAAGACGCTGACGAACTACCCGCTCTCGACGGTGCCTGCCGGGCACATCTTCGTCATGGGCGACAATCGCAACAATTCCGAGGACAGCCGCTTTGCTGATGTCGGCTTCGTTCCCTACGATCTCATCAAGGGCAAGGCGATGGTCGTGTTCTGGCCGGTCGCCGAGGCGAAATCCCTGCCTTGAGGCTCGATCTTGCATGGAGAGGAAAATTGATGAAAGTCGTTCTTAATGCGGCTTCTATTGATTTTCCTCTTTTTTTGTCCTAGAATTCTCCTGAGGAATCGCCGTTGTTCATGATGGGAGGAATCGGCATGAAGCAGATGAACTGTGCGCTGCAGCGTTTTCGAGCAGCGATCTTGACGATCCTTTTCTTTTGCCTTGCGTTCTTGCCGCTGTCGGCTTCGGCGAAGGAAGAGCCGGAATTCGACCTGCTCGCCGCGCTCGTTTCTTCCGCCTCGTATTCCGACGACGGCGGACTTCTCGTGCGCGGCTGGCTCAAGGAGACGGCTTGGGATTTCCAAAGCCGCAGCACATCGACGCGAGCGGCGGAGGGGCGCGTTCATCTGGCACGGAAGACGCTCGCAGACGGCAGGCGCATCGCCGTGCTCTCCTTTCCGGGCACGGAGAACAAGAAGGACATCGAGGTCGATCTGCGCCTTTCCGCCGTTCCCTTCGGCGGAACGAGTCCGGCGGAGTTTGCTGCCGTTGCAGCCGGAAGCGGCTCTCGAGATCTGCCGCATGTCCACAAGGGATTCAACGATTTCGTCATGGCGGCGCTCTTCACGGAGGCGATGCCGGAGTTCGGCAATCGGACGGCAGGCGAGGCGCTGGCAGAGGAACTGAAGGAAAATCCCAAAGAGACGCTCTATCTGACGGGGCACAGCCTTGGCGGCGCGGCGTCCCTCGTGACGGCGGCGCGTCTCGCCGATCTCGGCGTGCCGCCCGAGCAGCTTCACGTCATCACGTTCGGTGCGCCCGCTGTCGGCGACGAGAAGTTTGCACGGCTCTACGAAACGAGGCTTCATTTCACGCGCATCGTCATGAAGGCGGATCCCGTCGCCGCCGTCCTGCAGTCTTTGGGCAAGGGCTTCGTGCAGTTTGGCGAGAAAGTATTCTGGAAGCCGCGGACGCGCGAGGATCGCTTCCATCATGAGATGGCGCTCTACTTCGATGAGGCTCTGCGCTGCTACTATGATGCGGTGCAGACGGATTCGCCGCATGAACTGTTTTGCGGTGTGCCGCACGAGGTCGCAGGCGGTCTTTACGTCGCGGCGCCGTCCTTTGACCTGCCTGAGGCGCTCGCGCAGGATGCGCCGTACATCGAGCGTGCCGTGCACGATGCGCTCGACGTACGCTATGCGCCGACGGTCTTTTCTTCGCAAGGCGGGGCGCAGGAATCGCTTTTCGCCGCCGCGCGTGCCGCCGGCTGCAAGTACGTTCTCGTCGAGCGTTTTTCGGGCAGCTTGCTGCGCGAAAGGCATGGCAGTTTCCGACTGACGCTTGAAGAAGAGCTTTACACGAGCGACGGACGGCTGCTGACTTTGGAATCGCGCAGCACGAACACGGGAAATCTGCCCGCAATCGAAGCCTTTCTCTATCTCTCGTACAAGGACAGCGAGACGCGCGATGCGGCATTGGGATTGTAAATGCGCGTGCAAACGTCGGCTTTTTGAACCGTGTGCGCTTCCCTCGTCTTCGGGCGGGGTTTTTTCTTGCGTACAGGGGCTTGTTATTGTATGATGGTGTTGCATGGGAAAGGAGCGATGCCTTTTGCAGTGGGCGGAAGTGAGTGTGGATACGTCGCACGAGGCGACGGAGCTTGTGTCGGAGATTTTGCAGGAATTGGGCGCTGCGGGCGTTGTCATCGAAGATCCGGCGCTCCTCAACGAATACATTCGCTCGGGGCTTTGGGACTATACGGATCTCAAGGAGAGCGAGGAGACGGAGGTCGTGCGCGTCAAGGCATACTGGGCTTTGGACGAGGAGCTTGAGGGAAAGCTGCAGCGTCTTGCCGCGCGGCTCGACGGCATGACAGCTCATGGAATCGACACGGGCGCGGGCGCGGTGTCGTGGAAGGCGGTCGCCGACGAGGATTGGGCCGAGACGTGGAAGGAGTTCTTCCACACGGAAAAGATCGGCGCGCGCACCGTCATCAAGCCGACGTGGGAGGAATACGAAGCGGGGGCGGGGGAGATCGTCGCAGAACTTGACCCGGGCGCGGCGTTCGGCACGGGTCAGCACGCGACGACGGCTCTGTGCATCCGAGCGCTCGAAGAACTCGTCCGGCCGGGCATGACGGTGTTCGACGTCGGCACGGGTTCGGGCGTGCTCGCCATCGTCGCGGCGAAGCTCGGCGCAAAGAGGGTCGAAGCTGTGGACTTCGATCCTGTCGCCGTGCGCGTCGCTCGCGAAAACGTGCGCCAGAACGGCGCAGAGGACGTCGTGCGCACGGAGCGGAGCGATCTTCTAAAGAGCGTCGAGGGCAGGGCGGATCTCATCATCGCGAACATCATCGCCGACATCATTGTGCGCCTTTTCGGCGAGGCGGAGGCGCATCTTGCGCCAGATGGCACGATGCTCCTCTCGGGCATCATCGAAGACCGTCTGCAGGATGTCGTGGAAGCCGCCGCCCTGCATGGTTTTGCCGTCGAGAAGATCGAGCAGGAAAAGGGTTGGGCGGCCGTCATCGTCAAAGGGGGCGGAGCGCGATGAGACGCGTCTTTCTCGAAGGCAAGATCGCGGAGGCGATGGAGGTGCGGGGCGCGGACGCGCATCATCTGCAGCGCGTCATGCGTGCCAAGCTCGGCGAGAAGCTCCTCGTCGCCGACGGTGCGGGCGGCTCGGCCGAAGCTGAGGTCGCGGGCTTCGCAGATGGCAGGGTGCAGCTTCGACTCGTTCGGCGACTGGCGGAAGCGGCGGAATCTCAGGCGGAAATCGAGCTTTTCCAGTGCCTGCCCAAGGGCGATCGCATGGACTTCATCGTGCAGAAGGCGACGGAACTGGGAATTGCACGCATCCGTCCCGTGCTCAGTCAGAACGTCGTCGTGCGCTACGACGAAAAGAAGGCGCGTGCACGCGTGGAGCGCTGGCAGAAGATCGCGGCGGAGGCGGCGAAGCAGTGCGGGCGCACGCGCATCCCCGAGGTGACGCCGATCGTGCCCTTTCGCGCGGCGATGGAAGGGCAGGGGGCAGCGGAATATGCCCTGCGCCTTTTTTTCTACGAGATGGAAAAGCGGCGGGAACTGCGCACGGTTCTTTCGGATTCTAAGGCGCGGCACATCTTCATGCTCGTCGGGCCGGAGGGCGGCTTCGATGAGGCGGAGGCGCAGCTTGCCATCGCGCACGGCTTTTCTGCCGTGACGCTCGGGCGGCGCATCCTGCGCGTCGATACGGCGGCGATCGTCGCGCTCGCGCTCGTGCAGTATGAAAAAGGAGATCTTGGTTTTGCCAAAAGCAGCATTGACGACCTTGGGCTGCAAGGTCAATCAGTTTGAGACGGAGACGATGGAGGGGCTTTTCCGGCAGCGCGGCTACGCCATCGTCCCCTTCGACGAGGCGGCGGACGTCTACGTCATCAACACGTGCTCGGTCACGAGTCTCGGCGAGAAGAAGTCGCGACAGCTCATCCGCCGTGCGCGCCGCCTGAACGAGCGAGCCGTCATCGCCGTGACGGGCTGCTACGCGCAGGTCGCGCCCGAGGAGATCCGTGCGATCGAGGGCGTGCGCGTCGTGCTCGGCACGAAGGAGCGAGCGGGGATCGTTGACTGCGTGGAGCGAGCGGCGCGCGAGGCGGGCGTCTTCGACGGCACGGGCGACATCATGCACGCGGCAGAGTTCGAGGACATCCCGCTCTTCGGTGCGCCTGCGAGAACGCGTGCGTTCCTGAAAATTGAGGAAGGCTGCGAGAACTTCTGCTCGTTCTGCATCATCCCCTACGCGAGAGGTCCCGTGCGCTCGCGCCTCTTGAAGAGCGTGCGGCGCGAGGCGGCGAAGCTCCTCGCCATGGGCTTCAAGGAGATCGTCCTGACGGGCATCCACCTCGGCTGCTACGGGCGCGACCTCGGCGATGTGACGCTCGCCGACGCCGTGCGCACCGTGCTTTCCCTGCCGGGACTCAAGCGGCTGCGCCTCGGCTCTTTGGAGTCGATCGAACTGTCGGACGATCTGCTCGCGCTCCTCGCGCAGGAGGAGCGCTTCGCAGCGCATCTTCATCTGCCGCTGCAGGCGGGATCGGATGAGGTGCTTCGTGCGATGAACCGCCACTACGACACGGCGAAGTTTGCCGCGCTCATCGAACGCGTCGAACGCGCCGTGCCCGGCGTCGCCATCTCGACGGACGTCATCGTGGGCTTTCCTGGCGAGACGCAGGAGCTCTTCGAGGAAAGCCTTGCTTTCGTCGAGCGCATGAACTTCGCACGCATGCACGTATTCCCCTACTCGCCGCGCCGCGGCACGCCGGCGGCCGCGTTTGCCGCGCAGGTTCCCGAGGCGGAGAAGAAGGAGCGCGTGCATCGTATGCAAGCGCTCGCCGCAAAGAAGAGCGAGGCGTTTCACGCCGCCTTTCTCGGCACAGAGACGCCCGTTCTCTTTGAGACGGAGCGCGAGGGCGTCACGGACGGACTCACGGCGAACTACATCCGCGTCTATACGGATGCGCCTGTTCGGACGGGGGAGATCCATACGATGCGCCTCGTGCGCCTTCATCGCGACGGCGTTTGGGGCGAGCTGCAGCATGGCTGAATTTTGCGAAAGTCTCCGATATTTTTTCGGCGGCAGGTTTTTTCCAGCGAAGGTCGAATGATATACAAAGAGGACGAAAGCGTGCAGCGATTTTTCGAAGGGAGGTGGAAAAGATGGCAGACTGCATTTTTTGCCGCATCGCGGCGAAGGAGATTCCCGCGACGGCGGTCTACGAGGACGATGCCGTCATCGCCTTCAAGGATCTCGAGCCACAGGCGCCCGTGCATGCACTCATCATCCCGAAGAAGCATATCGAGAGTTTGCTCGGCCTGACGGAAGAAGACAGGTCGCTCGTCGCGCACATCCACGTCGATGTCGTGCCGCAGCTCGCGAAGGAACTGGGGCTTGCGGAGAAGGGATTCCGCATCGTCGTCAACACGGGGGAGGAAGGCGGGCAGACCGTCGGGCATCTGCACTTTCATCTCTTGGGCGGACGCTCCATGCAATGGCCGCCTGGTTGATGGTTGACCCGAAAAGGGAAATCATGTATAATGTTAACGTGCACGATGCAGCGTTGGCAATTTCCATGCCTTCCTTCCCGTGCGCCCCAAATCTAGTGGAGGGGGGGAAGAACAATGGCAAATGAGGTCAAAGTAGGAAAGAACGAAACGATCGACAGTGCTCTCCGCAGATTCAAGCGTACTTGCCAGAAGGCCGGTACTTTGGCAGAAGTTAGGAAACGTGAACATTACGAGAAACCGAGCGTCAAGCGCAAGAAGAAGTCCGAGGCGGCTCGCAAGCGCAAGTTTCGCGCGTGATGCGTCGTAATGAAAGCGTTTGAGAGAATCTGAAACAAAAATCCGCAAAGCCTATGCTTTGCGGATTTTTTCTGGCTGTATTCAGCTGTGTATTGTATTTACGCTTCCATGATGATCGGCAGGATCATGGGGCGGCGGCGCGTGGCGTCGAAGATGAAGCGACTGAGGACGTCGCGGATGGTCGCCTTGATGGAGGCCCACTCGGTGACGTGCTCATCCTCGCACTTCTTGAGTGCACTGAAGACGCGCCTTCTGGCGGTGTCCATGAGCTCCTCGGATTCGCGAACGTAGACGAAGCCGCGCGACACGAAGTCGGGTCCGGAGACCATGCGCCCCGAGGAGCGGTTGATCGTCACGACGACGATGATGACGCCTTCGCGCGAGAGCTGCTGGCGGTCGCGCAGGACGATGTTGCCGACGTCGCCGACGCCGAGACCGTCGATGAGCACGATGCCCGACTGCACCTTGCCGTTGAGCTTTGCCGTGTTGCGCGTTAGCTCAAGGATGCCGCCGTTCTCGTTGAGAAAGATGTTTTCCTTGGGCGTGCCGAGGCTCTCTGCAAGCTTGGCATGGCGCACGAGCATACGGTATTCGCCGTGAACGGGCATGAAGTAGCGCGGGCGAATCAGATTGTGCATGAGCTTCAGCGCGTCCTGGCTGGCATGACCCGAGACGTGGATGCCCTCGCTCCTGCCGTAGACGACGTCGGCGCCGAGCTTCAGCAGGAGGTCGATGGTCTTGCCGACGTAGCGCTCGTTGCCGGGAATCGGCGTCGCCGAGATGATGATGGTGTCCATCGGCGTGATGTCGACCTTGCGGTGCGAGCTCATTGCCATGCGCGTCAGGGCGGACATCGGCTCGCCCTGGCTTCCCGTCGTCGCGATGACGATCTGGTTGTCGTTGTAGCGGCCGATCTCGTCGATGTCGACGATCGTGCCCTCGGGCGCGCTCAGATAGCCGAGTTCCATCGCGATGTTCGTGACGTTGACCATGCTGCGTCCGAGGATCGCCACCTTGCGGCGGTAGCGCACGGCGGAGTCGATGATCTGCTGGATGCGCGAGACGTTCGAGGAGAAAGTCGCAACGATGATGCGCCCGCGCGCGCGACGAAAGACGCGGTCGAAGGCGACGCCGACGGTCGCCTCGCTCGGTATGGGATCGGTGCGCTCGGCGTTCGTGCTGTCGGCGAGCATGAGCAGCACGCTCTTGTTGCCGATTTCCGAGAGCGTCTTGAAATCCGTGAGCTTGCCGTCGACGGGCGTGTAATCCATCTTAAAGTCGCCCGTGTGGAAGATCGTGCCGATGGGCGTGCGGATCGCGAGCGCCACGGCGTCGGGGATGCTGTGGTTCACGCGCACGAATTTGATGGTGAAGCAGCCGAGCCGCAGCTGGTCGCCTGCCATGATGGGATGGAGGTTCTGCGTCGAAACGCCGCGCTCCTCCAAGCGCCCCTTGAGGATGCCGAGCGTCAGCGGCGTGCCGTAGACGGGCACGTCAATCTGCGTGAGGACGTACGGCAGGGCGCCGATGTGATCCTCGTGACCGTGCGTCAGCACGATGCCTTTGATACAGTCGCGGTTTTCCAACAGATACGTGATGTCCGGAATGACGAGGTCGATGCCGAGCATGTCCTCCGTCGGGAACATCAGTCCCGCGTCGATGACGAGGATGTCGTTGCCGAAGCGCAGCACCGTCATGTTCTTGCCGATTTCCCCGAGTCCGCCCAAGGGGATGACCTGTAATTTTTTTGCGTTGGCCGAATGATTGGCAGAATGTGTGTTTGAAGAATTTGAAGCCAAAAAATATACACCTCCGAAAATTTGTTTGTTTTAGCCGATCAATACACATCTCATAGTATTATATAACACATGAACTTTTTTTGCAAAAGAAAACGGTAAAAAGCCGCCCGTGAAGGCGGCGAACGGACAAGCTTCTTTATGGATTTTCTACTAAGGCGAGGCGAAGTCCCACGCAGTTGGAAATTTTGGCAAAGGTATCGAGCCTCGGCATCGCACCGCATCTTTCAAAACGAGCAATGGAAGATTGTGCAATGCCTGATCTTTGTGCCAAATCTCTCTGCGTCCATCCTTTTTTCTCACGAGTTTCGATAATTTGCGCAACCAGACTTGCAGCAAGAGATAGTTCACTTTTTTCAGTTTTCGTCAAAGCTTGAATTTCCTTTTTTTTGCTTTGCCAACTGCGCATGATAAGGACTCCTTTTAGCTGTAGATTTTCAGCGTGATGAAAAATCTTTTTCCCATTGTTGTTTTTTTCGTAATGCTGTACGGATTTCCTGCACAGGCGTCTTCTGTGACTTTTTTGAGAAGGTGTGCAGCAAGACGATCGTGCCGTTCTGCCAGACGAAAAAAATGATTCGATCATCGCCTGGACGCAGTTCCCAAAGATCGTCCCGCAGATAACGGCAGATTTTCTTTGGCGCGCGGGTTCCGAGCTGTTCCAATAATTCTAGCTGATAATAAAGGCGTTTCAGTTGCTTCTTTGCCTCTTTGTTTGTCATGGCGTGTTCGTCCAATGAGGCGATATAGTCATCGACCTCTTCTGTCATAAGGATTTCATAAAGCGGATTCATTCGCATGACTCCTTCGGATTGGATAATAAAATGATAACATAGAAGTAATCAAAAAACAAGCGCAACTGTCATGTGGCAATAAAAAGCCGCCCGTGAAGGCGGCGAGAGGTTTATTCCATGATGCCCGCCATCTTCAGCAGATATTGGGCGTTGCGCGTCGTGCAGCGGCCTTCTTTGATCTTGTAGTCGAAGAGGATCTTGCCGTCTTCGTAGCTTTCTTCGAAGTGCCAGTTCGTGACGGGGGCGGCGTCGCTCTCTATTTCGCAAAGCTCGAAGTCGTGCGTGGAGACGAGGGTGATGAAGTCCGCGCCTGTGAGGCGCGAAATGGCTTCTCTTGCGCCGATGAGGCGGTCGGCGCTGTTCGTGCCCTTGAAGATCTCGTCGATGACGATGAGCATGGGCAGGCTCTTTTCCTTGAACGCCATCATGCTCTTGATGCGCAGGATTTCGGCATAGAAGGTGGAGAGGCCGTGCGCCGCGTCGTCCGTCACGCGGATCGAGGTGAAGATGTGAAGCGGCGAGAGGCAAAAGTGTTCGCCCGGCACGGGGGCGCCCGCGTAGGCAAGGACGCAGGCGCTCGCGACGGTTCTGAGGTACGTCGTCTTGCCTGACATGTTCGATCCCGTGATGATGCGCGTGCCTGCCGTCGCGTCGATGTCGTTCGGCACGGCCTTTTCCTCGGGAATCAGGAGATGGGTCAAGTTCTTGGCTTCGAGGCGCGGCGAAGCGTCTTCGAGGAGTTCGGGGAACGCGTACACTTCGCGCACGAGTCCCACGGTCGAGAGGGAGAGGAGCGTTTCGGTCTCCGCCCAGGCGGCAAGCCAGTCGCCGAGGTGCGCGGCAGCTTTTTCCTGCCAGCGTGCGATGCGGTGCGCGAAGTGCAGGTCGCTGAGGAAGAAGGCGTTGGCGAGCAGCAGGAAGATGAGGTTGTGACGCGTGTGCGCATGATCGGCGAGGGCGGCGAGGCGGCGCAGGGAGCGCGCGGCGCCGCCCGCCTTGAGCTGCGCCTGCAGCGCGATAAGATGCGGGCTTTGGAAGGTGGCGTCTTCGAGGCGCGAAAAGAGACGCTCGTAGAGGTGCAGCTCGCGGTGCATGGCGGCGAGCGGCTTCTGCGCGGATGCCGTGCGCCTGCCGAGCGCGAAGGCGACGAGGAACTGCAGCAGCACGAGTATGGCGGGCATTGTCCAACCGACGAGGGAGAGCGATGCGCCGACGATGGCGAGCGCGAGGGCGGCGGGAAGAACCCACGCGATGAAGGCCGTGCCCGCGTAGGGCTTCTCTGTATTTCTTTGCAGCGCTGCGAGGAGCGGCTTTGTATCGTGCCCGTCAGGCAGAAGAGCGGCTGCTGCCGTGAGGTCGAGGACGAGCCTGGGGCGGGTGATCAGTTCCTCGACGGCTTTTTGCCTCTTCCTTGCAAGCGCGAGGTCAGCAGGGAAGGGGGAGAGCGCGTCGGCGAGGCTGTCGCGCCCCGCCTTCGTGCGTGCGGCGCAAAGGTACTGGTAGATGGAATCAGCGCCGAAGAGGCTCAGATCCTGCGCCTGCGGCAATTCGTCCTTCAGATATTCCGCGCCCGTCACAGGAAAGTTGTGCCACTCTCCCGAAAATCGTGCGAGGAAGCCGGAGAGCGCGGCGATGTGGCTCTCCAAGAGCAGACGCTGTTCGAAGAGCTTGCCGTGACGGCGCAGGAGTGCGGTGAAGCAGCAGGCGAGCGCGACGGCGACGAGATATATCTCAAGTGCGCCTGTGTCCCAGGCGGCGGCGAGCGCGAGAAGGCACAGGAAGAACGTCGTGAGGCGCAGCCAGGAAAGCATCTGTCCGCGCCGATCCAGCCGCCGCTTCTCGGCGAGATCCGTCTCTCGCGCCGTTTGGAAGAAATTTTTGTTCATAAAGCATCGTCCTCGTCTTTAACCGATATGTAATCCGTCTTTCCCTATATTATAAGCGTGAAACGCATCTGCGTCCAGTTCTCAGCCGCAGAATTCGCGAGGGATTTTGTTTGAGGATTCACTGGCAATGGTATATAATGAAAGAAATAAAGCTTATGGAGGTGTGTCGAATGGCACAGGATGTTGTTGTATCCATGGACGATGATTTGAAATCGAATTTTGAAGAAGTGTGTGCGGATATCGGACTTTCTGCGCCTTCCGCTATCTTGATCTTTGCGCGGCGCGTCGCGCGGGAGCGCAGGATTCCGTTTGAATTGAGAGCCGCTCCTCTGACGGATTCGCTCTATTCGGAGAAGAGCCTGGCACGTTTGCGTCGCGGCATTGCGCAGCTTGATGCTGGAAAAGGCATGCAGCATGATTTGAATCACTACGATTGACAATACCGCATTTTTGAAATGGATTGCATAGGCTTCGGCGATGCATTTGTTTCAAGAGTGCGGTTTTTTTGATATAAAATCATAGAGAATCATAAAAAATCACTAGCACATGGAAAAATTTATGATATAATATATTTATATCATATCATAAATTAAAATGATAACATTTCTTGTTGTGACGAAGTGCGAAGGAGTGTGCTGCCGTTGGAAAAATCCTTGACGCTTTCCTTCGAGGATGCGGGCATATCCTTCGCGGGGCGCAGCGTGCTTCGGGGGCTTTCCTTCGAGCTTGCGGGCGGCACCGTCGTCAGCGTGCGCGGGCCGAACGGCAGCGGCAAGTCCACACTCCTGCGCCTGGCAGCGGGGCTTCTGCGTCCGACAAAAGGGCGCGTCGCGCTGCGGACAGCGGCGGGAGAGGCCGAGGGAGCGGCGTGGCAGGCGAATCTCGCCTATCTCTCGCCCGAGCTTTCGCTCTACCCGCTGCTGACGGCGGCGGAGAACCTCGACTTCTTCCTCGGACTGCGCGGCATTGCGCTTTCCGATGCGGCGCGTCGGACGGTTCTCGCGCGCGTGGGACTCAAGGGGGCGCAAGATTGGCGGATGCAGACGGCAAGCTTCTCGACGGGCATGCGCCAGCGTCTGATGCTCGCCGTTCTGCTCGGCGCGGATGCGCCCTTCTGGCTGCTCGATGAGCCGGGCGCGAACCTCGATGAGGAAGGGCGCACGCTTCTCGCCGCGCTCACGCGTGAAGCGGCGGCAGAAGGCCGGCTCGTGCTCTGGGCGACGAACGAGCAAAAAGAGGAGGTGGCTGCCGATGCAAGGATCTGCATTGCAGGGGGCGCGGCTCATCTTTCGTAGGGAGGTCGCCTGTGCCATGCGCAGCCGCTCCTCTTGGGCGGCGATGTTCATGTTTTCCTTGACGGCGATCGCGGCGCTTTCCTTTGCGCTTCGTTGTGCGCCGCCTGAGCCGCAGGTAGCGGCGGGACTCTTGTGGGTCGTGTTGTTTTTCTCGGCGGAGGCGGGCGTCGGCCGGGCGTTCTACGAAGAGGCGGCGAGCGGCACGCTGCTCGCCCTGCGCATCTATGCCGGAGCGCAGGCGGTGTTCGTCGGCAAATTCTGCTACACGCTCTTCATGCTCGTAGCACTCGCCGTCTTTGACCTAGCGCTCTTTCAAGTCTTTCTCGGCTTTTCGCTGGCGGACTTCTTCGCCGCCCTGGTTTTTCTCTTCGTCGTATTCTTGGGCGTCTGGGGTTTGGCGGCGGCGGGCGTCATCGTCTCGGCGCTGACGGTCGGTGCGGGCGCGAAGAGCGGACTGTTTTCCGTGCTGCTGCTGCCCGTCGTTTTGCCCGTGTTCCTGCCCGCGCTCAATCTCACGGGAGAGCTTTTCAGCTCCCTCCTGCCGTCCTCTTCCCTGCTCGGTGCGATGGCGCTCTACGACATGATCCTGACGCTCGGCGCCTCGTGGCTCTTCGACTTCGTATGGCAGGAAATCTGAAACGGCGGCGAAAAAGAATGCTCGCCGATTCTTTCAAGAACAAGGGGTGAATCTATGCTTCGCGTCCTCATCATCGTGCTGACAGCAGCGCTCTTCGCCGCTGTGTTCTTCCTCGTGCCGCCCGCAGAAGGCTTGGGCGACTATGTGCGCCTCGTCTTCTTCCATGTTCCGGCGGCGTGGGTCTCGGTTCTCGCCTTTCTTCTGAGTGCGTGGTGGGCGCTTCGCTTCCTGCGATGTCGCAAGGAGCGCTTCGACGCGCTGAGCGCACGCTCGGCGAAGCTGGGCTTCTTCTTCGTGATCTTCGCCACGGCGACGGGCGCGCTCTTCAGCCGCCTTTCGTGGGGCGCATGGTGGAATTGGGATCCGCGCCAGACGACGATCTTCGTACTCATCCTCATCTACGGCGCATATCTCACGCTGCGCTCGGCTGTGCCCGAAAACCGCGGGCGTGCGCTCGTCTCGGCGGTCTACTCGCTCTTTTCTTTTCTGACCGTGCCGTTCCTCGTCTTCCTTCTGCCGCGCCTCTACTTCTCGCTGCATCCCGAGCCGCTGTTGAACAGCGGCGCACATGTGGCGATGGAGCCGTTGATGCTCGGCGTGCTCGCGCTCGGTCTTGTCGACGCGACCTTGCTCTATTTCGCACTGCTCTTTCGGTCTGTCAAGGAGGACTGACGCATGAAAAAATCGTATGTGCTCTTCGGCCTCATCGCCCTCTTCGTCCTCTATGCGGGCTGGGCGTTCGCCGACAGCATCACGCCCTATGTCGACATCGCTGAGGCGCGGTCGGCGCACGGCTCCGTGCAGGTCAAGGGGCTGCTCGATCCGGATGCTCCCGCACCCGCGCAGAAGGGGAAGGATTTCGTCTTCGGACTCGTCGATGAATCAGGAGAAAAAATGGAAGTGCATTATCACGGCACAGAGCCTGATCAATTTCGCTCGGCGCATCACATCGTCGCCGTCGGTTCGTACAAGGACGGCGCGTTCGAGGCGGATCGGCTGCTCATCAAGTGTCCGTCGAAGTATGAAAAGATGAAAGGCGGTTCATTATGACAGCCGGCACGGCATTCCTCGTACTCTCGCTCATCTTTGCGATGGCGGCAGCATTTTCATGGATGCGCGGAAAGGCGGCTGCGGGCAAGGCGCTCGCGCTCGCTTCCTTCTTCGCGGCGGTCTTGGCGAGCGCATGGCTCTTCTGGCTGATTCTGCACGATCGCTTCGACATCGACTATGTGTGGAGCTATTCCTCGCTCGATCTGCCGCTCGTCTACAAGGTTTCCGCCTTCTGGGCAGGACAGCAAGGCTCATTCCTCTTGTGGCTCTTCTTCCATGCGGCGGCGGGCGCGGCGCTCGCCCTTCGCGCACGGCTCGGAAACGCAGGTCAGGCCGTGTTCTTCTTCCTGCAGGCTCTTTTGGCGGCGCTCGTCCTCTTCTACAGTCCGTTTGCTGTGACGGAGGGCTATGCGCCCGCTGACGGCGCAGGAATGAATCCGCTCCTGCAAGACCCATGGATGGCAATTCATCCGCCGCTCGTGTTCTTTGGCTACGCACTGCTCGCCGTGCCGTATGCGGCGTCCTTGGGGGCGCTGCTGTCTGAAAAGGCGGACAGCACGGCGTGGCTCGCACTTGCGCGAAGCTGGGCGCTCGTCGCCTGGGCGCTCCTCGGTGCGGGCATCTTCGTCGGTGCTTTCTGGGCGTACAAGGTGCTCGGCTGGGGCGGCTGGTGGGGCTGGGATCCCGTGGAGAACTCTTCGCTCGTGCCGTGGCTCGCTGCGGGCGTCCTCGTCCACCTGCTCTCTGCCGCTCGCGTGCGCCCGACGAATCTCGCACTCGCGCATCTTTCTGCTATCTTCTCCTATGCGCTCGCGCTCTACGGCACGTTCCTCGCGCGAAGCGGCCTTTTGGGCGATTTCTCCGTGCATTCTTTCAGCGGCACGGGCGTCGGCCTCTGGCTTGTCGCCGTCGATGCGATCGTAGCGCTGGCGGGGCTTTCGCTTCTCGTCTGGCGTGCGGGAAAGTTCCCCAAAGGCTCTCCGTACCCGGCGCATCGAAGCCGCGAATTCTTCCTCTTGCTCGGCTGTCTTGCCCTGACCTTTCTCGCCATCATCGTATTCATCGGCATGTCGATGCCGCTTCTCACAGGGCTTGGCGGCGATTCTGCCGCCGTCGACACGGGCTTCTACGTCAAGACGAGCCTGCCGCTCGCCATCTGTATGCTGCTTGCGATGGCAGCCGCCTCCTTGCTGCACTATGGCGAGGGTCAGGTGTCGCTGCCAAAGGCGCTCATCGGCGCTATATTTGTAGGTGCGGCGGCGGCAGGACTCGCAGGCGTCAGAGAAGTCTCCTCGCTTGTCCTTGCGGGCGCTGCGGCTGTCGCCGCTTTTGCGAGTGTTCTCGCTTGGCGCGGCGGTGCACTTCGCCTTGCCGCAGCCGTCGCACACGCGGGCGCGGCTCTGGCTCTTTTTACGATGGCGCTCGCCGCGGCGGGAACGAGCACGACACTTGAGTTCGTGCCGGATGAGCCGCAGTCCTTCGGCAGAAACTCGATTCTCTACGAGGGCATGGAACTTTCGGAGAGCCGCAGGGAGAAGGAGTATGTGTTCCGCGTCGACGGCGAGGAAGTGCGCGCCTTGACGAAACTCAGCGCGAGCGGCGAGGATGCGGCGAGAGAGCCTGCTATCGCGCACGGCGCGGCGGGCGACATCTACATCGCTCCCTCACCTGCGGCCGTCGGTCACGAGATCGTGCTGCAGCGCGGCAGGGCCATTTTGGAGGGAGATGTAGCCTACCGTCTGGAGCATGTCATGGAAGAAGAGGAGCCCGATGATGAGGGTCGCCGCCTCTTTCTCGCGGACATCGCCGTCACCGACGGCGAGACCGTTGACCTCGCCGAAGTCAGCTTGACGGCGGCGGGCATGAAGGCGACGACGGAATCCTTCGCCGTCCTCGATGGCAAGAGACGATTGCGCCTCTTGGGCATATCCGAGGATAGGAAGAGCATCATGCTGCAAATACTGCCGGCAATCGAGGAGGAAGCACGGCTGCCGCTGACGGCGTCCGTCAGCGAAAAACCGCTGCTCTGGCTTCTGTGGCTCGGTGCGGCATTCACCTTTTTCGGCACATCGTGCGCCCTAAGGAGGAGATGCTAGGCATATATTTTTGAGGAGACGAACCCCTTTGGTTATGGAAAGGAGGGAAGGGGATTGGAAGCAAAGGAATTCTTTCAGAAGAACACGCTGAAGTGCATCATCGGAGGCTTCGCCGCAGGCGTCATCTTTTCCGTCTGCACTTCGGCGGGGCTGTCGTTTTCCGGCTCTCCCGCATTTTGCGGACAGTGCCATGCGATGAAGATGGAGAAGGCGACGTTCATGGAATCGTCGCATCGAGAACGTGAGTGCGTGGACTGCCACCTGCCGCACGACAGCATGACGGCGTACTTCGTCGAGAAGGGACGAAGCGGCATGATCGACGTTTACCACGAGCTGAAGCGCGACTATCCTGCCAAGATCCGCATCTCGGAAGACGCAGAAAAGATCGTGAACGGCAACTGCCTGCGCTGCCACAGCGCGACGATGGCAGTCGTCCACGCAGGTCCGATGGACGCCAATACCGATTGCCTGAAATGCCACAGGAGCGTGGCACATGGCTCCAATCACCTGGAAGGAGGGATCAAAGTTGAGTAAGCTGCAAAAGTACTTGCTGGGCGTCATCGTTGTCTGTGTCGCATTCTTCGGCTTCGTCATCGTGCGCATCGGCATCGCCCAGCCATCGAGTTCCGTCAAGCTCGCTCAGATACCGACGGAGAACAATGCCCATCTCGGCATGGAAGCCTTCAAGGAGGCATATCCGCTCCAATACGAATCGTATCAGATGACGGCGAGCGATTCGCCGACGCCGACGGGCTATGGCAGTTCCGGCGTCCATTCGAGACTCATGGACGAACCGGAGATGATCGAAAACTGGAAGGGCTATGCCTTTTCCCTGCAGTATGACGATGACCGCGGCCATGTCTATGCGCTTGAGGACGTCAAGAACTCGCTGCGCACGAACAAGGCCAACCAGTCAGGCTCTTGCATCACCTGTAAGAGTGCCTATACGAAGGACGTCTTCTATGACACGATGGGCTGGGATTACACGCTGAAGAGCTTCAAGGAACTTGCTGATCAAGTGCCGAACGACGCTTCGATCGCCTGCGCGACGTGCCACGACGTGAAGACGATGAAACTGCGCATCGTGAATCCTGCGCAGATCGAAGATCTTGAGCGCAACTGGGGCAAGACGTGGGACGAACTCAGCGACAACGACAAACGCGCCCTCGTCTGCGGTCAGTGCCATACGGAGTATTACTTCGAGCAGGGAAAGAAGGGCCGCGTCGTGTTCCCGCGCGACAACGGCTACACGGCGGAGCAGATGTACGAGTACTACAAGCGCACCGATCTGCCGGGCGGCTTCAAGGGCGACTGGAAGCATCCCGACTCGGGCGCGATGATGCTCAAGGCGCAGCATCCCGACTACGACGTCTGGAAGACGAGCGTCCATGCAGACGCGGGCGTCACCTGTATCGACTGCCACATGCCGTACATGCGCAAGAACGGGCAGAAGTACACGTCGCACTATATTTCCAGCCCGTTGAAGTACGTCGAGGACGCATGCCTCAAGTGCCACGATGAAAGCAAGGAAGTGCTCATCGCACGCGTCAAGACGATCCACGACAACACCTTCAAGCTGCAGAGGACGGCGGGCATCACGTGCGCCAAGGCGCACCTCGCCATCAAGGCGGCGGCGGAAGCCGGCGCGACGGATGAGCAGCTCGCTCCGGCGCGCGAACTGATCCGCGAAGCGCAGTGGTATTGGGACTATGTCGAAGCTGAAAACGGCGTCGGCTTCCACAATCCCGACCAGTGCATGAGGACGCTCGGTCTCTCGATCGACCTCGCACATCAGGCGATCGAAGCCGCAAATGCCGCCACGCGCGGCGCGTTCCCGATGGACAATTTACCCACGACGCCGCCCGACCATCTCTAAACGGAAGATAAATGAAGGAAAGATTGACAGCTTGCTGTCCCAAAAGAAAAGCCCGTGCGCCCTGGCGGCGCACGGGCTTTTCTTGCGTGCGAGGGAATCTCCTCCAAGGGAATGGCAGCGGGTCTTTCCTACACCTTGAACTTGCTGATGGCAGAGTGCATCGCCTGCGACATTTCGTTGAGCGAGCGGCTTGCGCCGGCGATCTGCTGGACGGCGGCGGTCTGCTCCTGGGTCGAGGCGGATACGGTCTGCGATTCGGCAGCGACGCTGCGGCTCATCTTGTTCATCGACTCGGCGGAGTCGCGTATGCTGCGCGTGCTCTGCTCCAATTCGTGGACGCGGCCGCCCATGGCGTCCGATTCGCTGGCGACGTGCTCGACCATGGCGGCGATTTCCTTGAAGGTGCGGCCGGCGGCGTCGACGGCATCCGTGCCGCCCTGCGCTTGGGAAGCGCCTTCCTGCATGACCTCGACGGCATTCTGCGCCTTTTCCTGAATCGAGGTGATGAGCGCGGTGATCTCGTCCGCCGACGTGCTCGACTGCTCGGCGAGCTTTCGAACCTCCTCGGCGACGACGGCGAAGCCGCGTCCGTGCTCGCCCGCCCGCGCTGCCTCGATGGCGGCATTGAGCGCGAGGAGATTCGTCTGATCGGCGATGGCGGCGATGGCGTCGACGATCGTGCCGATCTTGTCGGATTCTTTGCCGAGCACGGTGATGACTTCGGCGGAGCGCGATACGGACTCGGCGATACGCTGCATCTGCAGCACGGCTTCGTTGACTCGGGTCGCGCCCTCTGCCGCCGCGCGGTTCGTCCCCGCGACGGCGTCGACGGTCTGCGAGAGGTTTTCGGCGAAAGCGCTCATGTGCTGCTCAAGCGTGCCGATCTGAGCCTTCGTGCGATCCATCTCCGCGAATTGCTCGTTGCACGAGTCCGCCACCTTCGACATGGAGGAAGCGACTTGGGAACTGACTGCGGCAGACTGGTCGGCGCTCTCATTGAGCTGGGCGACGGCAGTCGTGATCTTTCCCGCCGCCTCGATGGCCTGCTTCATCATCTGCCGCACGTTGTGCTGCAAGGTGTCGAGCGCTTGGCTCATTCTGCCTATCTCATCCGTGCTCGAAATCTTGGCCTCAAGCGAGGCGCTGTGGCGGAAGTCTCCCTGTGCGAGCGTGGCAAGACGATTCGTCACATGCGCGATGGGGTCGGCAAGCTTGTTGCTGAAGAAGATCGCCAAGGCGATGCAAAGGGCTTCGATCAAGACGGAGACGAGCGCCGTCTTGCGCAGGCTGCTGTAGAAACCTGCCTCTATGATCTCCTTCTGTGCGGCGATGAGCGCGTCGATCTGGTCGATCCAGACGCCTGTGCCCAAGACCCATTGGTAAGGCGCGAAGGTCGTGGTATAATTGCGCTTGGGCAGAGCCGTCGTCTCGCCGGGCTTGGCGAAGCTCAGGTCAGTGTAGCCGCCGCCCGGCTGCCGGCCGTTTTTCAGCATCTCCTGAATGAAGCGGACGCCGTTGGGATCGACGAGGTCGATGCGGGACTTGCCCTCGACGTCGCGTCCCAGGAGGACGACGTTCACACCGTCCGCCGTGTCGATCCAGAAGTACCCTTTGCCGTCGTCATAGCGCAGGTCGCGCACGAGGTCGGCGGCGAGCTTCTTCGCGTCCGGTTCGCTCAAGAGGCCGACTTGCTGCTGCCGGTAGATTTTTTCGAGCAGGCTGACGACGACCTGCGTCTCGTTCTTCAAGGATGCATCGACATCCTGCTGAAGCTGCGTGCGATAGTTTTCCAGCTGCGTCTGCGCTTCCATGCGCAGCGTCTGTATCCACAGCGCGGTGATACAGACGACGGTGGCGAGCGAAGTCCCGACCATCAGGATGATGAACTTCATGCGCAGCGACGGTGAAGCGAAATTGAACATATATACCCCTCCCATAACCACGATCCATCCATGGATGTTGCTGTTGCGGCGATGTTCCTTCCGCGAATGAATGCAGAGCGCGATTCCAACAATAAAGCTTCTCCAAAATTCAGACCTATGTCCCTTTTTGGCTCTTCTCTTTTCGGCACAAGGTTATGGAATCCCTCCTAAACGATAAAAAATAATTATGCTCTAATCTTAGAAGGTTCTTTTCTTTTTCACAGAATTATAAAACCTATTGACAAAGTATGATATTGTGCTATAATGAGATTAACCTATGAATCAAGTATGTTTTTATATTGCGGGCAAGACCGAGGAAAGAGGAGATTTTGATGAGTGACGAGAGAAAGTATAAGTTTGAAACCCTGCAGCTTCATGTCGGCCAAGAGGAGGCCGATCCGGCGACAGGATCGCGCGCCGTGCCGATTTATCAGACGACGTCGTACGTGTTTTGCAATTCGCAGCATGCGGCCGACCTCTTTAGCTTGAAGGAGGCGGGCAATGTCTACGGCAGGCTCATGAATCCGACGCAGGACGTGCTCGAAAAGCGCGTGGCGGCGCTCGAAGGCGGCGCAGCGGCGCTCGCTTTCGCCTCGGGCGCGGCGGCCGTGACAGCGACGCTGCAGGGACTCGTCCATGCGGGGCAGCACATCGTCGCCGAGACGACGATCTACGGCGGTACGTACAATCTCCTCGCGCACACCTTCCCCGACTTCGGCATAGAAACGACGTTTGTCGATCCGGCGGGCGGCGCGTCGGCCTTCGAGGCGGCAATTCGGGAAAACACGCAGGCCATCTGTCTTGAGTCCGTCGGCAATCCGAATGCGAATCTCGTCGACATCGAGGCCGTCGCCGCCGTCGCGCACAAGCACGGCATTCCGCTCGTCGTCGATTCGACGTTTGCTACGCCGTACCAGCTGCGCCCCATCGAGCACGGCGCGGACATCGTCGTCCACTCGGCGACGAAGTTCATCGGCGGCCACGGCACGACGCTCGGCGGCATCGTCGTCGACAGCGGCAAGTTCGACTGGACGGCGTCGGGACGTTTCCCGTGGCTCGTCGAGCCGAACGCGAGCTACCATGGACTTTCCTTTGCGAAGGATGTCGGCGCCGCCGCCTTTGCCGTCTATTTGCGTGCGCTTCTTCTGCGCGACACGGGCGCGGCGATTTCGCCCTTCAATGCTTTTCTGCTGCTGCAGGGCGTCGAGACGCTTTCCCTGCGCGTCGAGCGCCATGTGGAGAACGCCTTGAAGGTCGTCGACTATCTTGCGAGGCATCCCCAGGTTGAGAAGGTCAACCATCCCTCGCTCGCCTCGCATCCCGATCATGCGCTCTACGAGCGCTACTTCCCGCAGGGCGGCATCGCCATCTTCACGTTCGAAATCAAGGGCGGCGGCAAAGCGGCGCAGAAGTTCATCGACCATCTCAAGATCTTCAGCCTGCTCGCCAATGTTGCCGACGTGAAATCGCTCGTCATCCATCCGGCAAGCACGACGCACTCCCAGATGAACGAGGCAGAATTGAAAAAGAGCGGCATCGCGCCCGGCACGATCCGCCTCTCCATTGGCACGGAGCATATTGACGACATTCTCTACGATTTGGAACAGGCATTCAAGGCGCTTTAAGGCAAAAAAATACGGCAGGGGCAAGAGTCCCTGCCGTATTTTTTGCAGTGCGCCGTCAGCGCTGCAATGCCCTGACCTTGGCGATCATGGCGTCGTGCTTCATTTTCTCTTCTCTCGCGCGCGCGACCGCCCGCGCCTTGAAGGCGGCCAGCTCCTCTTCGTCCACCATCTCGACGATGCCTTCCGTGCGGCGGCACGCGATGTAGAGAATCGTGATCGTCAGCGCCGTCGCCGTAATGGCGATGAAGGAGTGCGGATAGCCCGTCGCCTCGACGAAGCGCGGCCCCAAGATCCAGAGAACGGCGACGGGCAGCCACGCAGCGAGCATCGTGAAGGCAAAGCCCAGTACGAACATGTTCTTCATCTTCCCCGAGGAAAGCACGCGGATGGAATAGCCGAAGTGGTGCAGCGCCGCCATGACGGCGTACTGCCCGACGAAGAATCCGATGATCGATATGACGACCCAAGCGGCCTGTGGTATCTCTCCCATGACAAAAGCCTCCCTGCATTATCTAATCGTCTTTCATTATACCATAAGAATTGGATTTTCCCAAGGGCAGGAAGAGGGAAAATATGAGCAAGGAGAAAAATTGGTGCATATTTCTAAACTATATTGAAAAAAATCTTGAACAATAAAAGTTTTATCAGTATAATGGAAAAAGGTGATAAAACATGATTATTCGTAAGCTATACTTAGATCGACTGCTCGCGTTTGTGCGCCAACCCATCATCAAGGTGATCACAGGCATGAGGCGCGCGGGAAAATCCACGTTGCTCACCATGCTGGCGGAGCAGCTATTGCAGGATGGTGTGCGTCAAGAGCAAGTGATTCGCATGAATTTCGAGTCCATGATGTTTGATGACGTTCACGATTATCGGCAGCTTTATCGACGGGTGCAGGAAGAAATCGGTACACAGAAGCAGGTGTATTTGCTGCTCGATGAAGTGCAGCAGGTAGAGCATTGGGAAAAGGCGATCAATTCGCTTTTTGTCGAGGGCGTCGCCGATATTTACATCACGGGGTCGAACGCGAAGTTGCTCTCTTCGGAAATATCTACGCTTCTAGCGGGACGCTATGTGGAGATTCAGATGCTGCCGCTGTCCTTTCGCGAGTACATGGATTTCCTGCCCGAGGGCGAAAAGGATCGGGACGCTGCTTTCGCGCAGTACCTGCGCTACGGCGGCTTGCCTGCGATTCCCGGGCTGCCGCAGCAGGATGAGACGATCGAACTCTTTTTGTCGGGGATTTATCATACGGTCTTGTTGAAAGACGTCGTGGAAAGGAGTGCTGTGCGCGACCCGGCGCTCCTTTCGCACATGCTTCGTTTTCTCGCGGACAATATCGGCAATCCCGTTTCGAGCAGTCGCATCAGCGGTTATCTGACGAGCCATGGAAGGAAGGCCAGCACATATACCATCGACAATTATCTGCACACATTGGAGAGTGCGTTCATCTTTTATCGTGCGCCGCGTTATGATATCAAGGGAAAGCTGTATTTGAAGACGCAGGAGAAATATTATATCGTCGACAACGGCATCCGCAACGCTTTGCTGGGCTTTCGCGACGGCGATTACGGGCACATTTTGGAGAACATCGTCTATTTGGAACTTCTGCGGCGCGGTTATACGGTCGGCGTCGGCAGGATCGGGCGGATGGAGGTGGATTTCGTGGCGCAGCGCACCGATCGCAAGCAATATTTCCAAGTGGCTGCCACGGCGTTGGAAGAAGCGACGCGAGAGCGCGAACTGCGTGCCCTTGCCGCGATTCCCGATCAGTACGAGAAGACGCTTCTGACGATGGACAAGTCGTACATCAAGGATTTCAACGGAATCCGCAATGTGAATATTCTTGATTTTCTCTTGGATGATTTATGATATAATCAAAGGAGTTTGAAGGCAGGTTCCTACTATACGGAGGGAGGCATTTACAATGAAATTTGCGATGTTCGGCGCGGGCGGCACGGGCGGGGTGCTCGGCGGCTATCTCGCGCTCGCGGGGCACGATGTGACGCTGATTGCACGCGGCAGACACTTGGAGGCTCTTCAAAAGGACGGTCTGACGATCGAGTCGGCGCACCGAGGCACGCTCCATATCAAGAACGTGAAGGCACAGACGGCGGAGGCTTACGACGAGACGCCCGATGTGCTCTTCGTCTGCTGCAAGTACTACGCGCTTTCCGACGCCATCGCGTTTGCGAAACGCGCAGCCTCGCCCGATACGCTCATCATCCCGATCCTGAACGTCTTCGGCACGGGCGAGGTCATGCAGAAGGATTTGCCGGGGCTGACCGTGCTCGACGGCTGCATCTACATCTTTGGCAATCTCAAGGCGCCGGGCGTATTGGAACAGCCGCAGAAGATTCTGCGCGTGATCTTCGGCTTCCGTCCCGAGCAGGCGAAGCGCTTGGAGGAAAAGGCGAAGGCGCTCGAAAAGCTCCTGCAGGATGCTGACATTCGCGGACACTACAGCCTCGACATCCGTCGCGATGCGCTGACGAAGTTTGGCTTCGTCTCGCCGATGGGCGCGGCGGGACTTTATCACGATGCGACGAGCGAGGCGTTCCAGAAGCAGGGCGCGGTGCGCGACACGTACTTCGGCTTGATCCGCGAGGTTGAGGCGCTCGGCAAGGCGATGGGCATTGTTTTCGAGAAGGATTTGACGGAGACGGGCCGCGCCTTGATTGACGCCTTCAAGCCGGAACTCAAGACGAGCTTGCAGCGCGACGTGGAAAAGGGCGGGCTTTCCGAGTTTGACGGACTTGTGAACCGCATCGTCGCTCTCGGCGAGCGCTATCATGTGCCCGTGCCGCTCTACAAGAAGATCAGTGACTGGGGCAAGGAAAAAGGCTTGAAATGAGAGGAAACGAGAATGGCGAGAGCCTTTGCGAAGGGCGCTCTCGCCATAATGATGAAGAAAGCCGCTGCGCAAAGCGCAACGGCGAAATTTCTGGTGCTCATGGAGGGACTCGAACCCCCGACTTCCACCATGTGAGGGTGACACTCTAACCAACTGAGTTACATGAGCAGCATTAGGTTGAACATAAGATATATTATACACGAGTTCTCGTCCTTTGACTAGCCCTGAAAAGCAAAAAAATCGTCGTTATGCACATTTTTTTGTGGATAAAAGAGGTAATCCTGTGGATAAGCCTTGGAATGCGCTCAATCATCCGCCAGTTATCCACAGGGCTTTGGGGGAAATCTGTGGAGAATGTGGAAATTGGTCGTTTCTTCCTAAAAAAAGGAAAAAATAGTTATGGAGGTCTAATCGTTGGCTCAAAAATTTTATGCCGTGCGTGCGGGACGTGCGACGGGAATCTTTCTTACATGGGAGGACTGCCGCGTACAGGTGGAGGGCTTTCGCGGCGCACGCTACAAGAGCTTTCCGACGGAGGAGAAAGCCCGCGCCTGGCTTACGGCGGCGCAGCCTTTGTCGGCGCTCTTCGATGAAGCGGAAGCCGCGCCGACGCGCCGTGCGCCCGTGCGCAAAAAAAGCGCCGCGATGGGCGGCAGAGCGAATGAAGCGGCGGATGACGCATCTCTCTGTCATGTCTATACGGACGGCTCGTGCCTTCGGAATCCGAACGGGCCGGGCGGCTGGGCGGTCTGTATCGTGCGCCCGGGCGAGGAGATGGAGACGCGTTCGGGCGGCAATCCTTCGACGACGAACAACCGCATGGAGATGACGGCGGCGATCGAGGCGCTGCGCCATCTGCCCAAGCGAGAGCCGATCGTGCTGTCGACGGACAGCCAGTATCTGAAGAACGGCATCACGAAGTGGATCTTCAGCTGGAAGCGGCGCGGCTGGAAGAAGGCGGACGGCACTCCCGTTCTCAATCGGGAGCTTTGGCAGGAACTCGATGGCCTGATTGCCGGGCGAAGCATCGTCTTCCGCTGGGTCAAGGGTCATGCGGGGCACAAGTACAATGAGATCTGCGACATGTTGGCGAAGAAGGAAGCGCAGGCTTTTTTATGAAAAGTTGGGCAGCCCCTCACTGCACGAAAGTCGGTTTTTGAGTGCTTACTGTCGCTCCAACGTCGATTCGCCATAATTGTTGACGGTCACGGAGCCTTTGACGAAGACGAGGGCGGCGAGCAGGAAGACTTCGTAGATTTCGAGGGCGAAGGCGGCGGCGATGATTTCGAGGCCGAACGGTTCGCGTGCGAGGATGCGAGGGTCGCCGCCGAAGAACGCGAGGCAGCCGATGAAGGCGAGCGTGAGCGCGAGCGGCACGCCCGCGAGCCAGCCGCTTCTGCCAATGTCGTGCAGACGCTGTGTGACGATGCCGATGGGCAGGATGGCAGCGAGGGCGCAGGAGACCGATGTGCCGTAGAGAGCGACGAGATTGCCGAGGGGCTGCGGCAGGCGCTCCGCCGTTTCCAGCACGACGAAGACGAGCAGCGAGACAAAGAAGAGGAGGAAGAGCAGGCGCAGCAAGAAGCGCTTGCGGTTCATCCTGCCCTTGAGCTGGATCATGCGCAGGAAGAACGGATAGTCCTCCTTGGGGCGTTCCGCGATATAGGGGCGCAGTTCGTCTGCGCTCTCGGGCGAGCCGGAAGCGTTGCTTGAAAAATCCCCTTCGGCAAAGAGCAGATAGACGTGCAGGAGGATGAGCAGGGCGAGTGCCGCGCCCCCATAGGGCAGGGCGCTCTTGAGCAGCAGATGATCGGGAGCGACGCCTAGAAGCGGCGGCAGACCAAGGAAGAGGAGCAGTATACGACCCTCTTCGGCGAGCGCGAGGATAATGAGCGGGCAGATGACGGCGATGAGCCATGCTGTATCGCCGTAGCCGAGGTCATGCCAGCGCCGCATGGCCGCGCGCAAGAATACGATCAGTAGAAGTGCAAGAGGCACGCTGATGAGGAGGATGGCGGCGAAAGCGGCCGCGAGCGAGATGTTTTCCGACGGCATGGGGCGGCCTGCGCCGAGCCATGAGAGGACGGCAGCCGTCACACCCGTGACGAGCGCGGCGAGGCCTGCCGCCGCGAGCAGACTGCCGATGAGGTGCAGGACGAAGAGCTTTTGCCCCATGCGGCCTTCGGGCGAGAGCCATTTTTCGAAAAGCCCCTGCAGGAAGCCGCCGCGCGGCGGCGGCTTCACCTCTTCTTCCAATTCGGCTGCCATCTCGCTGCGCTTTTCCTCGTCCGCGAGCAGTTCCTGCAGGAGTTCGGCGGCGCTCTGGCGCGGCCGCGCCTCGCCGTGCGGCGGCGTTCGTTCCTCGATGCCGCCTTTGTCTTTTCGCGTCTTTTTTTCTGCCGTGTCGCTGCTTTTCGCATCGGTTCGGCTGTCCGGATTGTCCGGTTCATCCGGTTCGACCGGTTTGTTTATGTCCTCGACATCGTCCCTGTCGTCCAATGAAGGATCTTTCCCCTTTTCCGAAGGGCGCAGCATTTCTTCGAGCGCCGTGTCACTCGAAAAGCTCTCGCGTCGCAGGCGTTCCAAGATGCTCTGCGTATCTTCTGCCGCCTTGCCTGTTCTTGCCATCGTCCGTGTCTCTCCTTAGGTGTATATCGTTCTGCGGCTTTTCACTTTCCCAGTATGCGGTCATAGATGTAGCCTTCGCGCACGCCCGAGTCGCTGTAGGCGATGGAAGGCAGGGCGAAGCGTTCGGCGAGGAGGCCGGCGATGACGAGACCGGGCAGGATCGTGCGCATGCGGTCGGGAACGGCACGCATGAGATGCACGGCGTCGTCTTCCGTGAGCGCACGGTCACGCAGGAAGCGCGCAAGCAGCGCATTGATCGCCTCGCGCGTGATCGTTCGGCCGTCCGAGGCGGGAAAGAGTGCGGCAGAGAGCGCCGCCGCTCCCTTGAAGGTGCCGCCGATGCCGCAGGCGAGAAGTCCCCGAAGCCCTGTGAAATCTGCGGCGGAATCAAGGATGCGTGCGGCGTCCGTGCGCATCCTCGCGACTTCCTCGCGAGACGGCAGGAGTTCTTTCGTAAATTTCGTGCGCAGGCAGAGAGAGCCGACGGGAAGGCTTGTCTTGTGCACGATTTTTTGCGCCTTGTAGTGAACCATCTCGGTGCTCGCACCGCCGATGTCAAAGAGCAGTCCTTCTTCGGCGGCAAGGTCGTGCGTTGCGCCGATGAAGTCCAGCTCCGCTTCTTCCTCGCCGCGTATTACATAAATATCCAGTCCTGTGCGAGCTTTGATTTCCTCGATTGCCTCGCGGCTGTTCGCGGCGTTCCTCAGAGCGCCCGTTGTGAAAATTGAGATATTCTCGATGTGCAGCGCTGCAAGGAACTTTTGGAAATCTTCGAGCGCGTAGGCGAGGCGCCTGACGCCGCGCTCTTCGAGCACGTTGTCGTGCACGAACGAGGCGAGTCCCACCGTCGTGTCCTTTTTCTTCATGATCTGCTCTACCGCGCCGTCCTTGATTTGGTAGACCGCCATGCGCACGGTGTTGGAGCCGATGTCAATGATTGCATGTATCATGGAAGTCCTCCGTTACTTGCCGAAGAGGTCGAAGAGCTGCTTGCCGATGAGCACGGTCGTCACGATGATGAAGAGCGGCCGTACATAGGATGTGCCCTTCTTGATGGCGAGGCGTGCGCCGCACCAGGCGCCTGCGATCATGGAGACGCCCATGGGAATGGCGTAGGTGAAATTGACGAGGCCGAAGTACGCGAAGAGCACGACGGCGGCGAGGTTGCTCGCAAAATTCAGTGCACGCGCGTTTGCCGCCGCGCCGAGAAAGTCGAAGCCTGTGAGCAGGAAGGCGAAGAGCATGAAGGAGCCTGTGCCCGGCCCGAAGAAGCCGTCGTAGAAGCCGAAGGTGAAGGCGACGACGGCGGAGAGAAGGAGCAAGCGGCGCGTCATGCCATGGTACTTGCTCTCGCGTCCCCAGTCGCGGCGGAAGATGCTGTAGAGGAGCACGAGCGCGAGCATGACGACGACGAGGGGGCGCAGGAAGTCGGGCGGCACCTGTCGCACGACGAGCACGCCGACAGCGGAGCCGAGGAGCGTGATGGGAAAGAGCAGGCGAATGAGCTTCCTGTCGACCTTGCCGCTCTTGATGAAGGAGATGAAGCTCGTGCACGCGCCCATGACGGCAGCAGCCTTGTTCGTGCCGAGCACCTCTAGGAGCGGCAGCCCCGTCATCATCAGCGCAGGGATAGAGATCAGCCCGCCGCCGCCGACGACGGCGTCGATGAACGCTGAAAAAAAGCCCATGACAGAGATGAAGAGCAGCATTTCCAAGCCCATGATCCAAGCCTCCCGAAGGGGAACGTCCGGCGCAAACAGGCGCTGAGATTCCCGTGAATGGTGTATGTTTATGATACCATGAAAATCCAAGAGGTCAAGCCCAAAGGGACAAACGGATCGGTCAGGCTTCTGCAAGGGCGTGAGGATATATGTACAGCGTGCCGCTTTGATGAAACCGCTGCAGGAAACGGGCGGAAAAGAACGGCGGCAAGTTGGGCGTGCTCTTTATGCAACGAATCCCTTGCATAAAGGAAGTTCTTCCTATATAATACCAATTGTAGAAGAGTGAGCGGATGGGAGGCGGCGAGGTGAAAAAATACGATGTCGCCATCGTGGGCGCGGGTCCGGCGGGCGTTTTCGCGGCATACGAGCTGGCGGAGAAGAAGCCCGGCCTTTCCATCGTCGTCTTGGAGAGCGGCAACGACATATACCATCGCTGCTGTCCGATTGCGGCGGGCAAGGTCAAGAGCTGCATCGGCTGCAAGCCTTGCAGCATCATGCGCGGCTTCGGCGGCGCGGGCGCTTTTTCCGACGGCAAGTACAACTTCACGACGCAGTTCGGCGGCTGGCTCGGCGAGTACATCAGCTCCGCCGAGGTCATGCGTCTCATCGAATACGTCGATGCGATCAACATGCGCCACGGTGCTCCCGCGAAGGTGTTCAGCACGAAGGGAAGCCGCATCGGCAAGCTCGCCTTGGAGCATGATCTGCATCTTTTGGAAGCGAGCGTGCGCCACCTTGGCACGGAAAACAACTTGAAGATGCTCGAAAAGACTTACGAGTACATGAAGGATCGCGTCGAGTTCCGCTTCCATGAACCCGTCAGGAATATCCTTTCCGACGGCGAGGGAGAAAACGCCTTGGAACTGGAAAGCGGCGAGCGCATCGCCGCTGAGTATCTCGTCGTTGCGCCGGGGCGCTCGGGCGCCGAATGGTTTTCCGAGGAGTGTCGGCGGCTGCGCGTCGAGCAGAAGAACAATCAGGTCGATGTCGGCGTGCGCGTTGAAGTGCCCGACGAGATCTTCGACCACATCACGTCGGAGGTTTACGAGGCGAAGCTCGTCTATCGCACGAAGCGCTACGGCGATTCCGTGCGAACCTTCTGCATGAATCCGCACGGTCATGTCGTCATGGAGAACACGGGCGGCATCATGACGGTCAACGGTCACTCGTACAGCGACCCGAAGATGCAGAGCCGCAACACGAACTTCGCGCTCCTGGTGTCGAACCACTTCACGGAGCCGTTCAACGAGCCGCACAAGTACGGCAAGAGCATCGCGTCTTTTTCCAATATGCTCGGCGGCGGCATCATCATGCAGCGTTACGGCGATCTCGTCAAGGGCAGGCGCACGAACGCGCACCGCATGAGCCACAGCTTCATGGAGCCGACGCTTCATGCGACGCCCGGCGATCTCTCGCTGATCCTGCCCAAGCGTCACCTCGACAACATCTTGGAGATGGTGCAGGCGCTCAACGCCGTCGCGCCGGGAATGACGAACGACGACACGCTGCTCTACGGCGTCGAGGTCAAGTTTTACAGTTCGCGCATCGTGCTGTCCAATGAGCTGGAAACGCGCCTCAGGAACGTCTTTGCCGTCGGCGACGGCGCCGGCGTCACGCGCGGCCTCTCGCAGGCGGGGGCGAGCGGCGTTCATGTCGCGCGCGTCATACTTTCGCGCATGGGAGCAGACAAGGAAAATGCTTAATCTTTTAGTGATTTTAGCCGATAGGATAATATAAGGGCGTATGTTCTTTTTAAGGAAGAATATCTTATTGGGGCGGAAAGAATAGGGTGAGCTTAGTGAATAAGATCAAGATCATGATTGTTGACGACTCGCGCGTCAGTCAGGCGATGCTTGAGGGCATCCTCACGAAGGCGGGGTTCGATGTCTGCGCCATAGCGAGCAATGCCGCCGAGGCCGTCGAAAAATACAAGGAAACGCGGCCGGTTGCCGTGACGATGGACATGAACCTGCCCGACGCCAACGGCATCGAGACGAGCCGCCGCATCCTCGCTTTCGATCCCGACGCCACGATCGTCATGATCAGTGCGATGAAGGATGCGAGCCTCATGACGCAGGGTCGTGAGGCGGGCATCCACGCCTTCCTGCAAAAGCCCGTGAAGCCCAACGAGATCGTCGACATACTGATCATCCTGTGCCAGAAGAAGGGGAGCGCCGTCACGATGCTGCGCGACTCTTATGTGGCGACGTTTGCGCAAGGGCTTCAGCGCAGTTTGTTCAGCCTGCTCGGCATGGAGAGCGAGATCGAGGTTTCCGTCGATGAAAGCCCCTACCTGACGATCAAGGGCATCGCGGTCATCATCGGACTCACGGGTTCTCCCATGGGACGCGCCGTCGTCCACATGGATGCCGATACCATGCGCCGCTTTGCACTGCGGATGCTCGCGATGGACGAGCATGACGACATCGAGGAGGACGAAATCAACGATTCGGTCGAGGAATCGGCGAACATCATTGTCGGCCGCGGCGTATCGAAGGTCAACGACATCTTTCGCGACAAGGAAATGCGCCTGACGCCGCCGGGGACGATCAGCGGCGCGAACATCCGCATCGCCAATCCGAAGCTTACCTCGTTCGAGGTCGTCGCGAAGACGGAGATCGGAAACATCTGCCTGAATCTTGGATTTGCGGAGGGGGAATAAAGAAAGATGGATGCAAAACTTGTCAATCCGTTTATTGACGCCTTCACCGCCGTCATGCCGCAGATCGGCTTCCCCGAGCCGAAGCGCGCCAAGGTCACGGTCAAGCAGAAGAACGCCGTGAGTCTCGGCGTTTCCGTCATCGTCGGCTTCACGAAGCAGATTCGCGGCAACGTCGTTTACAACATGACGGAAGATACGGCGAAGTTCATCGCCTCCACGATGATGATGGGCATGCCCGTCGAGAACTTCGACGAGATGGCGCAGAGCGCGATTTCCGAGCTCAGCAATATGCTGACAGCGAACACGGCGACGCATATCGCAGGCCTCGGCTTGGAGGTCGATATCTCCACGCCGTCGCTTTCCATCGGTGAGGACTTCCAGATCAAGATCAGCAGTGATGGCTACCTTGCCGTCGATATGGATCTCGGCGGTCATATCGTCGAGCTTGATATTTCTGTTGCGACGACTTGACGCCTGCCTTGCGTGAAAAAGGCAGCATTTTCATCCGGTGCCGCAGTTTCCCTCACGAGAGGGGATTGCGGCATCTGTTTTTTAGAGATAATGGTTCGCAGTGCAGGACGGAATGTGTTATAATGGGAAGGACTTTTTAAAGGGTGTACTGGACATAGCCTTGGTGCGCCATGATTTTGCGTGACGCTTTGCGTCATGCGTGCGAGGAGCAATGAAATGACGAGAAATGATTTGTGCTGGTGCGGCAGCGGCAAGAAGTACAAGAAATGCCACATGGATTTCGATGAGCGTATTCGCTCGATGAAATTCGACATCTATCGCGGACAGGTGCGCCCGCCGCACAGCATCATCAAGAACGCGGCGGACATCGAGGGCATCAAGAAGAGCGGCGTCGTCAACGACGGGGCGCTCGATCTCATGGGCGAGATGGTGCAGCCGGGCGTCGATACGGCGACGCTCGACAAGGCGGCGCACGACTACATCACCGATCACGGCGGCATTCCCGCATGCCTGAATTTCGAGGGCTTTCCCAAGAGCGTCTGCATTTCGATCAACGACGTCGTCTGCCACGGCATACCGTCGAAGAAGACGATCTTGAAGGAAGGCGACATCGTGAACGTCGACATCACGACAATCTTGGACGGTTACTATGCCGATGCATCGCGCATGTACATCGTCGGCGGCAGGACGACGCCGGAAGCGGCGCGTCTCGTCGAGGTGGCGAAGGAGTGCATGAACCTCGGCATCGAGGCGGCCAAGCCGTGGCACTTCCTCGGCGACATCGGCGCAGCGTGCGACGCGCACGCGCGCGCCAACGGCTGCTCCGTCGTGACGCAGCTCGGCGGGCACGGCGTGGGCAAGGACTTCCACGAAGAGCCTTTTGTGCCGCATGTGGGCGAGGTCGACACAGGCATGCTGCTCGTGCCGGGCATGGTGCTGACGGTCGAGCCGATGATCAACGCAGGCAAGTACAAGGTGACGGTCGACAAGAAGGATGGCTGGACGGTGCGCACGAAGGACGGCTCGCTCTCGGCGCAGTGGGAAAAGACGATTCTCATCACGGAAACGGGAACGGAGGTACTTTCGAGTTGAACTTTTCAGAACTTCGCTGCCCGGAGGCGCTCGTTGACGCTCTCGCGCGTCAGGGCATACGCGAGGCGACGCCCGTGCAGGAGCAGGCGATTCCCGCCGTGCGTTCGGGGCGCGACGCCATCGTGCAGGCGCAGACGGGCACGGGCAAGACGCTCGCTTTCCTGCTGCCTGTCATCGAGCGCATCAAGGGCGGCGCCCAAGTGGCGCAGGCTCTCGTCGTCAGTCCGACGCGCGAGCTGGCCATGCAGACGGCACGCGTTGCCAAGACGCTCGCGGATGCGGTCGGCATACGAACGGCGCTCGTTTACGGCGGGCAGGACATTGAGCGGCAGAAGGACAAGCTTCGACAGAAGCCGCAGCTCATCATCGCGACGCCCGGCAGGCTTCTCGATCACCTGCGTCGCCACTCGGTCGATCTCTCGCAGGTCAACAAGATCGTTCTCGATGAGGCCGACGAACTCATGCGCCTCGGTTTTGTCGAGGATGTGGAAACGCTGCTCGAAGCGCTGGCGGGCGACTGCCAGCTCATGCTCTTTTCGGCGACGATGCCCGAACGCATACGGGCGCTGACGCGCCGCTACATGAAGGAGCCGCGCGAGATTACGGTGCAGCCCGAGTGCGTGACGCTCAAGAATATTGAGCAGGTCATTGTCGACACGCGCGAGGAGACGAAGCTCGACAAGCTCTGCGAGCTTTTGAACCGGTACCGGCCGTACCTTGCGATGGTCTTCTGCCATACGAAGCAGAAGGCCGCGCATGTGACGCTGGAACTCGCGGGGCGCGGCTACCTCGTCGACGAGCTGCACGGCGACCTCACGCAGACGCAGCGCAACCTCGTCATGCGCCGCTTCCGTGAGGCGAAGCTGCAGATCCTCGTCGTCACTGACATCGCGGCGCGCGGACTCGACATCGAGGGCGTCACGCACGTCTTCAACTACGATCTGCCGCAGGATGCCGAGTGGTACATCCACCGCATCGGCAGGACGGGGCGTGCGGGCGCGAAGGGGCTTGCCGTCACCTTCGTCAACGCGCATCAGTACGATCAGCTGCGACGCATCGAGGCAGGCATCAAGGCGCGTCTCGCCAAGGAGAAGTCGGAGAGGCGCGGCGGCAGGAGCGTGCGACGGAAGACGGCGGCGAAAGCGGCAGCGGCGAAGCGGGAGAACGCAGGAGAAAAGCGCACGGCGACGAAAAAGAACGTGCCGCCGCCCAAGCGCGGCAAGGCGGCGCAGCGTGCGCGGCGCTGCGCCAAGAAGCGTACGGGGCGTCCTGCGGCGCGATCCAAGGGCGGCGCGAGGACGAACGCCGGCAGGCGCTCGCACATCCTTGGCAAGCGGTGAAAATAAAACAAACGTCTGCAGCTTTTGTTCGGTACGCTTTGGCGGGTTTCGGCACAGTCCGGCGAACTGCACGCACAAACGTCCGCTTTGTGGACATTGTGCGCCGCCCTTACAGAAGCCTGGCCAATCGGTCTGCGCCTTCAGTCTGTCTTCCTGGAGCTTCAGTAAATGACGACAAAAGAGTGCAGCGGGAGAAAATCCGCTGCACTCTTTTGCGTCATGCGCCGATATCGTTTTTCGAGGAACGACGTCAGCGCCGGAGCTCTTTTCATCCTATATGGAACTTGCCTACGGCCTTCTGCAGATCTTGCGCCATGTCGGCAAGCGTCGAGCTTGCCGCAGCGATTTCCTGCATGGAAGCCGCCTGTTCCTGCGATACGCCGGAGACGTTTTCCGCCTCGTCCTGCACCGAATCCGATACGGCCTTGAGCCTCTGCACAGAAGTTTCCATGCGCACGTTCTGCGTGTGAATCTGCTGCGTGCTCGCTAAGATTCCTGAAACCTTTTCGGACAGTTCCTTGACGACGGCGGCGATGCGGTCGAAGCGTTCGCTCGCCTGCTGCACCTGCTCGACGCCTTCGCCGACGCGCTCCTTCTGCTCCTGCATGACCTTGAAGGTCTCCTCGATGCGGTTCGAGTTGTCCGTGATCAGGGAGGTGATTTCCTGCGCGGCGTTTTCCGACTGCTCGGCAAGCTTTCGCACTTCTTCCGCCACGACAGTGAAGCCGCGTCCTTGCTCGCCGGCGCGCGCCGCTTCGATGGCGGCGTTCAGCGCCAAGAGATTCGTCTGGCCGGCGATGTCAGTGATCATCTCGACGATTTCGGAGATGCGCTTGGAGCTTTCGTAGAGGGCTGTGACGGCATCCGCCACGCCCTTGGCGCTCTCGTCGAGGATCTGCATTCCTTCTACCGCCACGTTCAAGCCTTGCTGTCCTTCGGTTGTCGCCGCCTCCACGCGCTCTACGGCATGGGAGACGTCGCCGACGCCTGCGTTGATCTGATCCATCGCCTGCGTTATGTCGCCGACGGCCTGCAGGGAGTCATCGACGACGGCGCCCTGCTCCTGCGTGTCGCTCGTGATCTTGACGACGGCTGCTGACGTTTGCTGCGCACCCTGCGCGGATTGGTCGGCGGACGCCGTGAGCTCTTCGGAGGAGGCGGCGAGCTGCTCCGCCGTCTGCGCCGTCTGGCGGATGAGGGTCTGCAGGCCCTGCGTCATCTGGCAGAAGCTGTTGTGCAGGCTGCCGATCTCGTCCTGGCGGTCGGTCGGCATGAGTTTGGCCGAGAGGTCGCCTTTCGCCACCTTGGCGGCGACGGTTTCGAGCGTCTCGATGGGAAGCGAGATGGAGCGCGCGATATAGAGGAGGATGGCGCCCATCAGAGCCAGCGCGAAGAGAGCGCTGCCGATCATCATCCATTTGAGATGGGCGATGTCGGCGAAGATTTCTTCCTGCGGCACGAAGAGGACGAGGTTCCAGCCCGTATCGCCGACGGGATGCACGGCATAGAACATGGCGACGTCCTGGTAGCTGCCCTCGAAGAAAATCGGCTCTCTGGAAAGGTAGGTTTTTTCCTTATCGGGACCTTCGTCCTTTATATTGTCGTCGAGCGTCAGTACGGGATGGCAGATGAAGCGGCCGTCCGCATCGAGCATGAAGGCCTCGCCCGTCTTGCCCACTTGGAAGGAGGCGACCTTCTTCTCGATGCTGTCAAAACGGATGTCGGCGGCGACGACGCCGAGGAGTTCGCCGTTGCTGCGCACGGCTTGGCTCAAGGTCACGACCTTGATCTTTGTGAAGTCGTCGATATAGATATCCGAAATCTGCACGCCGTCGTTCTGCGCGGCATTCTTGTACCAGTCGCGCGTCGTTGCGTCGAATTCAGCTTTCGGCACGACGCCCTCCTCACTGTCGAGGAAGTCACGCTCGGGAAAGCCGATGAAGAGCGTGTTGACGCCTTCGCGCTCCATGAAGCGCTTGCCGACGGGAGCGAACGCTTCATTGCTGGGAAGTCCCGATGACCATGCCTCCGTCAAGCCGCCCAGCGTGCCGCGCTGCGCTTCGATCATCTCGTTGACTTGTTCGGCGTCAAGTTCGGCCAGCGTCATCATCTCGCGCTCCGTCGATTCCTTGAGGAGCGTGCTCGCGTTCCAATAGCTGAATACGGACACCGCGAAGAAGATGATGCAGAAGGGAATGCCCACGTACAGCAGCAGCTTTACTCGTAATTTCATTTCCACACCTCTCTGGTTCTTTCTGGAGAAAAATTCGACGTAGTCATATTATACTATAATATATCCAAAATATCAAGACGTGTGACCTATAAATAGGATTTTATATCTATTATTCTATTACATATAAAAGAGATTATTCTAAAGCGATATGAGAAGAGCGAGGCTGAGAAGCTGGAACATCAGGGAGACGGAAAAATTCGCACGCTGCCAAGGAAAAAACTTGACACGATGCATCGCCTTGCTTATAATATCCTAGGCAGGAGATTTTCCTGTTTTTTGAAAACTTGTCTTGCAGGAAAGCGGGTAGCTGATGCTCGAAAGACTCTTTCATCTGGCGGAACTGTTCGACATGTACGGCATGCTGCTTACGGAGAAGCAGCGGCGCTGTCTGGAGCTTCATCTCTTTGATGATTTCTCCCTCGCGGAGGTCGGCGAAGCGGTCGGAGTCTCAAGGCAGGCCGCCTACGACATCATTCATCGCTCGGAGCAGGCGCTCGAAGGCTGCGAGGAAAAGCTCGGTCTCCTGCGTCGCCTTGCCAAGGGGCATGAGGAGCTTGCGGCGATTGCCGAATCAATTAAATCGCTGCGCACGGAAGAAAACGATGCCGCCGTGGAGGAAATCCTGCAGCGGATCTCGCGTCTTTCAGGGACGCAGCGGGAGGTACAGCATGATATTTGAGAGCTTGGCGGATCGCCTGCAGCAGACGTTCAAGAAGCTGCGCGGGCATGGCAAGCTGACGGAGGACGACGTAAACGAGGCGATGCGCGAGGTGCGCATGGCGCTCCTCGAAGCCGACGTCAATTTCAAGGTTGTCAAGGATTTCATCAAGAAGGTGAAGGAACGCGCCGTCGGGCAGGATGTGCTCGACACATTGACGCCGGCGCAGGTCGTCATCAAGATCGTTGACGAGGAACTCACAGAGCTCATGGGCGGCACGCAGAGCCGCCTCAATATTTCGTCCGTGCCGCCGACCGTCATCCTGATGGCGGGACTTCAGGGCGCGGGCAAGACGACTTCGGCGGGCAAGCTCGGCCTTTCTCTCAAGAAGCAGGGGAAGAAGCCTTTGCTTGTCGCGGCCGACATCTATCGGCCCGCCGCCGTCAAGCAGCTTCAGGTGTTGGGCGGGCAGCTCGGCATCCCCGTCTTTTCCATGCCGCAGGGCACGGATGCCGTGACGATTGCCAGGAGCGCAGTCGATCATGCACGTTCGCATTTCAATGACGTCGTGATCGTCGATACGGCGGGACGGCTGCACATCGACGAGAACCTCATGCAGGAGCTGAAGGACATCAAGGCGGACGTCAAGCCGCACGAGATCCTGCTCGTCGTCGACGCCATGACGGGACAGGACGCCGTGAACGTGGCCGAGAGCTTCAACGAGGGTCTGGGCATCGACGGCGTCGTCTTGACGAAGCTCGACGGTGATGCCCGAGGCGGTGCGGCGCTGTCGGTCAAGGCGGTCACGGGCTGCCCGATCAAGTTCGTCGGCATGGGCGAGAAGCTCGAGGCGCTCGAGCCGTTCCATCCGGACCGCATGGCGTCGCGCATCCTCGGCATGGGCGACGTGCTCTCCCTCATCGAGAAGGCGCAGTCCACGTTCGATGCGGAAGAAGCCAAGAAGATGGAGAAGAAGCTGCGCAAGGCGGACTTCACGCTCGACGATTTCCTCGCGCAGATGCAGAAGGTGCGAAAGCTCGGTTCCTTTGAGCAAATCCTCGGCATGATTCCGGGCATGGGCGGACTCAAGAAGCAGCTGCAGGGACAAGACATCGACCTCAACGGCAAGGAAGTGCGCCGCATCGAGGCGATCATCAAGTCCATGACGCCGAAGGAACGCGCGGACATCTCCATCATCAACGGCAGCCGCCGCAAGCGCATCGCACGCGGCAGCGGCACGCGCGTGCAGGATGTGAACAAGCTTTTGAAGCAGTTCAACGAGATGAAGAAGATGATGAAGCAGGTCAAGAAGATGCAGGGAGGCAAGAAGGGCAAGGGATTCCCAGGTCTCGGCGGCATGAAACTGCCGTTCATGCATTGATCGGCTTGTCATATATGCGGCTGCGGCACGTCGCAGCTGACGAAGGATGCATCCTTCAAAGGAGGTGAAAACATGGCAGTAAAGATTCGTTTGACCCGCATGGGCGCGAAGAAGAACCCGTTCTACCGCATCGTCGTGGCGGATTCGCGCTCGCCGCGCGACGGTCGCTTCATCGAGATTCTCGGCAACTATGACTCCACGAAGGAGCCGGCCGTCATCCACGTCGATGAGGACAAGGCCATTGATTGGATGAGCAAGGGCGCACAGCCGACGGACACCGTCCGCTCGCTTTTCAGCAAGAAGGGCATCATGGCGAAGTTCGATGAGAAGAAGCGCTCGAAGAACTGATCGGGATGAGGCGACGGGGACGGTGCGAAAGGCCGCCTCCCGCAGCTTCTCTTGAGAAAAGAGGATCAGCATGAAGGAAGTCGTTGAAATCATCGCCAAGGCGTTGGTCGATCATCCCGAGGACGTCGTTGTCGACGAAAAGCAGGAAGACCGCATGACATTGATCGAGCTTCATGTCGCTTCGGATGATATGGGAAAGGTGATCGGCAAGCAGGGCAGGATTGCGAAGGCGATCCGCACGGTTGCCAAGGCCGCCGGTACCCGCGAGAACAAAAAAGTCAAGGTCGACATCAATTAGTGAACTACGCGGCAGCATTCCCTCCGGGGGTTCTTGCCGCTATTTCTTTATGAGACGAGGGCGCATCCATGGATGCGCCCGTATAAGGAGAGAGAATATGGACAGCATTCAGGTGAAGGTTCCTTGCACGGTCAAGGCAAAGCTGACAGAAAAGCTCAAGAAGCGCATCATCGACGAGCTGGAAGACAGTCTGCAGAAGGTCGATCTCGAACTGCAGCAGATGGGCATCGAGGAAAAGCGCATCGTCTCCGAGGCGGCGCAGCAGGACATCCAGCGTGCACAGGCGGCGCGTCAGCACTTTGCCATCGAGCGTCAGAAGCGCATGGATTTTAAGGAGCAGGCACAAGCGAAGCTCGAGGAGACGAAGAAGCTCGCCATCGGCGCCGAGATCGTGCAGGGCACGCTGGAGCGCACGGCGGAGCTGAAGATCGGCTCGAACATGCGCGAGCTTATGAACGTCGAAGTCCTCGTCGAGGACGACAAGGTCGTTGCGATCCGTGGCTGACGGGCGCATCGTCATCGGCAAGGCGGGCGCACCGCACGGCCTTCGGGGCGAGGTGCGCGTGATACCGCTGACGGATTTCCCCGAACGCTTCGAGTCCCTGCGCGAGGTCTTCATCGGCGAGCGCGTTTTCCACGTCGAGCACGTCCACTATCATCGTCAGTTCGTATTGCTGACGCTCGCTGAATGCACGTCGCGCGAAGCGGCGGTAAAGCTGACGGGCGAGCTTCTGCGCGTCGCGCGGAAAGACGCCGCGCCGCTCGCCGAGGGCGAGTTTTACACGTTCGACATCATCGGGCTTGCCGCGCTCGACCTGTCGGGGAAACGGCTCGGGGAGGTCACGAACGTCCTCAAGACGGGCAGCAACGACGTCTATGTGGTGAAGAAGCCCGACGGCGCGGAATTGCTCGTGCCGGCCTTGAAGAAGGTCGTGCGCGAGATCGACATCGCCGGGGGCTTTTTGCGCGTCGATTTGCAGGAAGAGTTGGAAGACCGTGCGGATTGACATCGTGACGCTCTTTCCCGCGATGTTCGAGGCGGTTTTCAGCGAGAGCATCATCAAGCGTGCGAGGGCGAAGGGGCTGCTCGACATACGTCTGACGCAGCTGCGTGACTTCGCCTTTGACAAGCATCGGCAGGTCGATGATTCGCCCTTCGGCGGCGGCAGCGGCATGGTCTTGAAGCCCGAGCCGATGTTTCGCGCCGTGCGCTCGATCGTGGCGAACAGCGCTTTGAGGCGGCGGCGCATCGTGCTCCTGTGCCCGAGCGGCGCGACTTTCACGCAGGCGAAGGCAAAGGAGCTGGCGCAAGAGGAGCAGCTGATCTTCCTTTGCGGGCACTACGAGGGATTCGACGCACGCATCCATGCGCATCTGGCGGACGAGGCGATCTCCATCGGCGATTTCGTGCTGACGGGCGGCGAACTGCCCGCGATGGTCGTCGTCGACGCCGTGGCTCGCATGATTCCGGGCGTCCTCGGCTCGGAAGAGTCTGCGCCGACGGATTCTTTCTACGACGGCCTCTTGGAATTCCCGCAGTACACAAGGCCGCGCATTTTCGAGGGAATGGAAGTGCCCGAGGCGCTTCTGTCCGGCGATCATGCAAGGATTCGCGCCTGGCGTCGCAGGGAATCGCTGCGCATCACGAACGAGAGGCGGCCTGAGCTTTTGGAAGGCGTGCCGCTTACGGCAGAGGAGCGGCGCTTTTTGGCGGCTCTTGCAGAGACGGAAGCGAATTGTGAGAAAGATTAGGCAGGGTTAAAGGAAAATTTTGACGAAAATCCGTTTTTTTGCTATAATAGTCCTCGTAGGAAAATCAGCTTTTCTGTGAGGTGGCGTCTATTGAGAAAAACGGTGATTTTTTCGTTCGTCCTTTGCCTCTGCCTGCTTTTGTCGAGCGCCACAGCCTTTGCCGGCGGCTTTCTTGTCAAGGAGGGCATGCGGGGCGACAGCGTGCGTGCCGTGCAGAAACTCCTGATCGGGCGCGGCTATCTTGCGGACGGGGAAGACGACGGCGTCTGCGGCAAGAAGACGGTGACTGCCATCACGAAGTTCCAGCAGGAGAACGGCTTGGATGCCGACGGCGTCTGCGGACAGTTGACGTACAGGGCGCTCTCGGGCGGCGAGGAGCCGCCTGTCATCGAGATGCCTGCGAGCCGCGGCGGCGGGCGCTCGCTGCTCGTTGCGGCCTCGGCGTACAGCCGCTTCGATCCGGGTCTTTCGAGTCATACGGCAAGCGGAACTTTGGTGAGAAAAGGCGTGATCGCTGTCGATCCTGCGGTCATACCGATGGGCACGCGCGTCTTCATTCCGGGCTACGGCGAGGCGGTGGCTGAGGATGTCGGCTCGGCGATTCGCGGCAACACGATCGACATCGCCTTCGAGACGGCAGAAGAGGCGATCCAGTTCGGCCGCAGAACCATCGAGATCTTTATCATGGATTGAGAAGGGCGCTTGCTGTTTTTGCAGCATGATGGCGGCAAGGCATTGGAAAAGCAGGCTTTCGGCGTGAAAGGTTCGCGCCGGAAGCCTGCTTTTCTTATGGGAGGCGAGTATTTTGCGAAGGGCGGAAGTCTTTGTCAATATTCCTGTGAAGAGCATAGCGAAGGCGTACAGCTATGCCGTGCCCGACGAACTGTCTTTCCTTGCAGCGGGCTGGCGCGTGTTCGTGCCTTTTGGCGGGCGCAGGGTCGAGGGCTTCGTCGTCGCCGTCAGGGAGGATGATGGAGAGCGGCAGGATTACGAATTGAAGGCGATCATTGCCGCCGTCGACGAGGAGGCGTGGTTCACGCCCGAGATGATGGAAACGGCACGTCGGATTGCGGAATTCTATCTGTGCTCTCCCGCTGAGGCGATGCGGCTCTTCATGCCCGGCAAGAGCGGCTTGAAGATCGAGGTCGAGTATGAGGCAAAAGAGGGGGAAGAGCCGTCTTTGACGGGCGCGGCGCAGCAGGTTTTCCGTTGTCTGCGTGAAAATGGCGTCATGCAGCTTTCCGTACTTCGCAAGGCGCTTCCTGCGCTTGCCGCAGAGATGCCTGTTCTCTTGGAAAAGCTCGTGCAGCAAAAGCAGGTGAGAAAGCTCTATCGGGCACAGAAGCGCGACAAGGCGCGGTATGAGAATGTCCTGTCGCTCGCGCGTCCGCTCGATGAGACAGCGCTCTCCCGCTATCGAAGGCGGCACGCGCAGAAGCGTCTGTTGGAAATTCTTGCCGCAGAGGGAGAGAAGACGGACGCCGCCCTGCGCGAGACGGGCATATCCGCTGCCGTGCTTCGCGCCGTGCTCGAAGCGGGCGATGTGAAGAGCGAGAAGCGGCGCGTTCTGCGCGACAGCTACGGCGATATGGCGGGCGTGGGGGCGATGGTCGACCTGACGGCGGAGCAGCGTGCGGCTGTCAATGCCGTGCTTCCCTATATCGAGCGGCGCGAGCATCATGGCTTCCTCTTGCATGGCGTGACGGGAAGCGGCAAGACGCAGGTCTATATCGAGACGGCGGCGGCCGTGCGCAGGGAAGGGCGCAGGGTCATCGTGCTCGTGCCCGAAATCGCCCTGACGAGCCAGATCGTCCTCGCCTTCAAGGGATCTTTTCCCGAGGACATCGTCGTCATGCACAGTCAGCTTTCCCTCGCGGAGCGAAACGATGCGATCTTCCGCGTGCGGCGAGGCGAGGCGGGCATCGTCATCGGTGCGCGCTCGGCGCTCTTCACGCCCGTCGAGGACGTCGGACTCATCATCCTCGACGAGGAGCAGGACATGTCCTACAAGCAGGACGAGGCGCCGCGCTACCATGCGCGTCCCATCGCCGAGGTCATGGCGAAGTTGCATCGCGCCGTACTGCTTTTGGGCAGCGCCACGCCGTCTCTTGAGACGGCGTACCGTGCTCGCTGCGGCGAGTTCGCGCTCCTTTCGATGCCCGAGCGCATCGGCGCGAGACCGCTCGCGCATGTCGAATGCGTCGACATGCGCGAGGAACTGCATCGCGGCAATCGCACGATCATTTCCGCATCTTTGCGTCGGCTCATCGAGGAAACGATGGCGAAGAAAGAGCAGCTGATCCTCATGCTGAACCGCCGCGGCTTCTCGACCTTCGTCATGTGCCGCTCGTGCGGCGCTGTCGTCCGATGCCCGTCTTGCTCGCTGCCGCTCGTCTACCATAGAAGCGGCAAGCTCCTGTGCCATCACTGTGACATTGAGCAGGCCGTGCCGCTCCTGTGCCCCGAGTGTGCAAGCCCCTGCATCAAATACTTTGGCTCGGGCACGGAAAAGCTGGAAGCGGAGCTCAAAACGCTTGTGCCGGCGGCACGCGTCGTGCGCATGGATCGGGACACGACGGCGCGAAAGCTCGCGCATCAGGAAATCCTCACGGCGTTTCGCGAGAAGAGGTACGACATCCTGCTCGGCACGCAGATGGTCGCCAAGGGGCATGACATCCCGGGCGTTACGGCGGTCGGCATCCTCAGCGCCGATGCGAGTCTCAACATGCCCGACTTTCGCGCGGCAGAGCGCTGCTTCATGCTCATCACGCAGACGGCGGGCCGCGCAGGCAGGGGCGAGTCTGCGGGACGGGTCGTCGTGCAGTGCTACAGCCCCGAGCACTATGCGGTGCAGGCGGCGCTCAAGCAGGACTACGAGGCCTTTTACCGCGAGGAGATCGCCGTGCGCGAGCAGCTCTTTTACCCGCCGTTCAGCCGCCTTGTCAAGCTCATCGTGCAGCATGGGGAAGAGGAGGCGGCGCGTCAGGAAGCGTGCCGCATTCAGGAAAACTTTCTCGCTGCCTTCGCAGGCAGGGAAGGGCAGCAGATCATCGGCCCTGCGCCCGCCCTGATCGCCCGGTTTCGCGGCATCCATCGCTTCGTGCTCCTCATCAAGACGGCGGATCTCGCCGCAGTGAGGGCGTTCCTGCGCGGCGAGGGACTGGATAAGAGGAACGATGTGCTCATCGACGTCGATCCGATCATGACGATGTGAGGCGGGGGAGCGCAAGGTCGTTGGCTGTCCCAAGGTTTTCTTGCAGGCCTGTGCCGACATGGTTCATGCTTATCTGCCATAAGCCGCTAAAATATACTATGGATATGATTTTGCTTCCATGCTATAATGACTGTTGAAGTCTTTGCGGCAAAATATGAACATGAAGAGAACCCATGATTGGTAAGGGGCAAGCTATGTGGAAGAAGATTTTTGGCAAGTCTGCGGTACAAAAAAATGAAGCGACGCCTGTCGATATCGAGCGCTCGCGCCTGCCGCGCCATGTCGCCGTCATCATGGACGGCAACGGACGCTGGGCGAAGGGGCAGGGCTTCCTGCGCACGGTCGGTCATCGTGCGGGCGTAGATACGCTGCACGATATTTTAGGTGCGGCGATCGACTTGAACCTTGAGGTTTTGACGGTCTATGCGTTTTCCACGGAAAACTGGAAGAGGCCTCATGATGAGGTCGATTTCCTCATGCGCCTCTTTTCCGAGTATCTCGACAAGGAAGAAAGGGAGATGCACGAGAAGAATGTGCGCATCCGCTTCATCGGGCGCGTCGATGAATTGTCGCCCGAGCTGATCCGGCGCGTGCGCCATGCCGAGGAACTAATGAAGAACAATACGGGCGTGCACTTCTGCGTCGCCGTCAACTACGGCGGGCAGGACGAGATCTGCCGCGCCGTGCAGGGGCTGGCGCGTAAGGTGCAAGCGGGGGAACTTTCGCCGGAGGAAATCACGCCGGAGCTTTTTCAGGCATCGCTTGATACGAAGGAATTGCCGCCCGTTGACCTTGTGATCCGCACGAGCGGCGACATGCGTCTGAGCAACTTCCTGTTGTGGCAGGCGGCGTATGCGGAGTTCTGGTTCACGGAGACGAACTGGCCGGATTTCAAGCCCGAACGCTTCATGGAAGCGCTTCGCGACTACGCGGGCCGCGAGCGGCGCTTCGGCGGAATCAAGGAGAAATAAGAGGAAACAAAGGGATCGTCCAATAAAGAGGTGCTTGACTTGCTTACAAGAATTATCACGGGCGTTGTCGGCATAGCGCTCGCAGCCTTCGTCATCATGCAGGGAGGCTGGCTTTATGCCGTTTTTGCCATAGTGCTTTCGTTTGCTGCATGGCACGAGTATGCGTCGGCGTTCGACCGTCTGGGAAAGCCTCTCGCGAGGCTCGTCGGCTTCGTCGCCATCTCGCTTTTCGGCACTGCCGCTTGGCTGTGGGGAAGCGCGTGGCTCGTCGCAATCGCGACGTTTGCTGCGCTCCTCGTTTTTGCCGAGGCTGTCTTTCGCCATGAGACTTTTGCCGTCGATCAGGCGTGCTTTTCCATCGCCGGCATCGTCTACGTCGGCTTTTCTTTCGCGCATCTGATCCTGCTGCGCTTCCTGGCACAGGATGTCGTTCTCGCAACGCCCGCCGGCGATATGACGCTCGGCTGCGCGTTCCTTTGGATCATGTTCCTCGGCACATGGTCGAGCGATACGTTCGCTTACTTCGCCGGCTCGTTCTTCGGCAGGCACAAGCTGTGCCCTGCCATCAGTCCGAAGAAGACGGTCGAAGGATTTCTTGGCGGCCTTGTCGGCACGACGGCAGTCGTCGCGGCGCTCGGCTGCGCTCTTGGCTTTTCCGTGCCGTTGATGGCGCTGCTCGGCGTGCTTCTCGCGCTCACAGCGACGATCGGCGATCTCGCCGAGTCCGGCATCAAGCGCTATGCGGGCGTCAAGGATTCGGGGCGGCTCATCCCGGGGCACGGCGGCGTCCTTGACCGCTTCGACAGCGTGATGTTCACCGCGCCCTTTGTCTATTATTTTATTCAAGTCTTCGGCTTGGCAGGAGTTTGATGTATGAAGAATATTGCAATCTTGGGTTCTACGGGTTCGATTGGACGACAGACGGTTGATGTGGCGCTGGCACATCCGGAGCTTTTTACGGTTTCCGTGCTCGCGGCGAACAAGAGCGATGAATTGCTGGAGAAGCAGATCGAAGCGCTCTCTCCCGAGCTTGCCGTGCTTGCCGACGAGGCGGCGGCGGCGAGGCTCAAGGCGCGGTATGGCGGCAAGACGCGCATCGAAGGCGGCCGCGACGCTTTCATCGAGGCGGCGGCATATCCGGCGGCGGACATCGTCGTCACGAGCATGATGGGGTTTGCGGGGCTTGCACCGACGATGAAGGCGCTCGAAGCGAAGAAGGACATTGCGCTCGCGAACAAGGAGACGCTCGTCGTCGCGGGCGAACTCGTCATGGCGAAGGCACGTGAGATGGGTGCGGCGATCCTGCCCGTCGACAGCGAGCACTCGGCGCTCTTTCAGTGCCTGCAGGGCGAGGAGGCGAGATGCGTCGAGCGCATCATCCTCACGGCCTCGGGCGGCCCCTTCCGAGGGAAAACGCAGGACGCGCTCAAGAAGGCGACGGTCGAGGAGTGTCTCGCGCATCCGACATGGCAGATGGGGCAGAAGATCACGATCGACTCTGCTACGCTCGTCAACAAGGGGCTTGAGGTCATCGAGGCGCATTGGCTCTACGATGCGCCGTACGATGCGATCGAGGTCGTCGTCCATCCTGAGAGCATCATCCATTCGATGGTTGGCTTTACGGACGGCGCCGTCATGGCACAGCTCGGGCCGGCCGACATGCGCCTGCCAATCCAGTACGCGCTGACGTATCCGAAGCGCCAGTCTTCGTCTTTTGAGCGGCTGGACTTTTCCAAGCTCGCGCATCTTTCTTTTGAAAAGCCCGACACAGCGACGTTTCGCGGACTTCCTCTCGCCTACGAGGCGGGGCGTGCGGGCGGCACGATGCCGTGCATCATGAACGCGGCGAACGAGGTGGCCGTCGCGGCATTCCTTGCAGGGAGAATCCACTTCCTCGACATCTATGCGATCATCGAGCGCACGATGGAGAAGTGCGGCGTGCAGAAGGCGCCGACGCTGGACGATCTCTTCGCCGCCGATGGCGAGGCGCGGCGCGTGGCGCAGGGCTTCCTGCAGGAAATAGGGGGTTGAGATGGTCGTAACGCTTCTTGCATCCATTTTCGTCTTCGGCATCCTCGTCCTCGTGCATGAGGTCGGGCATTTCGTGGCGGCGAAGCTCACGGATATGCGCGTCGACCGCTTCGCCATCGGCTTCGGGCCGAGAATCGTCAAGTACACGCACGGCGAGACGGAATACTCCCTGCGTGCGCTTCCGCTGGGCGGCTTCAACGACATCGCGGGCATGGACGCCGCGAACAATACGGCGGGCGAGCGCGGCTACTGCGCGAAGTCGATTCCCGCACGCATGATCGTCATCCTTGCCGGCTCCTTCATGAACCTTGTCCTGCCGATCTTCCTTTTCTTCGGCATCTTCTTTTTCGCCGGCGTTTCGACGCCTTCGAGCGAGCCTGTGCTCGGCACGGTGGTCGCGGGGCATCCTGCCGCCAGTGCGGGACTCCTTGCGGGCGACCGCATCGTCGCCATCGAGGGTGCGCCCGTGAACTCGTGGCAGGACATCACGAGCCTCATCAAGGACGCGGACGGCAAGGTTCTGCACGTCGAGTACGAACGCGCGGGCGAGCGTCAGACGACGAGCGTCATTCCTTCTTACAACGCGCAGGAGAAGCGCTCGCTCATCGGCGTCAGTTCGTCCGTCACGACGCGCATGCCGGGCTTCTTCGAAGCCGCCGAGCTTGCTGTCACGCGCACGGGCACGACGCTCATGATGATGCTCTCGATGCTCGGGCAGATGTTCACGGGCGAGCAGCAGGCCGATCTCGCAGGACCCATCGGCGTCGCGCAGATCGCAGGCGAGGCGGCGCAGATCGGCGTCGTGCCGCTTTTGAGCCTCACGGCTCTCTTGAGCCTCAATCTCGCGATCATCAACTTGTTCCCGATTCCGGCGCTCGACGGCGGTCACTTCCTGACGCTCGTCGTCGAGGCTGTGCGCGGCAAGCCCCTTTCAGCGAAGGCGATGCACTACGCGCAGATGTTTGGTGTATCGCTTCTCGTGCTCTTGATGCTCTACGCGACGAAGAATGACATCATGCGCATCTTCGTTGGCGGTTGATATTTTTGTTGAAAAAAGAAGGGTAGATCATGCAGAGGAAGATCACGCGGCAGATCCATATCGGCGCAGTCGCCATCGGCGGCGGCGCTCCCGTCTCCGTGCAGTCCATGACGAATACGAAGACGCAGGACGCACAGGCGACGGTTCGTCAGATCGAGGCGCTCGCGGCTGCAGGCTGCGACATCGTGCGCCTTGCCGTGCCCGACAAGGAAGCGGCGGCGAACATCGGCAGGATCAAGGCGCAGACGAAGGTGCCGCTCGTCGCCGACATCCATTTTGACTATCGCTTGGCGCTTCAGGCCATCGAGCAGGGCATTGACGCGCTCCGGCTCAATCCCGGCAATATCGGCGGGGCGGAGAACGTGCGCCGCGTCGCCGAGGCGGCGAAGGCGCGCGGCATACCGATCCGCATCGGCGTCAATGCAGGATCGTTGGACAAGCGTCTTCTGGCAAAGTACGGCGGCGTCACGGCGGAAGCTCTCGCAGAATCCGCCTTGGAGCATGTGCGCCTGTTGGAGGCGCAGGATTTTCATGATATGAAAATCTCGCTCAAGGCGCACGACGTGCCCTTGACGCTCGCGGCATATCGCCTGATGAGCGAGCGATGCGACTATCCTCTGCATCTCGGCGTCACGGAGGCGGGCACCGTGCGCTCGGGCATCATCAAATCGGCGGTCGGCATCGGCGCACTTCTCGCCGAAGGCATCGGCGACACCCTGCGCGTATCTTTGACGGGCGATCCGATAGTCGAGGTGCGCGTCGCGCGAGAGATCTTGAAGTCCTTGGGGCTTAGGGATTATGGCCCGACGCTGATTTCCTGTCCGACGTGCGGCAGGACGGCCATCGACCTTCCTTCGATTGCCGAGCGTGTGGAGGAGAGGCTCAGCGGCATCGCGCGTCCCATCCAGGTCGCCGTCATGGGCTGTGTCGTCAACGGGCCGGGCGAAGCGCGCGGCGCCGATGTCGGCATCGCGGGCGGCAAAGGCGTCGGCCTCGTCTTCAGAAAAGGCGAGGTCGTGCGGCAGGTCAAGGAAGAAGAGCTGGTCGAGGAGCTGTTCCGCGAGATTGACAGTATCTTGGAGGAAGAGCAGACTTAGCGAAAGCGTCCGCTTGCCTTGAGCGGCAGCTTGTTTTCATAGACGGGGATTGCGGCGAACGAAGCGCACGCCCTAAGAGGAGGAAGTTTTCATTGCTTACATCGAAGTTGTACGCGCCGACTTTGCGCGAGGTGCCTTCCGACGCTGAGATCACGAGCCATCGTCTCATGCTGCGCGCGGGAATGATCCGCAAGGCGGCGGGCGGCGTCTATACGTATCTGCCTCTGGCGTGGCGCACGATAAAGAAGATCGAGCGGATCATCCGCGAAGAGATGGATGCGGCGGGCGGACAGGAACTGTGCATGCCGATCATGCAGCCGGCGGAGATCTGGCAGGAGTCGGGGCGCTGGAGCGTATTCGGACAGGAGATGTTCCGCCTGAAGGACTGCCATGGCCGTGAATTCTGCCTCGGCCCGACGCACGAGGAAATGATCACGACGCTCGTGCGCGATGAGGTGCGCTCCTACAAGCAGCTGCCGCTCCTTCTGTATCAGATCCAGAACAAGTATCGCGACGAGATTCGTCCGCGCTTCGGACTCATGCGCAGCCGCGAGTTCATCATGAAGGATCTCTATTCCTTCGACAAGGACGAGGCGGGAGCCGACATTTCCTACAAGAAAATGTACGACGCCTATACGAATGTCTTCACGCGCTGCGGCCTGAAGTTCCGTCCCGTCGAGGCGGACGCGGGTGCGATCGGCGGCAATCACACGCATGAGTTCACGGTGCTCGCTGCCGCCGGCGAGTCGGAAATTGCCTGCTGCACGGCGTGCGACTACGCGGCGAACGTGGAAAAGGCGGAGCTTCTTCCCATTGACGCGCCAGAGGAAGAGGCGCAGCCTTTGCAGAAGGCCAGGACGCCCGACTGCAAAACCATCGAGCTTGTGGCCGATTTCCTGCGCGTGCCGCTCGAAAAGACGATCAAGGCGGTCGCCTTCCAGGATGAAAACGACGCCCTCGTGCTCGCTTTCGTGCGCGGCGATCATGAAGTCAACGACGTGAAGCTGCAGAATGCCGTGGGGGCGCTTGAACTGCGCATGGCGGATGAGGCGGCGATTTCGGCGTCGGGCGGCGTCGCGGGCTTCATGAGCCCCATCGGCATCAAGAAGGGCACGAAGATCGTCGTCGACAGCACGGTCATGAAGATGAAGAATGCCGTTGCGGGTGCGAACGAGGTCGACGTGCATTATACGGGCGTGAATCCCGTGCGCGATTTCACGGATGTCCTCACCACAGATATCCGCTTGATGACGGCGGGCGATCCTTGCCCGCACTGCGGTGCGCCCGTTGAGATCACGCGAGGCATCGAGGCGGGACAGGTCTTCAAGCTCGGCACGAAGTACAGCGAGGCGCTCGGCGCGACCTTCCTCGATGAGAACGGCAAGGAGAAGGCGCTCTTCATGGGCTGCTACGGCATTGGCGTCGGTAGAACGATGGCGGCGGCCATCGAGCAGCACAACGACGAGCACGGCATCATCTGGCCGCGTGCCATCGCGCCCTACGAGGTCGTGGTCGTTCCCGTCAATGCGAAGGCGTCCGAGCAGCTGGCGCTTGCCAAAGAGGTGTATGAGACGCTTTTGGCCGCAGGCGTCGATGCGATTCTCGATGATCGCAAGGATCGCGCGGGCGTGAAGTTCAAGGATGCCGACCTCATCGGCTATCCGCTGCGCATCACGATCGGACCGAAAGCCTTGGAAGAGGGAAAGATCGAGCTGAAGGTGCGCCGCTCGGGCGAGAGCTGCGACTGCACGAAGGCGGAGTGCTTGGCGAAGGTGCAGGAGCTTTTGAAAGATCTTTGAGTTTTGAGGAAGCGCCGATGTGTGAAGATGGGCGACTGAATTTATCAATGCTTCCTTGATATGGGAGACTGCTGAGAAAGGAGCGGGAGCATCATGGAAGGAGAAATCCTCTGGAAGAAGGATCATTACGCCATACGTTACTTCGAGGACGGCGATGAACATCTGCAGCCGCTGGCATTGGGCGATGAGATCGAAGTCCTCGTCAACGACGCATGGAAAAAGGTGAAGGTGGAGGCGAAGAACGGCGAGCCGGTTCTCGTCGGCGTCGGCTATGGCGACGGCATCGGCTGCCAGGCGCGTTTTGAGAAGAAGTAGCCGGAGGAGGCGATGGGCATGGAGAAGATGGGCATAGTGTTTGCCGGCGGCAACGGCAACAGCGCTTACCAGATGGGCGCATGGAAGGCGCTGCGCAGCTACGAGCTTGAGTCTTCCGTGAGCGTCGTCTCGGGCACGTCTTTCGGCGTGCTGAACGCCATGATGTTCGCGAGCGGCGGCTACGAGAAGGCGGAAGACATGTGGCAGAATGCCGCGAAGCTCAAGATTTCCAACGTGCCGATCACGAAGCTCAAGGAAATCTACGACATCATCGTGACGAGCGGGCTTTCCGGCGTATCGTTCGAGCAGTTTCTCGCTCTTTTCGGGCATGGCCTTTTTGATGAAAAGAGCTTCGCCGCGTTCTTGGAAGAGTATATGGAGCTTTCCAAGGTGCGCGAGAGCATCGAGCACATCTTCGTCGGAGCGACGAAGTTCCCTGCGGTAGAGCCTGCCTATTACGATCTTCTGCGCTACCCGGAGAAGATGCGCAAGGTTCTTCTGACGGCGGCGAATGCTCTGCCGCTCCTCTACCCGCAGCTGCGCTTTTCCAACGGCGTCGTGCTCTGGGAAGGAAGCTTCACCGATCTTTCGCCGCTCCTGCCCGTCTACGAGGCGGGCGTGCGCCTGATTTTCGTGCTGCACCTGTCGCAGAGGAGCACGGTGCAGAAGAATCTTTATCCTGATGCGAAGATTTACGAGCTTTTTCCGCGCCCTGACTTCTCCGACCGTCCGGGCTGCGTCGATTTCACACGTCTCGCTGTCGAAAAGCGCATGAAGGAAGGCTACGGCGATATGGTCGAATTGATTCAAAAGCTCATGAAGGAGGGCGTCGTAAGCTGCCCCATCGGCGAGAAGATCAAGGAGGTCAAGGCGCAGGAAGGGGATTTCCTCAAGCAGGCGAAGCGGACGGAGGATCGCGAAGCCGAGCGAAAGCGCAGTGAGATCATGGAACTTTTGACGGAAAAATGAGGCGGGCGGCGCTTTTCTGCTGCCGCTTTTCTTTTGAATTTGTGTGAAAGGTGGAGGCGCATGCGGTATGAAAAGGCTGTGGTCTGGCTTCTGACGGGAATCTTGGCAGGGATGTCGCCGACGGTGCAGACGGTTGATGCGGCGGCTCAGTCGAAGCCGCCGGCTTCGTCCGCTGCCCAAGGTGCGGACGGCAAGACGAATACTGCGGGGACGGCGATGGATGAGGCGGCGTGGGAAGCCGCCTTGGCTGCAGGCGCGACGGTCAGTGCTGTGCATGGGACGGTGACGCCGGATCCGAGTGCGGCCGCTGGCAAGGCGGATGCTACGCCAGCGGCAAATGCGGGCGCAGTTCAAGTGGAACGTACGGTTGAGTTGCCGACAGCAAATGAAAAATCTACTGCAGCGGAGGCGACGGTGACACCCGATGTCATGGAAGAGCCAGCGTCTTCGTATATGGACGATGAAGGTGGTGCAATGCCGTCGGTTCAGCCTGCGCAGCAGATGCGGCAGGAAAGCGCGGTCGTACAGATGACGCCGCCCGAGGTTCAGGCAGCAAAGACGACGGCAGTTCCGAATGCGCCAGCACGCGTGCAGGAAATCATGCAGAAGTTCCGGCTCTCGGGCAATCCGCGAAGCGGCGCCTACAGCTGGGTCTACACGTCGCCGACGTGGACGGCGGAAGCTGTCAGCCGCCCTGCAGCGGGCAGCAGCTACTTCCTGCTCGCCGGCTCGGAAAACCTGCGCTTCCAGTCGTTTGACTGCGATGAGGTATGGTACTTCCACGAGGGCTGCGGCATGAGGCTGACGGCGCTTTTAGCCGACGGCGCGGTGCGCACCTTCGAACTTGGCGTGGGAGGCGCGGCGATGCCGATGGTTCTGATTCCCAAGGGACAGATCTTTGCGGCGGAGAACATAGACCCTGCGGGCTACAGCTTCATCAGCTGCATGACGGTTCCTGCCTTGGAGACGGCGGGAATCCGTGTCTGGCAGCGCGAGGAGCTTTTGGCAAAGTATCCGCAGGCGAAGGAAGCGATCGAGCGCTACACCGATGCGCCTTGGGGAGCGGCTCGTACGCAGGAGACGGCGCAGGCGGGAGGCGATGTTCATGGCTGAAATGGTGCACATGGAAATTCTGGAAGAGATTCGCGAGGACTGCCATAAGAGCGTCAAGCGGTATGCCGTGCTGGGCGCGGCGAATGCGATCAATCCGATCCCCGGCCTCGACATCGGTGTTGATGCGGGACTCTGCCTGCGCATGATGGCGGATATGCGTGCGCGTTTCGGACTGTCGAAGGACGCCGCGAGCAAGCTGCGCCACTACGACGTCCTCGTGCCGCTCGTCAAGAAGGTGTTCGACTTCGCGACGAAGGAGGGCGTGATGATCGTTTTGAAAAGCTTCGGCAAGCGCTACCTCGGCAAGACGACGGCGAAGTATGTGCCCTTCATCGGGCAGGGAATCGCAGCGGCTGCCGGGTATGGCATGATGCGCTGGTTCGCACGCCAGTACATCGAGGACTGCTACGAGCTTGCACGCTTGGCGCGTGAGAATGCGGTCACGATCGATGCGGAGGCGAAAGTACTTCCTTAGTCTTATGGAAAAAGGCTGGCAGACATGGTAGCCTTTATACTTGGATTTAGGGAAACGCTGATAAAATGAAGTTGCCCAGATTTGCACAGATACGCTGTGCCTATCGAGGAGACAAACCGCAGGCGTAGCAGTGCTACGTCGAGGATTTGTCGACGACGAGAGGACAGTGTAGATGTGTGAAGATGGG
>ERZ773005.169-NODE-169-length-62781-cov-11.974827_pt1 | contig 62781 bp, 59 predicted proteins | sample MGYA00580666_ERZ773005 | MGnify/ENA primary metagenome ERZ773005 (study PRJEB29015, sample SAMEA2737999) | human oral metagenome | biome: human oral; feature: human-associated habitat; material: dental | place: China | collected 2061 ...
AAGTTTATACCCCGCCCAGCGCGGCAAAACATCGTCGCCGGTGAAAAATATTTTGTTATAATCATAAACTTTGTTTTCAAGGCTGTCTTTCAGTGCAGCAATCATCTTATCAATTTCAGCTTGAGAAGTTTTCTGCACTTCTCTCAAGAAAAATTGTTGGTCTCGTCGTCCAGAGTCAGCCATCGCTTCCTCTTCTAGTACAACCGCCAAGCCCTCCAGAATCATGCCGTCAAACATAGTTTCGGCATATTCAGGCAACTTTTCCCAACGCAGCGAATGCGACATTTCGTGGCAAATCGTTTCGAAAATAAAACCCTCATTGATTTTGTGCTGGTTTTTATCAGCAGAAATCATAATCAAGCGCGAATGAAGTGTCTTGCCAGCAATACCATCCTCGGCGATGGTTGGCAGCATAGGCGACGGTGTGGTGGTAATTACATCAACTTCGTAATCAAGCTGTGTGAATATGGCGGAGATAAAGTCTTCGGCTTTTTGAGCCGCGTTTTTGAATATCGTAATTTCTGCATTAGTGAAAGTTTGATTGGCGTTGGCGATGTGAAGGTAGATTCTGCTCATAATTTTATTATACTGTAACAATGTAAAAAGTATTACTTTATGGGATAATGCTATTTTTATAAATTCATTACCCCAGGCAATCACTAGAATCTCGGCAGTGACGGAGTGCGGGCGGCTCGCCGAACAGGGGTTTGCTCTGATTTGTTTCTCTTAGAATCATGCTGTAGTCTGAAAATAAGTTCGAGTAAACTTGTAAAAGTGAGCCGCGATAAGAGTTTTTCCGGAATCGTCGCCTAGAACGGTGACATTTCTATTTATCTTTTTAATTATTACCAAAGGCAAAAATTAAAAAATCTCAACCAAAAAATCGCCCATTTGGGCGACTGGGTCTACTCTCTAAAATGGCTGGGTCGGCAGGATTCGAACCTGCGAATGCTGGGACCAAAACCCAGTGCCTTACCACTTGGCGACGACCCACTATTATTGTACAGAGCGTGCACGAAGTATTATAGCACGCAGGCCGATAATATGGAAATCACGCTGCAACATACAGCCGTACCCACTCCTCAGGCGTCAGCTCCGACGGTTTGCGTTCGGTGTTGATGCCACATTTAGCGCGCGGCGCGGCGGCAAAAACTTTTTGCGAGGCGTAGCATTCTGCCACAAAGCGTTGGTATTTTTTGCACTCTAGGAAAGGTAAAAGCGGCTCTGTCTGCGGTTTTAGTTCTAGTAGTACCGCGCCAACCGCTGGCGGCGGCGTGAAATCTGCTCGGCGCAGAGGGCGGCGTATGCGCGCTTGCCACCATGGTGCTATTTGCGCGCCGAGTTGCGAAGTAAAATGCCGACTACTCGGCACTAATTTTTGCGCAAACTGCTTTTGTACGATCAAATAAACCGACCGCGGCACATGCGCTTCGTCAGTACTAGTTAGCTTCCTGACGATACTAGAGCTCAAATGAAAGGGGATGTTGGCGAAAACCTTATACGGCTCGCCCGGTAATAGCGCCTGCAGAAAATCCTGCGCTATCACTTCGACATTAGCGTATCGCTGCATGTTGCGCCGCAGCTTCTCGAGAGCAGTCGGTTCGATTTCATACGCCAAAACATGCCGTGTACGCCGCGCTAGTACCGCTGTAATCGCACCGCTGCCAGCACCGATGTCTAGCACTAGGTCATTACGTCGTACGTTACTGTGGCCGATTAGTTCAGCAATAAACCGCGGATTTCGCAAGAAATGTTGTGAATATGTCGCAACCTGGCGTTTCATAATGCGATTTTATCACGAAAATCCGGCAATCTGTTGGCAATCTTTAGCATAACCTTTATAATAGTAAGTTATGAATGTACACGAAAAACACTCGATTAAGCAATATTTGCGGGCGGCAGATTATCTGACGGTGGGGCAAATATTTTTGGCGGAAAACCATCTGCTCAAGAAAGAGCTAACTTTTGATGACGTTAAGTCGCGTATTCTCGGACACTGGGGCAGCGGTCCAGGAATTAATTTTGCTTATGCCCACTTGAGCTACTTTGCCAAGAAACACGACCAAGACATGATGTTTGTGCTAGGGCCAGGGCATGGCTTTCCGGCGTTGCAAGCCAATCTGTTTCTAGAAGAGACGCTGGCCAATTTCGACCCGTCGATGGCAACTAATCTCGACGGTATCCGCAAGCTATGCCGCGAATTCAGCTGGCCGTACGGTTTTCCGAGCCATTCTAATCCAGAAACGCCAGGCGTCATTCTAGAGGGCGGCGAGCTCGGCTACGCGCTCAGCACTAGCTATGGCGCAGCGATGGATAATCCCGATCTGATGGTAGCGTGCCTGGTTGGCGATGGCGAAGCTGAAACTGGCCCGACTGCTGGCGCTTGGCATCTTAACAAATTGCTAAATCCACGCCGCGACGGTGTAGTGCTGCCGATTCTTCATCTTAACGGCTACAAGATTTCGGCACCAACCGTCTTCGGCCGCATGAGCAATTATGAACTAATGACGCTCTTCAGCGGCTATGGCTACGAACCGCGAATCGTCGATGCTACCAAGGAAGGCGTTGATCCGCACGACGAGATGGCGAACGCGCTGGAATGGGCAAACGATTTGATTGCTGAAATCCGCGCTAGCAGCGACACAACTGCGCCGCGTATGCCAATGATCGTTATGCGCACACTAAAAGGCTGGACTGGTCCAAAAGAGGTTGAAGGTAACAAAATCGAAGGTAACTGCTTAGCACACCAGACAGTTCTGAGTGAAGCTAAGTCCGATCCAGAACAACTCAAGATTTTGAACCAGTGGCTCAAGAGTTATAAGTTCAACGAGCTTTTCAATGAAACGACAGGATTTGGCGATTTCGTCAAGGACATTTTGCCAGACAAGCTCGAGAAAAGGCTGGGCATGTCGCCGCACGCCCGCGGCGGCGCCGATGTTTATCAGCCGCTCAAATTACCGCGCGTCGAGGATTACGCTGAGGACGCCGAGATTCCGGGCACTATCGGTTCTAGCAGTATGCGTCGCGCCGGTGCTTACTTGGCAGAAGTTTTCCGTCTGAACGCCGACAGCAAGAATTTCCGCTTCATGAGTCCAGACGAGACTTACTCAAACAAACTTGACGAAATATTCCAAGCAACTAGCCGCAGCTGGCAGTGGCCAATCATGGATTGGGATAAGGATTTGTCGCACGATGGGCGCGTCATGGAAATGCTATCTGAGCATAATATGCAAGGTTTGATGCAAGGCTACGTTTTGACTGGCCGCCACGCTATGTTTGCTAGCTACGAAGCTTTTTTGCAAGTTGTCGGCAGTATGGTCGATCAGTATGCTAAGTTTCTTACCCAAAGCCGTAACGTCGAGTGGCGCGGCACCATACCGAGCCTCAACTACATCTTGACATCAAGCGGCTGGCGGCAGGACCACAACGGTTTCAGCCACCAGAATCCAGGATTTATCGACGACATTCTGCGCCGCCAAAGCAACTTTAGTGATGTATATTTCCCGTCAGACGGCAACGTCACGCTAGTTTGTCTAGAACACATGCTATCAAGCGTTCGCCAAATCAACGCGCTGGTCGCCGGTAAAACACTTGAGCCGCGCTGGTTGTCGACAGATCTGGCTCGCCAGCAAGTCGACGCTGGCTTGATGGTTTGGGATTTCGCTAGCGATGAGAGCCCAGATGTCGTCATGGCGGCTTGCGGCGACTACCCGACCAAAGAGACAATGGCAGCAATCGATATCGTCAAAACGCACTGTCCAAACGCCAAAATCCGCTGCGTCAATGTTTCTAGCTTGACAACTGTCGGCTTCGGCACTTTGCGCAACGTCGCCGACCAAAAGGCATTCGACAAAATATTCACCGACGACAAGCCAGTTATCTTCAACTTTCACGGTTATCCGCAAACTATCAAATCGATCTTGTTCAATTACGCTGTAGACTCGACACGCTTCGACATCCGCGGCTACAAAGAAATCGGTTCAACTACTACGCCGTTTGATATGCATGTTCGTAACGAGACTAGCCGCTATGATCTAGCAATCGCAGCTTTCCGGCAATTGGGACGCAGCGGTATTATTCCATTCGAAGAAGCCGAGCATTTAGCTTCGATCTACCAAGGCAAGATCGACGAAAATACCGCTTATATCAAGGCTAACGGCGTCGACTTGCCCGAGATTGACGCTTGGGTGTGGCCTGCCGCGCGCGGTTTGGACGAAGTACAAGAAGAAGCCTGGCACGGGCAGACGAATTAACACAAAAGAAGGGTGGGGAGATGTCATTACTACTAATCGCAAATCCAGGTAGCGCTAGCCGCAAGTACGCACTGGTCGACGATAAACTCAAAGAGGTTGCCGCGCTGCACATCGAGCAAGGCGGTAGCGGTCTGATCGCGACTCTGCGTACTAGCGGTAACTCGCGGGAGGTGCCGATCGGTTTCTCGGACTTGTCTCAATCCGCTTTGCATTTGTACGAGATTCTCAACCGCGAGAAGTTACTAAATAGTCCCAGTGACATCCGCGCTATCGGCCTGCGGATTGTCGCGCCTGGCAATTACTTCCTCAAAGACCGGATTGTCGACGATGACGTCATCCAGCACATGCGCGACATCTTGCCACTTGATCCTCTTCATGTATCTGGAACCTTGCAAGAACTAGAAGCGCTGCGATCGTCGCTGCCAACCGTGCCAGTAGTGCTAATTTCTGATAGCGCCTTTCATGCCCGCAAACCGAGCTACGCTTGGAATTATGGCATCAATTTGCAAGACGCCGATCGTTTCGAGATTAAGCGTTTTGGCTATCACGGCCTGTCGGTTTCGTCTGCCGTCGATGAGTTGTGGAATCGCGGTAAATTACCACCGAAAGTTGTCGTTTGCCATCTCGGCAGCGGCTCGTCGGTTAGTGCTGTTTTTCACGGACGCAGCATCGACAACACTATGGGCTACTCGGCGCTGGAAGGGGTTATTATGGCGACTCGCGCCGGCTCGATTGATTATACCGCGGCAATTGCTCTTAAGAACAAGCTTGGCTTAGACGACAATCAGTTCGAACATTATCTCGACGAGCAAGGCGGCTTGCTAGGCTTAAGTGGCAGCAGCGATATTCGTCAGCTAGTCGATCGCGAAGCCAATGGCGATCATATTGCCCACTTGGCGTTGATGACTCTAATTCATAGCATCCATAAGGCTATCGGCGCTATGACCGTAGCGATGAACGGTGCTGACTTGCTAGTTTTCACCGGCACAGTAGGGGAACGCTCGGCTAATTTGCGTCGGCGCATTGTCGCGCATCTCGAGTGTCTTGATTTTATTATTGATGGTAACCGCAATGACACCTGCTTGGAACCAACTGAATTCACTAGTATTTCGCAAGCAGCCGTCAGTAAACCGATCATCGTTATTCCGGCCGACGAAGGGCTAGAAATCGCGAAGCACACGGTTAAGCTATTGGCGTAAGTATCTGAAGCTCTGTTAAGTATTTTGTTATAATTGGCTTATGAAGCAGCTAATTGAGACACTTCGCCTCGAGAAAATCGTTGGCGGCGGGCAAGCGCTTGGTCAAATTACCGATGGGCGTAAAGCCTTCGTGTGGGGCGGTTTACCCGGGGAGTTGGTTACAATTCGCCTTACCAAGAAAAAATCACATTTTGTCGAAGGTGTCGTCACCGAGGTTATTGAGCCGTCACCAGAACGCATCACGCCGCGCGACCCCGACAGCTATCTTAGCACTAGCCCGTGGCAAATCATGCCGCTTGAGACCGAGCAACACTACAAAGCTGCCCTCGTAGCTGAAGCTTTCGAACTGCACGATGTAATCTTACCAAACGCTGTTGATGTCTACACTGACAATGTAGAATATGGCTATCGCAACAAGGTTGAGTTTAGTTGGTATAGCGACGTGGACGCCACTACTGGTACTGATACGCTCGATCTGGCGTTTTTCCGCCGCGGTGGTAAAGGCAAGGTTGTTGTTGACGGCACCAGCTTGGCGCGACCAGAAATTAATGAATTAGCGAGCGCTGTCCGCGACTTGCTGCGTCGCAAAAGTGTCTCCGCTCGCCAGCTCAAAACCTTGCTTATCCGTTGTAATCAGCAGGGAAATTGCGTGTGGCAATTGTACGTCAAAGACCGCTCGCCAGAAATTATTACCGCCAATGAAGCCGCCAGTCTGCCAGCACAGGGCGGGGAAATTATCTATTCTGATCCGCGCTCGCCAGCCAGCCGCATCACCGAGCGCTTGGCGCGTTTTGGCGACACGACACTGATCGACACCATCCTCGGCACGCCGTTCCGCTACGCCTGCGAGGGCTTTTTCCAAGTTAACATCCCGGTTTATGAGCAAGCGCTGCGCGATATGCGGGAGTGGGCGCCGTGCAATAATGGCAACAACCGACAACAAGTAATATCTCAGAAGAAACAAACAATCTATCAGCACGACTCGTCAAACTCTTTTTCCGAAGGCTTTGCCTTTCCGGCAAAGGCGCACCAAGAGCGTCAGCTAGATCAGTTGGCGGCGTGCCGGCCTGAGGAGAAAGATGTTTGCGAGACGGGCAGCCAGTCAACCCTCGACCTCTACGCTGGCGTCGGCACCATCGGCTTAACTATTGGCGGCGACAACGTCACTCTGGTAGAAATCAACGAACATGCTGCCGCCGAAATGCAGCGCAATATCGCCGAACTTGGCCGCCCCAATGCCCGCGCTGTCCTCGCCCCCAGCGAGCAAGCGCTTGATTATATCACTGGCAAAGAAATCGTCATTGTCGATCCGCCACGTGCCGGTTTACATACTGATATTATTGCAACATTGTTGCAAAAATTACCGCCGCGGATTATCTATCTCAGCTGCAACCCCGTTACACAAGCTCGCGACACCCAACTACTGCAGGAAAAATACCACATCATCCATCACCGTGGCTACAATTTTTTCCCACGCACGCCGCATATTGAGCACCTAATCATCTTCGATAGAAAATAACTAAACTTTTCGAATAGACAACAGTAACGGAACTATAGATACCGCTGTCCAGCATAACGAGCTAGTCGCCATTGTATCAGCGTAGCAATTACCGTTACACCAATTACTGGCCCAAGCGTTATCAGAGTTGGGATCGTAAAATCAAAAAACCGACGCAAGGTAGGTATTGCAAAGCTAGTTAGTGCCACCACTAGTGCTGCTGTAATGTACAACATTCTAGCAATCTTTGCTCGCTGGTCGAGAATCACACCCAGCATTGGCCCTGCCAAAAATACCAGATATATCCCAAAGAACGTCGCCACTAATACTGTCATCGTTGATACAACATCTTGGTCGTGCGGCTGCATGGCTCGCAACATCAAGTATACTATTGATACTGCCGCACCCGACACCAGGGCAATAGGCGTCACCGCGCCCAGCGTGTCCCGCCAGAAATTATGTGGGTTAACGCGATGACGCGATGCTGGTGGGAAAAGCGTCCACATAATAGTCGGCATCGTTACCAAGAAAATATTCAGAAAAGTAATATGGCGCGGCGCGTACGGGTGCACTACTCCTAGCACCAGTGTCACTGCTAGTAGCACCAAACCATAAATAATCTTGTGAAAGAACAATATCGCAATTACCTCGATGGCTTGCATGATTTGATTGCCTAAACGCATACCCAGCGGCAGCGAATTAAACGAATTGTTAAGCAAAATAATATCAGCCACCCGACGACTAGCTGGCGCACCAGCATGCATAGCTACACCCAGATCAGCCTTCTTGAGCGCTAGAGCATCATTCACGCCATCGCCAACCATACCGGTAAACTGCTGATTTTGCTGCGAAAAATGAGCGATTAGCCGCTCTTTCTGTTCTGGCAAGACACGCGCGAAAATCGTATTATTATCAGCGGCAGCTGCGAAAGCTGTTTCGTCAAGTTCTGCCAATTCAGCGCCGGTAATCGCCGTATCGGGATTTTTAATGCCAGCAGCTCGCGCAACATATTGAACCGTCCGCGGATTATCGCCGCTAATAACGCGTATATTGACACCTTGCTGCTGAAGAAACTTCACTGTATCGACAACGCCGTCGCGCAGCGAATTACGCAGCAAAATAGCCGCAATAGGTTGGCCGTTGCCTGAGGTAAGCGATTTCAGTGGCGTTGCTTGGTCATCAAATTCAGCCAATAACAATACGCGCAGCCCTTTATCGGTCCATCGCTCAATTTGCTGTCGCTGAGTAGGCGAGAGCGGCGCCATCCGGCCTACGTATTCCGGTGCGCCCATAAGCAGTGTTCGCACCTCGCCGTCAACTTTTGCTCTGATGCCAGCAAATTTGCGCGCTGAAGAAAACGCCAATATATCATTTACGGTATATTCGTACGGTAAATCCAATGCCCCCGTAATCGCTTGGCCAGTCGCATTGCCACCGCTGGTTTCATGCGCCACCATCGCCGCCAAACGCCGCACTGCTTTCTCGTTTTTATCGCCAAAAGTCTTAACGCTATCCAAGACAATTTCATCGCTAGTCAGCGTACCGGTCTTGTCGGTACACAGTACATTAAGCAGCGCCATCGCTTCGATAGCCGACAACTTCTGTGGCAGAACCTTGGCTTGAGCCAATCGCAGCGACCCGAACGCCAGCAGCAGCGAGCTCGCTAGCAACAATCCTTCCGGCACAACAGTAATGGCGCTAGTAATGATCGTTTTAAGGATTCGCACCGACTCGAATCCGGCAATATGGTAACGCGCAAAAACTAATAGCGACAGCACAATTGCGCAATAAGTCAAGAAAGTGATCGCATTTTGTATCGCTTGCTGTAGTGGCGTCAGACGCGGCGTGTACTGCTTGAGCACAGCGCTAATTGCACCCGCCTTGGTAGCGTCGCCAACCGCCGTCACTCGCACTCGCGCACTGCCCGCCACTACCGTCGTCGCGGCATAAACTTCATCATGTTTTTTCTTATCGATCGAGGCCGACTCTCCAGTCAGCATACTCTCGTCGACTTCCAACCCGCGCGCCGACAGGATCGTACCGTCCGCCGGCAGCTCGTCGCCAGTCTCTAGCAGAATTTCATCGCCTACTTGCAGCGCATCGTAAAGGACATCAACAGTCTCGCTACCGCGCACTACGCGAGCTCGCGGCGCGCTCATCAGCTCCAGCTTTTTGAGAGCATACTTAGCCCGCACTTCCTGAACAATACCGATCAGAGTGTTAGTAGCAATAACTACCGATATAAACCAAGCATCACGCCGCTCGCCAACATACAGCAAAGCAACCGCCAACAAAAATATCGCGATAACAATCGGCGACATCAAGTTACGGCGAATAATCTCTAAGTAATCTCGCATTTAGCTAGTCCGAATCCTCCTGTAAACAAATTTAGCTGCCGGCCGCCAGCCCGACCGCGCATCATGATCAGCGCAATAAATCATGCCATTCTTGACCTCTTCAACCAAGAAAAGTGCCGGACAATACGGCACCAATGTCCGATAAAAACGCAGATCATCTTCGCTGATATCGTGCCGCCCTGGATAAACCTTGACGAACATCTCACGGGCAACCTCTTCAAAGTATTGCGGCTGGCCTTTTGGCGGAAAAAACGTTTCAGGACGCACACCCATCCGCACCGCCATCTTACGAATATCGCCAAGCGTCAGTTGCGGTGAACCCTCAATAAAACCATAGAGTTGCTTTTTGGTTGAGAGAAAGAATGTCGCCTGCGCCGCCTGGCTGCAATCTATACGACGCGCCACCACCGAACCGACATCCAACGACACACCGAAGCGGTCTTTGGCTATTTGCTCAATAGCAGCAGCATCAAAGAGATCGTCATTCATATGCCAAATTATACCACAAATCACTAGGGTTTTGCTGAGCTTTTGCGCTACAATAAAATAGATGGATAAATTCAAAACTCGCTACAATAGTCTTAATTCCGCTCAAAAAAAAGCCGTTGATACTATCGACGGGCCGCTGCTAGTCATCGCTGGCCCAGGCACTGGCAAAACTGAGCTACTTAGCATGCGCGCCGCTAACATTTTGCGTGCCACCGACACTCTGCCCGAGAACATCTTGTGCTTGACTTTTACCGACAGCGGCGCCAACGCCATGCGAGCGCGATTAGCGTCAATTATCGGCGCCGATGCTTACAAGGTAGCAATTCAAACTTTTCACAGTTTTGGCACCGAGACGATTAATCACAACAGCGAATATTTTTACCAAGGCGCCAACTTCTCGCCAGCCGATGAAGTAGCGACTTATTCAATTTTGGCCGACATCTTTGAAAAGCTTGATTACAATAATCCGCTAGCCAGCAAAATGAACGGTGACTTCACGCACTTGCGCGACACAGCGCAAGTCATCAGCGAGCTGAAGCAAGCCGGCTTGTCTAGCAGAGAGCTATTGCATATTATCGATCATAACGAAACCCTGCTCGATGCTATTGAGCCGGAACTAAAAGCCATTTTCGCTAACCGTATCAGCAAAACCACTATCGCGCTGCTGCCGCCAATCGCCAACAAAATCACCGAGCTACCGGTGTCGCAACTGCCTCCAGCTATTGCGCCGCTAGCCGATGCTTTAGCGTTAAGCATGGCGCGTGCCTTCGACGAAGCAGTTGCCAACAGCAAAACTACGCCGATCACCGCTTGGCGCAACGCTTGGTTCGAAAAGGATACCAACGGCGAATTCGTCTTCAAAGACCGCAAGCGCCATGCTAAGCTGCGCGCTGTCGCGCCGATTTATGATCAATATCTCGCCGAGATGCGCCAAGCCGAACTTTTCGACTACGACGACATGATTCTCAACGTCGTGCAAGCTATCGAGCAGCACCCCGATCTGCGCTTCAACCTGCAGGAGCGCTATCAATATATCATGGTCGATGAATTTCAGGACACTAACCTGGCGCAGCTACGCATTCTCTTTAATTTGACCGACACGCCGCATGGCGATGCGCCTAACATCATGGCAGTTGGCGACGACGATCAGGCGATTTATAGCTTCCAGGGCGCCGACGTCGGCAATATTCACCGCTTTCGCAAACAATATCCAAACCATGCCAGCGTCGTTTTGACCGACAATTACCGCTCGTCGCAAACCATCCTCGACCGCGCCCGCGAAATTATCACTCAGGCTAGCGGCCGCCTAGAAACCTCTATGGACATCAATAAGCATCTGCTGGCGCACGCTGATGGTACTTCCGGCCAAGTTACGTTGTCCTCTTTGCCGAGCCGCCAAGAGGAGCTCGCTTGGACCGCCGAGTCCATTCAAAAAAATATCACAGATGGTATAAAGCCGTCAGAAATTACCGTTATCGCCCGGCGTCATAGCGACTTAATTGCGCTGTTGCCGTACTTAAATCGCGCTAATATTGCCGTTAATTATGAGCGCCGCGACAATATCCTTGACGACGAACGCATCCAGCTGCTAGAGCTAATAACGCGCATTTGCGTCGATATCGCAGCGGGCGAGCACGACGAGACAGACAGCTTGCTACCCGAGCTAACAGCGCAACCGATGTTTGGATTTGACAGCGAAGCAATCTGGCGGCTAAGCCTGCAAGCTTACCACAACCGTACCAGCTGGCTCGAAGCCATGTTAGCCTCATCCACTTTCCGGCCACTGGCCAAATGGCTACTCGACCGCGCCCAAGCTAGCCTAACCGAACCACTCGAAACTTTTCTTGACTCATTAATCGGCGCACCGCACACGTACGCGGCTAGCGACGACACCGACGACGACACGCCAGACAAATCGGACAAACAATCGCGCAGCAAAGCTTTCACATCGCCATTCTACCAATATTATTTTAATAATGAGACTCTAAACAATTCGCCCGACGCCTACCTAACTGCTCTAGAAGCATTGCAAACTTTGCGCGGCAAGTTGCGCGAAAACATACCAAACAACAAGCTGCTAGCCAGCGATTTCTTGACGGTAATAGACACTTATCGTCAACTCGGCATTACCATCGTCAGCACCCGGCACGCCAGCGAAACTGCTCAAAACGCCATCAATCTGATGAGCGCCCACAAATCAAAAGGTCTAGAGTTCGATACTGTCTACGTCATCAACTCCATCGATTCAATGTGGGGCGAACGCGTCCGCAGCCGCAGCCGCTTAATCAATTACCCCGAGAACCTGACCATATCGCCCAACGCCGACAGCTATGACGAGCGAATCCGCTTGTATTTCGTAGCGATGACCCGCGCCAAGCGGCAGCTCTACCTGACATACGCCCGCAGCGACGATGCCGGCAAAGACACACTCAAAGCCAGCTTTTTGGCTGGTGTTGGTCTAGAAGAAATCGACCGCCAGCCGAGCAGCACCACCACGCTTACCACTCAGAGCGAAATCGCCTGGCACGACCGCCTAATCGCGCCGATTAGCCGCTCAATGAAAGAACTGCTCGCACCGACTCTTGAAAATTACAAACTGTCCGTCACGCATCTCAATAACTTTATCGACATCACTCGCGGTGGACCTCAGGGCTTTTTGATGAATAATCTACTGCGCTTCCCGCAAGCCAAAAGTGCTAACGCCGTTTACGGCACTCTGATTCACACTGTTCTACAGCATGCGCACAGCCATTTGACAGCCAATGGCACCCGCAAGCCAATCGAGGACATCACTAGCGAATTTATCCGCCTGTTGCAACAACAAAACTTAAGCGACACTGATCTGGCGCTATACAGCAAGCGCGGTATCGAAGCTCTCGAAGCCTTTCTCGCCGCCAAATACGACACTTTCGCGCCGTCGCAAAAACCCGAACTCAGCTTCGCTAATCAAGGCGTTGTACTCGGCCAAGCGCGCTTAACCGGCTCGCTCGACCTAGTCGACATCGACGGCCAAGCCATTACCGTCACCGATTACAAAACCGGCAAGCCGTCAACTTCGTGGACTGGCAAATCCGATTACGAAAAAATCAAGCTCCACAAATACCGCCAGCAGCTGATGTTTTACGAACTGTTGTGCGCTAACTCGCGCGACTACGCCCGCTACAAATTCGCCGGCGCCCGGCTACAATTCGTCGAGCCAGACCAGTCGACAGGCGACATCGTAGCACTCGACGACCGCTTCTCCAACGACGAGCTCACCGACTTCCAACGCTTAATTGCCACTGTTTGGCGCTGCATCACCTCCTTAGAATTGCCAGACGCCAGCCATTACGAGGCGAATTACCGGGGAGTTTTACAGTTCGAAGAAGACTTGCTAGCGGGCAACTATCCGGATTGCGAACAGCCAAAAACAGGCGATGAATAAGCTTAATTTCTGCCAAGTTAATAGTTTTATACCACAATCTTGACAAATTTTCTTGACATTTTGTTCTAGTATTGATATACCTAAATCAGCTTTTGTGTAATGGAGCTAGTTCCTGGCAAGACGTCGCGAATGACGTTGAGTCCTGGTCATGCTTCGCACAAAAGCATGGGCTGAAAGGGAATTAGCTCTTTCTATGCCGCAACTCGCGGCAGGGAGGGGGTGAAAACCCTTGGGTCTTTTTTTTGAGGACCGTTCGGAAGCCGCTTACAGGCGGGCTGCCGAGGCGGTCCAGCGTGGCGACGCCACGCGCGAGCAGCGCGACATGAACGATCGCGCCGCTCGTCAGATGGGCCGCATGGGCAACGATGCCCGTGCGGCACAGAAGGGCGAACTGAAGAAGTAGCCCTTCCATTGACGGTCGAGGGTTGTGCGACCCCGAAACCCGCCAGTCATGAACTGGCGACAGGGCGTCCGTCCGCCCATGGGTCCGATTCGCCCAGCCGGTAATCCGGAAAAGAATCACTACCAAGCCTCCGCTACAGGTGACGTGTACGACCTCTCACCTCCGGGTAGTACGCTGTCAGCGGCATGGTAGACACCACGACGGTCGTTAGCTTGAGAACGACCTGGTCTACCATCGGAACGGAATCTGCGCACCTGGATCGCTGCCGTTCTTAAACTTAGGGCTAGAGTTATTACACTAGCCCACATGGCGCGACTCGCGCTTCTACTCAAGGTTAAGCCAGTCTTTGGCTTATTCCCAGTAGAACCGCTAGAGTCCCCAGCTGCCCCTATCTCAATGGCGAGATAGGGGCTTTTTCTTTTTTGTGCTAAAATAACAGGGATGAAATCGTTTTGGGAGACTTTGCCGCAACCATTTTTCATCTTGGCGCCGATGGAAGCCGTCACCGACGTGGTATTCCGCCATGTCGTGAAAAAGGCTGGCGCGCCCGATGTTTTTTTCACGGAATTTGCTAATGCCACTGGCTGGGTGCACGCTGGCGACAAAGCCATCGCCGGGCGATTAATCAAAACCGATGATGAGCACCCGTTAGTTGCTCAAATCTGGGGTGGCGAGCCGGGCGACATGGAACAATTTGCTGCCCACTGCGCTCAATTAGGCTTTGATGGCATTGACATCAACATGGGCTGCCCCGCCAAATCAGCCATCAAATCGGGTGGAGCAGCGCTGATCCACCGCCCAGACGTCGCCGTAGCCGCCATTGCCGCCGCCAAAACCGCCGGGCTGCCAGTCAGCGTCAAAACCCGCTTGGGTTACAGCCGCGTCGATGAGTGGCACAACTGGATTGCAACATTGTTGCAACAAGATCTCGCCAACCTAACCATCCACCTGCGCACCAAAAAGGAAATGAGCAAAGTCCCAGCGCATTACGAGCTCATCGATAACATTATCGCCCTTCGTAATGAAATTGCCCCGCAAACTCTCTTGACTATAAACGGCGACATCCGCGACCACGCCCACGGCCTGGAGCTCTCCCGCCAGCACCCCGGCGTGAACGGCATTATGATCGGGCGGGGGATTTTCAGCGATCCGTTTTGCTTCAGAGAAAGGGAAGCATCGTTGGACATTGAAGATAAGCGGGTGGCAATCGGCGGGGCGGCGCCCACTTCTGAACAAATCTCTGATTTTTCAGAAGAAGGGGCGGACCGACTAGCAGGATCCGCGTCTAGCGACCTACGTGCCGTCGGAGACGGCGACGACGGGAGCGATAATAGCAAAAAGGATCTTATCAACTTACTCCATTACCACCTCGACCTCTTCGACAAATGGCAGCCCCAACTCGGCCGCCCCTACGAAACCTTAAAGCGCTTCTACAAAATCTACATCCGCAGCTTCGACGGTGCCAAAGAGCTGCGCGACAAACTTATGCGCACCAGATCCACCGACGAAGCTCGCTGTCTACTTGAAAAAATATAATGTTTATGCCATAATACAGCTATGCCTGAGTACACCAGGAATAATTTATCTTATGTTCACACGCGAGACGTTACAGTGGATAATGTAGAGAACTCGCCAGAAGGAATAATATTGCTATCAAGGTCGCCAACAGCAACTCAGCCTATATCAGAAGCTGAATTGTACGCAAGACCAGGCTACACAGTGGGCAGGGAAGATAGCGTCAATGGTGTTCAATTCGCTGATCTAGTACTGCCAAGAAGATCCAGCGCGTCAACCACTCAGCCTGTAGCTATCAAACCAGTCGAATCCGCAAAACACGCCGTTCGCGAACATAAAGTAGCGAACTATCTCAACAGAAAAGGAGAGCAATTAGCTTTCCGCCCTTTAGGATTTACCAGGTGGGGAAATAACTTCAGTACGATCACCGAGTTTGACCAGGGTGTCGTCAGCTACGACAACGTTCTTTTACAGGAAACTCATAGACCGACAGAGTCAGAAATAGCAGAGTCTCTCACAGTCGCGGCGCAAACGCTAATCATTTTGAACGACAGAGGGCTAGCGCACGGCGACTTTCAAGTAAAGAATACCGCTAGTGATATTAATGGCAGGACGCGAATTATCGATCTTACAACAATGCGAAAACTTCGCGACGCAGAAGACGTTTCGGACGATATCTCATTATATATGGAGTCCCTTACTAGGTTCGGCACCAAAGAATCACCTGTCAATCAACAACAATTTGACGATTATTTTTTGCACAAATACGAAGAAAGTATACCTGATATTTTCCCAGAACAGAGGAAATCAGAAGTAGGCATGGCTATAACTGCCATACGCGATAGTCTAGATTTCTTAATCGGACCAAGTTCAAACTAACTATTTCTTACGGGAATTCTCGATACTCCAAGTTATCGCCGGTGATGGCGCCGCCGTAAGCCAGCCACATGCAATCGCACGCGATGGCGATCGACCAACTGGTGAGCCTTTTCAAGTTCAACTTGATCCTGAGCTTCATCGCGCATTTTGAGGGCGCGCTCTAAGGCAGCCTGAGTCTCAGCTTCGACAATATCATCGCCATGCTCAGCCTCGTCGACCAAGATACGCACACGCTTTTGATTAATCTCTACCACGCCGCCGCTAATAGCGAAATATTCTAGGTGATCATCGCTATCGGTCTTTCGGCGGCGAATTGCTACAGCACCGGAACGCGCTACCGCCACTAAAGGTTCGTGGCTAGGAAAAACTGAAATCTGCCCTTCGGTAGTCGGCAGTATCACCTCATAGACTGGCTCGTCAATCCTGACGCCAGCCAAAGTTATTAGCTGAAACTGCATCATCAGCGCTAATCCTTCTTCTCGCTTAGCGGTACTGGCGACATATAGAACCAATTTTCTGGTTTGCTATCATATTTGCCAGCCAGGATATCTTTAGCATCCTTAATGGTGTCTTCTAGCTTGAAGTAGCTGCCTGGATTGCCAGTAAATTGTTCGGCCACGTGGAATGGCTGTGCCAAGAATCGCTGCAAGCGGCGAGCTCGAGCGACGATTTGCTTTTGATCGTCCGATAGTTCCTCCATACCGAGGATGGCAATGATGTCTTGCAATTCCTTGTACTGCTGCAGCACCCGCTGGACCTCGCGCGCCACGCGGTAGTGCTCCTCGCCGACGATTTCCGGATCCAGCGAGTTGGAGCTAGAATCCAGCACGTCGACCGCCGGGTAAATACCAATTTCCGTCAGAGCGCGGTTCATCACGATGGTGGCATCCAGGTGGGCGAAGGTCGTCGCTGGCGCCGGGTCGGTCAAGTCGTCGGCTGGCACATAGACCGCCTGGACAGAGGTAATCGAGCCTTTCTTCGTCGAGGTAATGCGCTCCTGGAGAGCGCCCATTTCTTGCTGCAAGTTTGGTTGGTAACCCACCGCGCTTGGCAAGCGACCCAGCAACGCCGACACCTCAGCACCAGCCTGGGTGAAGCGGAAAATATTGTCGATGAACAGCAACACATCTTTACCTTCGTCGCGGAAGGCTTCGGCCATAGCTAGGCCGCTCAAAGCCACCCGCAAGCGCGCTCCAGGTGGCTCATTCATCTGACCGAAGACCAGGGAAGTTTTATCCAACACGCCGGCATCTTCCATTTCATAATAGAGGTCATTTCCTTCGCGAGTACGCTCGCCGACGCCAGCAAAGACGGAATTACCAGAGTGGAACTTGGCGATGTTATTAATCAACTCTTGAATCAGCACTGTCTTGCCGACACCAGCGCCGGCAAACAGCCCGGCCTTACCACCTTTAGCCAAAGGTGCGATCAGATCAATCACCTTGATGCCCGTCTCGAGAATTTCCGTTTTGTTAGACTGCTCCATCAAGGCTGGCGGTTGGCGGTGAATTGGCGCCCGCTTGACGTCCTTGGCGACAGCGCGACCATCAATCGGCTCACCGACCACATTAAACATCCGGCCTTGCGTAGCTTCGCCGACCGGCACGCTGATCGGCACTCCGGTAGCTACCACCTCTTGACCACGGCGCAAACCGTCAGTGCTCTGCAAGCTGATCGCCCGCACCGTCTGCTGATCCAAGTGCTGCGCCACCTCTAGCGTAATCGTCGTCTTGCCGCGCTTGACCGTCAGTGCTTCATAAATCTCGGGCAACGCATCATCATCGAATTCAACATCAACCACCACGCCCATGATCTGGATAATTTTTCCTTGGTTTTTACTCATCAATTCCTCCTTGTCTGGTTTAATTGTGCGACCGCTAAACTATCGATCATTTCATCGCCTCCACGCCAGCGCTGATTTCGGTTAACTCTTGGGTAATTGCGCCTTGGCGCTCCTTGTTCATCTCTAGAGTCAAGTCATCGACCAAATCCGAAGCGTTGTCAGTGGCATTCTTCATCGCCATCATTCGCATGCTGTGTTCGCTAGCCCGTGAGTCCAACAGTGTTTGGTATAAGCGAGCACCGATTAGCCTATAGGCTATATCATCTATGATATGTTTCGGGCTTGGCTCGAACTTAGCTTCGCGGATATCACCGCTAATCTCATCGTCAGCCACAAAACCAGCCGGGAAGAGGCGTACAGTCTCAGCTCTCTGTGTCATGCTGCTAACAAAGCGCGTAAAGACTACGTCGACAGCATCAACCGTACCATCCTCAAACATATCTTTGGCAGTGTTAAGAATCGCGTGGAACTGCGCGCCAGGTACGCGGTCGGGCAGATCTTCGTATGTACCGACAATCTCAGCGTCTTTGACGCGCGTCACCGCCTGGGCAGCTTTGCGGCCAACGGCGATAGTTTTGCTAGCGATGCCAGACTGATCGTCCTGATGCAACTCGTGCAAGTAAGTTTTAATAACATTCGAATTGTACGCACCCGCCAAACCTTTATCACTCGCTACTACTATTAATAGACGCGCCCTGACCGGCCGCTGCATGAACCAGCGATGACCATCAGTAGCACCTTGCTGCGCCAGGTAGGTTAGCAATTCACGCGCCGCCGCGGTATAGGCTTGAGAGCTTTTAGTCGCTTCTTGAGTACGACGCATCTTACTAGCTGCTACCATCTGCATGGCTTTAGTAATTTGCCTCGTATTCTTGACCGAGCGGATACGCGATTTAAGTTGCTGCGTCGACGACATCTAGCTAGTCCTCAAATCCTTTAGCAGTAGCTAACGCCACATCCTTGACTAGCTTAGCTATAATTTTGTCTTCACTGAATTTCTTATCACCTTTACCAAGATTCTTCATCTCAGTTTTGTGGTTAGTCCACAGCCGAGTCAATAAGGCTGCTTGCGCGTCTTTGATTTTAACAGCTGGCACCTCATCAAAACATCCTTCGCTAACAGCGACAACGCTAACAACTTGTTCCCAGACGCTCATCGGCTGGTACTGCGGCTGTTTGAGAAGCTCAGTCAAGCGCTGGCCGCGCTCAATTTGCGCCTTGGTCTCGGCATCGAGATCGCTGCCAAACTGCGCAAAACTCGCTAGCTCGCGGAATTGACTAAGCCCTAACTTGAGGTTACCGCTGACACTTTTGAGCGCCTTAGTCTGCGCCGCACCGCCAACGCGCGACACCGACAAACCAGCCGAAATAGCCGGGCGGATACCTTGATAAAACAGATCTGTTTCCATAAAGATCTGGCCGTCAGTGATGGAAATCACGTTGGTCGGAATGTAAGCGGAAATGTCGCCCGCCTGCGTCTCGATGATCGGCAGGGCAGTCAAACTTCCAGCGCCCAGTTCGTCCGACAATTTCGCCGAGCGCTCCAACAAGCGCGAGTGTAGGTAAAACACGTCGCCCGGGTAGGCTTCGCGGCCCGGTGGACGGCGCAACAGCAGCGACATCTGGCGATAAGCCACCGCGTGTTTGGTCAAATCGTCATAAATCATCAGCGCGTGGCCGCCGTTGTCGCGGAAATATTCGCCCATGGCGGTGCCGGCATATGGCGCAAGGTACAGCAGGGAAGCTGCGTCCGACGGGCTCGTCGCCACCACGATGGTTTGTTCCATTACGCCTTCTTCTTTCAAGCGGTCAACCAGCCGTGCAATCTTTGATAATTTCTGTCCAATCGCCACGTAAACATTGACCACGCCGGTCTTTTGCCGCGCCTGGTTGATCATGGTGTCGATAGCAATGGCGGTCTTGCCGGTCTGACGGTCGCCGATGATCAGCTCGCGCTGGCCGCGACCAATCGGGAACATAGCGTCAATCGACATAATTCCGGTCATCAATGGTTCATGCACCGATTTGCGGCCCATCACGCCGATAGCCTCGCGTTCAACTAGGCCGCGCTGCTTAGTCTTGATCTCCGGCCCGCCATCCAGCGGACGACCCAGCGGGTCAACCACCCGGCCAAGCAACTCTTCGCCGACTGGCACGCTCAGGACTTCGCCTTTGAGCTTAACTTTATCACCAGCCGACACGCCTTGATCGCTGCCCAGCAGCACCGCGCCGATCTCATCTTCCATCAGATTAAGTGCAAACGCTTCAACAACACCTTCGGCAGCCTGAATCTCGAGCACTTCTGAATATCCCGCCTCGCGCAAACCATGCACCCATGCCACACCGTCGCCAACGCGTGTAACGATGCCAACTTTCTCCAAACCTTCAGACACCTCGAGCTGGGCAATCGCCTGGCGCAATTCGTCCGACAATTCTGTCACTGTAATATCTGCCATTCTTTTCCTTTACTTTACACCCTTGAGGGCTGTTAGTTTATGTATCACTGTGCCGTCAAATTGGCTGCCTGGCAACTCAATTTTGAAGCCGCCGATAACACTCGGGTCAATTTGCTCGCGGATGTGCATTTCTGAGCCGCTCGGCGCGAACTGCTTGATAATCGCCTGGCGCAACTGGCGCGAAAGCGGGTGAGCGGTCGTGACAGTTGCCACAACTATACCGCGATCAGCTAGCTCCTCCTCGATAGCCGCGGTGATCTGATTGAGATCGCGCACCTGGCCGGTTTCAATCAAATACGCCGCTAGCTGCTCTATGATACGACCTTTGTCACCAGCAGCTAAACAGCCAGCCGCGTACGCCGCCAGCTTTCGTTTCGAAATTGCGCCAGAAACCATGCTACTTGACCTCCTCGAGTTGCTTTTCAATTAAGCTAGTGTCTCGGCTAGGGTCAACCGTGTCAAGCGTAACTTTCTTCGTTGTGTCAACAACTAGATCTACCATTTGCCGACGCAGATCTTCTTTGGCTTGCGAAATTTCTGTCTTGACATTATTGCGCGCCGATTCCAAGATAAAGTCCGCCTGGGATTTAGCTTTTTGCTCCGCCTCAGCAACCATATTAGACGCTTCGACTTTAGCAGTAGCGACAATAGTTTGCGATTCTTGGCGAGCTTTTTTGAGGATGACAGCAGTCCGCTCTTCGCTCTCGCTGGCTGCTTTTTTGGCTTGTTCGGCTGCTTCTAAACCTTCTTTGATCGAAGCATCTCGCTTATCAAGTGCCGCTAGAATCGGCGGATAGACCCACTTCTTTAGTACTAATAGCAAAATTATGAAAGCAATCGTCTGCATCGCAAACAGCCGCCAGTCAATACCAAGCGACGCAAACAAATCGCTACCACCAGACCCTGCCGATGCAAAATATTGCAAGTTATCCACTACTCAGATCCCTTACATCACTTTACCGACAATAGCCGCCACAAAACCGATAATCGCCAATGCATCAATGAACGAAATACCGAGAATCATCATCGTGCGCAAGTCGTTAATTTTCTCTGGGTTACGCCCTGCAGCGTTCATCGCCGAAGCGCCAATCCAACCACAACCTAGCGCTGCAAACGCAGCTGGAATTGCATATGCAAGCGTAAATGCTAAACTTTCCATGATTTATTACTTCTCCTTTTTAGTTATTACCTATAAATTTACTCTGCTCCTCCAGCCACTAATTTCACGCCAGAAGGAGTCGAAGTTTCAGAATGCGTATGTTTTTCCTCATCATCGCCATGATGCGTCAATCCAATCGAAATAAATACTGTCGATAGCATAAAGAAAATATATGCTTGAATACTACCAATGAACAATTCAAAAATGTAAAAAGGTTGCAAAACAGCCGTCATGGCCATTTGCGTCAAATAGGCGATCATTGCTACCAATATTTCGCCAGCCAATACATTTCCAAACAAACGAAACGACAAACTCAGCAAGCGTGACAGCTCAGCTATCAATTCCAAAATACCGACAAAAGACATAATGGGATCGCGGAATGGATTGACGAAATATCGTTTCAGATTACCGACAAAGCCCAACTCGCGCACAGCATAAACTTGCGCCATAACGATCGTTACTGCCGCTAGCGCAAAGGTCATGTTCAAGTCGGCATTCTGACCGCGAAACAGGGGAGTACTATGCTCGCCAACCGTCACCGGCCCGACAATCGGCAACAATCCTAACCAGTATTGAGCCGCAATGAAGAAAAACATTGTAATTACTAGCGGCGCTACCCGTCGCGCCCATTTCCGATCAGTAATAACCTGGTTTACGGTATCATATAGACCTTCAAAACACCATACAACCAAGCGCGTTGCAAAGTTTGCCTTCTTGCGCCCCAGCACCGCCGACCGCGTTCGAAACATCAACCAAACTAGCAGTAACAGTCCAAGTAATCCTACTAAATTAGCATTAGTAACCGGCCAACCGGCAATCGATAAAACCTCGTCAGCTTTCACTGAAATATGCGGTAAGGCTGCGAAATACATCATTTTTTACTAATCCTTCTAATCTGACGATGCACTAACATGGCTGAAATTACTGCTCCAACAAAAAGGCCAGATGTCATCAACCATGGTTTAAAACCGAGCTGGCTGTCTAGCCATAATCCGGCAAAGAATAGTCCCAGTGTCGGCACAAACATCCGCCACGTCACGCTAATCATTGTCATAGACAACAATACAAAAACTTCGCGAGACATAATATCATCGCTGACCCGCGCCTCGGCGGCACTATCAACCTTATTACCCATACCGGATTATTGTAGCAGCATTTGCCACCGTATGTAAAGTGTATAATGGTTCATATATGCCACGCAAAAATCGCACGCCGAAACATATACCATACCAAAACAACAGCGCCCGCGCGCCGCAGAAAAAGCGTTTCATCAGTCGCCAAGCTGCTCAAAACGCCATCAAAGAGCTGCAAAAATATCACTTAGATCTCGAATTAGATATTTATCAATCACCGGCAGACGGCGGCTGGTACTTGACAAGCCATAAATCTAGCGTTCAAAAATAGCTTGCATACACTACATATTGTGTATATAATGGTTACCGTTACTAATAGAAGGGTAGAAATATGCAAAGTCAAGCAACCGAGCAAGTTATCATCTATAGCGCCGAGTGGTGTTCTTGGTGCAAAACCGAGAAGGAATATCTAGACCGCCTTGGCGTCAAATACACAGTTCGCGATATCGACAAAGATGGCAGCGCCATGAGCGAGCTTCTCTCTAAAGTTGGCGGCAAGACCAGCAGCGTCCCGGTAACTGATATCGGCGGCGAGATTATTCGCGGCTTTGATCGCGCCAAACTCGATGCCGCGCTAAAAGAAAAACAGCTTATCAGCTAGCTTCGCCAATTTGCACAATTGCACCGCCAATTTTGCGCCGGAAATAATCGTCGTGGCTAACGTACAAAATCGCGCCGCTGTAGCGTTCCAATGCCAACTCCAATTCCTCAATTGAAGGCAAATCGAGATGATTAGTCGGTTCGTCCAAAATCAGCAGTTGCGGCTCATTCGCCAGCATGCTTATGAGCTGGAACCGCGCCTTTTGACCGCCGCTTAACGAAGATAAGGGAACACTGCCATCGCTCTCGACAAACAAATAATCGCTCATCAGCTGGCGGATTTTGGTATCGTTAACTTTTAGACCGCGGTCGAGATACATCTGTTCAATCGCTTGCGCTAGTGGCAAATCCAAATAAGTCGGCGCAATCTCTTGCTCATAAACACCAATCCGAATATGCGGATCGAGATGAAGCAAGCCAGTATAAACGACAGGTGTCAGCCGAGAGGTGTCTCTATTTGCAACCTGTACGTCGAGCAGTTCTCGTATCAGCGTCGTCTTGCCAGCGCCATTACGGCCGCGCAACTCGACAGCTTCGCCTTCACGCAAATCAATATTAACATCTTCAAACAAAATCTGTTCGCCGAAGCCTAGCGCCAAATCGCGAACCTCAACAAGCTTGCGCTGCGACCGCATAGATCCGTCCTGTACATCCAAACGAATATTGCGAGCTTTGAACTTCTGATAACGATCCGCTACTTTATAATTCAGTTGTGCTACGTTATCGCTATCAATCCAAAAGGTCGGCTTGTCAATTTTTTCTAACTCTTCTAATTCGGCTACTGCCTGATTTTCACGCCGCTTGAATTGCTTAATCGTATCGGGGTCGCGCGCCTTTTCTTTCATGCGGCGAAACTGCACTACTTTGTCGCGCAAATTGGCAATTCGCCGTTCAATTTGTTCGTAATCATGCATGGCATTACCAGTCGCTGAAGCATTTTGACGCAGATAATCGTCGTAATTACCCCTGTAGCTCACCGCCATACCATCACGTAATTCGACAATTCGATCGACCTCCGCTAGCACGTCGCGATCGTGGGTGATAACCAGCATCGCTTGGTGCACGTTCTTCATCCAATTAATAAACTGCTTCTTCGCAATATAGTCCATGTGGTTAGTCGGTTCATCAATCAGCGCCAAATCTGCTTGCGCATGCATGATTTTCACCACCTCGACCAAGCGCTTTTGCCCGCCACTCAAACTTGCCAGCTGGCGTTCGCCGAAACCTTTCATTTGGAAGTTCTTTAGCTCCTCGGCTACTAGCTCTTCAATTCGGTAGAAGCCTTTCTGCCCGAAGCGATCCAGCGCCTGGCTATATTCCTCAATCTTGCGCATGTCATCGCCCATCGTTGCCGGATAAGTCGTCAAAATATGTCGCAGCCGCACGTACTCTGGCAACCCGCGTAGGATATATTCCAATACAGTGATATTATCCAGACCATGGTGCTCTTGCGCCGTCGCCACCACCACGCTGCCGCGCCGAAAAATAATTGAGCCGTTATAATCGCTATCTGCCCCCGCCAGCATACCGAATAGCGTCGACTTGCCGACGCCATTGCGGCCGACCAGTCCGACCTTTTCACCGTCATCCACACCGAACTTCACCCCTGTCATCAAGACCTTCGAGCCAAAGGATTTTTCAGTTATAGAAATGTTGGCGATCATCCGGCCAATTATATCATATGCCAGAAACTCGCGCTGCCAATCTGGTATAATAAGCATTATGAAGCGTAACGCTCAAAAATCTGTCAATCCTACCATAATCAACCGACGAGCACGGTTCGACTATGAACTGGGCGACGAGATCGTGGCCGGGCTTAGCTTAACCGGGCTTGAAGTGCGAGCCGCCAGGGAAGGGCATGTCCAACTCAAAGGCTCGTATGTCACGATACGCGGCGGCGAATTGTGGCTAAATAACGCTAGTTTTAGCCTACGACAAAACGAGCGCGGCACGCCAAATGCGCGCACTGTCGATACTAGCCCACGCAAACTGCTCGCCAGCCGGCGCCAGATCGATCAGCTCGCCGCCAGCAAGAAGGACGGCTTCACGATTATTCCAACCAAATTGCTGACTAACGGCCGCTATATTAAACTTGTAATCGCGCTAGGTAAAGGCAAGAAGCGCTACGATAAGCGTGAAACCATCAAGCGCCGCGACCTCGAGCGCGAGCATAGCCGCATTTTGCGTAAATTCTGACAACGCTTATTCTTCAAGGGCCTGATGCGATGAAATTAGACTCTCGTACAATCCGACCATTTTCTTGGCCATCGCTGTTGAATCAAACTTCTTAGCGACATTCAAAGCGCCACGCGACAACTCTTCGATCTTCTCTGGATGCGTAAACAAATCGTTAAATACCTTGGCAAAATCTTCGCCCTCAATACCACCAGTTAGGATAGAATTGCGCTTAGTCAGCGCCTCAGTCATCCGCTCATCGCAGTAAACGATCGGCAAACCGCTGGCCGCCGCCTCGAGAAAAGTCATCGGTTGATTGTCAAAATGATACGACGCCAGCGAAAATACATCAGCCTGCTTGAGCAGCGCCGCCACTTCGTCGCCTGAACGCATGCCCGCAAAAATCACTCTGTCGCCGACGTTCAGTTCTTCAACACACTGGCGCAGCTCGTCTTCGTACGGACCGCCGCCGACCAGAACCAGTTTGACCTTTTTGTCGCGGATATGCGGTATCGCCTCAATCAGCGTCCGCTGGCGCTTCTCGGGACTCAACCGCGCCACCGAAATGATAAACTTTTCGCCGGGACGCTTTTCAATCGGCGAATTGTCCGCTGACGCTCGCCGATAGCGTTTGGTGTCGATGCCATTCGGGAAAACGTAGCACGGCACATTTAAACCTCCGTCCTCAACCAATATGCGCTCGAGATGCTTTGACGGTGCAATACAGGCATCGCATTTATTCGCAAAAGCCGCCATTAGTCTCCAGCCCTGATGAGACATAATGTCTTTGATTGTGCTTCTATTCATTGAGCGCAACTGCTCGCGCGATGCTATTGGTAGGATCGGCTTAGTCCGTAAGACCATCGGAAACGCTGCCGTCGCTGCAATCAAGCCAGCCGTCACCATAAACGGATAGTCATTGACCAACTCAACATAAAGAGTATGGATCGTCGTCACGTGCGGTATATTCTGCCGCCGCGCCACGCTATGCGCCAGCACGCCCATATAGAATTGCATCTGGCTATGCACAATATCAAACTGATACTCGTCAAGTTTTTTAGCTAGGCCGGGGTAGATGACCGCCATCTCGCGCTTATCAAAAACATAATTCTTGGCTGACGGCAAGCGAATCACATGATCATCGTGGTCATCGTAGCCTTCGCACTTTGGTGCTACCACGAAAACCTCATGCCCAAGCGCCTCCAAAGCTTGCTTATAATTCAGAGTTGATGTTGCAACGCCGTGAACCGACGGCAAGTAGTCGTCAATAAAAAAAGCAATCCTCATAACTACATCCTTTATTATATCATATATACCGGCTTCAGGGGCGAGCACAAATATCAGAAGTCAATATCCGGATAAGCCTCAACCGCTTCAAATTGCAAAATATGACCAGCTGCAGACACATTAATTACCTGCGACTCAGGCAACAGTTGGTGTATAATATCCGGAGTTTTCGAGGTGATGACATTGTCTTTGCCGCCAAGAATAACTGCCACACGCCGTTGATCAGCACTAGATACGCCTTCGACAAAAGGATTATGCTCGTACAATAAAGTAGTCAAAACATCAGAATCGCGCAGAGTCAAGTAATCTTTCTTATACAGCTCTGATTCACGCAGCCACTGCCGAGCTTCCTGCCTGTGCGCTTTTAAGGCAACCACAACCCGGATATTCTGGACAAGCCGGCTGTTATAGATATACCAGCCGGGTTTTTCGGGAAATTTATTAGACAATCTTTGCAGCATATTTGCAAGATGAGTTGTATCTGGTGTCGGGCAGGCCATAATAACTTTTGCAGCAGCAGGAACTCTACCAGTGCGCAACGCATGATAAAGCATCGACGACGAAAACGAATTGCCAACAATTAAATCTGGCGTCCGCCCAATTTGCGACAAAACTCTAGCGAACCAATCATTCAAGTTATCATAATTCTCCAAAACCGGCCGCACTGAGCCGCCATGCCCCGGTAAATCAACCGAATATACTGCATATCCGAGCTCCACATATCGTTTAGCTAGCGGTATCATGTCTATTTTGCCGCCGGTTACACCGTGGAAAAGAACCGCTACTTTATCGGCATTAGTATTACATTCAAGCCAGCAGATACCGCCAGCTGTCCGGTCGCGACAATCTAACTCGTCGTATAGCTCTTTCAAAGTTGGAATTTCAGGCATGATACTATTATACTAGTTTTATGAGGATTAGCATCATCATCCCATGCAAGAACGAGGCCGGTATCGTTGAGAGTCTTCTAGATTCGCTTGTTCGGCAAACTCGCCAAGCCGACGAGATAATCGTGGTAGATTCACATTGCACCGACGACACCGTTGCTCGCGTCAAGGAATATAATAAAAAACTCCCGCTCCGAGTCACTGCCGCATTACAGAAAGGCCCTGCGCATGCCCGCAACCATGGCGCTAGCAAAGCAACTGGCGATATGCTTGTCTTTGCCGATGCCGATCTAACATTTCCGAAACACTTTTTGCAGAATTTCGAAAAGCAAATCAACGAAAAGCACTTCCAGGCAGGTAGCTTTACCCAGATAATGCAATCTGATAAATTAAGCATCCGAGCCGGATCGCGTCTCATGAATAGTTATATGTACCTTATGCAGCACACGCCGTGGCCGATAGGCTTCAGCTGCATGTATATAACACGAACCGCCTTCAACGCGGTGCACGGCTTCGACACGAACCTATACTTAATGGAAGATTACGACCTTATGTTAAAAGCAAAGCGAGCCGGCTGCGCAGTTAATATTATCAAAATAGCCTACTTTGCGTCAGACCGTCGCTACCAGAACAGCTCTCTACGCCAAGCACTAAAGGGAATATATGGCGAGCTCTACCGCTACACGCATGGTCTTCGCGTAACAAAGCCCATCTACGAGTACAAGATGGGCGGCCAGAGCGATCGGCAGAAATAGAGTAAAGTACTGCCACGATAAGTGCCCAGCCAGTCTTATCACGAAGAAACTCAGATATTGAAATGATAATTAGCTAGATTGTTGTATAGCTATCTGATTACGCTCGGCAGTGCGCCGTCGAGCATCATTCAACCGCATAGCACCTTCGGACGAGTTTAACTTAATAAATCTTACATATTCGCCGTTGCTATAGCCAGATACTGCTACAAGATCGAGTTGCTCATCGGCGTAAATGACGCTCTCATTGCCATTGCGTTGAACCTTATCAAACAAAGCGATATCTAACAACGCCGTACCCCTACCATTATTCCAAGTAGCAAAGACCTTTATGTCCTTTTCAACATCGTCCGACTCAAATGGTATATCGTCATCAATATGAGAGATGGCAGGTCCAAAAAATAACGTATCAGCTTCCGGTATTATAGTCCTTAATACGTGATCCTCTGGTAATGACACCTCTATGCCAAACTGCTTATCAGCATCATATGACAGCGGGTAAGTGCCTGGCGAGGCTTCTACTCGACTTACTTTTCGCCGCGGATCAAGAAAAGCTAATTCGGCAGGCGAATATATTGGACGAGACTCTACACCGCTATCGTTATAAGAGGCTGAATCTCCCATCACCGACAGTGTTGAAGCGTACTCGTTAATAGCAGTCCTATCATCAGTTTTTACCAGATCGCAACCATCGCTAACAAGCTTCTGAATTGTATCGGCCTCATAGAACTGAACAGTCTTGCCATCAATATCTTCCAAACGACAATTCATCATCAATTCATGGCGCATACCTTCACCTAGACCATTAGGCGCCAGTAGGTGACCGATTTCGTGCGAATAGATATTGCTACCAGCTACTTTCGGCCGAGTAATTATTCGCGGCAGGTCTTCATCTTGATAGGACATGCCAGCGAACCCCGGCTCTTCTATTTCAGCACAGTCGACCACTAACATCGTCATAGAAGATTTACCGAGCGCATGGTACTCTTTAGCAAGCTTCAGAAGTTGTTCATTTGAGTAGTATCGCTCTGTATCAAGTCCATCTTCACCAACTTGTCGTATCTGATCCGGTTCAGTGTTATCCTGGTAGATAGTCGTATCAAAGGTATAAGCCCCATCAGTCGTATGCGTAATACGCCACGTCTGTTCCATAATCTCTCTACTGATTTTCTCATCGCCGTGATACCGCTCCATGCCGGCTGCTGCTAACGCAACCACACCAAGTTTAATAGCTACAGGCGAAAACTGCGGATCTCGCTCATAAGCAACTCCTCCCGGCTGAACATCACGACCCGGATCATCACGAGCTACAAACTCATCTATCAATACCCCCATTTCAAACAATGCCAGGTGCCGCAGGAAAGTCTGGCGCGAACAAACACTAGGATCATCCTTGAGCTCAGCTGGTTTTTCGCTGTATTCATGTTTGATAGCCATCTTTGTTATTATATACTAAAATTCAGTAAAAGTCAATTACACCAGCCGCCTCAACACTCAAGATGATAACTAGTATGCTGCACGTTTCTAGATATTAGACCCTATAATCTCAGAGTACAAACTACGATATCGCTCAACGGTCCGCTCGAAAGTATGATTATCGACAATCCACCGACGAGCAGCGCGGCTCATCTGGTGGCGGCGTGACACATCATTTAATAGCTCGTCAATTTTGTGCGCCAGATCGTCTATGTCCGGGTAGTGGAAACTAATACCATTCTTACCATCGTCTAGTAGCTCAGGCAGAGCGACTTGATCAGCAACCACTACTGGCGTACCGCAAGCCAGCGCCTCCAGCGCCGCTATACACTGCAATTCAGCTGGCCCAGTCGTCGCAAACAAATCAGCTCGACGTAGCAAAGCGCGTTTTTCCTCATCACTGACAAAACCAGTAAAAATACATCGATCACCAAGTTTCGACGCTTGGCGCCGTAACACCGCTTCTCCCAAACCTTTACCAGCAATTACCAGCTGTACATCACTACGCCTCAAATGTTCCATTGCTGCAATCAGCAGGTCGATCCGCTTCTCGCCGTCGAGCCGGCCGACATACACTACCAACGGACGCTGCGAGTTAATCGCAAAACGCCGCAAAAGCTTCTCATCTGATCTTCCTGGAGCATAGAACGCCGCATTGACGCCATTCGAAATTGCTTTTGTCGGTACACACACTCCTGGCGTAGTAGCCAATGCCGCACGTGTCGGCGCAGTCATATAGGCAGTCTGATTAATAACTTTATTGATTTTGCTATCAACTATGCGAATCAGCCAACGGGCAACAGTTTTATTTTTTGCATTCATCATGAAATTCAGCGCCATGGTATGGTTAGTCGTGACTACAGGAATTTGGCGCCGGCTAGCTTGCAACACAACTGCTTTGTGCAACCATGAAATTGGTGTCATCAAGTGAATAATATCAGGGCGATTGTCACGGAAATAGCGCCGTACGAACATTTTCGGCAAAACTGTGATACGGTTATTATCACGGTTGGCGAACCATTTTATCGCCGGCAGTCGTAACACTTTCGCGCCGTTTACCTCGTCTGTCTCGGTAAAGCAACCAAGCAGTCCTTCCGGCGAGCCAGTCATTACCGTCACTTCATCTCCAGCCTTCCGCAAACCTGTAATAAGCATATCTATTGCCGTCTGGACACCGCCGACACCCGGACGATATACTTCAGTTACTATCAGAATCTTCATGTTTAAAACATGTTACCACACAAACCGGTAAACTGCACGCTGAGCCTGAATAACATCTGACGCTTTTACGCTATAATAATTATATGAAGCTATTCTCCTGGAACGTCAACGGTATCCGCGCTGTCATCAACAAGGGCGAGTTTGCGAAATTTATCGCGACTTACGACCCGGACATTCTTTGCCTGCAAGAGACCAAAGCCGCCCGCGACCAGGTCGAAATCGACTTACCTGAGTATCACGAGCATTTTTATTCGGCTGCCAAGAAGGGCTATTCTGGCACGGCGATTTTCTCGAAAATCCGACCACTGCATTGGCGCGACGGATTGCCGCCGGATATCGTCGAGCGCTTCCAGCTGACCAGCGACCAATACGGCAACCCGGCGGACGAAGGCCGCATCATCGCTGCCGAGTTCGACAATTTTTGGGTAGTGACCTGCTATACGCCGAATTCCAAAGGCGATTTGAGCCGACTAAACCTGCGCTACGAGCAGTGGGACAGGGCAGTGCTGGCGTATTTGGAGGAATTGGAATTGGTAAAACCGGTACTGTACTGCGGCGACATGAACGTAGCCCACGCCGAAATCGACCTAGCCAACCCTAAAGCCAACGCCGGCAAGCACGGCTTTACTGATGAAGAGCGCGAGGGCTTTAAGAATTACCTGGACGCTGGCTTTGTCGATACCTTCCGAGCGGCTTTTCCGGAGAGAACCGGCGCTTACACCTGGTGGACACATTGGGCGAACGCCCGGGCGCGCAACGTCGGCTGGCGGATTGATTATTGGCTAGCCTCACGCGAAATTGCCGAACGCGTCATCAACCCTGAGATCCACCCCGAACAAATGGGTAGCGACCATTGCCCGGTGAGTATTGAACTTTGATGCATTCCAGATACAACGTTTATCAGTACAAGGAACGATATTCGACTTCGCGACCCTCAAGTTCAGCACGTTCGATACCATACTGCATACCCGATGAAATTCCCCTATCTGTATACACCGCTGTTCTGGTAGCAAATTTACCAATAGATAGCCCGGCTTCAATCCCCATGCTGCGCTCACGCTCATCGCCATCATCAAGCGCCTGCGGATAGAGCAAATGACTAGCAAACGGTGCTTCGCCACGATAGAGCGAATCTCGCATAGCCTCTCTAGCATAGGCAATATTATCAGCCTCTTCCACCGGCGTCTCTCCCTTGAAAGGCGACTCTATAATAACAAATTCATTTTTCATCCTTAAGACACTTCTCCTCAATTTTCACCGTAAATCCATACAATCGCTGAATACCGTTCTCTAGTTGATAATAGTGTCTGATGTAAGCAATATCAAGCACAAACAGTATTAATGTCAATGTGCCCAATAGACAATTCATTACTATATCCATCGCTGCCGTCGCCAAAAAGATCGCTAGTGCTGCCAAGAATAGCCCAACAAAGAAAAACGTCACCAGCAAGTGCACTAGTCGCTCGTGCTGGAATTCTTGAACGCGCGTGTGATGATAATGAGCGAGCTTCTCCAAATCAGTCTGTGATTTCGCCACTGCTAAACGCTCTGTGACTATTCGGTGATGTTCGGCAATTTGTTTATCCATGCCTAGATTGTACGCTAACTCCATCGCAGCGACAAGGCACTTGAGCTGACAGCGTAATCCACGTTACAATAAGCTCATGAATTTACCATATTGGCAGCGCCAAACCGCCGACCAGCCGCTCTTTCCCGACATCGAATGGAGCAAACCAGAGCAGCGGTCGCGCGCCGGCAAGCTGGGGATTATCGGCGGCAACAAGCTCGGCTTTGCGGGCGTCGCCGAAGCCTACTCGACAGCTCTCGACAGCGGGGTAGGCGAGGTACGCGTCGTCTTGCCAGATGCCCTACGCAATACCTTGCCAGCAGCCATGACCGATGTTGTTTATGCGCCTAGCAACCCCAGTGGCAGCCTGTCGCAAGATGCTATCAACGACTTACGCGCCCTTGGCGGCTGGAGCGATTGCTTACTGCTAATCGGCGACGCCGGGCGCAATAGTCAGACAGCGATCGTCTACAGCCAATTGCTGCGCGATTACGACAGGCCAGTTGTTATTACACGCGACGCCATTGATTTGGTACGCAACGATTCTAGCATGATTGCCGCTCGTCAAAATACCATGCTAATATTAAGCTTCGCCCAACTGCAAAAACTTTTCCGATCTCTATACTACCCCAAAATCCTCACCTTCAGTATGCAATTGATGCAACTGGTTGAAGCACTGCATAAATTCACCATCACCTATCCGATCACAATTGCAACTCTGCATCAAGACACGCTAATTGCCGCTCACAGCGGGGAAGTCGCCACTACGCCGTGGACCGACCCGATGCGTATCTGGCGCGGTACGGTAGCTGCACGCGCCAGCGCTTATTACACTTGGAATCCAGAGCGGCCACTAGAAGCTCTTACCGCCAGCCTGTTAAAATAAATAAAAACAAATCCGCCCTGACAATTCAGAGCGGATTTTCTAGCTGGGGGGATTGGCTAGAGGCGTTTGCGGCTAACTACGTAGGCGCTTATTGCAGCGGTCAGTCCACCGAGACCAGCGACCGAGGCAACTATTTCGCTAGCACCAGTCTTTGGTAATTCAGCTGGGGTCGAAGGTGCTGGTGTCTTTGGACTCTCTGGCGGAGTTGCTGGAGTCTCTGCACACTTGCTCATGTCGGAAGTGTAGTCGCTGTTATTTAGGTCTTTGCGAGTAACTTCGACAACCTTCTTATCTGAGATGCGGCAAACTTTCACTTTTTCACAGTCAGACTCATTCTTGGAATGTTTCTTGCTGTCGTAGTCAGTTTCCTTGATGGTGATTATATTACCAGTCTCAAGCTCGCAGACTTTGATCTTATTACAGTCAGAGAAGTTCTTCGAGTGCTTCTTGCTGTCATATTCGTTCTCTTTGATAGTGATTATAGTATCGGTCGAGAGATCGCAGACTTGGATTTCTTTACAGTCGTTGATGTCTTTCGAATGCTTTTTGCTATCAAACTCTTTTTCCTTGATGGTCACGATTTGCTTGCTGGTAAGATCACAAACCTGGATTTCTTTACAGTCGTTAACATCCTTGGAATGCTTGTTGCTATCGTATTCATTCTCTTTGATAGTGACAATTTGCTTGCTGGTAAGATCGCAGACTTGGATTTCCTTTGGTTTCCAAGTAGCGTCGCCCCAGACTGGGTTACCACAATCTTTGATGATTGCCGCGATAAACTTACCGCTGTCATCGAACCAGACGAACGCGTCGAATTGATTGTAGACAAAGCTGTTTTGCGTGGTGAACTTGTAGAACGAGTGTCCGCCAACAGTCTCGCGACCGTATGACGAGCCAGGGTAGCGCGTGTTGCGCTGAACGGTCTTGGCGTTAGTTGCCACGACTTGACCGTCGACAACGATCCGACCGTCTTTATAAACGGTACCATTCTTCATGCCTTTGCCTTCGATCATAGCGTCGTTCATGTTGTTCCATTGGTACAACGCTTTGATATCGCTGCGGCCGTAGTAGGCGTTTTTGACGTCTTGATGGCTTGGTGTGCCACAAGTAATCACGTTAATCCATCCGTCACAGATGGACGCTTCTGACGGCTTAGCCAGCCAGACTCCACCAGCGATAGCTGCTACGATCAGCGTACCAACAATCGCCAGATTCTTAATTGATAGTTTCATTGATTTCCTCCCTGCGTGCTTCTTATCTCACGCTTATGATTCCATAGTAGCATAAACTTTTAATTATGTCAACACTTTTGCATAATATTGTTACTTATGCTTTACGCCGCTACCATAACAGGGGTAAGCGCATCAAAAAAAGACGCCCACATACGTCTATCTTATGGTACCGCGAGCCGGACTTGAACCGGCACGAGCTAATGCTCAAGAGATTTTGAGTCTCTCATGTCTACCAATTCCATCACCGCGGCAGAAAAGGTACACCTAGTATTGTAACAAATCCATGTCCGCTAGTAAATAACCGCTAATTACGCTATAATTAGCATAGAAACTATGAAGCCAGAAGATCGTTCATCGCTAACAGTTCCATCTCGAGACGGAACGTCTGACCACGACCAGCTAGCATCTCAACATCGCTCGGCTGCTGTTGGTATTGTCCGCGAGCAGATCAACTCAATTATCCAGAATGATCTACATGCTACCGCAACAGCGGACACTCACAACAAGTCGAAAAAAGGTCAACCAGCAGAAAAAACCAAGCAACAAACCGCTTATCCACAGCCATCAGGCACCATCGCCGACAACAGTAATCAATCCAGCAGCACCCCTACCGAACCAGACGCTGTTGATTCACCACAAAGCCCGTATGCCCGCACTATGAGCCAGAGTTCCAATCCATCTACTCACGACAGCTCCTGGCAAAAATATCACACAGCTTGGCAGACCTACTACCAGCAATACTACGAACGATACTACGTGTCGCAAGTCGACGCTGCTCGCAAATCACTCAAAGCTCAAGCTGCCCAAAAGCAGTCACAAAACCAAGCTAAAAAACCATCCTCGGGCAACAATACCATGTCGCAAGAAGAAGCTGTCGACGATCTACGCAACTCAATCCGCCGCAAGATTAATGACAAGGCCAAAAAAGTCCGCCGTAGCCGTCATTTCATGCCAGCTATGATCGCCTGCGCAGTAATGGTAGCTTTTTTATTCTTGCAGTACAACCGTGTTCTATTCGCTTACGTCGAAGCTTACGTTTCGCCAGGTGCCGCTGAACCCGAGTCAATCATAGTATCGCCAAATACCACTGTTGCTCCGTCTAACGAAGCACGGCTATTGATACCCAAAATCGCTGTAGATGTCCCAATAATTTGGGACGCCAACGCCGCAGATACTAATTCGCTTAACAAAGCGATGGACAAGGGTATAGTCTGGTTCAATGTTCAAGGCGCCAACGCCAAGCCAGGCGAGAAAGGTAACTTTGTAGTATCCGGACACTCGTCTAACGACTGGACTGACGGCGGAAACTATAAGTTTATTTTTGCCAGACTCGAGAAAATAACTGCTGGCGACGTAGTTTATGCCAATTACAACGGCACCCGCTATACCTACAAAATCACTGGCACTAAAGTAGTCAAGCCAACTGATGTTTCAGCGCTACAAATTGGCAACGATAAGCCTTACATCACGCTGGTAACCTGTACGCCATTGGGGACAGCGCAAAACCGCCTGCTAGTCTTCGGCGAGCAAATCAGCCCGAACCCTAACGAAGCCAAAGCGGTTGAACAAAAAAGCAGCGCCTCGACTTCAACTAAGAAAATGCCGGCCAATTCGCCTACATTCTTACAACGTATATTTGGCATTAGCAACTAGTACGTACGGATTGATTAATCATACATCTTGATGTACGAAGCAGTTATTTTACCTGAGTTGTGCTTGCGGAAATAGTAGAGGAAACGATTGTTCGATGATTGCATAGCCGCCGAACCGACAGCGTCAGTCGCCATCGTATGCATGTTGGTACCGTCGTAATCACCAAATTCAAACACGCCGCCAGCCACACGCATGATGTGTGAATTATCAAGCCAAGCGATCTCGCTAGTTGCAGTCGTTTTAGTCGAGACGTTTGCAATTGATTTCAGTTCTAGGTTGTAAGTAACCAAGCTCTGTCCAGCCTGCGCATACACATAGAGATGTTCATTAGGCGAGAATCCCGCATAAGAGACATCAGACGCTAGAGGCAAAGTCGCCAGCAAGTCTTGTCGAATCTGGTCAGTAGAATCGCTAGCTGGTAATTTAACTTTCTTGACGGTAGCCTCTTTGCCTTTCGTGATAAGCGCAAAAGTGTCATAATAATATTCTTCAATAGCTAGATTAAGACTGCGTCCCGACATACCCTTGAAAGTTTGCAACGCTCGCGGCTTAGAGGCTCCCTTAGACAAATAACCAACCGTTCGATCGCCGTTATTATTCGGTTTGGTGGCATAGCTAATCCAACCATTCTTAGAAACATAAAAATCGCTAACATCACTAACTAGCGGACCAGACAACGTTTTGTCCGAAAGTTTAATACGGCGCACATCACTATCGGTCGTCAGGACATAGACGGTCTGCGAATCGCTAGGATCAAAGGCAAGTTTGCTAATTTGCACACCGAGATCGCGAGTGATATTTTGTGTTTTGCCATCAAGATCAGTGACCAAATATTCTTTCGAGTCATCGTAAGTATGGCTGATCAATACTAGTTTATTGTCTCTACTCCAGGACTCAACTGTAAAAGCATGATTAGCGACGCCATCATTAGTGTAGCTGTCGGTCGCCAGCGTTCGTTGTTTGCGCTCGATCTTGTCGTTATCAACTTTGAGAAAATCAACTGCTGGCTGCTGCTTGTTCTGGATAATCGCAAAGCGCGACTTATCGGGAGCGGGCACAGCACTATCTAGGCCGCTCAGATCCATCGCATCCTTAACATCAATATTTGTCGGCACTAACTTGACATAGTTCAACCAGAGAATTGAACCAGCTTTGACGTTAACCTGCTTCTGCCAAGGCACAAAACCATCTTTAGAAATCGTTACAGTGTGCTGCCCGGAAGTCGCTACGATGCGTGTCGCTGTCCGATTAGCCAAGGTAGCCGCATCAATCTGAATAGTTGCGCCATCTGGCCGCGAGTCAAACTGCACCATACCACCCTGCCGAACAGTGCCTTTATTGAAATCCAAACGATAACCTTGTACTAGCATTAAACAAATTACCACCAACACTAACGTCGCGATAGTCATTACTGCATAGGTAAAAGCCAACCTAATACGCTGTCTAAGCCGAACTTTCTGCTGATTCATGATTATACATTATACCACTTACTATTGCACGCCAATGAAAATTAGGCTATTATTAATAACAAGCACGAGTAGTATCGCGGAACATAGGCAAGGGGAAAATGACAAAAAATAGCGTAACTATCAACGGTAATGTCTACGACGCCGAGAGCGGCAGCATTCTTAGCGCTCGACCATCCGGGCGTTCACCAGCCGCTGCCGCTAGCGACTTTCATAACAGCACTCAAAAATCTCGGACCTTGCAACGCAAATACATAAATAAGCCACGTGTCATCGACTCTGTAGCGTCTACCTCGCGTAACACTCAGCCACGCCAGCTGACAGTAGCCGAACGCACGCCACGGATTATCCACCATAGTGAGCGAGTTCGCGCCGCTCAAGATATCCAGCGTTCGACGAGCATCACTCGCTTTGCCAAGGAACCGCCGGTTAAACATCCCGATGTAGCCGACACTCCAGACATCGCGCCAACTACCAACCATCTCGAACAAGTCGCTCGCCAACGGCAAACTGCCATCAAAAAACAACAGCAGCCACGCGCTGTGTTGCCATCGCAAGTCATCAAGCAGCAGGCTATCCGAGAAGCCACTGCCAAAATGGTGCCACGCCAACAACGCAAAGAAATTAAGCCAGCGAGAAACTCCTTATTTTGGCAACGACTGGTCAGTGTTGGCAGCGTTACGTTAGCGGTTTTATTAATCGGCGCTTACTTCACCTACATCAATATGCCCGCACTCAGTGCGCGAGTAGCTGCCGCACAAGCCGGCATCAATGCTTCTTATCCGGGATACCGGCCATCTGGCTATAGCCTCGACGGCCCGGTTGCTTATCAGCAGGGCAGCGTGATCATGAAATTTGCCGCCAACGGTAGCAAAGAGAATTTCACTCTAGCGCAAACTCGCTCCGAATGGGATTCGTCCGCCGTCCTCGAGAACTACGTCAAACCAAAATCTAACAACAAATACTCTACCACCGCTACCAACGGTCTGACTATCTATACTTACGGTACCAATGCTGCCTGGGTCAACGCTGGCATACTCTACACCGTCAATGGCGATGCTGAGTTGGCGCCAGAACAAGTACAGAAGTTAGCCACTAGTTTGTAACTTGCGCGAATTAAAGGTATTTAAGACGAACTTTGCATTCGCCAGTCGCCTTGTTTGCTATAATTAAACTATGAACGATATTTTGAAAGAAACCTGCTCGCAGCTAAAAGCAGTATTAAAGACCACGTCAGATACAATAGACATCAAGTTAAATCTGCTCAACCGCCGCGCTACTAAGCTAGAAAAAGAGCGTGCCTCATGACCGTACGTACGCGTTTCGCGCCCAGCCCGACCGGCTATATTCATGTCGGCAATGTTCGCAGCGCTTTATATCCATACTTGATTGCTCGCCAGACAGACGGCCAGTTTATCTTGCGCATTGAAGACACTGATCAAGCGCGATTTGTTGAAGGCGCCGAGGATTTAATCAAGGATACGCTAAATTGGCTAGGGCTGAATTGGGACGAGGGTCCGGTTTTTGGCCAGACGAACAAAGAGACAGGCGACTTCGGTCCGTATCACCAGACTAATCGCCGAGAGATTTATTTGAAATGGGCTAGAGAGCTAATCGATAGAGGTTTAGCTTATGCGGATCCATATTCACCCGAAGAAGTCCAGGCTTTTCGCAATCAAGCCAAATCCGAGAAGCGTGCTTTCTTATACCGCCAGCACCGGCCAAACAATCCGCCGGAGTGGCGTCTGGGCATGCCGCTGCGCTTTCGCGTGCCCGAGATTAAACGCTACACTTGGCACGATGCGGTCATGGGCGAGATGTCTGCCGGTCCAGAGACGCTAGACGATTTTATCTTAATCAAAGCCGACGGATTGCCGACTTACAATTTCGCACACATCGTCGACGACTTTGAAATGAAAATCACGCACGTCATCCGCGGCGCCGAATACGTCGCATCAATGCCGAAATATTTATCGCTATATGAAGCACTGGGGTTTGACATGAGCCAGTCCGATACTCATCAAGTAATAGAGCAAGGCGACAAATCGACTTCAACGCCACAGCCAGACAAACCACGCCTGCCAATCTTCGCACACGTGCCGCACATTTTGGCGCCTAGCGGCAACAAGAAACTCGGTAAACGCAACGGCGCCAAGAGCGTCACTGAATACCGCGATGAAGGCATTTTACCAGAAGCGATGATTAATTTCCTGGCACAGCTCGGCTGGAATGACGGCACCGAGCAAGACGTCTATTCGCTTAACGAGCTAATCGAAAAATTCTCGCTCGACCGCGTGCAGCGCTCCGGCGCCCGTTTCGACGAGCAGCGATTAATCTGGCTGAACGGGCAATGGATTCGCCGGCTAGAGTTGGACGATTTGTACGATAGGGTAAGCGACCTATGGTCGGACAGCGCTATTAATTATGACGAGGCTTACAAGCGCCAAGTTCTAGCATTGGCTCAAGATCGCCTGAAAACACTATGCGACCTGCCAAACCTAACTAGCTACTTTTTCGAAGAACCACCAATTGACGAAGACCTCATCACTAATAACAAGCAGCTTCGCAAACTAACCGCCGAAGAACGGCGAGATTTGCTGGAAACCGCCCGCACCGAGCTCGCCAAAATCGCCGGCTGGACGCCGGAAGACATCCAGAATTGCCTAAATGAATTATTAGAAATTACCGGTCAAAAACCCAGCATTCTATTCAGCCTCATCCGCATAGTCGTCACCTGGGCGCCGTTCAGCCCGCAGCTGAATGACACACTGGCGCTGATCGGCCGGGAGCGCACATTAATACGCCTTCAAGAATATCTCAATTTATAAAGAATACTAACCGCTCTAGGTAGACTACTGTATTTTCGAATTGCTGTCCTCGGTCACATCAACGTTTTTACGAGATTTTTTCACGAGTTTTTTGCGTTCTCTCTCGGTCATGCCACCCCAGATACCGCTTTCCTTATGCCTAATGGCATAAAGTAAACATTCGTTTATTACAGGGCATTCGCGACAGATTTCTTTAGCATATCGTTCACGAGTCTTCTTTACTATTGAGGTATCACCAGGCTCGCTAGAGAAGAACTCAGCCGTATCAGCATCGCAAGCCGCCCGCAATCGCCAGCTCAAATCCTCATGTCTAATTGCAGACTGCCCAAGCCTAACATCATATTTGTGCCGTCGAGGAATTTTTTCTTTATGCGAAGTCATGAATAACTTGTATTTTATCACCAGCTTCGCGCTACCTAAAACATAACCAATTATTAGCAATTATGCTATAATTTTACACAGATGCATAAGCGAAATAGACAGCCAAGCCCACTAGTTACGCAACATTATTCTCATAATAGCAAGCAGTCGCGCTTCCAGCAGCTGCACGCTTTCATTAATCGCCATCGTATTGCAACAATGTGCATTTGCGGCGTTATACTGATTGCTATCGGCGGTGCAGCAGCTTTCATATTGACATACCGCGCTCCGGTCGCTGACAACAACTACACAACGCCAATCAAGAAAAAACTAGCGCCCGAAAAATACTATTCCAAACTCAACGGCATACAAGTCGCCGCCCAATCAGACCTATCCAAACCAGTCACCGCTATTATGATCGAGAACTCGCCTGACGCCCGGCCGCACTCCGGTATCAAGCAAGCCGAAGTTATCTATGAAGCCATCGCCGAAGGCGGAATCACGCGCTTTCTAGTATTATATCAGCAGCACAAACCGCAGTTGATCGGCCCAGTTCGCAGTTTGCGTATGTATTACGTCGACTGGCTAGCACCGTATGATGCTAGCGTCGCTCATGTCGGCGGTAGCCACGCTTCACTGCAAGAAGTCCGTAACGGCGGTTACCGCGATATTGATCAATTCTTCAACGGCGGCTCATACTGGCGCGCTGGCGATCGACGACCGCCGCACAACGTTTATACTAGTTTCGAGAGGCTTGATGCCCTCAATGCCAGCAAAGGCCATAAATCTTCAAACTTCACTAGCCTTACTCGTACCGACGGCAAAGCCAACGACAAACCAAACGCCACTAGTATCAATATCAATTTTTCTAGCAGCTGGTACAATACGCATTACGACTACGACAAAGCTAGCAACTCTTATCTGCGCAGTATCGGCGGCCAGCCTGGTAACGATCGTGAAGAGGGCAGGTTGGCGCCAAGCGTCGTCGTCGCACTGCATGTCAACGAGACCACCGTTATGGAAGATGGCTGGCGGCAAAGTATCGTTACTACCGGCACCGGCAAAGCTACCGTTTTCCAGAATGGCACCGTCGCTGAATACACTTGGCGCAAGAATGGTCGCAAGAATCCGCTTGAAATCATCGACAGCGCAGGCAAGCCCGTAGCGCTAAACCGCGGTCAGACCTGGATTGCTGCCGTGCCGAATAGCGGCGGGGGCGTTTCGTGGCAGTAAGCGACGCCAAACCAGCCAAGCGCACGCCGGAAATGCGCGATTTTTGGCGCATCCACCGCAGCAAAGTCGCGACAATATCCATTTTAGTGCAACTGCTAGTCGCTTTATCAATCATTGCAATAATGATCATTTTGCAATTCCGCTTAGATATTTTTCTTGTTGCAACAATTATCATTTCGCTGTTAATTATCTCTACTGCAACAAATCTCGCTGTGCTATCTTTTGCACTGGCACCTTTGCGCGACTTATCGACAGCGCTTATCAATGCTGCCGGCCAAAAAACTGACCAAAAACTACCAAATCCGAACAGCAAAGACTACAAAGCCACCGGCTTTAGCGACATGTTGCTATCAATCTACAGGGAGCACATCGAGGACAATCCAAACAAAGCCAATACCAGCGACGAACTGACCAGTGCCCTTAACCTGACCAGTACTGGAATTATCGTTCTCGACAAAAACAACGGCGTAATTTTTGCTAATCGCGCCGCGCCAGTCTCGCTCGATGCAAAAGGCGCTTATCATTTCGATTTACTATTCGACGACGGCACCGACTTGGTAGAGTGGCTCAATCAACGCCGCGCCGACAGTGTCCGTGCTAGCAAAATTTGGCTGCGCGTCCCCAATAAAGTCATCGGACAAGAAGGCCGCCGCATCTTCAATATCACCGCCGATTTCGAACAAGGTAATGCCGCCGACACTGTTATCACCGCCTACGACGAAACTGAGGTTTACCAGCCGGAAGACGACGACCTTGACTTTATCTCATTCGCCGCCCACGAGCTGCGCGGACCAATCACTGTTATCCGCGGTTATCTTGACGTGCTCGCTCTTGAACTCGACAACAAGCTCGAGCCCGACCAAAAAGAGTTATTCCAGCGCCTAATCGTCAGCGGCAACCGTCTATCGGGCTATATCAATAATATCCTCAACACTAGCCGATACGACCGCCGCCATCTTAAGCTTCAACTACACGAAGATTCACTAGCGACAATCTACGACACCATTCGCGACGACATGGAACTACGCGCCCGCTCGCAACACCGTTTATTGTCAGTTGACATTCCGAAAGACTTACCAACCGTTGCCGCTGACCGCTCTAGTATTTCCGAAGTAATGTCCAACCTTATAGATAACGCCATTAAGTACTCTGACGAAGGCGGCGCCGTCCACGTCACTGCTAGAGTCAAAGACAAACACGTAGAGGTATCGGTCACCGATAACGGTATCGGCATCCCAGCTAGCGTCATTAACAATCTCTTCCATAAGTTTTATCGCAGCCACCGCAGCCGCGAGACAGTTGCCGGCACCGGTATCGGCCTATACCTTAGCAAGGCTATCGTCGAAAGTCACGGTGGTACCATCGGTGTATCAAGCGTCGAAGGACAGGGAGCTACCTTTACTTTCACACTGCCGATCTACGCTGCAGTCTCCGATAAGCTGCATGATGTCGGCAACTCCAACACCGAAATCATCTCGACAGGCAAAAGCTGGATCAAAAATCACACTAAATACACAGGATAGCAAAGGGGAGCACTATGGCAATATCAACAATTCTAGTCATCGAAGACGACCGTTTCATCGGCGAGATGTACGTTCGCAGTCTCAAGATGGCCGGTTATAACGTCGAGTGGGCCGTCGACGGCCATGATGGCTTAGTGATGGCTACCAACCAGCACTACGATTTGATACTGCTTGATATCATGCTGCCCGAAATGCGCGGCACCGAAATCATGACAGCTATCCGCAAATTCGAAAAGGAGAATGGGGAAAGGTCGCATATCATCGTTATGACCAATTTCGACCAAGACGAAAAGAGCCGCACCGCACTCGAGAACGACGCTGACGCCTATCTCATCAAAGCCGAAATTACACCGCGCCGCCTGATCGAAATCATCCAGCAGCTCGACAACTAGCTGGACAATCTCCGCGCTTATTGCTATAATTCGGTAGTCTGGCTCTATCGTCTAGCGGTTAGGACACCGGGTTCTCATCCCGGCAACCCGGGTTCGATTCCCGGTAGAGTCACCAAATCAGCACGATTTTGGAAATTGCCGCCCATTCGGGCGGCTTTTTCTCTGGCAAACGAGCTGTTTTTGTGGTTTCCAAACAACATCTTTATTTTCTAAGAACAGTGCCGCATAATATATTTCGTGGTACGCAGAAAAATAAGATTGCTACTTCCGATATTTTGGATGGTTGTTATTTTCGTATTGTCGCATCAGCCAGCCGCGGTATCAAGCGGGCAGAGCGGCGTATTTGTGGAGCAACTACATCACATTGTTCCGGGCATTGACCGACAGCTATTAACTTTCATGATTCGTAAGAGCGCACATATTTTTGCGTATTTTGTGCTAGGCATATTGGTATTCAATGCCTTGCACCAACAACCAAAACTACACAAGCAAAAGGCCCATGCAGCACAGCTTGCGATCACTATCTGTATTCTCTATGCTGCTAGCGACGAGTTTCATCAACTGTTCATTAGTGGCAGAAGCGGCGAAGTAGGTGATATCGCAATCGATAGTATAGCAGCCAGTATCGGTATCATATTCACCAGTTGTATACGAAAGTACCTGGAGAGAATTTCACCGCGTCTACGGTAAGCTATTTAGACTCTGTCTTGGCAGCCTTTTTCATACAGCGAACGACAACTTTACGCGTCCGTTCGCGGATAGCATGAGTGGCTATCGTTAGTGAGTGCAGAGTAATATGCGAATTGTTCTTGGCAAGGTTTTTAAGGTTTTTCTCGACGATAAATGGGTCGAGCTTACCATAAATAATATCAGTATCGATATCAGTATCGGCTATTTTACGGCCAGCGCTCTGGCTAATAATACCCGCCAGCAGCGTGTCGCGAAAAGCAGTGAAATTGTCGCGAGTCAATCGCGTCTCTGAGAAGCCAGCTAGCCCAAGCTTAGAGTACAGATCATAGCCCGTAACGACAGTTTTAGGCGTCTTGAGCGCTTGGCGGTAAATATCGCGCAGCAAACTATCTTGGCGCAGGCGAGCTGCACCCTTCTTGGAGTTATCGCGATAAATCGGCGGTGCTACCAAGATACATTGCTTGACAATACCTTTGTACATGCTAGCAAATTCAATCGCTACCAGCGAACCAAACGAATGCCCGACCAGCACTACCGGCCCGCTCAGGCCATTAGTCAGGCAAGTGGTCAAGAGATGGCGCGCTTGCTCGCGAGCGCTGTACATCCGTCGCGTCTGCGCGATATACGAATCACCGTGACCCAGCAAATCAACCACGATATAATTACATTTACTAGGTACATTGTCAAGAAAAGGCCGCCACAACTCACCAGTATCTGCCAACCCGTGAATAAAAACATACGTCACCGCAAAAGGACGGCCTAACCGCTTGTAGCGGACGCGCAATCGATAGGGTACATGCAGCATTTCGTGCAGAATCCGGTCGCGAAACTTACGCTTAGCAGCCACCAGCACTACCTGTCTAACTCTTTCAGGCGGGCAATTCGCGACTCGGTCGACGGATGGGTCGAGAATAACGCTTGCAAACCGCCCAGCGAAAACATATTCGAGAACATTAAATGCGCCGAAGCTTCCTCACTAGGCGACGGCTGAATTGGCGGTACGCTAGCTTTCCAATTATCAAGTTTCGCTAGCGCCGACGCCAAATCGTTGCCCGTACCAAGCATATCGTGGCTATATTGGTCGGCTGCATACTCGCGGCTGCGCGACACTGCCATCTGAATTAGCATAGCCGCAATCGGAGCCAAAATCACCGAAGCCAGCACCGCAAAAATGTTACCACCGCCGTCATCATCGTCAGAAGAACCACCGAACAGGAAAGCCAGCTGCGCCAAGTAGCTGATAGCGCCCGCCAGCGTCGCTGCGATAGTCGAGATCAGCATGTCGCGGTGTTTGACATGCCCAAGCTCGTGCGCCAGCACCGCCCGCAACTCATCTTCGTTCAGAATTTCCATAATACCAGTTGTTACAGCCACCGCTGCATGCTGCGGCGAACGTCCCGTCGCAAAAGCATTAGGAATCGGCGTCTCGACATAATAAAGTTTCGGCATCGGCAAATCTGCTTGCACGGTCAACTGGCGGACAATGCGCTCGACCTGCGGATAGCGATCGCCGAGCGGCTGAGCGCCTTGCATCTTGATAACCAACGATGAACTGAAAAAGTACATAAAGAAATTTGACAGCGACGCCAATCCCAGCGCTATCAACATACCTTGCTGGCCGCCCAACGCATAGCCAACCGCCATGAACAGCCCTGTCAAAATTGCCATGAGAAGGGTAGTTTTGAAAATCTGCTTCATATCTAGTTATTTATTATACCAAGATTGCTTAAAGTTGTCTTAAAAACCTAGCGGACACTTGCAGAGAAGTGCCTGGTCGATATATACTAAGCGTAAGTAATTCTAAATTAGGGGGCAGTACGTCTAACTCCATTGATCAGTTTTGGCACCGGCGGGCAAGTGAAGCAATTACGTTCTTGTCGCTCATTATCACTGGACTATTTGCCTGGTCTGCTTGGAGCGGTAAAATGCCGGGTAATCCACTTTATATTTCGACTATACCCGGAATACTAGCGGCGATTACCCTTACCGTTACTTTGATATCATATTTCGCCGTCAAACAGAACTTTTACCGATCATTGTTAATCAGCTACGCTATGCTTGTAGCAACGTGTTGGCTGCTAGTTTTTACTTCGGGCGATCAGAACACAACACTATATCTAGCATTGTTTGCGGTAATCACCGCCGCTGGACCACTGCTAGGCATATATGGCTTGTTGACATCTATAATTGCCGCCGGGTCGTCAGTTGCTGAACGTTTTCTTATTGACCATATACAGTTAGAGCCGTTAATCACGCTAGCTGCAGTGTTATTTACGCCTATCATTGCTGCCGGACTCTTATGGCTACGCCAACGCTATGCAATTAACGACAACCTACCGCAACACGAAAGCTTAACTACTGTCGCTGGCGTACAGGCTTCCGATATCGTCATTAATGCCATCGGCGACGGCGTAATCGCTATCGATGCCAAGGGCACCGTCACGCTAATAAATCCAGCGGCGCAACAATTAGTCGGTTGGGACAACCAAGACGCCATCGGCTTATCGTACAAATCAGTTATCAGATTAGTTGACCAGAAGAACAGTATCATCAAAGAGGATGACAACAGCGATATCATTGCTCGAGTTCTCAGCACCAACAATCCGCTCAAGACTGATGAGTACAAAATTAAAACTCAATCAGATAAGATTTTCATGGCCAGCATATCAGTCAAGCCAATTAGCAACAAAAGTAACGACGGTGTCGTTATAGTCTTCCGCGATATCACCGCCGAACGCGATGACGAACGCCAGCGCGCCGAATTTATCAGCACGGCCAGCCACGAGATGCGTACGCCAGTTGCCAGTATTGAAGGCTATCTGGGCTTGGCGCTCAACCCGCAAACCGCTACCGTCGATTCGCGTGCCCGTAACTATATCACCAAAGCCCATCAATCGGCCGAACACCTCGGTCGGCTTTTCCAAGATCTGCTGGACATTAGCAAAGCTGACGACCACCGTCTCAGCAATAATCCTAAAATCGTTAACGTCATCGATTTTATCAAAGATATTGCTGGCGGTTTAACGCCAAAAGCCGAGAAAAAAGGCCTTGCACTCCATTTCGTCCCGTCGAACAGTAGCGTTTCCAGCAAAGACACTCAAAACCGGCGGATCAATCCTATCTTATACGCTAACGTCGATAACGACCATCTCCGTGAAATTGTCCAAAACCTTATCGAAAACGCTATCAAATATACACCGTCAGGAGACATCACCGTTGACATCACCAGCAACGACGACCAAATAACCATTAGTGTTACTGACACCGGTATCGGCATACCACCAGAGGACGTTGGGCATCTTTTCCAAAAATTCTACCGTGTCGACAATAGCGACACTCGCGAAATCGGCGGTACTGGATTGGGCCTTTATTTGTGTCGGAGACTGGCCGAAACTATCGGCGGACGCCTGTGGGTAGAAAGCGAGTACAGGCACGGCAGCACATTTTTCTTATCAATTCCGCGCGTCGACTATACTGAAGCTAACTTCTTAAGTGAGAACAACAATGATGAAACAGGTAGCAGCAAATTGTCTGCCGAGGACATGCTAGCCGCCAGCGCACCAGAAATCCTGTCTGTTGCACCAGCTGCCGCCGAATTCGAACAAACACCTCTATCAACACCAATAGCGCCAGCCGAAGCGGTGACTGACACAAGTTTACTTAATTATCCGCCGGCACCATCGCCAAATGTAGCGCCGAACACTAGCAGTTTTACAAATACACCGCTAAACGACATCGAAGCGTCTCCCGACAAATACGCCGAACAACTACGCAAAGAAATCAAGCTAAACGTTCCGCCACGGAGAAACTAGGCAAGGGTATAGCATTTTTTAACCATAACCGTTAAAATGAGGAGTAAGATGACTAAAATACTACTAGTAGAAGACGACAAAAGCCTTAGCGAGATCTACGACGTTCGATTACGCGCTGAAGGATACGATATACTATCAGCCAGCGACGGCGAGCAAGCCCTAGCCCTAGCTATCAAGGAAGTGCCAGATCTAATCATTAGTGATGTGATGATGCCGAATATTAGCGGTTTTGATATGCTTGATATTCTACGTAGCACTACCGAGACACGTGGCATTCATGTCATCATGATGACTGCGCTTTCGAGCGACGAGCAACGACAGCGCGGCATGGCGCTTGGCGCTGATCGCTATTTGATAAAGTCGCAAGTTGGTATTGAAGACGTCGTTCGTACAGTGCATGAAGTGCTAGGTGACGCATCGGTGCCTAGTCCAGCCCCACTAGTCAACGAACAAGCCAAGCGGGCAACTATTGAGCCAGGTCCTGGTGGTTCTAAAGCCAGCGTAGTAGCAGATTCAGAAAAAATGAAGACTAACACTAATATTGCTCCAGACAAACCGTCATCGGAGTTAAATCCTAACGAACCAATAGCAGAGAAATCGAGTCCGAGTCCGAGTCCAAGCTCTGCTTCGACGAATAGCGCTCCCGTTATCGTCCCGTCCAGGCCAGCGACCAAACCAACGTCCTCTGTACCTGTGACGTCAAATCCTCCGGTAACTCCGGCAGCTCCCGTAGCGCCCGGACCAATGGTTGTAGTCCCAAATACAGCCTCTACAAACCCAAACCCAAATCCAAATCCGACCCCAACTGCGCCTGTCAATACAACGCCAGCTACGATGTCGACTACACCCCCAGCACCAACAATAAATACAGCAACTAATAATGCAGCATTCGACTCTGACAACCAGGCGGTTACCTCAACAACCAATCCAGCACCACAGCAGAAGATAACCCCACCACTACAGCAAACTATTGCTGTATCAAGCGTTCCGAACCCTAGTACCTTGCCGCAGCCAATTGCACCATTCTCAACTAACCGCCCAGGCTCGTCTGGCCGCATTATTCAACCCATCACACCTCCCGACCAGTCTAAAACCGTAGACTACACCGCCCGCATGAGCGAAGAGCTTGCTAACTACCAAGATCTTAGCAACATTCCTGCACCGCAGGTTAATACTGCCTTTCCGGCAGCTCCAGCTCCAACGGTGGCGAATCAAGCACCAACCCCCCAACAAAACCCAGTTGCAGCTCCATCTACACAGGTGGTCAGCTCGACACCCGCTACCACACCACCAGCACAAACAACTACTGCCGTCGAGCCTGCATTAACGGCCGGTACCAGTGCTACACCGCCCGCCAATACTGCAATATCCATGCCTGCAGCTACGCCCGCAACAGCTCCTGTAGTCCCAAATAACACGGCTACTTCCTCCGCCAGCCAGGCGGCCCCCGCTGTACCAGCAGTAACACAACCAAGTCCAACACCTGTTCAGCCTACACAGACAGCCCCAGGAGCTACACCCACTACGCCGGTCGTCACCGAATTAAAGTTCGAAGAAACTACATTGCCGCCAAACCAACCAAAATAATTCATGCCTGATCAGAGCTCTCCTAGGAACGACGAGAAACTACTTCGCCTTAATAAATATTTGGCATTACAGCTTGGCATTTCGCGGCGCCAAGCAGATAATCTCATATCGACCGGTACTGTCACCATAAACGGCGAAACCGCTAGCCTCGGTGCTCAAATATCGCCGAATGCTGTGGTTGAAGTTTCTGGCAAAAATGTTAGCGCCAATGCCACCGCGAAGATTTATATTGCTCTCAACAAACCAACCGGCTACGTCTGTTCGCGCCGACAGCAGGGTAATACGCCGACAATTTATTCGCTATTACCGCCAAGCCTGCATCACCTCAAGCCGGTCGGCCGTCTCGACAAAGACAGTTCCGGCCTGATCCTATTGACCAATGACGGCGACTTCGCACACCGCATGACACACCCAAGCTTTCACAAAACCAAAATCTACAAAGCTCACCTCGACCAGCCACTTGAGCCACTACACCAACAGATGATTAGCGATTTTGGCGTCAATCTTGAGGACGGACGCAGCCAGCTGACGCTAGAACGTCTTGGCGATTCGCGCCGCGATTGGCAAATCACCATGAGCGAAGGCCGCAACCGTCAAATCCGCCGCACCTTCGCCGCCCTCGGCTACACTGTCACCAAACTCCACCGCACCGACTTTGGCAATTACACTCTCGGTAACATCAAGCGCGGGGAGTTCCAGGAAAGCAAGTTGACATCAGGTCAATAACTGATGTATCGTATAAGTATTAGGATGATATACTATGCGAGAAGGTAACAGATTTTCAATTGAGAATAATATTGAGTCATTGCGGAAAAAAGTAGGAGTCGTGCTCGGCACAGTAGCCAGCGCTGCACTGGCTCTGTCAGGCTGCGGTGCGCCAATATCAGAAACAGCGACAGCAACCGCCCAGGAACAGACAGAATCTACAGACGACTCAATTCCTGATCTTGACTGGCAGCTTGTTGACCAGGGCTGCACAGATGAGGCTAGCTGTGAATCAGGAGAGGTAATAGAAGGGTCCGTAGAAAAAGCCTGTGATGGCACTACATTACTATACCGATATGAAGGCTTTAGGCAAGCTGGTCTCACCGCCATCCCCAACAGTCCCGAGTGCACCGCTTCACAAGCAGCAGAAAGTAGCCCAACACCAGTTGCTACGGCAACACCCACTCCGGCAGGCTAAGGCTAGCCCCATTTCGCATAACGCTTATCCTCGCCAAATCACCGTGTCTCTGTTATAATAAGCGTAATTATGGCAAGCAAATTACCAACTGTCGCCATCATCGGCCGCGCCAACGCTGGCAAAAGTTCGTTGTTTAACCGCATCATGCGCTCGCAGCAAGCCATCGTCGCCCGCGAGGCTGGCACCACTCGCGACAATGTCATTGGCAAAGCAGCGTATCACGGCCGCGAGTTTTGGCTAGTCGATACTGCCGGTCTGAAGCCTGCCGAGGACGAGTTCGAAGCCAGCATACAAGATCAGATCGCCGACGCCGCAACGGCCGCCGACGTTATTTTGGTTGTCGTCGATAGTACCGAATATCCCAGCGACGAAGACCGTCGCGTCGCCAAGACTGCCCTAAAAAGCCGCAAGCCAGTCATTCTCGTCGCCAACAAAACCGATTTGAGAGGCAGCCTGCCAGACAGCGAATTCTTGCGCCTAGGCATTAAACCAATCGCTCGTACCAGCGCCGAGCACAATTCTGGCATTACCGACCTGCTCGACGAAATCTGCCAGCATATCCCAGAGAAACGGCAAACCGAGCCTGACAACATTCTCAGAATTGCCCTAATTGGCCGGCCGAACGCCGGTAAATCCAGCTTATTCAACACTTTGGCGGGCAAGCAGCAAGCCATCGTCGCTAGCGTCGCTGGCACCACTCGCGATGTCAACTGCGTCCGTTTGCGCTACGAAGGTTGCGACATCGAGCTACTCGATACCGCCGGCATCCGCCGCCAGGGCAAGCAAGAAACCGGCATCGAAAAGTTCTCGGTCTTGCGCACCATGCAAGCCATCAACGAAGCTGACGTCTGTTTTTTGCTGATGGACGTCAACGAATTGAGCACCGCCCTCGATCAAAAGCTAGCCGGTATCATCGCTGAAGCAGGTAAGGGGCTGGTCCTAGTTGTCAGCAAGTGGGATGCCGCCCTCGGCAAAGACGCTTACACTCGCGATGCACTGGCGCCAAAAATCGCCGGACAGTTCGACTTCACGCCATGGGCGCCACTGATCTTCACATCAGCCGCCACCGGCCAGAATGTCACTAAATTATTTGATCTTGCCCTTAATATCAATACTCGGCGCCAGCAAAAAACCGCCACTCGCAAGCTCAACGACCTCCTGCAGCGCTCCATCCAAAAACACCCACCGGCTGGCCTCAAAAATACTCATCCGAAGCTTCGCTACATCGTCCAGACCGACACCAACCCGCCGTGGTTCGTCATCTACGGCAGTAATTTGAAATTTGTTCATTGGAGTTACAAACGCTACTTAGAACGCCAAATCCGCGAAACTTTCGACTACACTGGCACACCTATCGAACTGTCCTTCCGCGACGAAAAGCAGCTCAAGGCCAACCGCGAACGCGTCGCCCGCGGTCTGGCACCCGTCACCAAAGCTTACAAACAAGCCAAAGAAGCCGAGAAATCTATCAAGCAAGACATGAGCACTTCGTCATGAATCGATTAAAGAAATTCATCACTATCAACCCGCTACTAGCCTGCGTCGCCGTCTACGTTATCTGCTACTTTTTCCGCCTAATTGAATATCTGGTCTTGCGGACAGACGAGAGTATATTCGGCGAGAACCTCGTTCACAAAATCGCCGGCATTGCGATAATTTTCATAATCCTGCGCATGCTCCATTTGCGGTGGCGAGATATTGGTTTCAGGTCCAAACATTGGCTTAAGAGCATCGGGTTGGGGCTGTGTCTTGGTGCTTTTTTCTACATCATCGCTTACGCTGTTGAACTTGTCGTCCTCTACTATCAGGGAGCTAACCCCGTGCTAAAGCTTACTACCGACAACTTTTCTCTAACCAAGAGTAACGATTTCGTTAGCGTAGGTATCGGTTTCATTATCCTATTCAACGTCTTTAATGCATGGATGGAAGAGGGACTATTCCGCGGATTGTTCGTCCGCATCTTACAGCGAAAATACACCTTCGCGAAAGCTATTCTTGCTAGCGCCTTATTGTTTGGCTTGTGGCACTTGGCGATGCCGCTACGCGCTTTTCTCGATGGTAAATTGTCATTGAGCGGTATGTTATTACTAAGCGTCAGCTATGTTTTGTTTTCTTTTGTAGCTGGGATAAAGCTAAGCCTTTTATATAAAGCAACTGGAAGTCTGTGGCCGGGATTAGCAGAGCATTTCCTAACCAATATAATTATCAACCTCATTCATGTCGAATCAGCACAAGGATACGACAACCTACGAAGCATCCGGATTGCCTTGGCGCAACTGCTGTCATTAGTTTTTGTATATATGATTTTTACATACATGAAGAGGCGAGATAAATCGAAAGTCGCCCAAAGCGATAACTATTCCTAAGGTGCGCGCCTATGCTGATGAGTCGGAAACGACGAAAGCGAATTTATGAATTGAGCCGCCCGCTCAAACATTAGCCAAACATCATCAACTGCATCTGCAGCACGTCCCGCGTGATCTCGTCTGCCCGCTGACCGATAAACACGATTTTGGCGGCCTCGTCGGGACGCGCGGTGCCGATCTCGATTTGATATTCCGTCGCTTCGACGTGCCGCCGCACGCCGTTTTCGCCGGCAAAGCAGCCTTTCATCCGTCTGAGACCGTATGCCTTGAACAGTTCCGGCCATAATTTTTCGAGCACCTCCTCACTGATTGGCAGCGTTGACACATCAACCACGCTATACTTCGGGTTATCCGGCACGGCTAATTCGCCGTCATAGGTATCGAAGAAGCTTAACAATCCTGACGGCGTCGATAGCGCGCCAAGGTCGAACTCGCCATGCGGCGCGCTCAGTACTTTGACGTAGGGCAGGGCACGCAATTTTTCCTGGTACTCGCCGCTTTCGCCATCGCCAAGCAAATCTTCCTTAGTCACCAAAATCGCATCCGCCGCTTGCAGCTCAACTTCATGCGCTGGTTCAATGCCATTTAGTATTTCGTGCGCCTCAATCACATAGAAACTTTGCATCAACTCATACTTATTGAAGATTTGTGCATTTATCAATTTCTCGACCAAATTCATCGTCCGCGCCACACCCGTCGCTTCAATAAATACCGGAGCAGGGGAATTGCGGCAAAAATCCAGCAACATCCTTGTCAATGCGTGCTTCGACGAACAACACACGCAATCTCCCGCCAGTGTCGTCACCATCTCCGCCAATCCTTCCAGCCGGTAGCCGTCAACATTTTCGTTAGCATACTCATTTTCAATCACTCGCGCGCCCTTATAGCAACTTTGTTGCAATAAGAACTCCAGCACGCTGGTTTTGCCAGCGCCGAGCGAACCGTTCATCAGATAGAGCGGTACCTTATCGACCACCGCCCGCGCCTCATCAAAGGCAGCGTTAACACTAAATTCCAAATCATCATCGCGTTTCGCCATACGTCTATTATACGTCATCCTGGCCGAGGTGATATACTAAGACTATGAAAGTCATTCTGGCCCTCGGCAATCCTGGCGAAAAGTATGCTTACACGCGGCATAATGCTGGCTTTTTAGTAATTGACCAGTTGGCAGCAGGGCAGAGTGCACAATTTAGCAATAAGCCGAAATTCTCGGCTAATATCGCCGAATTGAACATGTCTGGAGAAAAAATTCTCCTCGTCAAACCGACCACCTATTACAATGACATCGGTATTTCCGCGCGAACGATCTTGGATTTTTATAAACTAACGCTTGATGATTTACTAATTATTCACGACGATACAGCACTTGATTTCGGCAAAATTCGCGTCCGCAAAGGCGGCGAAAGCGCTGGCAATAACGGATTGAAATCGCTACACCAGCACATTGGCGAGAACTTCTGGCATATTCGTATCGGTACTGATAATTTACTGCGCCGGCAAATTGGCGATGTTGATTTCGTCCTTAGTAAATTCAATGCCGACGAACAAAAAATCCTCCGCGGCTGGACAGTCCCAGAATCAGTCAAGCTAATCGAGAAATTCCTTGATGGCACAATTGAGCCGTTTAGTATCAAACTCTAAATGCAACATTGTCGCAATTAGCAAACAGCTCAAAGAAACCTAGCTCAATCTCCAAGTCTACCGAACCTATCGCAAAACCCTAGCGCCGTTTCCGCGGTATCATCTTTTCTGCACCGCGTTTCAGCTGCCGCTCGGCATGATGCAACTTCGCTGCCGTTGCTTCTTGCAGATTGATCGCTCGCGCCTCCAGCATGCTACTGCCAACCGCCAAACTCACAAACAATAGCCCCAGACCACCCGTCGCCCATTCCGGCAGCTCCAGATGAAACAGCTTGGCGATCATCATCATACCCAGCGCCATGATCGCCCAGTGCGCACCGTTTTCCAGATATTTATACTTGCCAAGCACGCCCGTCCGCAGCAAATACACCGTCAGCGAACGCACCCAAATAGCTCCGGCGCCGAGCCCCGCCACGATCAGCAACACACTGCTGGTGATGGCAAAAGCGCCAATCACGCCGTCAAAGCTAAAGCTGGCGTCCAACACTTCCAGATACAGCAGACTAGCAAACGCCGCCCAGCCCGTCTTGACCTTGACCGACTGCACATTATCCCCATGAAAGAACGAGCCAAACAACTCCAGCCCGATATGCAGCAAAATCCCCAGCACCGAAGAAATCAGAATCAGCGACCGATGCTGCGGCTCGACCGTGAAATATAACACCGCCGCCACACCGAGCATCAAACAAACCTTGAAGTTCTCGAACCGGCCAGCCTTGGACAGCCACGGCTCGACATGCCGCATCCAGTGCACGCGCTTATTGTAATCAATGAAATAACTGAGGCCGATCATAATCAAAAACGCTCCGCCAAACGCGTCAATCATCGGCGACGCCTCATGCAAAATACACCCGTACTCGACCGGCTTGTTCAGTGACAAATCGACCACCTCCATAAAGCCGTGGCCGCTCGCCACCATCACGATAACAATCGGCAGCACAAACCGCACCACGAACACTGCCACAAAAATCCCAACCGTCAAGAAAACTCTCTGCCACGCCTGGCTCATCCCAGCCAGCACCTTGCTATTGATTACCGCATTGTCAAAGCTGAACGTCACCTCCAACACCACCAAAATTGCGAATAGCCACAGACCGTTCGGACCCAGATGGCCGAAAATCAGCCCGCCCAAGCCCAGCGTCAACAGCGCCGAAAACCAAAAAATCCGAAATGGATGGTGTGGGTGCCAGAGGTGTTTCATACTGATTTAGTATAGCACAAGCTTGCTGCTATAATTTATAAGTATGGCAAAAAACCAGAGCAAAAAGCCTAGCACAAGCGAATTAGTCAGCATAATCCAAATATTTGCCGGTTGGATAATTGCAATAATATTGATCGTAGTAATATATCTTTACAGTCCTCAATTAGGATTATGGCTAATCAGCGACAAATCGAGCGTTTGGTTTAGCGAAACTGCAACAATGTTGCAGGATTTTCTGACGATTACGCTTAGTATTATTATCGAAGCCCTACCTTTTCTCATCCTCGGAATTATCATTTCAGCCTTAATCCGCCGCTTTATATCGACAGCAAAACTTGCCAAAATTTTGCCGAATAACCCGTTTTTGCGCCGATTTATATTATCTATATCCGGCTTAGCGTTACCAGTTTGCGAATGTGGCAACATGCCCGTTGCTCGCAGTTTGCTAGCGCAAGGATTAAAGCCCGCCGATGTTGTCAGTTTTTTATTCGCCGCACCTATCCTCAACCCGATTACTATTATTGCAACAATGACCGCTTTCAGCTTTCAACCCTACATGATTTGGTGGCGAATCATCTTTGCGCTAATAATTGTCCAACTGACGGCTTTCGCTGTTAGTTTCCTAAAAGAAGATAAAGTTATTCGACCCGCCTTCAAAGAATATTGCCGCGCACACAAGCATAATCACGGATTTAAAGAAATACTTAGCTCTTCGCGCAACGAATTCTGGCAGCTGTTCACTATGTTAAGTATCGGTGCTGTGATTGCCGCTGCCACTCAAGTTTTCATACCACGCACAATCATCAACACTATCGGCAACGACATCATCCTATCAGTTGTTGCTATGATAGTCTTGAGTTTCGTCGTCTCGATTTGTTCTAGTATCGACGCCTTTTTTGCCTTGGCCTACGCGCGCAGTTTCACTACAGGTTCGATTTTATCATTCTTACTGGCTGGTCCGATGATCGACATTAAACTAATCATGCTGATGCGAACTACTTTCAGCTGGCGTTTTATCGCGGCAGTTATGCTAATAATTTTCACGTTATCGTTTACAGCAGGCATAGGAGCAAATCTGCTTTATGCGATCTAGTCTAGCGAAATCTTTAGGTGGAATTGCTGCCTGCGGGTATGTCCTGCTACTAGCTTGCCGCGGCCAGCTTGGCTTTTATATCCATCCGCGCTATCACGCTTTCGCAGTCATTTTGAGTATAATAGGTATAGTTTTTCTGATTATTGACACAATGTTGCAATTAAAGACTAGCCGGCTATCCGCACTGTTCGGCCTAAAGTTCGATCGCATCAAGTTCGCATCATGCTTAGCCGTCTTAATCTTGTTAGCAGGCTATCTGCTACCACCAAAAACATTATCGCTAAGCAGCGTGGCTCAAAGAGAAAGCTCCATCGCCTCTGGACAAACGAACTATTGCAACATTCCTAAACCCAAAGAGGGCGAATCTAGCGTATCCATCAACCGCTGGCGAGCAGCCTTCAATGCCTGCCAAAAATTGTCATATTTTGACAATACAAGTATAACAATAACCGGTTTCGTCTCGAGTAGCACACTACAGAATTACGGCTACGACTACTTTGAATTAGCACGCTACGTCATAAGTTGTTGCGCCGCCGACAGCATACCAATGAAAATTCTCGTAGAAAAAAGCTCCGCACTCGCTTACCGCGACGGCACCTGGCTAACCATCAAAGGGAAATTGACACAAAAAGTCATCAATGGCAGGGCAGAGTACGTTATCACCGGAGCGACCGCCACCGAAGTAACTCAACCGGCGAACCCTTACGAATTATTTGGTTTGTAGTTTTGCCACTTTCTAGCGGCACCATCTTCCTGATAATATTCATGCGCTCGCCAACTAGCCAAAAACTCCGCGTCTTGTTCAATCTCGTCAAGCAAAGAAAAAATATTATCAAGCAACATGTCGTCTGGATACGTTTGATTGTCTGTCAGAGGGTTTTGTTTATTATTGCACAAATATGCATTAAGAAACAAAAAACGTTTGGTGCAAATATAACCCGGTTTCGAGCAATGCAGACGGAAGTCGTGCATAGTTCGAATAGGCTGCGCTTCATCTTTATACGCCTCAAATTTGTACATCGCCCAGATCAGCGGCGTGTCAAAAGTCATCGCGTCGGATAACTGCTGCTGGTTTTGCCGCAAACCATCAAGCTCCGCTTTCGCCTGCTTGATATCACCATTTTTTAGCCTCGCCAATGCCACGCGGCGCTCAGCAGCAGTAATTTCTGCTGCTAACGTCTTATATTCATCATACATATTTAATAGCTTGTCGACTGCTGTTCTGGCTTTATTCATCACTCAGCTCCCTTGCTACTACTGCTCGCGTAATGTCGCGCGCCCGTTCGCCAATCATCACCAGTTTCAACGGCTCGTCAGTGGCAACCTCTGCAACAACGCACTGCTGCGGCGTCGCCTCAATGTGATACGTTTTGCCGCCGCTAGAGACCGCGCCCTTCATTCGCCTAAGACCGTAATTATCTTGCAAGCCCTCCCAAACCGCTTCAATATCCTTAGCGTTAATATCCAACTCCGACACGTCAATCACGCTATAATTCAGCTTATTCTCAGCCGTATTTGCAGCAGACTCGTGCGCCAACAAGTAGTCCAAACTACGCGACTCATCACCGAGCTGTGTCATATCAAAACTTCCGCGATCGGCCTCGACAACATTCGCTAGCCCTAATTGCAACAATGTTTCAATAAGTTGCTCACGCTTGCTACTAGCTAATAAATCTAATTTACTAACCAGCACCAAATCAGCCGCCCGAGCTTCCGCCAGGAGCGTCTCTGGGATATCATCGGCGTCAGTCTCGGCTCCGTCTAAAACATACAGCGACTGCGCCAAATCATACGACTCAAAAATATCGCTGGCTAGTAATTTTTCGACCACTCGCAGCGTATTAGCGACACCTGTTGATTCAATAATTACTGGCGCCGCACAACTTATTGCAAATTTGTGCAATATATCAATTAGCTCCTCGCCACTACTGCAGCAAATGCATTCGCCGGCAATCGTCGCCACTTCATCGACCCGCTGCGCCAGAGTGCAGCTATCAACACTAACCGATGCAAACTCGTTTTCAATCACTCGCGCGCCGGCAAACTCCGGCTGCCGCACCAGGTAGTCTACCAGTGTCGTCTTGCCAGCGCCCAGCGCGCCGTTCACCAGATATAATTTAATCTTTTTGCTCATTTTGACCTTTCTTATACACGTACACCGAATTGATAATTTCGTCATCAGGATTATACTCGACCAGCAGCTGCACGCGCCGCAAACTATCAGGCGCAAACGCCGGGTAAAGCAGCATTTTGGCGCCATGCGCGCCGCGCACTATCAGCCGCCCGCCAGGCCGCAGCGCCGGTAAAATATTATCGATAATCTGCTGCTTGACCTTGACTGAATCGCCCGCCAGGCCAGCCACATAAATAGCATCATAAACGTTTGCCGCCAGATCTACCGCCGCGCCATCAGCTGCGATACATTCGCCAACCGGCCAAGCAATCGCTTGCGCTAACTCGCGCGACTGCGCCAAAGCTGACTCTGAAATATCCACCAGATCAACCGCCGCGCCAGTTTGCTGCCACAAGCACCACGCCGTCAAGGGTAGGGGGCCGCTGCCGACCATCGCCGCGCGGCTACGTTCATTCAAAAACAATCCCGAACCGGCCAGCAAACCGACTTCGCGCCGCACCAGCTCGCGGTAATTATCAATATACCAAAACCGCTCCAGCTCTTGAGACGGCTGCGCCGAACTCATAATCCGCCGCGACCAATACATTTCCATCTCCGACTCCGACAAAGCGCAGCGCCGCTGCACCTCGCGCTGCACATCATCACCGCACCAGCTCGGCAAGCTAGCAGCCTGCACCGCTGCCGCCACCAAACCGGAAAAAGCCGCATTGACGACCGGTGAAGGTGCAAATTCATGTAAATTCATCACTGTTTTAATTGCTGTATCCATAGCTTTTCATAATGTCAAACTCTTATTCTTATTGCAAATTTGTTGCAATAAGGTATATAATTGCAACATCATGACGCTAGACGAACTCCTAAAAAAGCACGGTTTACGCTTAACTAAATCACGCCAGCAAGTGTTTAATGCGCTGCGAGAATCAAGCATCCCACTTGCTATCGGTGATATTACCAAGCGCTGCCCGCAAGCGGATCGCACCAGCGTCTACCGCGCACTGCTAACTTTCGGTAACCTCAGAATTGTTAATGTCGTCCATATAGGTTGGAAAAACTATTATGAGTTAGCAGAACCTTTCATTCCACACCACCACCATCTCTACTGCATCCGCTGCATGAATGCTATACCAATCCAAACGCCAGAACTTGAGCAGCTTATCAATTATCTCAGCAAAAAATATAATTTTATCGTAACTGATCACCATTTTGAACTAGAAGGAATTTGCCAACAATGTCAACTCAAAAAAGAGCAGGAGAGCCAAGAGTCGAAGGCCAGAAGTAGCAGGGGAGCGACTGAAGGCGACAAGCTATCGCCAAAAACTAGAATCGCTCCATCAACTAATCGCTAATCATAGCTAGCAGCATTTCACGTTCACGCACCAATTCGCGATAGCGTTTCAGTGAGTTCATGATTTCATTACGCTGAGCGTTACTTAGATCAAACACCGCCAGCAGCACGCCATCAATCTCCTTGACAGCTTTTTGCGTATCCGACAAATTAGACAAGCCCGGCACCGTACCAAGGTAATCGGTACGCAGTTTCTCGGTTTTTTTCTCATATAAAGCCAACCGCTTAGCCGGGCTATTAGCAGATTTCTTACTAAGCCGCGCCAAGGCTTTTTCGTACTCCTGCCGTGCCGCTAACACTGTCACGTAATCAATTTTCAAGCCAAACAGGCGGGCAACCAAGCCGTTCTGGATCTGTTCTATTTCGGCAGCAGAGTCGTCGATTTCTTTTAACCGGCGCTGCGCCGTACGCACCAAGCGACGAACCTGATGGCGCTCTATTCTCGACTGAAACGCACGTAGTATACAACGCGCCTGCGGATCGCGTATTGTCATGTCCATTTCGTCAGCTACTACCCGATACAGCAAATAATTAATAAAAGAATCGACTTGTTGAGCACACTGATCAATAGGCTGATTGACAAAATCTAGCGCCAAACGATACAGAGCCTTTTCACCTTCAGAATAGTGCTGCGCAGCAAAGCGAGAGCGTTCAATTGCTTGGCTTTGTTGTACCAAGTTTTGCAACAATGCTGCACTATACTTGTCATCCAGCAAGAAGTTGTCATTCATCAATTTGATAACCGTTTTTTGCTGTGGCGCTCGATCGATCTTGCGCAACCTTGGTAAACAATCATCGCGCCAAGCCAAGAAAAACTCTAGAGCCATCGGCACACTCCTATTAAATCGCCGCGCCATCCGTCGTAACGACCGCGGGCAGGCCGCGTAAGCCGCTGCTGCTTGCTGGCGGAACTGCAGCGGACGCGATTCAGCTAACTTCAGCAAACGACTATACCGTGCCGGAAAAATCTTATCGATATCATTCATAGCGTACTTGCACCTTTCTAAATGAATAACTTAACAATTTCTGCCACGAAGCACCTCGCTGATTAAATCGCCGAATTTCGCCGTCGACAGACGCCACCTTGACCAACGCCGGACTGTACGGCACTTTGCGGCTATACATCCAAACATCATCATAATTCCAACGGCGCAACGACGGGTAGACTTTTTGCAGCAGCTCCACGCCATGACGGTAGAAATATTGCTGGTCAGCCTCTGGCGGTAAAAACTTTTCAGCAGTTAGCCCCATGCTCTTGACTATATGACGAACGTCTTCTAGGGTTTGCTCAGTGCCATTCTCGGCGACCAATAGAGCATAAACGCTGCTGCGGCTACGAAAAATCACTGCGTATGAATCGCGCCCTGTCTCGATATCGTCGAATAAGAATTCGTCGACTGGCATATCAACATGGAAAACCCGCGGAATTAGCTCTTGGCACTCCTCGCGACGCATCTGATCATATTTAAAGTCGTTAGCAGTCATACTTCCGTTATACTATTTTTATGACGAAAAGTCAATATTATTAGATAACAAAAAAGCGCTAGGTAAGGGTGGGCATCACCTAGCGCCATTCTGCC
>ERZ773005.173-NODE-173-length-60412-cov-5.448465_pt1 | contig 60412 bp, 50 predicted proteins | sample MGYA00580666_ERZ773005 | MGnify/ENA primary metagenome ERZ773005 (study PRJEB29015, sample SAMEA2737999) | human oral metagenome | biome: human oral; feature: human-associated habitat; material: dental | place: China | collected 2061 ...
CTTGAATCATATTTCGATGATTCATTTCTGCATTGTTTAGTTTTCAAGGAACACCCGCCGCCATGGGAGGATCCCATGAATCAGCTTCTCTATGTTACCCTATGCCACCCTTTTCGTCAAGCCCTTTTTTAGAAAATTTTCGTTTTCTGACGAGCCTGGAAAGTAATCGGTGTCAGACCGCACGATTCTGCCATCTCTTTCGCCAGTGAAAAATGTGCGCCAATCGCTTCGCTTTGGTGCGCGTCGGAGCCAATGGTAATATATTCCCCGCCCATTTTCTGATACCGTTGATAGAGAACGCGCAAGTTTTTTACCGCGCCAGCGTCATTAAATCGTCGTGTATTAATTTCGAGGACGGTATCGGTTTCTATAAGCGCCCGAAACACCTCGTCAACCTCTTGAGGATAATCTTCGTAGCAAAGCTCAGAGCGCTCATACGGCGCGTAGCGGGCGATGTAATCTATATGCCCCAGAGCGTCGATATAGGGGTTCTCCCTCACCATTTTCGCCATCAGACGAAGGTAAGACGCATACATCTCTTTTTGTTCACGTCCTTCGTAGCCGCTCGGGTCGTAAAGATCCCGCCCGTCAACAAGATGAATGGAGCCGATGACTTCGTCAAAAGGCGCCCGGGCGAGGAATTGCCGCGCCTTTTCCGTTTCCCCCGGAACAAGTCCCAGCTCGACGCCCAGCCGCAAATAATCGCCGCGAAGCGGCTCATATGCCGCCCAATATTCTTCCGGTGAAAAAACAAAATCCAGCTCCCCCGGATAGCTGAAGTCTATGTGCTCCGTAAACACCAGCCCCAGTCCCAATTTATTCGCCGCGGTCAGCGCCTCCGGCGCCGTCATTTCTGAGTCGGCAGAAAACCGGGTATGAAGATGACTGTCAAAAAACATCGCTCCCACACTCTCTTTCTCCGTAATTATAATATATCCTAACACAAAACCAACCGCCGCAAAATACATCAGCACGCAAAAAACGCGGCGTCAAAGCGCCGCGTTTTAAAATACCGTTGTTTTTGTAAAGAAAATTTTGTTTCAGCTGGCGTGTTCTTCCAGAATATCGCGCAACGCATGAGAGCTAGAGGTATGTGAGCGCACGACCTTGACGTTCTTGCGCCGCGCCTCGATAAGAGCGCTCTGTACCATCTTATGACTTACCGTGTGCGTGAATAACACCATGATATCAGGAGTCCCAATTTTATCACGGAAGCCTTTCGGCACCTGAGTGAAAACTTTCGCCCGGCAGGCATATTTCTCACATAGATCTTTATACTGACGCACCATACAGTCGTTACCGCCTACAATTACTATACTCATAAGTCTATCGCTCCTTTAGAGTGTATGAGAATCCTTATCAGTAATTAAATGATAACAGTTCTCATTCTTTCTGTCAAGTAAAAAGGAGCTTAAAAACGATATTTATTTGAATACCGTTATACATAGCAGCGTAAAATAAATAGAAATATAGATAAACCGTTGACGCATCCCTTATTTTTCTGCCGCCAGAACAGTTTCCGTAAGCGCCGCAAATTCTTCAAGAGATAATGTTTCTCCTCGCCGGATCGCATCAATCCCAGCATTTTCCAGCGCATTCTGTATCATATCCCGGGAGATTCCCAAGGTGCGAAGCGCGTTGCCGAGGGTTTTCCGGCGTTGCCCGAAGGCGGCCCGAACTACTTGAAAAAATCGCCTCTCATTCGATACCGCGACCGCCGGAGACTCCCGTACTACACAATCCACGACGGCTGATGCTACGGCGGGAGAAGGCAGAAAGCAGCGCGGCGGCACGGCCAGCGCGAGACGCGGACGGGTATAATACTGCACCGCGACGGAGAGCGCTCCATAGTCGCGCCCTCCTGGCACGGCAATCATGCGTTCCGCTACTTCCCGTTGTACCATCGTCACAATACGAGTGGCGGAGAGGCGTTGCTCTAAGAGATGAAGCAGAATCGGCGTCGTAATGTAGTAAGGAAGATTTGCTACTACTTTGAATGGCTCTTTCCCCATCAGCGCCGGGATATCCGTTTTCAGGATGTCGCCGCGCACGATACGCACCTGATCATAACCAGCCAGTGTCTCCGCCAGCACATCTGGCAGTTTTTTATCGATCTCTACCGCCGTTACCACAGCGCCCGCTTCCGCCATTCCTTGTGTCAACGTGCCGATCCCCGGACCAATCTCCAGCACCCGGTCGCCCGGCTGGATCTCCGCCGCCGCCGTAATCGCCTGCACAATGCTGTCCTGAATCAGAAAATTCTGCCCCAGTCGCTTGCTGGCGCGGAGACCAAACGTTTTTAAAATATGACGGGTCACACCCGGATCGGAAATTTTAGGTTTCAGCACACGCTTTCTCCTCTTGTTCATTCAGCGCCGCTACAGCAGCGGAAAATTCTTCCCGCGTAACGCCGTAATTGTTCAGGCGCCGCAGAAAAGTTTTGGCGTTCGCAAATCCTACGCCCAGCATCGCGCCCAGCCGCGCCCGGCGCCGCACAGCGTCGGCTGCGCCGCTGAGCCGCGCTTGCGCCATATCCGCAGTGGAAAAAATTTCCCCCGGGTCCCAGCCCGGCGTCCGCACTTTATCCAGCGCGGCGCGAATCGCCGCGGGCGAAGCCTGCTCGACGCCGATGTCATCGTTTGCCATCGCTTCTTCCCGGGGGATAAAAGCGTGCTTTGCTTTGGGAAAGCGCTGGGCGAGAAAACGGCGGATACGTTCCCCAGCCGCGTCGGGATCAGTCAGAATAATGATGCCCCGACGACGATAGGCTTCCTTTATATCATTGAGGGTACGGCGACTCAGCGTAAACCCTCCGGTGATGATACAATCGGCTTTAGCCGCCCGGTGAACAGCGGCGACATCCATTTTCCCTTCAACCACTAAGACCTCCTTGATCATTTTTCCCCTGCTTTCCCTAAAATCTCGATTGCCGCCGCATAGACCTTTGTGGCGATTATCTCGACCGGACGCGGTTCGCCATCTTCACTGCAGAGAATGCGCCGCCAGCCAAACCGGGCGGCGAACGCCTGATATGCCGCATGACAGCGATGAAGATATTCGCGATCACGTTCGTGGATATCGCTGCCGCCTTCTCCTTTGGCTCGCGCTGACAATAACCGGTCGCTTACCGCCGGATCCATATCAAGAAAAATTACGCCATCGGGACGCGGCAGACCAAGTTTATCGTATTCAAAATCCTGCAGCCACTCAATATAAGCGGCACGATCCACCACGTCCCTGAGCTTCACCGATTGATGCACCATGTTGGACGTTGTATAGCGATCCGCCAGCACAATTCCGCCGTTTTCATAATGCGTCCCCCATTTCAAGCGGTACGAGGCATAGCGGTCAACCGCAAAAAAAGTCGACGCCGCGTAAGCATCGACTGCGCCTGCTTGCCGACCAAAAGCACCGGATAAATACATCCGCACCAGCACCGAGGATTCCGCCGCGTAATCAGGAAATTCCACCTGTCGCACCGGATAGCCCTCTTTCACCAGCCGATCATAAAGCAGCCGCGTCTGGGTCGCTTTGCCAGAAGCGTCTCCCGCTTCCAGGATAATAAGTTTACCTTTTCCCATGTTCTCCTCCCCAGCGGCAAGATTTATAATCCCCTGCCTTTGCCTGGCATCAGCCCTTTGCCGCCTAGCAAACAACCCGGATCATTTGCAGCGTGACGTCTTCCGGACCGGTAACCCGAAGCCCCAGCGCCCTCAATGCCGATAAATGGTCCAAAATTTCGCGGGAAATACGTTCCCCCGGACAAATCACCGGAATCCCCGGCGGATAAAACGTAATCTCCTCCGCCGCGATCCTCCCCGCCGCCCGCGCCAACGGCACCGCTTCGGACGAGGCGAAGAAGGCCTCCCGCGGAGCAAGGCAAAGCGGCGGTATATCAAGCGGAGCGACCATAGGACGGCTGATCGCCTCGCGACGATTACGGATCGCAAAATCTTTCAACGATTTCGCAAGCCTGAGAGCTTCATTCTCCGTATCCGCGATCGTCAGCAAAAACAACACATTGTATGCGTCCGCCAATTCGCACTGTAAATTATATTGCTGGCGAAGAATATCTGCCGCCGCCGCTCCGGAAAGCCCCAGCCACGCTGTCTGCACCGTCACTTTCGTCACGTCGAGCGCTTCCGCGCCCGGCCGTCCCATATATTCCCACCCGAAGCACCACAGCCCTGGCGTATCATTTACTACCGCCCGTACCCCTTCCGCCAGCCGCATGGCCCGTTCGACAAGCTCTGCGCCGTTTTCCGCCATTTGCAGGCGGGCAATATCAAGCGATGCTAACAGCAAATAATTGGGGCTGGTCGTCGCTAAAAGCGCCGCCGCCCTTCGCACCGCCTCGTGCGGCACGCGATCTCCCTGCCGAAAGAGGATCGACGTCTGCGTCAGCGAGCCCAGCAGTTTATGCGTGCTTTGCGCCACTAAATCAGCGCCGCACGTCAAAGCGTCCGGCGGAAGCTCCGGCGAAAAGCGCAGATGCGGGCCATGAGCCTCGTCGACGAGAACCGTCAGTCCATGCGCGTGTGCCAGCGCCGCGACGGATTTCAGATCAAACGCGATGCCGTAATAATTAGGATAGGTCACCAAAATAGCTTTTACCGCCGGATGCGCTGCCAGTGCCTCTCGCACCGTTTCCGTCGTCACCCCCAGCGCTATTCCCAGCCGATCGTCCGTCGCTGTCGAAAGCCAAACGGGAACGGCGCCGCATAGCACCAGAGCGTTAAAAACCGAGCGATGAGCATTACGCGGCACCAGCACCTCGTCGCCGGGCGAAAGTGTCGCCATCAGCATTACATGAACAGCGCCGCTTGTCCCGTTGACCATGAAATACGCCGTCTCGGCACCATACAGTTCGGCCGCCAGGGTTTCGGACTCAAGAATACAACCGGACGGATGATTCAAATCGTCCAGTTCCTCCATCAGCGATACGTCTTCTTTCAGTCCTTCCGGCGTAATCAGCCGCTGCAAAAGCCCATGCGCGCCTAATCCCTGCTTATGTCCCGGCGTATGAAAAGGGCGGGCTCCCCCGGCGGCATACGCCTGCATGGCTGCCGCCAGCGGCGCCCGCCGCTGCTCTTCGCTCACTTTTTTTCCTCTCCCAGGTCGCCGCCAGAAGAATCCGCGAAATTCGATTGCCGTCCCGCTTTTTTCTTTGCCGCCGGTTTACTCGACTTGTCCTTTGTTCCTGCGGCGGACTTTCCCATCACTTTCTCAATCGTCTCCCCCAGCGTCGGCCCCGGCTTTGGCTGAAGAGGCAGATTCAGATGAACCTTCGTGCCCTTTCCCGGCGCCGAAGTCACCGTCAACTGGGCGCCGATGATCGCCGCTCGCTCCTTCATGCCCAGTATCCCGAAATGCTCGTAAGCTTCGCCCGCGTTGCCCCGAGAATTCAGCAATTCCGTGTTAAACCCTTTCCCCTGGTCTTCAAGCAGAATAGAAATCCCGCCTTCCGCATAATGAATGCGAAGCGCTGCCTTTTTAACCCCGGCATGATGCAGCACATTGTTCAGCGCTTCCTGCACAATACGGAAAAGACCTGTCTTGACATGCGGGACCACCTGAACCTCTTTCCCCTCGACAGTCAATTGAATCTCCATCATATCGCGTTCGTTGTAACGCTTGATAAGTTGTTCTACTGCTGCCAGAAAGCCCAAATCATCAAGCGCCATGGGACGCATATCAAAGACGATCTGGCGGATTCCTCCCATACAATCCTTAAGGTGCCGCCGCATCTCTTGCAGATTCATCTTCGCCTCGTCGGGATCCACGTCGACCAATCGTTCAACGATCGACGCCTCCAACATCAGGTTCGCGATCTCCTGTGCCGGGCCATCATGAATTTCCCGCGAGACACGGAAACGCTCCTCTTCCTGCCCCCGAATAATCGCGGCGCTTAAAAAGCGGCTCTTCGACGCCTCTTCCATTTGCGCCACCACGTCGCTAATCTGCGAACCAAGAAAACTCAGCATCGAACTGATCCGCATCGCCAGACGTTCCGCCGCGACCACCGTTCGCCTCAGACGCTGCAGACGCAGCTCCATCTGATTGCGCTGCTGGCGGAGCTGACGTTCCTTTTCCCGAGCGATCCCCAGCCGTACTTGGATTTCTTTTACCGCTTCATAAGCCTGCTGAATTTTATCCTCGGAATAATCGTTAAACCGGCTGCTTTCCTGAACTAACCGCTGCTTTTCCTTCTGTTCCTGTTCTTCCAGCGCGTCGACTTCTTCAATAACTTCATTCGCCTGCCGCTTGACCTCGGCCAGATTCCGCTTACTGATCTCGACTTCGTTGCGGGCCTCCTCGTAAATGTCGAAAATCTGTCCTTTGCTGTTTTCGATCGATCGCAGCATAGACTGCAGAATATGTTGCAGGGACTTTTCCCCCAGCGTTTCCTCCAACGGCGCGTCTTCCAACAAAGCGTCATCTTCCGGCATTTTCCCACGCTCCTTCAGATTCAGGGACTCTTTCGTTTCCCGATCTTTTCTTTCCTCGCGGGGGGCAGTCTAAGCCTGCCCCCCGCACTGGCGAAACAAAAATCTCTCTGTTATTTTAACCCATCTTTTGCGATTACGCAAACGGCCAATATACCTAATGCCCTATCCCCGGCGCCTAAACGCCCACAGCACAAAATAAGCGGGGCTTCTCTCCTGAAGCACCCGCTTTCATTGCTGTTTCATTCAGGCCGAAACCATTTTATAGGAAGCGCAGCGCTTCGTCTGCTCGTCTTCCCAATAGATCTCCGTCGCCAGCGCAAAGCCATTAAACGTCGTCGCGCTTGCCGTCGTATAGGCGCCGCAATCCGGCACCAGCAGCTTATCGCCAACCGCGAGCTTCGGCAACAAAATGTCGCGGCGCACAAAATCAATCGAATCACAGCTTGGCCCGACCAGTGTGACCTTACGCCGCCGCCCCGGCTTAAAGGCGATGAAATCAAACGTCCAGTGATCGAAGATCGCTCCAGAAAAAGTCCCGTAAAGACCTTCATCTAAGATGTACCAGCTTTGCCCGCCTCGCTCCTTCTCTCCGATAATCGACGTCACTAAATTCACTGCCGTCCCGCATAGATAACGCCCCGGCTCCGCCCATATCTCGACTTGCGGGAAAAGACGGTCAAGTTGCTGCTCAATCGTTCTCATGAGCGCGCCCACATCAGGGCGCGTTCCGTCTGCGGTAGGAATGGGAAAGCCGCCGCCGATATCCAAAAGAGAAAGCGAAAGCCCCGCCGCCAGCGCCTCATCGAAAATTTTCCGCATGAGGGCGAGCGCGTCTTCATAGGCTTCGGTTGAAAGCGATTGGCTCCCTACGTGGAAGCACACGCCGACAGGATGCAGCCCCGCCTCTTTCGCTGCCAAAAGGAGCGGCACCGCCGCCTCCGGCTCCGCCCCAAATTTGGCATTGAGATCAACCAGAGCCCGTTGATTCTTTACACGCACGCGCACCAGCACCTCGGCGCCCGGAACGGCAGCCGCCATCTTGGGAATTTCGCTTTTGTCGTCGAAGGTAAATCGCCTCACGCCGAACTGCGCCGCCGCCGCCAACCCCTGGGACGTCTTAACCGGATTCGCGTAGATCATGCGCGTCCCCGGAAGCCCCATGCGCGCCAGCGTCTCGATCTCCCCAGCCGAAGCCGTATCAAAAGACGCGCCCCGCTCTGCCAAAGCTGTGACGATACGCGGCGCAGGATTCGCCTTCATTGCGTAATATACGTTCACCCGCGGCATATTTCGCTTTAAGAAATCATAATTTTTCTTGACCTGCGCCAGCGAAATGACAACAAACGGCGTCGGATATTTCTCCGACAACTCTTGCATCTCTTTTTTCGTGAGGCGAAAGCTCTCCATAACACTCTCCTGTTCTCTGTAAAAATGATGTCCGATCTTTTCCCACTTATCACCGATACGCGCGGCGAATTTTAGCGGCGCGAAGCGTTTTTGTCTTCGCTTTTTCCCATATTGTAATCCCTGTTCGGGGATTGTGCAATACATTTTTTCCGTATATTTTCTTCCGCTTGCCTCGCCGACGATAAATTTCTTCTTCCCCTTGCTTTTAGCGACGATACCCATTACAATCATAGGAAGAAAAACTTTTGATAAGGGTGATCATCCATGAGCTTTCTCTCCAGACTGATTCCGGCGCGTTTTAAGAAGAAAAAAGACCCCGTAGAAGAGGTTAAAAATAATCTGCCCAAAGAACGAGAGAACATAAAAAAATCTTTCGCCGTGTATTGCAACGCGCATCATAGTACCGCCGACGGCAAGCTGTGTCCCAGGTGTAACGCTCTGCTCCTCGTCGTCATGACTAAGATGAACCGCTGCCCCTATGGCATTACCAAGCCGGTCTGCGACCGCTGCGACCGACAATGTTTCGGCGAAGCGAACAACAAGGCCTTCATGGAGATCATGGAAGGATCGCGCCGGGGCATGTTGGTTCGCCACCCGATTATGACGGTGCGCCACAAAATTATGAAGCTAGGCGTAGACTACGCCAAGAAAAAGCAGAACGATGCCGCCAGCGAGAAGGCGGAAAGCCGCCGCAAAGCCCGGATCGACCGGTTAAAAAAACGAAAAGAAAAAGGCTGAGCCAAAAGCTCCGCCGAATTTTTAACCTGACCCCCAAAAGTTAGACTTAAAGGATCTGACTTTTGGGGGTTATTGCATGAATAATATCCTTCCTTACAGAGAAAGGCTGGAAAAAAGCGATGACCGTAACGGTAAAAACTTCCCCTTTCTCACTGGACATAAAACTGAAACCTTCTATAATAGAATTATGAAGCTGCATCAGCCTCATGCCTGAATGAAGGGAGCCGAAAAAATGAATACTTCCGTTCCCAAACTTCTTTCCGGTCCGGCGGGATTCGCGGCTGCGGGGCTTTTGCTCAACAGCCTGCTGGGATTTTCCGGTGCGCTCGCCGTAGGAACCGCCGTCTGGATGGCGCTGTGGTGGATTTTCCGCCCCGTCCACATCGCGGTTACGTCGCTTCTGCCCATTGCTGTCAATGCGGCGTTCACGCTTATCCCCAACGCCCACGTCATCGAGCAGTACTTTACCGACATCGTCGTCCTTCTCCTCGGCGGCGATCTCATCTGCATGGCGTGGACGACTACCGGCCTGGATCGCCGCATCTCGCTGCGCACCCTCTGCCTTATCGGTACCTCGCTGCGTCAGCAGATTTTTGTCTGGCTCAGCGCTTCCGTCGTTCTCTCGGCATTTCTTCCCAATACGGTCGTCGCCACAATCTTCTGCCCGATTGCGGTGGGAATGCTGCAATTCGTCGGCGAGAAGAATATTTCGACGAGCCGCTTAGCCGTTCCCATATTGCTCGCCATCAGCTGGGGCAGCGGCATCGGAGGCTTTGGTTCGCCCATCGGCAGCCCTGCGAACCTTGTCGCCATCTCCTACATGGAAGAACTTACCGGCCACGAGTTTATGTATGTGCAGTGGATTGGACGCTTCGTCCCGATCCTTTTTATCATCTTCCTTTGCAACCTGCTCTTTCTCTGGCATCTCAAAACCCCGGCGAAAAATTTTCACGGCACCCGGGAAGAATTTCAGAAAATGTACGCGGAGCTTGGGCCCATGCGGAAGGGAGAACGTATCTGCTTCTGGCTGTTTATTCTCGCCATCCTTCTGGCGTTCGCCCGTCCCCTCTACGCCGCTTTCTTGCCGGGGCTGAAACCGGCGTATGTTTTTCTCATCATCGGTATGCTGATGTTCATCCTCCGGGACGAAAAGGGCGACGTTCTCCTGACATGGAACTTTGCGGAAAGCCACGCCATGTGGGGCATCATGATCATGGCATCCTCCGGGCTGGGGCTGGGACGCATGATCATCGAGACCGGCGCCGTCGGCCACATGGCGGAGTTTTTGGGGGCGCTCCACCTCACGGGCGGATTCGTCACTATGTTCCTCTTTTGCGCTTTCGCCTGCTTCATGTCCGAGATGTCAAGCAACACGGGGGCCGCTTCCATCTGCATCCCGATGGTTATTTCCCTCTGCGGCGCCCTGGAACTAAACCCCGTCCCCTATATTCTCGGGACGGTTGCCGCCTGCTCCTGCGCTTACGTACTGCCGGTCACTACCCGCGCTATTCCCGTGGGTTTCGGGCTCGACGCTAGCGTCCAAATGCGCGAAGGACTGAAACTCACCCTGATCTGCGTCGTCGTCAACGCGACCCTTTGCTGGCTTTCAATGGAATACCTGCCGCTCTTTTCCCATCTTTAATTGCATCATACGCCGAAAAACCGGAGCCTTAAAAGGCTCCGGTTTTTTATGTCATGTGGAAAAGCAACTTCCCTTTATTCTTCTGCGATTGCCGCCGCCAGCGCCGCGCCGAGGATGGCTCCATTACGCATTAAGCAGACCGCCGGCGGCGTAATCCCGCTCCCCTGCAGAAAAATAGTAAGCGCCCGCGCGACGGTCACCGACAACCCGGGGAATTTTTCGTAAAGAGATCCTTCGACCGCGATACAGCGCGACGGCATCATCCGCTCCGCCGCCCGATGGCGCAGCACCCCGGCAAACGCCGCCGCTACTAATCCGGCGGAACGTCCGGCAATCGCCGCCGCTAACGCGATCGCCTGCCGCTTCGCACGAGGCGTCAATGAGTCGCCCGCCAGCTTCTCGATCTGGCAAAGCGCCGCTTCCTCCCCGGAAATAACCGCCGCCAGATCGATTGCCGTAAGCGGCGGCGCTTTCTTCAAATTCATAATATCTGCCAAAGCCAAGGCATACAGCGTCCCAAGATAGCGCCCCGAAACCATTTTTTCCAGCCGCTGCGCCCCCGGCTTTTCCGAACCCGCGTCCAGACGCGCATCGTACACATTCGGCGCCAGCTGTGAAAATCCCCCTGCCTCCAGATTCATCACCATCGCCGGCCGCGTGCCTTCAAAAGTTTCGTAATAACAGGTATTATACCCCGTCGCGTAAATAGAACCAATAAACGTTCCCGGCATCTGGTATGCCGCCGCTAAAAGCACTGCTACCGTATCATTGAGGACTGCCGCCGGTCGAATATTCACCAGCCCCCGCGCCGCCAACGCTTCTTTGAGCAGCTTATTGACCGCCTTCCCTTCGACGCCGGAGACGGCGAACTCCTTTGTCCATTGGATGAGCCGGGCGTCGCGCAGCTCCGTCTGCGCCGACGGGAAGGAAAACGTATGCCCGAGTCGATAAGGCTTCGTGCGATCGCCTCCAACAACCTCGCCTGTCAGATCGGCGAGAAAGCCGAAGAGATCCGCCGCTGTCGCCGCCTGCCCGGTAAAATCATACGCGCCGGGGACGCACAGCGGCTTTTCCACTCGCGCCGCAATTTCATAACGACCGCCGCCCAAAAGACGCACCCGCGCCGCCCTTACGTTCGTTCCGCCAAAATCCAAGGCGAGATATTCGCCCGTCTCCTCGCCCTGAGGCAAAGCAATATACGCCGGAAGAAGTTTCAGCGACACCGCGCCGCCTTCCAGCCCCTGCCGGATCTCACTCTGAAAGCTCCGTGCCGCCGTATCCATCTCCCGGCGCGGCAGAGCGAATACCTCCTGCGCTATGTCCGCCTTCGCTTCATCCCATCCCATATCGGTCTCCCTGATCAGCGCAGGCTTCTGTGATCCGCGGGCAATATTTCGATCCAATATCCATCGGGATCGCTGATGAAATAGATTTCCTGTCCGTGATCCTCGTGGCAGACGCAATTCATCTGCTCGTGTAAAAGATGCGCCGCCGCAAAGTTATCTACGGTGAACGCCAGGTGGAACTCATTTTCGCCCAAATCGTAGGGCGTCGTTCGATCCGTGACATGAATAAGCTCCAGCTCATGCCCCGAATGTCCGTCGCTCAGATAGACGAGCGTCCGCCCCCGGACGTTTAAACGCCGCATCTCCCTAAGCCCCAACGCCTCCGCATAAAAAGCGAGGGAGCGGTCGAGATTAAGAACATGAATACTATTATGCACACAAGAAAATCGCATACCTATTCCTCCCTATAGCCTATATACGAATATGTTCCGGCAGGAACAGCCCTTTACGTTCCCTCGGGAACAGGACCTCTCATCTTATTTTATTTCCTCGTGCTCTTCCTGAAGCTCATGCGCCAGCTTAACTAAAACCCGGGTGATGCGCACGTTCTCCGTTTCTTCCACAAAAAAGGCGTTGCCGCTGCAGGACGTCCGCTGCCCCACGCGCGGCGGCGGCGCGACGCGGGCATATAGCCAGCCGCCAATCGTCTCGACATTCTCCGCCTCGAGGTTCAATTCCAAAATATCATTTACTTCTTCCAGCAAGAGCTTAGCATCTATCGAATAAAGGCACGGTCCGCGCCGCTCCGCCACAGGGCGCTCCTGATCGAACTCATCCTGAATATCGCCGACGATCTCCTCTACTACGTCCTCGATCGTCGCCATCCCTGCCGTTCCTCCATATTCATCAACAACAATGGCCAACTGCGCGCGTTTTTGCTGCATCGTTTTCAAAAGGCGGCTGACCGCCATCGTCTCCGGCACGACCAGTACCCGGCGCGCAATACTCCGCAGGTTCGGCTGCTGCCCTTTGCAGAGCGGCTCCAACATATCCTTGATATGAACGAAGCCGACGATATTATCCTTATCCTCACGGCAGAGCGGATAGCGCGTCATGCGTTCCTGAAGCGCGATATGAATATTCTTCTCCACGCTGTTTTCGAGGAACAGGCAAATCATATCCGTCCGAGGCGTCATGATATCCCGGACTTCCTTATCGGAAAAATCGAAGACATTATCCACGAAATCGTATTCCGTCTTATTGATATATCCATGGCGACGGCTCTCCGCCATGAGAATGCGAATTTCTTCTTCCGAATGAGCGTCCTCGGCTTCTCCCGTCACTTTGATCCCGAAAAGCCGCAGCGTCCAATTCGCCACATGGTTCAAGAACCAGACGAAAGGATACGTCAACCGCTGAAAGAGAAGCAGCGGCGGTGCTATCGTCAGAAGTATCCCCAAGGGATCCTGAATCGAAAGATTTTTCGGCGCCAGTTCGCCTAAAATGATATGCGCCGCCGTAATGGCAGAAAACGCCGTAGCAAAGGCAATCGTATCGACTACTCCGCCCGCAAGACCCACCAAGGCTAACCACGGACGCAGAAGTCCCGCAAGGAACGGCTCTCCAACCCAGCCCAGTCCCAGCGAGGCCAGCGTAATGCCAAGCTGCGTCACGGAAAGCGATACGTCCATGTGCTCCGTGAGATGTTTTGCATAACGAGCCTGCCGACTGCCGCCGGCAATCAGCTCCTCGAGCTGCGACGACCGCACTTTAACGACGGTAAACTCAGCCGCGACAAAAAAACCGTTCAACGCGATCAGGCATAAAATCAACAAAAGATTTCCAGCGACGGAAAACGCGTCCAAAAAAACAACCTCCAAAAATACTGACAATTTTTTCTGATTATACCACAGTTTTTCGCCCCAGCGCAAAAAGCGGCGGATATCCGCCGCTTTTTATAGCGCTTATCTATGCAGCCAATCTTTCAGTCCCGCCCCTTAAACGCGGAAACGTCCCACGCCCTTCTGGAGATCCTGCGCCATCTGCGCCAGCGTCTGGCTTGCCGCGGCGATCTCTTCCATCGACGCTGCCTGCTCCTCCGACACGGCGGCCACGTTTTCCGCCTCGCTGTGCACCGACGCCGATACCTTTTTGATTGCCTCGACCGAGCTTACCATCCGATCGCTTCCCGCTTTTATCCCGTCCGTGCTCTTATGGATACTGTCGATTCTTGCCGCCAGCTCCTTTACCACCTGCGCGATACGATCAAACTGCTCGCTCGCCTGATTGACCTGCGTGACGCCTTCGGTTACGGATTCCTTCTGGCTCTGCATGACCTTGAACGTATTTTCGATCTGATTCGCGTTATTGGTAATGAGCGAGGTGATCTCCTGCGACGAGGCCGCCGACTGCTCAGCGAGTTTTCTTACTTCTTCCGCTACCACGGCGAAGCCCCGTCCCTGCTCCCCGGCACGAGCCGCCTCGATGGCGGCGTTGAGGGCGAGAAGATTCGTCTGTCCCGCAATGCTGCTGATCATCTCGACGATTTCCGAGATACGTTTCGAGCTTTCATAAAGCGCCGTTACCGCCTCTGATACGCCCTTGGCGCTTTCGTCCAGGACTTCCATCCCTCGCACCGCAGTGTTAAGCCCTTCCTGGCCTTCCACGGTCGCTTTCTCCACACGCTGCGCCGCCGCCGATACTTCGGCGATACTGCCGGTGATATCGTTCATGGCATTCGTTATGCCATCCACGGTCTGCAAGGATTCGTCGACGACCGCGTCCTGTTCAACCGTATCGCCGGTAATTTTTGTGATCGCCTGCGCCGTGTGCTGGGCCCCCTGCGCCGACTGATCCGCCGACGCCGTCAGCTCTTCGGACGACGCCGCCAGCTGCTGCGCGGTTTCCACCGTCGTCGCAATAAGTTTCTTCAGCCCTTCCGCCATCGTGCAGAAGCTATTGTGCAGGCTTCCGATTTCGTCCCGTCTCTCCGTCGCCCGCAGATCGATGGAAAGATTCCCCTTCGCGACTTCCGCCGCGACTTCACTGACCTTCTCAATCGGTCCCGCGATCGACTGCGCCGTCATAAACAGGATCGTACCGAGCAGCAAAAGGGAAATAATCGATCCAATCAGCATCGTCCATTTAAGATGCGCGACATCTGCCAACACTTCATCTTTCGGCACAAAGAGCACAAGATTCCAGCCCGTATCGCCGACCGGATGAACAGCATAGCAATAGTCCGTATCCATATATCGACTTTCGAAAAAAATCGGTTCCTTAGAAAGGAATCGCCGGGCGTTCTCCTCTCCCTGCGCCTGAATGTTGTCATCCATCTTCAAATGCGCATGTGCGATAAAACGACCTTGATCATCGAGCAGGAACGCCTCTCCATGGTCACCGACCCGAATCGATAAAACCTTGTCCTCAATAACGGAGAACATCACGTCAATAGCGGCAACACCGGTGAGCCGTCCATTCGCCTTGAGCGCCCGGCTCAGCGTAACCACCTTCTTATTGCTGATTGCGTCATCATAAACCTCGGATATCTGAATACCGTCTTTCGCCGCAGCACTTTTGTACCAGCCACGGGTTGTCGCGTCAAACTCTGACCGCGGAATGACGCCGTCGCCGTTCGTCACAAAATCACGATCGGGAAATCCAGCATAAAGGTAAGCGATGTCCTTGCGCTTCGCAAACTCTTCCGCAATCTGTATGAACCTCGCATTATCCGGGAATCCTGTCGTCCACGCCTGTACCAACCCGTCCAGCAACCCCGTTTTGCTGTCCACGATACGATTGATTTCTTCGGCATGGAACTTGGCCAGCGCTTCCATTTCGCGCCTCGTCCCATCTGTGATACGATTGCTCGCATCCCAATAAACGAAAATGGACATCGCTAAAAAAATTACGACCAGCGGCGTTCCAATCCAAACCAGCATTTTCGTTCTTAAACTCATCTCGATCCCCCCGTTTTAATTACAAGCTCTCGCTCGCGAATAATCTCATTTCATTATTCCATGTTATTATTTCAATATATCATTACATACTCATTTTACCACAATGCAGTCTCGCTTTCTAATCGTAAAGTGGCATTATATATCCGACTTATTTCTCATTTTTAAAATAAAAAAGCGGCGGACACCCGCCGCTTTTTTATCTTTTTATCATTCAGACGCGGAACCGCCCCACGCCTTTCTGCAATTCCTGCGCCATCTGCGCCAACGTCTGGCTCGCCGCGGCGATCTCTTCCATCGACGCCGCCTGCTCCTCCGACACCGCCGCGACATCCTCGGCTTCGCTGTGTACCGACGCCGAGCCTTTTTTAATCGCCTCAACCGATCTCACCATGCGCTCGCTGCCGGTCTTAATCCCGTCGGTGCTTTGATGAATATTGTCGAGCTTCACCGCCAGTTCCTTGACGACTGTCGCAATACGGTCAAATCTTTCGCTCGCTTGATTAACCTGAGTGACGCCTTCAGCGACACTCTCTTTCTGACTCTGCATGACCTTAAACGTATTCTCGATCTGATTGGCGTTATCCGTAATGAGCGACGTAATCTCCTGCGAAGAGGATGCCGACTGCTCGGCCAGCTTGCGCACCTCTTCAGCCACCACGGCGAAGCCCCGTCCCTGTTCGCCAGCGCGCGCCGCTTCGATAGCCGCGTTAAGCGCCAGGAGATTCGTCTGTCCGGCAATGCTGCTGATCATCTCGACGATTTCCGAGATACGCTTCGAGCCCTCATAGAGTGCTGTCACCGCGTCCGACACGCCTTTCGCGCTTTCGTCGAGGACTTCCATACCCCGCACCGCGGCGTTAAGCCCTTCCTGTCCTTCCACCGTCGCCGTTTCCACATGCTGTGCCGCTGTCGAAACCTCGGCGATGCTGCTGGTAATATCATTCATAGCATTCTTAATATTGTCAACGGTCTGCAGCGATTCGCCAACGACCGAATCCTGTTCAACCGCATCGCCGGTAATTTTTGTAATTGCCTGCGCCGTATGCTGCGCCCCTTGCGCCGATTGATCCGCCGAAGCCGTCAATTCCTCTGACGCCGCTGCCAGCTGCTGCGCGATTTCTACTGTCTTTCGAATCAGGTCTTTCAGCCCCTCAGCCATCGTGCAGAAGCTATTATGGAGGCTGCCGATTTCATCCTGCCGCTCTGTCGACTGCAGCGTAATTGAAAGATTCCCTTTCGCCACTTCCGCCGCCATCGTATTAAGATTCGCGATGGGCGTCGCGATCGACCGCGTGATATAGAGAATAATCCCCACCAAGACCAAAAGCGAAATAACGATAACCGTGCCGATGATCGCTCCCATTTTCGCCAAGGGAGCCAAAATTTCTACCTTCGGTACTTCCAGTACCAGCACCCAGCCTGTGCTGCCGACCGGCGCCGAAACAAACAGCGTCTCTGTCCCATTTTCCTTCCACTCGGCAAAAACCGGCTTTCCTTCGAAGAAATGTTTTATGCTTTCCGCGCCTTCGCTTTGCTTCAGAATGCTTTCCTCCAGCGTCCGCGACTTATGGTAGACGAAATTCCCTTCCTCATTAAGCAGGAACGCGCCGCCGGTATTTCCTACTTTGATCTTTGACACCTCGTCCCGCACGGCATCAAGCGAAAGATCGAATCCCGCCACCCCGGCGATCTTTCCGTTCTGCCGGAATGCTGAACTCAGACTGACAACCGGCTTTTTATCGGTGGCTGTGAGATAGATTTTGGAGATCATAACCTCGTTGCTGGCAGCGGCCTCTTTGTACCAGGCGCGTCCCGTCGGATCAAAATCCGGAATTGCCCGCTTCTCCGCGCCGTCGATAAAAGGCTGGCCAGGAAGGCCAACAAAGAAATCGCCGATCCCGTTTTTATTGGCAAAATAGTTCGCCATCGTCTGCATATCGGCGGGCGACGGGAGTTTCGCATCCCAAGCCCGCGTTACCGAAGCCAGCATTTCCTTTTTACCAACGATGAGACTGTTAATTTCGCTCGCCTGATGAGTCGCCTTTTCCGTCATTTCCTGCTCCATGGCGTCCATCAGTATGTCATAAACGATCCCCGCCATGACGATGAACACCAGCAATACCGGCGTGCCAATAAGCGCAATCATTCGTGTCTTTAAATTCATCTTCTCCTTCTCCCCTCTCTGCAGGAAAAATTTTCTGGCGACAATCGCCTTAAAAGGCCAGAAAACAATTTCCAACAAGAACGATTATCTCTAAGTAATAATTCTATCATATTTTCTTAATTCCTTCTAATTTTCTTAATTCCTTCTAACGAAAAATTATTTCCCCTCTCCCTCGTTTGTCTTTCACACGAAAAAGCGGCAATCTCTTGCCTCTTTTTCTCCGTCAACCGTTTAAACTCTTTTCGTCTCTCCCGCCAATTGAATTTGATATCAAACGCGGAACCGTCCCACGCCTTTCTGGAGATCCTGCGCCATTTGCGCCAGCGTCTGGCTCGCCGCGGCGATCTCCTCCATGGACGCCGCCTGTTCCTCCGACACGGCGGCCACGTTCTCCGCCTCGCTGTGGACCGAACCGGATACTTTCTTAATCGCCTCGACCGACCCTACCATACGCTCGCTTCCCGTCTTGATCCCTTCCGTGCTCTTATGGATGCTGTCGATTTTTCCCATTAATTCCTTAACGACTTCCGCGATACGGTCAAATTTCCCGCTCGCCTGATTGACTTGCGTAACGCCTTCGCTGACCCGTTCCTTTTGATCCTGCATGACCTTGAATGTATTTTCGATCCGGTTCGCATTTTCGGTAATAAGCGAGGTTATCTCCTGGGACGAGGACGCCGACTGCTCGGCAAGTTTTCTTACCTCTTCCGCAACCACGGCAAAGCCTCGGCCCTGCTCCCCGGCCCGCGCCGCTTCGATAGCGGCGTTGAGAGCGAGAAGATTCGTCTGCCCGGCGATACTGCTGATCATCTCAACAATCTCAGAAATACGCTTCGAGCTGTCATAAAGCGCCGTGACCGCCTCGGATACACCCTTAGCGCTTTCGTCGAGGACTTCCATGCCGCGAACCGCAACGTTAAGTCCCTGCTGGCCTTCCACCGTCGCATTCTCCACACGCTTAGCCGCCGCCGATACGTCAGCGATGCTTTCCGAAATATCGTTCATTGCCTTGGTAATCCCGTCGACGGTCTGCAAAGAATCATTGACGACGGCATCCTGCTCGACGGTATCGCCGGTGATCTTTGTGATCGCCTGCGCCGTATGCTGCGCTCCTTGCGCCGATTGATCCGCCGAAGCCGTCAGTTCCTCCGACGAGGCCGCCAACTGCTGGGCGGTTTCCACCGTCGTTGCAATCAGTTTTTTCAACCCTTCTGCCATGGTGCAAAAACTATTATGAAGATGCCCTATCTCGTCCTGTCGGTCCGTTGGCCGCAGATCAATCGCGAGGTTCCCCTTCGCTACCTCCGCCGCAACGTCATTAACCTTCTCGATCGGTCCGGCAATGGACTTCGCCGTCATAAACAAGAGCAGGCCAAGGATCGCCAGCGAAACAAGCGAGCCGAAAATCATCACCCATTTGAGATGATTGACATCAGCAAAGACCTCGTCCTTTGGCACAGCTAAAATAAGGTTCCATCCCATATCGCCGACCGGCTGAATAAAATAATACTTATCAACATTTTGATAATCCGCTTCGAAAAAAACGGGATCTTTGCCAAGGAAGTTCTCCGCGCTGCTTCCCATCTGCGTACGAATATTATCGTCGATCGTCAAACTGCTGTGATAAAGAAAGCGTCCCTCCTTATCAATGAGCACTGCCGTGCCGGTATCTCTGATTTTGATCTCGGCAAGCTTTTTCTCCACATCGGAAAACAAGACGTCAAAGCCCACGACTCCTTGCAAAACGCCGTTCGTCCGCAACGCTTCGCTAAGAGTAACGACCTTGATTTTCTGGAATTTATCCTCGTAGACGTCGGATATCTGAACGCCATTTTGCTGCGCCGCCGTTTTATACCAGCCCCGCGTTGTCGCATCGAACTCCGTCTTTGGCACGATACCTTCGCGGCTATCAACAAATTGCCCGTCTGTATAGCCCAAAAAAAGCGCGTCAATATCCGGCCGTTGAGCAAAGTTTCTCGCCACCGGCAAAAATGCTTCACTGGTGAGCGTCTGCATCGACCAAGCCTGTGTCAGCCCTTCCAATATCTCCTTCTGCCCGTCGACCATCCGCTTGATCTCTTCCGCACGATACTGAGCCATCGCCCGCATTTCCTGCTCGATCGATGCGCTGAGCATTCGGCTGGCCTCCCAATAAACAAAAAGCCCCATCGCAATAAAAATCACGACAATTGGTATTCCAATCCAAAACAGCATTTTTGTCCGTAAACGCACCTTAATCACCTCATAGGCAGAATAATTTCCCCGTATACTATATTCCCAAAACAGCATACGAGGAATTGTTCTATCAGAGTCGAAATGTTTCCTGCTTCAAAAATAATTTTTTCGAAAAAATTTCAAAAATATTCGGTTCCGTTGACAAAAGAAACAATTTTGGATTCAAATCGCCGGGTGTCCTTGTTGATCGTCATATGACGCCGTGCAGCGCGGATAATTTGAGCAGCCCCAGAAATCGCCGTTGCGCCCGTGAACGAGATGCAGACGCCCTGCGCGGCAGCGCGGGCAGAGCGGCGCGCGCTCCGGTACGTCCGCCGTCGTATGCTCCAGCGCCGCCGCGGGGCGTTTCGGCTTTTCTCTCCATGGGCGCGGCGGCGGAGCCGTCCGCGCGAGGAAAGATTGCGCCGAAAGCTCCGGCCGGTAAGTCGCCGTAAACGCCGCCATTTCTTCTTCGCTCAGCGGTAGAAAATCTTCCGGCAAAGCGGCGGCAGATTTCTCCGGCGCAAGACGCAATTCGTTTTCTGATCGAGTCTCTTCTGCCGTTGAAGTATATCGCTGCGCTGCCGTTAGGTCTGGTTTCCCATTTTTATCGTTACAGGTCAGGCGGCAACGGGGAAAATTTGTGCAGCCCCAGAAATTTCCATTTTTCCCGTGCCGCCGAGTAAGCGCGCCCTGATGGCAGCGCGGGCAGCAATATTCACCGCCCACCGCCATTTTTACGCCCAGCGCCGCTTCGCAAAGCTCACCGGCGAACGCCGCCTGCTGCGTCAAAAAGCGCTCCATACCGCCTCCTCCCGCTGCCATAAAAGCCAATTCGTCCTCCCAAACCGCCGTCTTATCAGGATACGTCATCGCGTCCGGCAGAGCGTCGACGAGAAGCTCCGCCACGCTCTGGGGAATGAGCTGCTTCTTTTTCCCTTGCGCCTTTAAGAACTTCCGCCGGATAAGATCCTCAATGATCGCCGCCCGCGTCGCCTCGGTCCCAATGCCGCTGACGGCGCGGAGCCGCTTTTTCGCCTCGGCGTCCTTGACGTACTTATGAATATCCTTCATCGCCGCCAGAAGCGTCGCCGGAGTAAAGCGCGACGGCGGCTTTGTCTGCTTTTCCGCCAGCTTTCCTCCTCCGTAGCGTACCGGGTCCCCCTTTTCCATGGCGGGCAAGGCGGCGGTATCGTCGCTTTCCGGCGCTTCCTCCTTATCGGCGTTCTTCCCGGCGTAAAGCGCTTTCCACCCCATATCGCGCACGGTTCGTCCGCTGGCGGTAAAGCGCTCGTCGCTGTAACGTACGCCGACCTTTGTCTGATCGTAGACGTGCGCCGGATAAAACTGCGCCAGATATGCCTGCGCGATAAGGAAATAAATATCGCGCTGCATGGGCGTCAACGTCGCCGGATTTGCTTTCACCGTCGTCGGGATAATGGCGTGGTGCGCCGTAATCTTCTTATCATCCCACGCCCGGCTTCGCAGCTTCCCATCGGCGCCCATCGCCCACGCCGACAGTTCTTTTTCCTCACCCTCCGCCAGATTTTTCAGGATTGTCACGGCAGAGGCGAGCTGATTCTTTGGCAGATATTCGCAGTCAGAACGCGGGTAACTGGTAAGCTTTTTCTCGTAAAGCGCCTGCGCCGTATCCAGCACCTGCTGAGGTTCATAGCCAAAGCGTCGCCCTGCGAGCACCTGAAGGGACGACAGGGAAAACGGCAGGCGCGGCGGCTCCTCTTTGCGCGCCTTCGCATACGTCTCGATTCGTCCCTCGCCATCCGTCTCGCTAAAAGCCGCCAGCTTCGCCTCGGCTTCCGTCTTATCGACAAGGCGACCTTCGGCGTCAAGCCCTGCTTGCTCCTCCCCCGGCTTCCAAACTGCGGTGAAGCGCCCGTTCGCGTGAACGAATTCCGCTTTTATCGTATAATAAAGGGTCGCGTGGAAATCCTTAATTTCCCGTTCGCGCCGCACGACAAGCGCCAGCGTCGGCGTTTTGACCCGGCCGACCGGCAGCGTCATATCATGCCCTGCCCGCCGCGCCGCCAGCGTATAGGCGCGCGACAAATTCATCCCGATGAGCCAGTCCGCCCGCGCCCGTGCCAGCGCCGATTCTTTGAGCGGCGCAAAATCTCGATTATCGCGCAGGTGATCATTCGCCTCCCGAATGCTTTTTTCGTCAAGGGCGTTCAGTAAAATACGCCGCACCGGTTTTGTATTGCCGACATAATCGAGCATTTCGTCGATAAGGAGCTGCCCTTCCCGGTCCGGGTCGCCGGCGTGAACGATCTCGTCGGCCCGCGCGATCAGGTCTTTGACGATGCCAAACTGCTTTTTTGAAGACGCTTCGACAATGAGCTTCCATTCCTGCGGCACGATGGGGAGATCCTCAGCGCGCCATTTTTTATACTTTTCGTCGTACTCCTGCGGCTCCGCCTGCCGCAAAAGATGACCGAACCCCCATGTTACGGTCCCGCCCGCCGTCTCGATAAATCCGTCGCCGCGCCGCATCGGTCCCGGCAGGCACTTGGCGATTTCCAGCCCCATGCTCGGTTTTTCCGCTATATACAGCCGCAAAATTTTCACCTCGGTAATTCCAGATGCTGTGCTTTTTCCTCAACCATCGCTCCGCGCACGACTGCGCAGGCAAAATTTTCGTCTTATGTTCCAACGCCGCTCAATGCGCCAGCCACATGATAAAGGAATACGCCGCCCAGCAAATAATTGCTAACCAGAGAAGCAGCGCCGCCGACACCGCCAGCAAAATAAGCGGCATTTTTTCCCCGATTCGCGACGCCTTCGCCTCGCTCTCCGCCCGTACCCCGGCGGGCAGCCGGTTCAGCACCGCCGCCAGAAGCGTCGGCACCACAATCGCGTCGTCGATAACCCCCGCCAACGGCACCGTATCAGGAATAATGTCCAAAGGACTTATCAGATAGAGAAGCGCCAGCCCCAGTACGACCCGCAGTTTTCGCGGCGTCCGCCGGTTCGCCGCCGCCGACGCCAAAACTAAAAGCTCATGCTGAAAAAATCGCCACAGCCCGCTTAACCATTTCATGATGTTTCCTCCCTTCCAATCCCGTCGGATCTTTTCTTATTCTATCATACTTCGCACTAAAGCCAACCCCGCCGCTTTAAAACGCCTATCCGAGCATTTTCTTTTTCGCGGAAGTAAGCTATAATAAATTTATTCGCGCGAATTCTTCTCTATCCCATCCCCGCCATCTATGGCAACATAAGAATATACTCGGCGGGAAAAATTCTGCCGGCGAGCAAAAACATGGATCGCGCGCAAATATACTACGCAGGAGGAGCCATCATGCCGAAAAAAACGTTTCCCCTCAGTCAAGCCCGGCTGGAGGAGATCATCAAAGAATATCCGACCCCCTTCCATATTTACGACGAAGCGGCCATCCGCGCTAACCTGCGGCGGCTGTTCAACGCTTTTCGCTGGGCGCCGTCCTTTCGCGAACATTTTGCTGTGAAAGCTGCGCCGAACCCCTATTTGCTTGAAATCATGCGCGAAGAGGGCGCCGGCGCCGACTGCTCGTCGCTGGCAGAGCTGCGCCTCGCCGAGATGGCAGGGATCACGGGGGAAAAAATTATGCTGACCTCAAACGATACGCCTGCCAATGAGTTTCAGAAAGCGAACGCTCTCGGGGCCATCATCAACCTCGACGACATCTCCCATATCGACTACCTGGAAAAGCACGCCGGTTTTCCCGCTTGCCTGTCCTTTCGCTATAACCCCGGCGCCTGCGTAGCCGGCAACGACATCATCGGCCAACCGGAGCAGGCGAAATACGGCCTTACCCACGACCAGCTTTTACAGGCCTATAAAATTGCCCAGGAGCGCGGCGTCAAACGATTTGGGCTGCACTGCATGGTTATCTCGAACGAGCTGCACGCCGAATCCTTCATTAACACCGCCCGTCTGATGTTTAATACTGCGGTGGAAATCTATCAGACCCTTGGCATTAAGCTGGAATTTGTGAATCTCGGCGGCGGCATCGGTATACCCTATCACCCCGAGGATAATCCCGTCAATCTGGAAAACATCGGCGAAGGCATCCGCCGCGTCTATCAGGAGATCATCGAACCGGCAGGACTCGATGGGCTGGCGATCGCCATGGAAGCAGGGCGCGCCATTACCGGCCCTTACGGCTGGCTCGTCGCTACGGTCCTCCACGAGAAAAAAACGTACAAGGATTACATCGGTCTTGACGCCTGTATGGCCGATCTCATGCGTCCCGCCATGTACGGCGCGTATCACCACATCATCGTCGCCGGACGCGAGGACGCGATCTGCGACCACGTTTACGACGTCACCGGCTCGCTCTGCGAAAATAACGATAAATTCGCCATCGACCGCTGGCTGCCGGAAATCCACATTGGCGACCGTCTCATCATCTTTGATACCGGCGCCCACGGTCACGCAATGGGCTTCAACTACAACGGCAAACTGCGAAGCGCGGAGCTGCTTCTCAAAGAGGACGGCTCCGCAAAGCTCATCCGCCGCGCCGAAACCCTCGCCGATTACTTCGCCACCCTCACGTTCCCGGGAAGTAAATTCGCCGGAGAAAAATGACTGCGGCAAAATCCCCGGCATCCCTATAGATGCCGGGGATTTTCTCCGCCGGGAAGATTCATTCTCCGTTGCCGAGCTGGGTAATAGCGTAGCTTTCCGGATGAAGTCCCGGACGGGCGGTAAGCTTCAGGTGAAGGCGCAGTTCTTCACATAACGGGTCCAAAAGCCCTGAAAGCTGAAGCGACTCTTTCACCTGAGGCTCAAGTTCAATTTCATAGCCAAAGGCGGCGTGAGACCGGCTCTCAATGCGGCGAATATCACGGCAGATACGGACGCCGACCGTTTCCGGCGACTCGATACGACCTTTCCCCTGGCAATAAGGACAATCGCGGTAAAGAATACTTTCCAGATTCTGCCGCGATTTTTTACGGGTGATTTCCACCAATCCCAAGGAAGTAATACCGACGATATTCGTTTTGGTACGATCGCGGCGGACGTTCTCCCGCATAAACTCCAGCAGTTCTTCCTTCTGCCGCTCCGTCTCCATGTCGATGAAATCGACGACGATAATGCCGCCGATATCGCGCAGGCGAAGCTGGCGCAGGATCTCCCCTGCGGCCTCCATATTCATGCGATAAACGGTATCAGCGAGATTTTCCCTGCCCACGTATTTCCCCGTATTAACGTCGATGACCGTCAACGCCTCGGTCCGGTCGATGACGAGAAAGCCCCCCGACGGGAGCTCAACAATCCGCCCACTCAGGGCTTCGATCGCTTCGTCTACCTGATAAGCGCGGAAAATCGGCGTTTTATCCTCATAGAGCTGTACCCGTTCGAGCAGTTCGGGAGAAATATCCCCCGCCAGCTCGCGAATACGCTGATAGACCTCCCGGTTATCGACGAGCAGACGGTCGACCTCCGCCGTCATCGCGTCCCGGACAATACGGATCGCGAGCTCGGCGTCGCGATAGAGGAGCGCCGGCGCCGAAAGGACCCGGCTCCGTGCCTGAAGCGACGCAAAGAGCCGCGTCAGATATTGTACCTCAGCCGTCAATGTTTCCTTCGTCTGCCCAATGGCCGCTGTCCGCACGATCAGCCCCATGCCCGGCGGCGCAATTGTCTCGGCGATCGCTTTCAGCCGGGCGCGCTCTTTCTCTTCTTCGATGCGGCGCGACAGCCCGACATAGGCCGCCGTCGGCATCAGCACCAGATTACGACCGGGGAGCGAGAGGTGCGTGGTCACCCGCGGCCCTTTCTTGCCGCCGGCGTCCTTGACGACCTGCACGATCAGCGTCTGCCCGGCGCAAATACTCCGCTGTCCGGGAAAAACGCGCTGAACGTCGGGCGGCATACCGTCACCGATGTAGAGGAAGGCGTTCTTTTTTCCGCCGATGTCAACAAACGCCGCCTGCATCCCCGGCAGCACGTTCTGCACCTTGCCGTTATAAATATTACCAACCAAATGGGAATGAGACGGCCGTTCCGCCGCGATTTCGCACAGTTCGCCGTCCTCCAGAAGCGCCATGCGCGTTTCTTCGGGAACGGCGTTTACCAGAATTGTCTGCACCCCTGCGCCTCCTCAGTCTAAATCGATCAGCGGCTGTCCATCGTGCCAAAGCGCCCGCCGATGAAGCGACGCCAGCGCGCTCTCGCCCGGGAAAGCGAACTGCCCGGTCAAAACCGACAAAATCTCGCCCGGTTTGATACTGCCCGTCGGCGTAATGCGAATCGCCACCGCGAGACGCGCCGTCCCCGCTTCCCAGGAAAGAGCGACGTCGCCCTTGACGTACTGCTTCACTTCGATGTCGCGGCTCTTTTTCGGCGTAGACCGCCGGTACAGGCACTCCGTCGCTTCGTTAAACGCCTGCACGGCTTTCTTCGCTCCGACTTCATCCGCGCAGGGGAGGGTAATCTCATAATCAGCCTGATCCACCTGCGCCATCAGCGCCTTAGGGCGGCCGGTCAAAAGTCGCAGACGCCTTAGCTCCACGCCAGCCGGCAGCTCTTGCCGCAGGCGGCTCGCCACCTCCTTCGGCGGGATCGCCTGCGTCAGCTCGAAGTCCATGTACTCCGCCTCGCTCGTCACGCCCACCGCCAGCGCCGAGGCGAAAGCGATTTTCAAATGCGGGTTGAAGCCCTCCGAATAGGCGGCGGGAAGCTTCGCCCGGCAGATCGCCCGCTGCATCATATCAGCATAATCGAGGTGCGAAATGTAGCGTATCGCTTCTCCTTTGGTGATGGCGGCGCGGTAGGTATAAAGAGGACGCGGCGTACCGGCTTTTTCCGCTGTTTCAGCCATTTTCCCGCCCCCCGTCAACGATATGCACGCCCAGCCGGGGACAGACACCGCAGCCGGTACAGTCGCCCCGGCGGCAATCCGGCGTCAGCGCGGCCGCCATCGCCTTTTTCCACTCGGCAGTTAAAAAGGCGCGGCTGACGCCGGGGGAAGTATGCTCCCAGGGGAGCGCCTCGGAAAAATCCCGCGTTCGCGCGTTATAAAAAGCGGGATCGACGCCGCAGACCGAAAATGCTTCCCGCCACGCCTCCTCGCGGAACTGATCCGACCAACCGTCGAATTTTGCCCCCCGCCGCCACGCTTCCTCAATGACCGCCGAAAGCCGCCGGTCGCCGCGCGCCAAAACGCCTTCCAAAAGGCTGACGCGGGCGTCATGATAATTATAATGAATGGAACGATCGCGGATGTGATCCTTTAAGAGCCGTTGCTTGCGCTCAAACTCCGCCAGCGTCTCCTGCCCGAACCACTGAAAGGGCGTGTACGCTTTCGGCACAAAACAGGAAACGCTGACCGTCACCTTTACCCCGCGCCGCCCCTTGATCTCGGTATAGAGATCGACGACCTTCTTCGCCAGATCGGCGATCCCGATAATATCTTCGTCTGCTTCCGTCGGCAACCCCATCATGAAGTATAGCTTAACCTGCTTCCAGCCTTGCCGGTAAGCCGCGCCCACCGCCGAAAGGAGATTTTCTTCCGTCACGCCCTTATTGATCACGTCGCGCATCCGCTGAGTTCCCGCCTCGGGCGCAAACGTCAGACCGCTCTTACGCACCTGCTGCATTTTATGTGCCAGCTCGATGGAAAAGCTGTCAATCCTAAGGGACGGCAAGGAAAAGCTGACCTTTTCCCCGGAAAAATCCGCCATCAGCTCGTCCACCAGATCGCCTAAACAGGAATAATCCGCCGAGCTGAGCGAAGTAAGCGACATCTCGTCGTAGCCCGTCGCGTCGACGAGCCGCCGGGCGAGGGCTCGAAGCCGCTCCGGCGAGCGTTCGCGAACCGGCCGATAGGCGATCCCCGCTTGACAAAAGCGGCAGCCGCGCGTACAGCCGCGGAAAAGCTCCAGCATAATGCGGTTATGTACAATATCGAGATACGGCACCACCGGCTTTTCCATCGCCGCTACCGCGTCGAAATCCTGCACCACCCGTTTATATATAATCGGCCGCGCTGTCGGTTCCAGCACCGTCATCCCTTCGTACCGACCGTCCGCCGCGTACTTCGGCGAGTAAAAGGACGGCACATATATCCCCTCGATTGCCGCCGCGCGCCGCAAAAATCCCTTTCGCCCCTCGACGCGCCCTTCTTCTTTCCAGCGAATAAAGACCGTGACCAGCTCATCCAGCGCTTCTTCCGCCTCGCCGATGACGAACAGATCAAAAAAGTCAGCGATCGGTTCCACATTGTAGACGCAGGGGCCTCCCCCGACGACGAAGGGCATATCCTCCGTCCGCTCCGCCGCCCGAAGCGAAATCCCCGCCAGATCGAGCATATTGAGGACGTTCGTATAGATCATTTCGTATTGTAAAGAAAAGCCGAGAAAATCGAAACGGCGAATCTCAGTAAAGGTTTCCAGCGAAAAGAGCGGCAGCTGCCGTTCCCGCATCGCCGCTTCCATGTCCACCCACGGCGCGTAAACCCGCTCGGCCGCCGTATCGTCGCGGCGGTTCAGCACCTCATACAGGATTTTCAGCCCCAGATTCGACATGCCGACTTCGTAAACGTCCGGCATGGAAAGAGCCACCGTGCAGGACACCTTGCTCCAGTCCTTTCGGATAACGTTCCATTCATTGCCTGTATACCGGGCCGGTTTTGTCACCGCTCCCAGGAGATCAGGCGTCAATTTCACCATAAACCGCTAAACCCCTAACCTATCTCTCCCCGTCGCCGGTCTGCGGAAAACACTTTCATTCCATGACAGAAATCAGCCGGCTGAAGAGATCGCTGTTCTCTTTTAGTTTTTCCTCGTTGCCAAAGACGCAGTAAATATTCTGCTTCATCCCCGCGTCGACAAGTTCTGCCAAAGCGCGAATCTCAGCCTCGCCCGTTGTCAGCACCTCGCGCCGCGTCTTTTGCCGCATCTCATAGGTGATGCCGCGCAGGTAGCCGTTCACCGCCAGCGCGCCCTTCATCTGCGGTGTCAGCGGCGTATCGAGGCCGCTGATGGTGCCGATGATATATTTCGTCATCTCCCGCTCTGAAGCCGTAAACTCTCGCAGATAATCCGCCACGCCGTCATAGACGTCCAGCGTTTCCGAAAGGTTCGGATCGCGGTACGAGGTGAACATCATCGCGCCCTCGCGGGTAAATTGCGCCGCCGCCCCGTAGGCGCCGCCCTGCACCCGCACCCGGTTCCACAGGTAACCGTAGCGCATAATCGTCTCCAGCACGCGCATCGCGCCGGTAAAAGGATAGCCCATCGCGCGGAAATTAGCGCCCTTGCCGACGTACTGCACCCGGCTGGAATTGGTCAGCCCCTCGTTCTTTACCGGATCCTCCAGCGCATATTCCGCCGCCGGATAATGCTTTTGGGGAAGCGCCGCCGCAAAGGGCGCGAAGGCTTCGGCTACCGCCGCGTAATCTTTCTCTTCCGCCGTCACCGCCAAAATAAGCCCTTCGCGCCGATAGAGTTTCCTTCGTACCTCCTCGAGCCGCGCGCACAGACCATCAAAGCGCGCCGGAAAGTTTTTCCCAATCTCCCGCAAAAAGTTATAATACGCTAAACCGCTCCGATCTTCAAACCGGGCGTTCGGCAAAAGATACGCCATGAGGCGGGCTCCCATCACCCGCTGCGGCGCGTTCATGATCTGCCGCTCGCATCCGGCCAGGCACTGATCGATCAGCTCGCGCATGCGCTTGGGATCGTCAAACCGTGAAGTCGTCAAGATCTCTTCTAATAGCGCGAACAGCTGCGGGAGCTTCCGCACCAGCACCCGGGCTTTGACCACCGCCTTCGCCGTCCATTTTTCCGGCGCCGCGATAGGGTCGACAGAACGCAGATCGTAAGAAATCCCTCCCGTATGGAGATTTTTCTGCTTCGTCAGCTCTGTATAGGAACGCTTCTTAGAATCCACCGCTCCTAAAAGATCGCACAAAAGATAGGCGTACAGCTGATCTTCACTCGTCAGGACGCTGGCGTCAAAATAAAAACTCAGGTAGGCGATGCCATGCGTAGCGAAATCGCTAAACAGCACCTTCGATCCGGCGATTTCCCGTTCATCCAAAGGAAGCCGCTCCGTATCCGGCGTAATATCCGCCAAGGTAAGCAAGGGGATTTTCGCCAGATCTTCCGGCCGATCAGGCGTTTGCTGAAACTCCTTGAGATGCGCCGTTGTTTGAATGACCGCCGCAATCTCTTCCGGCTTCATGGCTGCCTTCTTTTCCGCCAGCGTCTTAGCGATCGCCGCCTCACGCTCCGCTGCCATCGTCGGGCTGGGCGTCATCGTCACCAGTACCTGATGCGGGTTATCGAGGAGGCAACGCCGCGCCAAATCATCAAAATAACCGTTATCTAAACCTTCCCGCAGCGTCTTCAAATTCTCTTCGTAAAAGAGCGCTTCCGTCGGCTCCTCGCCGTACAGCCAATTCGTCATGACCGCCATATTATAGATGAGACCCTTAGGCGTTGTCCCGAAATCCGACTCCCGCAGCTTAAACTCCACCAAATTCAGAGACGCTTCAAGAAGCTTACGGTCAATCCCATTTTTCACCAGCTCCCGCAAGGTATCCTGCATGAGCCGGTAAAAAGCATCGGCGTCCGCCGCTTCAGCATTCGTTACCTCAACTAAAAGGCAGGGCTGGGCAACTTGATTTTCTAAGGACGCCGTCATATCCTTGCCAATGCCGGCGTCAAGGAGCGCCTGCCGTAAGGGGGCCGCATCCGTCGTAAAAAGTGCGTGAACCAGCACGGAAAGCCCCGCCTGCGTCAGGCGATCCCCTGCGTCGCAAGCGACGAGCGCCCACGTCAGATACGTTTTCGCCGCCGTATCCTCTTCCGCGCCCACCGGATACTGCTTTTCCACCCGGCGCAGCGCCGTGAACTCCGCCTGCTTGGCGATTTTAGAATCGACCTCGATTTTAGAAAAACGTGACAAGTAGGCCGCGTCGAGAAACGCCAGCTTTTCCTCGATGTCCATATCGCCGTAGAGGTAAAAATAACTATTCGCCGGATGGTAATATTTTTTATGAAACGCAATAAACTTTTCCTGCGTCAGCTCCGGTATGCATTCCGGATTGCCGCCCGACTCGAAATGGTACGGCGTATCGGGATAGAGCGCCTTAAAGACCTCCGTTTCCAAGAGATCCTCCGGCGACGACGTCGCCCCCTTCATCTCATTGTATACGACGCCGCTGTACGCGAGCGGTTCATCGGGGCTTTCGATCTCGTAATGCCAGCCCTCCTGCTGCAAAACCTCCGCTTTCTCGTACATCGCCGGATAAAATACCGCGTCCAGATAAACGTCCATAAGGTTTTGGAAATCCTTAGCGTTGCGGCTCGCCACCGGATACATCGTCTTATCCGGGAATGTCATCGCGTTGAGGAACGTATTGAGCGAGCCCTTCACCAACTCGACAAACGGCTCCTTCAGGGGAAACTTGCGGGAGCCGCACAGGACAGAATGCTCCACTACATGGGCCGCGCCCGTATCGTCCCGCGGCGGCGTGCGAAAGGAAACGGAGAACACTTTATTATCGTCCTTATTCTTAAGAAACAGCAGCCGCGCCCCGCTCTTTTCATGAAGAAATTCATACGCCGTCGAGTCTACTTCAGGCACCGTCCGCGTTTTCAATAATCGAAAGCCGTGTATCTTCTCATTTATTTCCATGTACTAAATACCCCCTTCGTGGAAAAATATCAATGCTGTATTATACCACAAACCGGCATAAATCCAAATGCACCGTACCCCTGCCCCTTAGACAATTCCCACCCCAAGATATCCGTAAAGCCGCCAGCCGTCAAAGCTTACGTCGAGCCTTGGCGGCGGGCGGCTTTGCTTTATGCTGCCAGCCGATTGTACCGCCCTCCAGCCACAGGAAAAGCAGTGCGTTGATTATCTTTCAACCTGCACAACGAGACGGTGATCAAAGTTCTCCCCCAGGAATAGAGGACGCATATCCTTCATAGAGCATGCCAAAGTCTTCCCAACGTCCACCCGGCTCGATCTCTTCTAAAAATAAAGAGCCATCCCAGCCACTTTCTTTCAAAGCAAAGGTATGCGTCTCGCCTCTTTCATCCATATAAGAGAACCCGCTATTGGGTATGGTACCGGGCAGCGGCAGATCGACAAGGACGGGGTGCCCCGGCTCTAATCGATGCAGGGTCGCAATGGTGTGTGTGGCAAAAACCGGCTGCCCACCCTCCATGTCCAAATACCCCAGGGCAAGTATACCCACGTCCTGCAATACCCTATCCGCTGAAAGCAGCACAGAAACGTGCGTGTCCGCCATGACGGTGAGGCCAAAATCATAAACTGTCCCCTCCGCAGCATCGTCTATACGCGTGACCTGCAGCAGCGGTTCTGTCGGCGTAAAATTCTCCTGTGGTGCATATAAATAAAGGGAAAAAGGATAGAGCTGCACCGATTGCGCCTGCTCAGCCAGCTGACGCCCCATATCAAGGACGTCTTCTAACGTCAAATCTGTCTTTTCTGACGCGGCGATCTCTGAACGGCCGGTCGTATTGTGATACACATCGCCGCGCTGGGCGCTCTCATTTTCCGGGATAGCAAAATAATAGTCCTGACAGGTAAAGGAAGCGCCGTCAAGCGAGATCCGATAAACCCCAACCCCAAAATTACGCACACCATCGATCGTCAGGACCAAAATGCGCCTGTCCGAAAGGAGCCTATAGCTTTGGTGTGCAGCGTCGAAAAACAGACGCTTAACGCTTCCCGAAGAACAGCTGTACACAGCGTAAAGCTCGCTGCCATAGCGATACGGACCGTCCTCCTCCGTAACAGCCCCCACAATGAGCTCGGGCACGCCATCGCCGCTGATATCCTTGAGAAAATATCCTATCTGGCGCGGTGCTTCCTCATCGCCCAGGCGGACCTGATCCGCTACCCAGTGATGAAGCTCCTCCAGTGTCGTATGATAAATCTGCTTATAGTCAATACCGTTCGGGTCCGCCAATGGCCCCTCAATATCCCCTCGAAACTGCGCCTCCCCTACACTAAAGGAAGCTGCCATGAAGCTCAAAAGAAAGAATAAGCATGAGAAAATTTTTTTGTTCATCAGGATCTCCTTTCAAAATCGAACGACATAAGATTCACGTGGCGAACCTCATCCTCGTAGACGTTAGATATATTCAAAAGTATTCATATTATATCATGAACAGGGAGCGTAGGAAACTATCCACAAGGAAACAAAACTCTCATGCCATCAGGCCGCCGTCTACGCTCCAAACAGCGCCAGTCACATAAGAGGCGGCGGAAGAGGCGAGAAAGGCAATAACAGCGGCGGCTTCTTCGGCGGTCCCTATACGGCCCAAGGGGTAGACGGATGCCATCGCCCCCAGAGCTGCGTTTCGATCAGGGGACGCGGCGAGCTGCGCTTCGGTGAGCGGCGTCATGATGTCGCCGGGGCAGACGCAGTTTACCCGGACGCCGTCGGCGGCGACTTCCCTCGCCACCGACCGGGTATAAAGCGTGACCGCGCCTTTAGAGGCGCAGTAAAGGCTGCACAGATAGTTGCCGTGCAGTCCCGCGTCGGAAGAAACATTGACGACAGCGCCTTTCATCCGCCGCAAAAAAGGAAGGGCAAAGCATGTCATGAACATCGTCCCCTTCAAGTTCGTATCCATGAGGTGCGCATAGTCCTCCTCGGTCAGTTCGTCCGCCGCCTGCTCCAGGTAAACCCCCGCTGAATTCACCAGCACTTCGATATCTCCAAAGGTGTCCACGGTATCCTTCACAAGCTTTCGACAGGCGGCGGGCGAACGAACGTCCGCCGAGAAATATTGTACCCGGCCCGCTCCTTGCCCGGCACTCACATTCTCCAAGAGCGCGCGCCGAGCCTCTTCTCCTCGCGCCGCGCTGCGCCCTGCTATCGCCACGTTCATCCCCTGTGCCAGGAAAAGCCGAGCCGCCGCCAGACCGATTCCCGACGTCCCGCCGGTAATCAACGCCGTTTTCCCTTTCATATTTCTCCTCCCACAAGAAAAAAAGGGACGCCGTATGGCATCCCCCTCATCTGCCTTTTCCAAGGCTGTCTGCTGTGCGAACAGCTTATTTCTTTTTCTTGTTCACAGCGTCCTTCAGGCCTTTGCCAGCCTTAAAGACCGGATTCTTGGAAGCCGGGATCTTAATCTCCGCGCCCGTCTGCGGGTTGCGGCCCTTACGAGCGGCACGAGCCTTGACCTCAAACGTTCCGAAGCCGATCATCTGGACTTTGTCCTTCTTGACGAGCGCTTCTTTGACACTCTCAAAGAGCGCGTTGACTGCCTTTTCGGCGTCCTTTTTCGTCAGCTCCGCCTTCTCCGCAACCTTAGCAACCAATTCCATTTTGTTCACAAGTATGGCCTCCTTTAATTTTTACTCAGGAAATTGCGCTTTCCCGTGCGCGAGATCACGCTAATTCCCATTGTTGACCCGGCGCAGGAGCCATCCCTACGCCTTTCAAAGTGAGTTATTCGCTACGCCTTCAGGAAATCCTCTTTATTTCCGCATTTTTTTTAAAATTTTTTCTAAAAATCGTTGATTCTTCGAGCTGGCAAGGACAATAGTCATGGATTTCCCTTAAATTTTCCCTGTTTTTAGAATTTATCACGCCTCATCGCGTGATTTTATGCCAGTTCCCGACCTCATTACGGATTATTTTCCCTCCCACAAAAAAACAGCGGTTGCATTTTCGTTTGTCCGCAAAAAGGCAGCTAAGCAAATTCCCCCTTCCCCAGTGTTTGCGGCGGCAGATAAAGGCTCGTTAAATGATCGACGTCCGTCTGACGATCCAGCTTGTAGAGCGGGATACGGCGGATGGATTCATCACTAAGCCCCAGATTATGCGCGTAAACGATCTCATATTCGTCGGGCAGATGTTCCATCAGGCTCAGCTTCGTTTCCGAAGCAATCGCCGGGCTATATACCTGCGTCACGATACAGCCGGTAAAGAGGCCCGTCGGCAGGCGCTCGATGTCCGCCGCATCGATAATCGTCAGCCCCGCGATGGGATCGATTCCCAAGCGGGCGCAAAAAATCTCCACAAAACTCATCCCGGGCAAAATAGTCAGCTCGACCCCTGCTTCTAAAGCCTGCTCCCGCAGGAGGGAAACGGTGCGCTCGGCAACGAGCGGACTCCCCGGCACCGCATAGACAAGAGTGTCTCTATCTTTCGCCTGCGCCAGCAAATCGGCAGCAATCGCCGCGTAGAGCGAAGAAAAATCCGACGCCCGCTCATAATATCCGTCATAGGAAACAAAGGGTATGCCGCGCCGCTTTAGCTCCGCCACGGTCGGGTGGACCGCCGTCCGCAAAATAAGGCGGGACGCGCCGCGTAAAGTCTCCCATGCCGCCAGCGTCAACAGGCTGAAATCTCCCGGCCCCAATCCGACCACAGTAATCTTTGCCATTCAGCCCGTCTCCTTTTCCGCCAGAACCGATTGCTCCACCGCTTCTCCCCGTAACGAACGCAAGAATTGCAGGAGTAGCGTCAGCACGTCGCCCTGTCGGGGCAATCGTTTCAGGCGAAGCAGTCGCTGGGCCGGGAGAAGCTGTAAATTTCTCCCGAAGCGCTCCTTTTCCGCAATCAGTCGCTCCGGCTTTACCGCATGCGTCTCCAGCAGCATTATTTCAATGAAGCCGGGCTTTTCCACAATGGATTTAACGCCCAGCGCCCGCGCGCTGTTTTTTAGCCGGGCGACATCCAAAAGTCGCCTGACGGGCGGCGTCGGCTCACCGAAACGATCGACGAGATCGTCAAGCAGCCGGGTGATCTGCTCTTCGCTTCGCACCGCCGCCACCCGCTGGTATATCTCAATTTTGTGCATGGCGTCATCGATGTACCCGCCGTCGAGATAGGCTTCCACAGCCAGATCGATGACCGGTTCCGGCGTTTCCGGGATTGGTCTGCCATCGCGCAGCTTTTGCACGGCTTCGTCAAGAAGCTGGCAGTACATCTCAAATCCGACGCTGGCGATATGACCGTGCTGCTCTGCGCCTAACAGATTCCCCGCACCTCGAATCTCCAAATCACGCATGGCGATCTTAAATCCCGCCCCCAACTCAGCAAACTCCTTCATTGCTTGCAGGCGCTTTTCCGCCGTCTCCGTCAGCACCTTGTCCTGTTGATAAACGAAGTACGCGAACGCCATACGGCTGGAGCGTCCTACGCGTCCGCGCATTTGATAGAGCTGCGAGAGGCCAAAGTGATCGGCGTCATAAACGATGATCGTATTGGCGTTGGCAACGTCCAGTCCGTTTTCCACAATGCTCGTCGCCAAAAGGACGTCATATTTCCCTTCATAGAAATCCATCATCACCCGCTCCAGCCGCTCCTCCGGCATCTGACCGTGTGCGATCTGGACGCGCGCTTCCGGCACGATCTCGGCAAGATGACGCCACATCCGCTCGATCGTTTCGATCCGGTTATAGACGAAATAAATCTGCCCGCCCCGCTTGATCTCCCGCCGGATAGCGCCGGCAATGATGCCGTCGTTCGCCTCGATGACATAGCTCTGAATAGGAAAGCGCTCCGCCGGAGGCGTTTCAATAATGCTCATATCCCGCGCCCCCACCAGCGACATGTGAAGCGTCCGGGGAATCGGCGTAGCGGAAAGCGTCAGAACGTCGATGCCCAGCGCCAGCTTTTTAATTTTTTCCTTCTGTTTGACGCCGAATCGTTGCTCCTCGTCGACGATCAGAAGGCCCAGGTCGCGAAACTCCACCCGATGCTGGTTGAGCAGAGCGTGCGTACCGATGAGGATATCAACCCGCCCGTCGCGCACCTGTTCCAGCGTTTCCTTCTGTTCCTTCGCGGTGCGAAAGCGGCAGATAACGTCGACGGCGGGGCCGAAATTTCGAAATCGTTCCGTAAACGTCTGGTAATGCTGCTGCGCCAGGACGGTCGTCGGCACCAGCACCGCCACTTGGCGTCCGCCCATAACCGCCTTAAACGCTGCCCGGATCGCGACCTCGGTCTTGCCAAAGCCGACGTCGCCGCAAAGCAGGCGATCCATCGGCAACGGGCGCTCCATATCGGCTTTTATTTCGCGCACCGCGATTAGCTGGTCGGACGTTTCCTCATAAGGAAAAGCCTCCTCAAATTCTTGTTGCCAGGGCGTGTCCGGCGGATAAGCGAATCCCGCCGCCTTGCGACGCTCTGCGTAAAGCCGCAGGAGATCCTTCGCGATATCCTCCACCGACGCCTGCGCCCGTGCCTTCACCTTGTTCCATTCCGCTCCCCCCATACGTGAAAGCCGTGGGGCCTCTCCTTCGGAGCCTATGTACTTCTGCAGAAGCTGTACCTGATCCGTAGGGACGAACAGTTTATCATCCCCGCCGTATTTAATATGAAGATAATCGCGCTTCACGCCGGCGGTTTCCAACGTGACAACGCCAATGTACCGGCCGATTCCATGATTAACGTGAACGACATAGTCGCCCTCATGGATTTCCCGGAAATGAGAGATCTTCGCTTCCGGCGGCGCAGGCGGAGATTTCATTTTTTTCTTCTGCCGGCCAAAGATATCCTTCTCCGTGATAACGACGAGCTTCGCCCCCGGCGCCTCAAAGCCCCGCTCCAGCGTCCCCTCCGCGACTGTCGCCACGCCCGGCTCCAGCGTCTCCGGACGTGGGGCGCGCCGCACCGGCGACCGCCAGCTTGTCAGCGTGTCCCGCAAAGCATCCGCTTTCGCCGCGTCGCTCATCAAAAACAGCAGGCGGTTCTTTTCCTTCAGCCATTGCCGGACATCTTCCGCCAACAGCTCAAACTGGCGCTGATACGGCGCGGCAGCCTTCGCCGTCAGGCTGATAACGGCGCTCGGCCGCGCCCCGTATATATTTTGCAAGAGCAGCGCCGCATAGATAACGGTCGCGGTCGCCGCGCCCGCCAGCAGCTCCTCCCAGGAGAATATCTGCTTTTTTATCTCCGGATTCTCCTGGACGCGCCGCTCGATTTGTTCCTTAAGGCGAGCCGGTTCGTCGAAAAGAACGACGCCCTCGCCCTCTAAGTAAGAAAGAAACATCTCCGGCCGCCCGTTTTCATCCGTCCCTGCCAGCGGCAGGACGCTGACCGACGCAATATTGCGCCGCGAGCGCTTCGTCTCCAAATCAAATTCCCGCAGAGAATCGATCTCGTCGTCAAAAAACTCGGCTCTCACCGGCGCCAGCTGATTGATGGGGAAAAAATCGACGATCCCGCCCCGGGCGCTGAACTGCCCCATACGCTCCACTTCGGGCGCCGCTTCGTAGCCAAGTTCCACAAGGCGGCGCAGAAGGCGCTCCCGCTCGATGTGATCGCCTAGCTTCAGGCGGAGGCTGAGCCGCTCAAAATCCTGCCGGGATATCCCCTTCTCCACCGCGGCAAAGGCTTGCGCCAGAACGATAACCGGTTCCTTTCGCATGAGCCGCCCCAAAACATCCATGCGCTGCGCCATAAGATCGACGCTTTTCGCCGCCGCTGCAAACGTCATGATGTCGACCTCGGGCAGCTCCAGCACGGGAACCGCCGGCAGGAAAAAACTCAGATCTTCCCTCCACGCCAAAAGCGCCGCCCGATCATGCGCCAAGATGACCAAAGGCCGGGGCGACGCTTCATACGCCGCGGCCAAGACCGCGTGCTGCGCCGTCCCCGATATGCCATAAATAAAGCTCTGCCCCTCTTTTTGGGCAAAACGCGCGCCCACCTCGGCGATCTTTTCATCCTGCCGCAGCGCCGCGAACAATGCTTTCATTGTTTTCTCTCCCGTCACGCCAAAAGGGGGCCCGTCGGCGAAAGCCGACAGCCCCTGACTTTTATTTTCCCACTGGCTATTATAGCCCGAAAAATTCGCCTCCGTCAAGAAAAATAAATCGCCGGCGGCTCCTTTGCGGGAACCGGCGGCGATACAAAATTCCGTTATATAAATCATTCCACAAAATATTTCATCGATACTTTTTTCCATTCCCGCACGGAATAGAATATTTGCCGCTCCTTCAGACCGTGCTCCGCCGTAATGCGTTCGGCGATGGCATCGCAGGCTTCGCGGCTTGTCGCGTGGATCATCACATAAAAATTGTACGGAAACTCCGGCGCGGGCGTCCGGGTGTAACAATGAGACACCGCCGCTTCCCGGCTGACCGCCGCGCCGATCTCATCGACCGTCGCCGCGGGAACCGACCAGGCGCACAGCGCGTTCGCCGTAAAGCCAGCCTGCCGGTGCTGCAAGACCACGCCGATCCGGCGTAATTTCCCGTCCTCTTTAAGTTTTTTTAACCGCCGCAGAAACGTTTCCTCCGGGAGCCCTACAGCCTCCGCCAGCGCTGCGTATGGACGAGCGACCAGCGGAATATCGTTCTGCAACGCGCGGACAATAGCTTTGTCCGTTTCATCGAGCATTCCCGCCGCCCCCTCTCAGTGGAGTTCAAACTGAACTCGAATTTTATATTTTTTCTCCGACGGCAGATTAAGACATCGACGAACTCCCGGCAGGGAAGCCACTTGTGTCAGCACCGCCTCGCGGTCGGCGTCCGACGCTACCTGAAGCGTAAACCACAGATTGAACTCCCCGCGCCGCTCGTAATTGTGCGTCACCGACGGGTAACGATTGATCGCCGCCGCCACCTCGCCGACCTTGTCCGGCGCCACGTCAAGCGCCACCAGGGAGCCTTGATAGCCCAGCGCCTCCGACTGAAAATACGCGCCCATCCGTCGGATGTAGCCTTCCTCAGCCAGTTCCCGAAGCCGGGCGACGAGCGCCTCTTCTTCCGTATGAAGGCGCTCCGCCAACACGGCGAACGGACGCGGAGCAATCGGCAGATCTCCCTGCACCGCGTTCAAAATTTCTTTGTCGTACTCTGTCAGCATCTCCCTCGCCCCTTTGACAAAATAAGCATCTGCTTTATTTTACCAAAGCGGCGGCGATGACGTCAAGCAAATCTGAACGTCCTTCATTTTTTACCGAAGAATACGGCAGAATATCAATCTCCGGCACGGCAAGCGCTTCGCGTATCGCCGCGATATTTTTCGCCCGAGCGGTTTTTTTGACTTTATCGATCTTTGTCGCCACAGGAAGTACGGCGAGGCCGTTTTCCACCAGCCAATGGAACATTTCGATATCCGAAGGCATAGGCGCCCGCCGGGCGTCGATAAGCTGGCAAACAAACGAAATCCGCGGCGAAGAAAGCAAATATTCGCGGATAAACTTCTGCCATATCGCCCGCTGCCCTTTGCCAATCTTGGCGTAGCCGTAGCCCGGCAGATCGACTAAATAAAAATCGCGACGCGCTTCTTCCCCCGCGATTTTAAGACTCACTTCGTAGAAATTAATCGTCTGCGTCTTACCCGGCTGCGAAGAAACCCGGGCGAGATTATGCACCCGGGTCAGAGAATTGATCAGCGACGATTTGCCGACGTTAGAACGGCCGAGAAAGACGATTTCCGGTTTTTCTTCCGCGGGATACTGATCGCGACGAACCGCCGACGCTAAATACGCTCCCCGGGTAACCGTCACGCGCTCCGCCATCATTCGCTCTCCCAGACATGCGGCAGGACTTCGTCCATGTTCTCTACGGGAACAAATTCCAGCGTCTTTCGTACCGTTTCCGGAATATCTTCAATGTCCCGCGCGTTTTCCTTCGGCAGGATAATCGTATGGATTCCTTCCCGGTAAGCGGCCAGCACCTTTTCCTTCAGCCCGCCGATGGGAAGCACCCGTCCGCGCAGCGTGATCTCGCCGGTCATAGCGACGTCGCCGCGCACTTTTTTATGCGTCAGCGCCGAGATCATCGCCGTCGCCATCGTAATCCCCGCTGAAGGGCCGTCTTTCGGGACGGCGCCCTCCGGCAAATGAATATGGATGTCCTGCTTTTCATAAAAATTATCCGGCAGATGAAACTCCTGCGTCCGGCTGCGAATATAGGAAAGCCCTGCCTGCGCCGATTCCTGCATGACCTCGCCCAGCTTACCCGTCAGAATGAGTTTCCCTTTCCCCTTGAAAATATTGACTTCCGTAGGCAGGATGTCGCCCCCCGCCTCCGTCCACGCCATACCGGTGCAAACGCCGATTTCCGGTTTTTGCCTGCCGTGTGCGCGAAGGAATTTAGGTCGTCCCAGATAATCTTCGAGCTGGCGGGTCGTTACTTTGATCGTCTTTTTCCCACCCTCGACGATCTGCCGCGCCGCTTTGCGGCAGATTTGTCCCAATCGCCGCTCCAGCTCGCGCACTCCGGCTTCCCTCGTATACTCCGTGATGATTCGGCCGATAACGCCCGCGCCGAGGGTCAGCGCCTTATCATCCAATCCGTTTTCCCGCCGCTGGCGCGGCAAGAGGTAGCGCTTAGCGATTTCCAGCTTTTCCTGCTCCGTATAGCTCGAAAGCGTGAGAATCTCCAGCCGATCACGCAGCGCCCGGGGAATCCCTCCCAGATCGTTGGCCGTAACGATCCAGAATACCTGCGACAAATCAAAGGGAAGATCCACGTACCGATCGCTGAATGTGTCGTTCTGCGCCGGATCAAGAACCTCTAAAAGCGCCGCCGCGGGATCGCCCTGATAGTCATGGCTGAGTTTATCCACTTCATCGAGAAGAAACACGGGATTTTTCACGCCTACCCGCCGCAGGCCTTCGATAATACGCCCCGGCATCGCTCCGACGTAAGTGCGGCGATGACCGCGAATCTCCGCTTCGTCCCGGATCCCGCCCAAGGACGCCCGGGCAAACTTGCGGCCGATCGCCCGCGCGACGGAGGACGCCAGCGAAGTCTTTCCCACGCCCGGCGGGCCGACGAGGCAAAGAATCGGCGCGCGGCGCCTCGCCTTCTCATCCACCTTTTCCGAGGCGGCTCCCGTCAGCAGCTTATGCACCGCCAGGTGTTCCAATATCCGCTCTTTTACTTTCTCTAACCCGTAGTGATCATGTTCTAAAATACGCGCCGCCTTTTTCATCTGGATCGTATCCGCCGTCATTTTTTCCCACGGCAGGTCCAAAAGACAATCGATATAGGTGCGAATGACGCCGCTCTCCGCCGAATAATTCCCACTGCTTTCGAGGCGTGAAATTTCCTTTTCCACAACCTTTCGCACCGCGTCCGGATATTTTTCTTCCTCCAGCTTCTTCTGGTAGGCGGCTATATCCGCCTGACGCCCGTCTTTATCGCCCAGCTCGCTTTGGATCGCCTTTACTTTTTCCCGCAGATAGTATTCTTTTTGCAGTTTTTCGATTTGACGACGCACCTGCGTCCCAATCTTGCGTTCTAAGGCCAGCACTTCCATTTCCCGCGTCAAAAGAGCAAACAGCCGCTCCATGCGCGCGTGAACGTCCAAGAGTTCCAGGACCTCCTGCTTCGTCTCCGGGGTCAGGCTCAAATGGCTGGCGATAAGATCCGCCAGTCGTCCGGCGTCCTCGATAATCGCCACGGAAACCAGCGCCTCCGGAGGGATCTTCTTACTAAGCTTTACCCATTCCTCGAACTGATGAACGACGCTGCGCGTCAGCGCTTCCATTTCCATGGAGCCGTCGATTTCATCTTTATGCAGGACGACCGTCACTTGATCGTAATTTTCCAACGCCGCAAAATCGCGTAGCTCCGCCCGGCAAATGCCCTCAACCAGTACACGAAAAGCGCCGCCCGGCATTTTCAGGAGCTGACGCACTTCGGCGACTGTGCCGACATCATAAAGATCCTCGCGTTTCGGCTCGTTCACATCGGGATCGCGCTGCGCGCAGAGCAAAATACGCCGGTTCTCTGTCATCGCCCGCTCCAAAGCCGCCACGGAGCGTTCCCGCCCCGCGTCAAGATGAATGATCATATAAGGAAAGACGACCATGCCCCGCAGAGGCAAAAGTGGCATCTTGATTGCTTGTTCCATCCGATTTTCTCCTTCCCCGTACCCGTGACTGCGCAGGTACGGATACCCCCGGCGGATTTTCCGCGCTCTTAAAACCAGACAAGGGCTCGATTCCCAGCCTCCCGCCGCCCGAATATCTCAAACCCGTGCTGCCGGAAGCCGAATCAAGCCCCTTGAATGTTTGTTTTTGAACGTCAGCCGTGAATTATCTCTACCGCTGACGTTAGGCCGACGCCGCCCGCTTGCTCAGGGGTTGATTCACCGCTTTACTCTTGTCGACGGTAAGCTCCGGCTCGGTATGATGGCTGACAACCTCCGGCGTCACCCGGCAAAGCGACGCCCCCTCAATCGACGGTACCTCGAACATGACATTGCGCATGATATCCTCGATCGCCGCGCGAAGCCCGCGCGCTCCTGTTTTACGCTTCAGGACCTCCTTAGCGATAAGGCGCAGCGCCTCGTCGTCAAAAACGAGCTTAACGCCGTCGAGCGCCAACAGCTTCTGGTACTGCTTCACAAGGGCGTTCTTCGGCTCTGTCAGGATGCGCACCAGGGCGTCTTCCTCCAGTGCCGCCAAGGTCACTACAACCGGCAGACGCCCGATGAACTCAGGAATCAATCCGTCTTTCAAGAGGTCTTCCGGCAGGACATGACGCAGCGTATCGCCAATATTACGCTCTTCCCGCGACTTGATGGTCGCTCCGAAGCCCATATTTTTCCGTCCCAGCCGCTCTTCAATAATTTTCTCGATTCCGTCGAAGGCGCCGCCGCAGATGAACAAAATATTTGTCGTGTTAATTTGAATAAGCTCCTGATGCGGGTGCTTACGCCCGCCTTGCGGCGGCACCGAAGCCGTCGTGCCTTCCAGGATTTTTAAAAGCGCCTGCTGGACGCCCTCGCCCGACACGTCGCGGGTAATGGACGGGTTCTCCGTCTTCCTGGCGATCTTATCAATCTCGTCGATGTAAACGATACCCTTTTCCGCCCGCTCCACATCGTAGTCCGCCGCCTGAATGAGTTTCAATAAAATATTCTCGACATCTTCGCCGACATACCCCGCTTCCGTCAGCGACGTCGCGTCAGCCATCGCAAAGGGTACGTTCAGGATTCGAGCCAGCGTCTGCGCTAAGAGGGTCTTGCCGCTGCCCGTCGGCCCCAGCATGAGGATATTCGATTTGGAAAGCTCCACGTCGTCCTTGGCGGCGGAAACGGGGATATTGATCCGTTTATAATGATTGTAAACCGCGACGGACAGCGCCTTTTTCGCAGCCTCCTGCCCGATGACGTACTGGTCGAGTATCTCGCAGATCTCCTTGGGCTTGGGAATATTTTTCAGCTCGCTCTCGGCGTCGCTGCCGAATTCCCCGGCGACAACCTCGTTGCAAAGGTCGATGCACTCGTCGCAGATATAAACTCCCTGCCCGGCGACCAGCTTGCGTACCTGTTCCTGCGTTTTGCCGCAGAAAGAGCATTTCAGCTGTCCTTTTTCTTCTCCGAACTTCATTCTGCCACCGCCTCTCAGGTCTCGCTCTTCTTCGGTGTCGGACGCGCCGTGATGACCTCGTCGATCAGCCCGTACGCTTTCGCTTCCTCCGCGTTCATGAAATTATCGCGCTCCGTATCGGCGACAACGCGCTCTCTATCCTGCCCGGTATGCTTGACCAAAATATCGTTGCCGATCTCCCGCAGGCGCAGGATTTCCTTCGCCTGAATCTGGATATCCGTCGACTGCCCCTGCGCGCCGCCGTGGGGCTGATGAATCATGATCCGCGCCAAGGGCAGGGCGTAGCGCTTGCCTTTCGTCCCCGCCGCAAGAAGGAGCGAGCCCATGCTCGCCGCCTGCCCAATGCAGATCGTCGAAACGTCGGGGCGGATATACTGCATCGTATCATAAATCGCCAGTCCCGCCGTAACTACGCCGCCCGGGCTGTTGATGTAAAGATGAATATCCTTGTCAGGATCCTCCGACTCCAGAAATAAAAGCTGAGCGACAACCACATTCGCCACATTATCGTCAATCGGGCCGCCGATAAATACGATACGATCCTTGAGAAGCCGGGAATATATATCATACGCCCGTTCGCCCCGGTTCGACCGCTCGACAACCATAGGAATTAATGCACTCATTCAAAAACCTCCCCGGGGCTGTGTTACGCTTCCTGCGCCGCCAGATGATCGACGATAAATTTCGCCGTCTTGCGGCGCATAACGGTGACCGCCAGGTCGCCGACCCGCCCCTGTTCAACTACAATCTTTCGCACCTGCGCCGGTTTCGCGCCATACATCTGCGCCATCATCGCCACTTCACTGTCGAGATCTGCCGGCTCTACCTTAATATTCTCCGCTTTTGCCACCGCTTCCAGCATGAGATCGGTGCGCACGTTCTTCGCCGCCGTTTCCCGATACTCATTGCGCAGCTTCGTCATATCCGAGCCGGAATACTGCAAATACTGCTCAAACTTCATCCCCTGCTGCTCCAAGCGCATTGCCAGCTCCTGAATCATCTGGGTAATGCGGTCCTCGATCATGACCGGCGGAATGTCCACGGTAATATTTTCCGCCGCCTTATCGATCGCGGCGACTCGGAGGTCATTTTCCGCCTTCGTCGCCGCAGCCTTTTCCATCTTTTCCCGAACGTCCTTTTTCAGCTCGTCCACCGTATGGAAAACGCTGGCTTTTTCCACGAAAGCATCGTCCAGCGCCGGCATCTCTTTATGGCGAATCGCGTGAATGACGCATTTAAAGACCGCGTCCTTACCCGCCAGTTTCTTCTCGTGATAATCCTCGGGGAACTTGACCTTAACCTCGCGTTCTTCCCCCGCCTTCGCGCCCACCAGCTGATCTTCAAAGCCGGGGATAAAGCTTCCCGAACCGATCTGCAGGGGATAGTCCTTCCCCTCGCCGCCCTCGAACGCTTCGCCATCTGTGAAGCCCTTGAAGTCAAGCGTCACCAGATCGCCTTTTTTCACAGCGGCGCCTTCCGGCGCGTCAACCAGCTTCGCCTGCCGTTCGCGCATCTTGTCGATGTGCTGTGCGACTTGCTCATCCGTGACCTCTTCCGTCTTTTTTTCAATCTTAAGACCTTTATATTCGCCCAGCTTGACCTCCGGCTTCGGCGTCACGATCGCCTTAAAAACGAGCGGTTTATCTTCTTCCACCGTGACTCGCTCAAATTTCGGATACGTCGCCAGCTCGAGCTTTTCCTCATCCATGGCGTCATTAAAGGCCTTCGGTCCCAGCTTCTCATATGCTTCATCCAAAATGGCCGCCAGCCCGACCTCGCGCTCCACAATACGGCGCGGCGCCTTCCCCCGGCGAAAGCCATGAATATTTACCTGATTCGCGATACGTTTGACCGCCGCCGCGATCGCCTTGCTCCATTCCTCCGTGGGAACCTCAATCGTTAAGACAACCTCATGGTTGTCGCCATTTTCCTTCGTAAGTTTCATTGTCCGGAATGACCTCCTGTTTTGCTTTTCGCTCTCCGAAACGCGCGCGTCCGGTTATGCCATACGAAAGCATGATACCATAAAACCGGGCGTTGCACAAGTTTTTTCCGGTCCCATTCCCAGCGGCCCGCCCCGCCAAAACGGCGGTCGAAATCGGCGTTTCGTTTCTCTTCAGGACGAAATTCCCCGAAAAATCGTTTCTATAAGAAGGAATATCTCTCCATTTCGTAGAATTAGATTAACAATTATTTAACGACTATCGTTATCGCACGCCGCGAACGCTTGGCGGCACGCAATAAAGGATAATATAAAGGAGGGATTCGCGTGACTGCTCTGCGCGCCCTGCGCGATAAAAGCATCGTCGGCTCGCCCGCCCTTCACCTCGCCAGTTTAGCGGTCATTCTTTTCGTTTTCTGGCTGATTCTCTCGGGCAATACGGAACCTCGGTTTTTAATATACGGGATCCTCACGGCTCTCATTACGGCATGGATTACCTATCCGCTGTTATTGATTTTCGACGGGCACACAGAAAAAAAATATTTTCTGCTCGGCTTAAATCCGCTAAAACTCGTCGTTTACCTTTTCTGGCTCACCTGGCAGCTCGTCCTCGCGAATCTCGACGTTCTGCGAGCGACCGTGGGGCCCGAGATACAGATCGATCCCCGGATCGTCCGCTTCCGTTACCGGGCGGAAAATCCGCTGGCAAAAATCTGGCTGGCCAATTCCATTACCTTGACGCCGGGCACAGTAACGCTCGACGTTACGGAGGACGGCGAGTTTTCCGTCCATGCTCTCACAAGCGGCGCAGCCGACGGCTTAAAAGACGGCGGTATGCAAAAAGAGGTCGCCTGGCTCCTCGGGTCGCCTTACGATTTTGAAATGCTGGGGGAGGATTTCTGATATGCGGTTTTTGATCATGGCGACAACCGTCGTTCTCCTTTTGACGGTGGGGCTGATGCTCCAGCGCCTCTTTCAGGGGCCGACGATCTTCGCCCGAATGAACGGCTTGGGACTCATCACGGCGGACACGATTCTGCTCATCGTTCTCTTCGGCTTTCTGGACGGACAGCCGGGCATGTACATTGACCTCGCTATCGCCTACGCCATGATGGGCGGCCTTGGCTCAATCGTACTGGCTAAATATCTGGGGGGGAAGAAGCTATGATGGGCGGCGTTCCTTTCCAGGAAATCATCGCCGGCACACTCATGGGGCTGGGGCTTATTTTTCTCCTCGGCTCGCTCCTCGGCATGCTGCGCCTGCCGGATTTTTACAGCCGGATACACGCTGCCGGAAACAGTGAGACGATGGGCTCCATGCTGGTACTCTCAGGGCTCGCGGTTTATAATGGCTTTTCAACGACTTCGGTCAAGCTCATCATTATTTTTCTGTTCGTCTTTTTAGGCAACCCGATCGCGTCGCACATTCTCGCCAAAGCAGCTTACAAGACGGAGTTTCCTGTGTGGACGCGGAAAAATCCGGTGGGCGACACCCCGGAAGACGACGAAAAACTCGCGGAAAAGGAGGGCGAAGAAAATGCAGATCTACACCATTGAGGCGCTTCTTCTGCTCTTTCTGATTCTGATCACCATCTGTATCATCTATGAGCGCGATCTTTTGAGCGCCGTCATGATTTACGGCGCGTTCAGCTTTTGCGCCGTCCTGCTCTATCTCATGATGGGATCGCCGGACGTAGCCTTTACCGAAGTTGTCGTGGGCACGGTTTCGACTATCTTCTATGTGATTTCTCTGAAAAAAATCGACAGGTGGTGTAAATAATGCGCGGTTTTGTCATCACGGTGCTGGCGCTTCTTACCGGATTATTCTGCAGCAGCGTCATCTTCCTGCCCCATATCGGCGATCCGCAAAGCGCCCCCAATCAGCATATAACGCCGGTTTATATCGCGCAAAGCGAGCTTGACACCGGCTCGCCGAATATCGTCACCGGAACGCTGGCCGATTACCGCGGTTTCGATACGATGTGGGAAACGACGGTCATGTTCCTGTCCGGCCTCACGGCGGCGCTGATTCTCAGTAAATCAACAATGGGCCGCCGCCCGGAAAAGGAGGACGATTACGAATGATGAAAGATCCTTTCGGCGGCGTTCTCCTCAATATCGCCTTTCGCCTGGCCGTGCCTTTCAGCTTAGTTTACGCCATATACGTTCTCATCCTTGGCGAGACGTCGCCGGGCGGCGGCTTTCAAGCGGGCGTCGTACTCGCCTTCGGTATCATTCTCGCCCGGCTGATTTTAGGCGAGGATTCTAAAATCTTCAACATCCGGCTGAAAAACTCTTTGACGCTCGCCGGGATCGGCACGTTTATCTACGCCTCTGCCGGCTGGCTCACGCTCTTTGGCGGCGGAAAATTTCTCGATTATGGACATCTCCCCTTTCACCTGGAGGAAACGCACGAGCTGCACGCTCTCGGGATCCTGATGATTGAGATCGGCGTCACCGTCTGCGTCATGATGACCATTTTGAACATCATGGATGTCGTAATGAAACGGAGTGATGATTGATGGACGCGCTGAACGAGTTTCTCGCCCGGCGGGGCATCTATACGCTGGTCATGATTCTTTTCTTTCTCGGCGTATACGGCATGGTTTTGGCAAAAAACTACATGAAGAAACTGATGGCGATGAACGTCATGCAGGTCGCGGTCATCTTCTTCTATCTCTGCTTCGCCCAGAAGGAAGGCGGTATGATACCCATTCTGGTGCCGGGGAACGTCGATCCGGCAAGCTACATCAATCCGCTTCCCCACGCCCTCATGCTGACCGCCATTGTCGTCAGCATGGGTACAACCGGCGTCGCCATCGCTCTCTTGATGCGGATTAAAGAATTTTACGGCTCGGTTGAGGAGCGGGAAGTGCTAAGGAGGGCCAGTAAATGAATTTATGGACGCATAGTCCTGTGTTCATCGTTCTTCTGCCGCTATCGGCGTCACTTCTGTGCCTTGCCTTGAGCCGCCTTCACCGCACCCTTGGCGCGTGGCTCGTACAACTTTCACTCTTTGGCGCATTTCTCTGCTCGCTTGACACGTTGCGGCAGGTTTTAGCGACAGGCAGCCAGAGCCTTCACTATTGGATGGGAAACTGGCAGCCGCCGATCGGCATCGAATTTGCCGTTGATCCTCTGAACGCCTCCGTTCTCACGATGATCACATTTATTGCGCTGGTCGTCAGCTTTTACAGTAAACCGTTCCTGGAAAACGAAGACTGGCTCCATTACGGCGGCTACTATACGCTGTACGGCCTGTTGACCGTCGGACTGTGCGGCATGACCGTGACTGGCGACGTATTCAATATGTACGTTTATCTTGAAATCATGTCATTATCCGGCTACGGGCTCATCGCCCTCGGCGGGAAAAAGTCCATGCTGGCGGCATTTCGCTATTTACTTGTGGGTACGATCGCCGCGTCCTTCTATCTCATCGGAATCGGCTACCTGTACGCCATGACCGGCTCCTTAAATATGGCCGACATCGGCGTGCGCATTCAGCCCTTTGTTCACACGCCGCTGTTCGCGTTTACGGTGGCGTGCTTTCTCATCGCGTTCGGCATTAAAATGGCGCTGTTTCCTCTGCACGGCTGGCAGCCGGACGCCTATACCTATTCCCATCCCGGTGCGGCGGGTCTCATCTCCGGCTGCATGAGCAAGGTTCCCGCTTACGCCATGCTGCGCTATTTTTTCTATGTGTTCGGTCTCGGGAACACGGTCATGGAATCGCTGACGAACGCTCTCGGGATCATGGGAATCAGCGGCATCCTGATCGGTTCGGTGATGGCGCTGGCGCAGTACGATTTTCGCCGTATGCTGGCCTACTCGTCGGTGGCGCAGCTCGGTTATATCGCCGTCGGCATGGCCATCGGCAATATCTACGGCTTCATCGGCGCGGTTCTCCATCTCATCAACCACGCCTTTATGAAATGCTGTCTGTTCCTCATCGTCGGCGGCATCACCTACCGCTTCGGTGAAGTGAACCTGTATCGTCTGGGCGGTCTCAATAAAAAAATGCCGGTATCGAGCATCGCCGTCGTATTGGCCGTTCTCTCGATGGTCGGGATTCCGCCTACCTGCGGTTTTTTCAGCAAATGGTACCTCATGCTGGGCGCCTATGAGGGCGGGCAAAATATCTATATCGCCGTTCTTGTCATAAGCTCGCTCTTGAACGCGATCTATTATTTCCGTATCATCGAGCAAATGTTCATCCAGCGCGAGGCCTCGCTGACCGAGCTGCACGGCCCGGAAGGTCAGCTGGGAATGCCGCTCAACATGGTCATTCCCATCGGCATTACGGGGCTGGCGATCCTGCTTCTGGGTATTTACAGCAGCACGCTCGTCACCGACATCGTTAAAATTGGCTTGCCGGAGGTGTTTCTGAGATGACCGTGATCGACTCGCGCCCCTTTCTGGCCATAGGCATTCCGTTTCTGGCGGCGCTTTTAGTATCCGTCAGCCACAAACATCCCAATATCCGCGAAATGTGGAGTACCGTCGCCTCGCTTCTTCTCCTCGGCACAATCCTCAGCATGGCGGGCGGCGTGCTGAACGGGACGTCTTACGAATATACCCTGCTCCCCCTGACCGACACGATCGGACTCTCCATGCGCGTCGACCCGGCGGGACTGATTTTCGCTTCTCTCGCCTCTCTCCTATGGGTGCCGATCAATTTTTACAGTATCGGTTACATGAGGAACAACCACGAAGATATGCAGACCGGCTATTTTGCAGCCTTCGCCCTCTGTATCGGAGCGACGATGGGGCTCGCGATGGCCGCGAACCTTCTGACATTCTTTGTTTTTTACGAAATTCTGACCCTTTCCAGCTATCCCCTCGTTCTCCATGAACGCGACGAGGAGGCGCTTCTGGCCTCTCGAAAATATCTTGCCTACACGCTCGTTTCCGGCCAGCTCTTTCTCGCGGGAACCGTCGGCGTTTACTGCATCGCGGGGACGATTGACTTTCGCATGGGGGGTATTTTGAGTCTTGACATGGCCCCCGCGTGGGTGCTTCAGCTCCTGTTCGTTCTGATGATCATGGCCGGCAGCGTTAAGGCGGCGGTCATGCCGCTTCACGGCTGGCTCCCCGCCGCAATGGTCGCGCCGACGCCGGTCAGCGCGCTCCTGCACGCTGTGGCTGTCGTTAAAACGGGGGCCTTCGCGGTGCTGCGGATTCTCGGCTTCGTTTTCGGACCGAAGCTCCTCTCCCAACTCGGCATGGCCGATCTTCTGGCATGGGCGGCGGTCATCACGATCCTCGTCAGCTCTTTTATCGCTTTGAAACAGGATAACCTCAAACGGCGACTGGCGTTTTCCACGATCGGTCAGCTCAGCTACATCGTGCTGGGCGGAGCTCTCCTCACGCCGCTGGCCTTCAAGGGTGCGTACCTGCACCTCGTCGCCCACGCCGTCATGAAAATCACGCTGTTCATGTGCGCGGGCTGTATTATCGTGCGCACACACCTCCACGATATCAGCGAGATGAACGGTATCGGCCGCCGGATGCCGATTACGATGGGCTGCTTTGCCATCGCCTCGCTGGGCATCGCGGGAATGCCTTTCATCGTCGGCTTCATCAGTAAATGGAATCTGGCGATGGGCGCGATACAGGCGGGAAAACCGCTCTATGTCGCCGTCTGGGCGGCCTCCGCCGTCCTCGCCATGGCGTATCTGATGCCCGTTGTCCGCATGGCGTTCTTCAAACCGGAGCCGGTCAGCGACCCGCGGCGCTATGGATCAATCAGCTACTGCATGCTGATCCCGATCTGCTTTACGACGATTTTAGCCGTAGTTCTGGGCATTGATCCGGAGATATTCCCGCCTGATTTCTACCAGCTGGCGCAGATGGCGTCAGCCGGAATCACGGGCGACTGGTGGGGGTGGCTGAAATGATTGACCTGATAAATAATCGGCGGCGCCGCTTTCAGGCGATTTTTCTCGCGCTTCTTTCAGGTCTCGCCGCCTTTGCCGTCGCTTTCGCGACCGGCGCTTACGAAAGCGGATCGGAAAATCTCCTCGAACGCCCGGGCGGCATGATTATCTTCGCTTTTATCGGCTGCTGGCTGCTCATCCTCTTGGCTAAGCTGATTTTAACGCCGCTCCTGCAGCGAAATGAGGATTATTACGAGGAAGGAAGTGACGACGATGTTTGAAAACTTCCATCCGGGGCTTATCTTCATCCTTATCGGCCTGTTTGCCGCTCTGTGCGACGCGAAACCGCGCCGCATGATCTTAGCCTGCTGCCCGGTTCTCGCCCTCGTCAGCATGTTCAATATCCGCCTGGGGACCGATCTTTCCTTCCGTTTTCTCGACGATTTTACCCTGCATTACCTCTTCGTCGATCCTCTGAGCTTCATTTTCGGTCTGACCTTTTGTATTCTCGGCGTCGTCGGCGGAATATACAGCTGTCATAATAAAAGCCCTTTAGAAGCGCTCTGCTCCATGGCTTATGTCGGCTCCTCCATCGGCGTCGTGCTGGCGCGCGACTGGATCACGTTCCTGTGCTTCTGGGAGCTGGAAGCCGTCGCCTCGACCTTCCTCATCTGGAACGATCCTCGGCCCGGCAGCCGGGGCGCCGGTATACGTTACATCCTCATTCACACGCTGAGCGGCAACTGCGTTCTTTTCGGCGTCATTATGAAACTGGTCGCGGGCGATCTTCTCGTCCACAATCTCGCAGCAGGCCCGCATGACCTTGCCTTCTGGCTCATTCTGCTGGGCTTTTTAATCAACGCGGCGGCAGTTCCGCTTCACGGCTGGCTGATCGACGGCTACCCGGCGGCGACTCTGACGGGCAGCGTCTTCATGTCGAGCTGCACAACGAAGGTCGCCGTCTATGCCCTGCTCCGCGTCTTCGGCGGCACGGAGCTTCTGATCGGCGTAGGCGTTCTCATGGCTCTTTATGGCGCGACCTTCGCCGTCATGGAAAACGACATGATTCGGCTCCTCAGCTACCATATCGTCAGTCAGGTCGGCTACATGGTAGCGGGCGCCGGCATCGGCACCTTGATGAGTCTCAACGGGGCGACGGCGCACGCCGTCTGCCACATTCTCTACAAATCACTCCTCTTTATGTGCTGCAGCGCCCTTATTTACGCCACCGGGGTCCGCAAGATCAACCAGCTTGGCGGCATGGCCAGGCGCTATCCGCTTGTCGCCCTGTGCTTTACCATCGGAGCATTCTCCATTGCCGGAGTGCCGCTCTTCAACGGCTTTGTCAGCAAGATGATCACCGTCACCGCGGCCGAAGAGGCGCATCTTCCCTTAGCCGCCCTGCTTTTGGAACTAGCCAGCATGGGGACGCTCCTCTCCATTTGCTTCAAGATGCTCTACTTCATCTTCCTGCGCCCCGATCCGGGACTCTCGCCCGAAGAGCGTCCCGTCGAAACCAACATGAAAATCGCGATGGTTCTCGGCGCTTCTCTCTGCACCGTCATCGGACTTTTCCCGGAATGGACGCTCTACCGTTTCCTTCCCTTCGGACCGGTAAACTATGTTCCCTTTACCGTTGGACACGTCACGAACCAGCTTATTATGGCCTTCGTCGGTCTCGTCCCCTTCCTCCTTTTCCTGCCGCGCATGGAGCCGCATACGGCAATTTCCCTTGATTTTGACTGGTTCTACCGCCGGCCGCTAAAGCGAGTATTCGGCGGCATCACCGACCTCAGCTTCGCTCTTTGCCGTGGTCTGGGCAACGCGTGGGGCGTCGGCGTGCAACAAATCATGATCGTCTGCGACAATCCCATGCGCTTTCTCGACGCCAAACCCTTCCAGGAAAAAAAGCATTACAGTCCCGACAATTACCGGACCAGCATCGCCGATACCATCATGATCATTCTGACCGTCCTCTTCATCTGTATTTTCTATTTCCGCACCAGCTTATGAGCGACGCACGCCAAAAAGCCGACGACAGCCATTCGCAAAGAATGATTATCGTCGGCTTTTTATTTTGCTTAAAAACAGCCTTACCAAGGTTTACCCTTTATTTTTGAACAGCTTGCGCACCGTATCCATGAAGCTCTTCTGCTCTGGATTGACGTTCTCGCCGGAAAGCTCGCCAAATTCTTTTAACAGTTCTTTCTGGCGCGCCGACAGCTTTTGCGGCGTCAGTACCTTTACCCGCACGTGCTGATCGCCGCGGCCGCTGCCGCGCAGGTAGGGGATCCCCCGCCCTTTAAGGCGCAGCACGGTGCCTGACTGCACGCCGGCGGGAACCTTCATCTCGACCTTGCCGTCGAGCGTCGGCACTTCCACCGTATCGCCCAGCGCCGCCTGCACGAAAGAAATCGGCACTTCGCAGAGGACGTCCGTGCCGTCGCGGCGAAAGAGCTTATGCGGCCGGACGAAGATGTAAACGTAAAGATCGCCTCGCGAACCGCCCCGGCGCCCCGCTTCGCCGCCGCCCGCCACCCGGATACGCGACGCTTCGTCGACGCCAGCCGGAATTTTCACCTTGATCGTCCGGCGAACCTTTTTCATCCCGGAACCGCCGCACGATCGGCAAGGCGTCTTAATAATCTTGCCGGTTCCGCCGCAGCGGCCGCACGTGCGGGTATTTACCATACGGCCAAAGGGCGTATTCTGAACGTGCTGCACTTGTCCGCTGCCCTTACACTCCGGGCATGTTTCCGGTTCCGTCCCGGCTGCGGCGCCCGTTCCGTGACAGGCGTCGCATTCTTCCGTCCGCGGTATGGTAAGTTCGACTTCTTTGCCGAAAGCGGCTTCTTCAAAGGCAATCTCCAGATCGTAGCGCAGATCCGCCCCCCGCTCCGGCCCCTGTCGACGCTGACGTCCTCCTCCGCCGCCAAAGAAAGCATCAAAGATATCATCAAAGCCGCCGCCGAAACCGCCGCCGCCAAATCCACCGAATCCGCCGAACCCACCAGCGCCCGCACCGCCTGTGCCGCCCGTTTCAAAGGCGGCGTGACCAAATTGATCGTATTGCTGACGCTTTTGCGGATCGGAGAGAACGCCATAAGCCTCGTTGACCTCTTTGAATTTCTCCTCGGCCGCTTTGGGATTATCGCGGTTAAGATCCGGATGATATTTACGGGCCAGTTTTTTGAAGGCCTTTTTTATATCCGCGTCCGACGCGCCTTTTTCTACGCCGAGCACTTCGTAATAATCGCGTTTATCGCTCACTGGCTTCACCCCATAAATCAGGCAGGAGTGAGCTTTCACCCTCACTCCCGCTGATTTTTCTGCTTCTTATTTCTTGTCGTCTTTAACCTCGGTATACTCGGCGTCAACGACATTTTCGTCCTCTTTCTTCGGCTCTTCCGAAGATTCCGCCTGCGGTCCCGCCGCTCCGGCATCTGCTCCTGCCCCAGCGGCCTGGGTCTGCGCCTGCTGATATGCGGCGGCGCTCAACTCGTAGAGCGGTTTTTGCAGCTCATCCGCGGCCTTTTTAATAGCCTCGCTGTCATTGCCCTTGAGCGCCTCTTTCACGTTCTCAACGGCGGCCTGCACTTTCTCAACCAGCCCTTTATCGGCTTTGTCCCCGAGATCCTTGATGGACTTCTCCGCCTGATAGACAAGATTGTCCGCGTTGTTTTTGATCTCGATGGTTTCCTTCTGCTTTTTGTCCTCCGCAGCGTGCGCTTCGGCTTCCTTGACCATGCGGTCGATATCTTCCTTACTCATGCCGCTGTCCGACTGAATCGTGATCTTCTGCTCCTTACCGGTGCCCAGATCCTTCGCCGAAACGTGGACAATACCGTTCGCGTCGATATCGAACTTGACCTCGATCTTCGGCACGCCGCGCGGCGCGGGGGGAATATCCGACAGCTCGAACCGCCCCAACGTCTTATTCCCCGCGGCCATCTCGCGCTCGCCCTGCAAAACGTGAATATCGACCGACGGCTGATTATCGGACGCCGTAGAAAACACCTGGCTCTTTGAAGTCGGAATCGTCGTATTGCGCTCGATGATCCGCGTGCAGACGCCGCCCAGCGTCTCAATCCCTAGAGACAGCGGCGTAACGTCGAGGAGCAGCACGTCTTTGACATCGCCGACCAGAACGCCGCCCTGAATCGCCGCTCCGATCGAAACGCATTCATCCGGGTTGACGCCGTGGCTCGGCTCCTTATTGAGATATTTCTTAATGGCTTCCTGCACCGCCGGAATACGGGACGAACCGCCAACCAGAATGACCTTGTTAATATCCGACGGCGAAAGCCCCGCGTCCTCCATCGCCTTGCGCGTCGGCTCCATCGTCGCTTCCACCAGATCCCGCGTCAGCTCGTCGAACTTCGCCCGCGTCAGTGTCAGATCGAGATGCAAGGGGCCGCTCGGCCCCGCCGTGATAAACGGCAGATTGATGCTCGTCGACGCCATGCTGGAAAGCTCGATTTTCGCCTTCTCCGCCGCCTCGACGAGACGCTGTTCGCTCATCTTGTCAGCGGAAAGGTCAATCCCGTTATCCTTCTTAAACTCCGCAACCATCCAGTCCACGATCCGGGCGTCGAAATCATCGCCGCCGAGGTGCGTGTTGCCGTTCGTCGCCTTAACCTCGAAAACGCCGTCGCCCAACTCCAGAATAGACACATCGAAGGTGCCGCCGCCAAGGTCAAAAACAAGAATCGTCTCGTCGCTGTCCTTATCAAGACCGTAGGCCAGCGCCGCCGCCGTCGGCTCGTTGATAATACGCAGGACATCAAGTCCGGCGATCTTACCGGCGTCCTTCGTCGCCTGCCGCTGACTATCGTTAAAATAGGCCGGTACCGTAATGACTGCCTGCGTTACTGTTTCGCCAAGGTACGCCTCCGCGTCCGCCTTGAGTTTTTGCAGGATCATCGCCGAGATTTCCGGCGGCGTGTAGCTCTTGCCGTCAATCTCCACTTTGTAATTACTTTCGCCCATGTGCCGCTTGATCGAGCGGATCGTACGGGTCGGGTTCGACACCGCCTGCCGTTTCGCCAGCTGACCGATAAGGCGCTGCCCGTCCTTCGTGAAACCCACCACCGAAGGCGTCAGTCGGCTGCCCTCCGGGTTCGTGATAACGGTCGGCTCGCCGCCTTCCATGACCGATACGACAGAATTCGTCGTTCCTAAATCAATACCAATTACTTTTGCCATTTCTATTTCCTCCCTGCACATCAATAGTGTTATTTGTTTATTTTAAATTTATATAAACGCCTGGAATCGTCCCGGCAGATACGCGTTCCGCGTTAATTCGCCACGACCTGTACCATACTGGGGCGTATAACCCGCCCTTTCGCCATGTAGCCTTTTTGCATTTCGAGGGCGATCGTATCGTCCTCCAATTCGGAGTTCTGCACGCGCATGACTGCCTCGTGGAAATTCGGGTCGAATTTTTTGCCCTCCGTTTCGATATATTCCAGGCCATGTTTTTTCAAGGCCTCGACCATCTGCTTATAAATCATCTCGACACCCTGATGAAAGCTCTCGGCCTCTTTATCCGCCGTCAGTGCCCGCTCGAAATTATCGAGCAGCGGCAGCATATCCTTCAAAAACGATTGGGTAACGACGGCAGCCAGTTCCTCTTTCTCCTGACGGGTGCGCCGCCGGAAATTTTCAAAATCTGCCTGTAAGCGAAGATAGCGCGCATCTCGCTCGGCAAGCTCCGCCGTCAGCTTCTCATTCGCCGCCGCCAGCTCCTCGGAATTAGACGCTGCCTCGCTGTCTGTGGACGCTTTGCGTGTCTCCGTCGCATCGTCAGCGGGCGCCTCCGTCGCGGCCATCGTTTCCTCGGCCTCGGCTTCGTTAATCTGTTCCTGCATGTCTTCCAAGTTCACTTCATCCTTTTTCTTCATTTTATCTTTCATGAATGGCATACATTTCACCTCGCGCCGCTTCGCCGGAAACCTCTCTCACCAGCGAAACATCCTGACCACCTCGGAAAGGTGGCTATTCATGTAATCGAGCAGCGTCATCGTTTTTTCGTACTCCATACGCGTCGGCCCCAATACGGCGATGGTGCCTAAAAGCTCGCCGTCCAAATGATATGTCGCCGTGATGACGCTGCAATCCTGTATCCCATGGTAACGATTCTCCCGCCCGATGGAAACGCTCAGACCTTCTCCCTGATGGGCGTATAGAATATCCTTCAGGAGCTGTTCTTCCTCCAACAACAGTAGGATTTCCTTCACGCGCTCCACATCATGGAACTCCGGCTGCTCCAGCATTTCTGTCGTTCCGCCGAGGTAAAGGCGTTCGCGCTTCTCCGTATCGAGCGCCCGATGGATAATCTCCAGCGCCGCCTCATAAAGAGCCGCATCGCCGATTTCGTGGCGGATACGCTTCAGCGTCGCCGCCGGAATCGCGTCGAGGGTTTTCCCGGCCAAGCCGTCGTTGATGGCCCGCGCCATCCGCTGAAAATCCTCAAAGGTCGCACCGTCGGGGATCGCCACGATACGATTCTCCACGAACCCCGCATCCGTCATTAAGACAGCGATGGCCCGCCGCTCGTCCAACGGCAGAAACTGCAGACAGCGAAACGCCGCCTGCGCCATCTGCGGCGCCAATACAAAAGACAGGTTCCGCGTCATGCGGGAGATGAGGCGCGCGGTTTCCTGAAAGACCTCCTCGATCCGCCGCACCCGCGCCTCGTACCAGCGCTGCACCTGCACTTTTTCTTCCTCGCCCAGCTCCGGTGGCGGCAAAAGGTCGTCCACATAGAAGCGGTATCCCTTCGACGAAGGAATACGCCCCGACGAGGTATGGATATGCTCCAGATAGCCAAGCATTTCCAGATCCGCCATCTCGTTACGTATCGTCGCCGGGCTCACGCCCAGATCATACTTGCGGGCGATCGTCCGCGAGCCTACCGGCTCCGCCGACCCAATATAATCCTGTACAATCGCCCGCAGAATACGCTGCTTTCGTTCATCCATCACCATCGTCCCCCAAGTTTAGCACTCCCGGGGTAGGAGTGCTAACTTTCTATAAAAGAATATACTACCATAAAGTCAAAAAGTCAATATTATTTTTGATATTTTTTCTTCCGCTTACTTTCCCAACAGAAAAGGGCAGCCGCGAAGGCTGCCCAAAAAATTTTCAATTGAAAAATCCAAATCAGAAGAAGAACTGAAGGGTCGTGTAAAGCGTCGACATATCTGTATCGCCCGCCGCTTCGATATCCTTCCCGCGCCAGTAAAGCACCGTTCCCATGATATTCTTCGAGAAAACATAGGCCGCGCCGACGTTCCAGCCTTTCTGACTGCCGTTGTAGTTATAATAGACTTCATCATAGGTCGGTCCGACGACTGCCCCCCGTCCCAGATAACGGTACGCCAGGAAAGCACCAAAGTTGCCCTGCTTCATATCAGGATAACGACCGCCGTTATAGGCGACCTCAACCGTATACGCCTGCTTGTATTTTGTTTCCCAGTCTCCATTCGATTTAGCGTAAGCGAGATTCATAAGCCATTGCGGCGAGAAAGTATACGTCATACCGACTTCCCAGATATTGCGGTCATCGCTGCCAAACGCATCTGTTGTGTCCCAGCTCTTTCGGAAACGGCCATTCCCCGTTTTATAAGCGTTGTCATTTTTCAGATGATAATACGCCGCCCCGAGGTCAAGTTTATCACTGGCATGATACGTCAGTTCCAGGAACTGCATATTATCAACGGTATTCGCTCTGTTCCGATTCGGGTCGCGGGCCTGCCGGCCGACGCCGATCGTAGCTTGGAGCTGATTGCCAAAGGTCAGGATTCCGCCAGAAATCCGGTTTCCAAAGACAAGCCCGCGATCTAAGCGCGTTTCATAGGGAATCTTACCGAGCTGAATCTTCGTATTGCCATATTTCCCTTCGACCCAGACACGGTCAATCCGAAATTCATTGGCGTCCGACGCCGTATTATTCTTCGCCGTATTCATATCAGAATAATATTTGAGGCGCGCCCGGCCGATCCAGTGCTCGTTGATGGTGACGACAGGATTCAGCTGGAACTGTACCTTCTGCCATTTGTAGGCCGACCCGTCGGAGGTATTGCCGATGTTATCATTCGTCGGCTGCGCATGGCTGTCCCGCCAGTACTCGTAGCCGATCCAGCCCTTCCATTTCACGTTGTCGACTTTTTTCTCCAGCGAAGCGACGCGAACGCCCAGGCTGTTGAGTTCGTCGGCAAATTCAGCGGCGAGGCGATCGATCATGGCGCGGTCAGCACCGCTGACGTTGGTTCTCGCCATAGCCCGAGCCACCATCTGCGCCATTTCGTAGCGGGTAATCTCCTGGTCCCCCCGATAAGTACCGTCGCCGTAGCCCTCGATGACGCCGTCGGCGGCAAGCTGTGCCACCGCGTCGTAGGCCCAGTGATCCGCCGGTACATCCT
>ERZ773005.176-NODE-176-length-60129-cov-12.636182_pt1 | contig 60129 bp, 75 predicted proteins | sample MGYA00580666_ERZ773005 | MGnify/ENA primary metagenome ERZ773005 (study PRJEB29015, sample SAMEA2737999) | human oral metagenome | biome: human oral; feature: human-associated habitat; material: dental | place: China | collected 2061 ...
ATCACTAAAATCTCAGCAGCGACCTTCGGCGGGTCGGGGCGCGGGCGACCCGCCGAACAGGGCTTTGCTCTGATTTATCTTTCAATGCTGTGCCATAGTCTGGAAATAGGTTCGAGCAAACTCGTAAAAGTGAGCCAAGAGATTATACTATGAAGCCGCTTTTCTGTAGCGGTTTTTGTATTTTTTGCAAGAGTTTGAGTGATTGACGTCACTTCTAAACTCCATTACTATAAGAGGTATGCGAAAAGCCTCTCTGCCGAGCGTGCTGCGGTATAAGCGGCATTATCTCAAACATGACATATTGTCGGGGTTGTTGGTGGCGCTGGTCAGTATACCTAGTGCGCTGGCGTTTTCGGTGATCGTTGGGATGCCGCTAGTGACTGGATTGTATACAACGATTATTGGGTCTATTGTTTTTGGATTGCTTGGTCATTCGCGGCGCTTGGTGGTTGGCACAAATTCAGCGCTAGCAATGTTACTGGCATCTGGAGCAGCGCTAGTGGCGCGAGCTGGTACTCCTGAATATGCGAATGTGATTGCAGCGATGACACTGTTGTCTGGTCTGCTGCTGGCGATTCTAGGTTTGTGCCGTTTTGGCTTTTTAGCTGATTTGGTGTCGCGGCCGGTAATGATTGGTTTTTTGGCAGGTGTTGGCGTACAGTTATTCATCACGCAGCTGCCAGCAATGCTCGGCCTCAAGGCGTCTGGCGGCGTGTGGAATCACATCACAGATATTGTTTCGCAGGCAGGCGCAATAAATGGCATGACCGCGACGCTTTCGCTGTTGGTGCTAGGTATCGTGCTGTTTTCGCGCAATTCACGAATACCTAGCGAAATTGTTGGAATTTTAGCCGCGGTGTTATTTGCAATGATATTTAATGTCGGCTCTCATGGTGTCGAGTTTCTCGGTTCGTTGCCGAGCGGCGCGCCGAAGTTCTTGCTACCGACTTTTTCGATCGAGATACTGGGCGCGATTCTGCCAACAGTGCTCTCTATAGTGCTAGTGGTGCTGGTACAAAGCTCAGTGACAGCGCGATCGCTAGCAAGCGAGCATGACGACAAGACAGCAACCAATCATGATACGTTAGCGCTAGGTTTAGCTAATATTGTCTCTTCGCTGTTTCATGGTTTGGTAGTAAGCGGTTCGCCGCCGCGCAGCCAGCTGGCGGATAATCTTGGTATGCGTTCGCAGCTTAGCAGCGTTGTTACCGGCGTGACGCTAGCGACAATTTTGGCGTTTGGCGGCGATTCTTTGCATTATCTGCCGTCAGCAGCGCTAGCGGCGATTGTTTGTACTCTCGGTCTTCGTTTGATACGCTTCCGGGAGTTGCGATATATGTGGTCGGTGCGCCATGAGGAATTTATTATCGCGATAGTGGCGCTGGTTGGTACAGTAATACTGGGAGTACAACTAGGTATGTTAGTGGCGATAGCGGCATCGTTAATGGAGCGTTTACGGCGACAATATCGTCCTGACGATGCAGTGCTACTGCGCGACGGTGTGCTATCGAAATGGGCGGCGGATCGCTTGGGCGGTAAGGTCGGATGCCTGTCGCAAGATACGCTGGTCTATGCTTTCGGCGAATCGCTGTTTTTTGAAAATATTAACTATTTCGTAGCACGCTTGCGCCGGGCAATTGAGCACGCGAAGCATCCAGTGTCGTACGTGGTGATTGATGCTGGCGCGATTGATGATATTGACTATACGGCGGTTGAGACGCTTAAACGTTTGTACCGCGAGCTTGGCGAAGATGGCATCGCAATTGCCTTTGCTCACGTGTCGCCAGGATTGCGCAGCCAATTCGATATTTATGGTATCACTGATATTATTGGCGCGCGCAATATTTATACGACATTATCGCTGGCGCTGGCGCATGAGAAGCAAGCCTCGGCGCACGAGATGATTAAAGACCTCAAGATTGCCAGCGATTCATACGTCGTGGTGGGAGGAGCAGTGCTTGATATGATGCATTTGCGTGATACGCACAACGTCGATTTGGTGGTATCGCGCGATGTCTATGATCACTTTGCGCGGAAACGACATTGGCGCGAAGTGGTGCTGGCTGGCGGCAAACGAATTTTAGTGCACGAACAGTACAATTTGATGAAAAGCTGGATGGGTAATTCGCTAGCGTCTTTGCGCCGCGATGCCAACTTGATCGATGGCATACCGACAGTGTCAATTGACCGGTTGATCAATGCTAAGCGCAAGCTTGCCCGCCGCCAAGATTTGGCCGACCTGGAATTATTGCGCAATAACGCTAAGCACCGCCGCTAGCTAATTGCTTTTTTAGTCTTCTTGAGAGGACGCTTAATTCGCTTGGCGATCCGCCCGAGGTTTGGTCGCTTACTGAAGAATGCTCGCCCGATCCATTTGTGCAGTTCGATCAAGATAATTGGAATGATAAGCGCCATGGCCGTCACGGCAAAGATGTGTGTCGCACTAACTGGCGTAATGTGCAAAAACTGGCCTAGCGGCGTCGTGAAGGCGGCAATTTGCAAGCCGATAGCGATAGCTAGCCCGATGGCGAACGGCGTGTTACGCTTGCGCAAGCGGCCAAGCAGCGATTCGTAGTCGCTGCGAGCCTCGATAGCGCTAGCCCACTGAGCAGTAACTAACGAACAAAAAGCAATCGTCCGGGCGTAGTCGGCGCTAAAACGCTGGCTGAAATAAACATAAAGACCAAGCGTCATTGACGACATAATTACCGCTATTAGCAATATGCGCGAAATCATGAATTTACTCAGCAGCGGCGCATTGGCGCGCTTCGGCTTTTCAAGCATGTTGCGCGGTTCGCCCGGCTCTAAGCCGATCGGGATGACCATCGCGCTATCGGTCACCAAATTAACCCACAGAATCTGAACTGGCGCCAACGGTAACGGCAAGCCAGAAATCAGCGCGCCTAGCGAAACGATAACCTCGCCTAGATTAGTAGAGAGAAGATAAGTTACCATACGTTTAATATTGGCATAAACAGTGCGCCCTTCGTGAATGGCCGAGACGATTGAACGGAAATTATTATCAAGCAAGATAATATCGCCAGCGTCTTTGGCAATTTGCGCCCCGGCACCCATAGCCACGCCAACATGAGCATTGGTTAGCGCTGGGATATCGTTTACACCATCGCCAGTCATAGCAGTGATATTATCGCGTTTGAGGACTTCAAGGATGCGGTGTTTATGCTCGGGCAAGACGCGAGCGCAAACGCGAATATCGCGCAGTTTCTCGGCTAGCTCGTCGTCAGATAGAGTGATAATTTGCCGGCTGTCGAAGACTTGATTGCGGTGTTCGACTAGACCAAGCTGCTTACCTATATGATACGCTGTCTCGAAATGGTCGCCCGTCACCATGCGTACGCTGATGCCAGCGGCTTGAGCGCGAGCAATAGCGCCTTTTGCTTCTGGGCGCAGAGTATCAGCCACGCCGACGAAACCATCAAAAGTCATCGGTGTACCGCTCGGAATTTCTTCTAGCGATTCAATCGGCTTGTTGAGAGTAGCGTGTGCTAGCGCAATAACGCGGAAACCGAGCCCGGTTAGGTGATGCAGCTCGACTAGGGCCTTCTCGCGTTCGCCCTCAGTGATATCGCAATGATCAACTATCTTTTCTGGCGCGCCCTTGACGGCTAGAGCGTATTTGGCGCCATTATGTCTTAGGTTACCGCTCATTGCCATAGAGTGTTCAAATGCAAATGCGCGCAGCGGTTCGCCGAGTTTTAGCGGCTGATCTGATGAATTGGCAAATGCTGTAAAAGCCTTATCGAGTGGGTCGGCGACTTTGCGTTGATCTAATAGAGCGCTGGCCGCCAATGTCTGTAAGGCGCGTTTTTGATTGTGCCGTGGATGCCATATTTCTTGGACAGATAATTTGTTGCGCGTCAAAGTGCCGGTCTTGTCGGTGGCGATAGTAGTGATGGCGCCGATTGATTCGATAGACCCCATCGTTCGTACCAAGGCTTTGCGGCGGGCCATACGGCGCATTGCCAATACTAATATTACTGATATAGCGATTGGTAAATTCTCGGGTACCGCACTTACACTCAGAGCAATTACGAAGCGGATAGCTTCGCTCCACTCGACACCGCGGGCTAGCGCTAACCAAAACGCAAATAGTGCAATTCCTAAAATCACCGCGATGATGCGGGTAATTAGCTTGTCGATTTTTTGTTGTACAGGATTGATGCTGCGGTCGCCCGACGATAAGTCGCTTAAGCGACCGAATTCCGTGTCGTTGGCGGTTGCTACCACTACTACTGTAGCTGCGCCGCCGACCACGAACGAACCTTGGAAAACCATGTTGGTTTGCTCGTATATTTCATGATCGTTAGACAATGTAGTGCTGGTTTTTTCAATCGGTAAAGACTCGCCAGTTAGCTGCGACTCGTCGACGCGGAACGAGCGCGCCTCTAGCACGCGGGCATCGGCTGGGATTTTATCGCCTTCATCGAGGATTATCACATCGCCCGGAACCAATAGCGTTGCGGCAATCATCTTGCGCTGGTCCTTTCGTAGTACTTCGACCTCGGTGACAGATTGTTTCTGCAGCGAGCGTAAGATTCGTTCAGTTGAGAATCGCTGTGCATAATAAATCAAGGCGTTGATCGCCATAATAAAAATAATTAATCCAGCATCGAAATATGATTTGTGCCACAAGCTAACGGTTGCAGCTACCGCTAACACTGCCATGAAAATCGATTTGAACGGTTCGATAATTTTACGCCAAAGCGGATCCGACTTAACTTTAATCGTATTCAGACCGTAATGTCGCAGCCGTTCGTCGCTCTCGATATCGGATAAACCTCTAGTAGTCGTCTCGAGCTCGGCTAGAGTTTCTTTCACAGTTTTGTTGTAAAAAGCCATAAGCATAGTATAGCAAATTTTAGTTTTTCAGGGTAAAGCGCTATACTGGTAAACATGAAAGTGAAAATTGAAATAGACACTAACACATTTGTACGCTTTTGGCTAGTGGTGATTGGCTTCGGTATAGCGGGTTTTTTAATTTGGAATGCGCGCACGGCACTAATGATTATCGGTGCAGCAGCCTTTCTGGCATTGGCGCTGAACGGGCCAGTTAGCTGGCTGGCAGCTAAACTGCCAAACCGTAGCCGGTCGCTTAGCACAGCAATTGCTTTTGTGGTAATTGTGGCGGCACTGGCGGCGATACTCTTCTTGGCAGTGCCACCAATTGTTCAGCAGACAGTTAGTTTTATCCAAACGCTGCCTGAAACAGTGCGAACAATGTCGGCGCAATGGAAAGTTTTTGGCGACTTGGTGGCGCGCTATCATTTAGAATCGCAGATTGACCAGATGGTTGCATCATTGCAGAGCAACGCGACCTCATGGTTGGCGAATTTTGGGCAGAATTTCCTTAGCGGTGTCGGCACGACTGTATCAATAATTACGGAAGCTTCCCTGGCGCTTGTATTAACGTTCTTGATGCTAGTCGAAGGTCCGCGCTGGCTGCGCTATTTCTGGAGCCTGTATAGCGACGATGAGCGAATGCAGCGCCACCATATCATTTTTCGGCGCATGAATGCGGTAATTGCTGGCTATGTTAGCGGACAGCTGATAGTGTCAGGGCTTGACGGTGCTTTTGCAGGACTGACGGTATTCATTTTGAGTCAGGTGTTCCCGGCTGCGCCCGCGAATATTGCTTTGCCAACAATTGCGATCATGTTTATTTTATCTCTGATTCCTATGTTTGGTGCGGCAATTGGTGGAATTATTGTCATTCTCTTGCTGGCACTTAATAGCGTACCGGCGGCTATTGTTTTCGGTATCTACTTTGTTATATATCAACAGATTGAAAATAACGTGATTTCGCCGACAATTCAGTCAAAGCGTATTGAGCTGTCGCCGCTTATGGTGCTTATGGCAGTGACGGTTGGGCTGTATATGTTTGGCGTAGTCGGAGGTATTATCTCAATACCAATTGCTGGATGTATCAAGGTGCTGGCGGCTGAATATGTGAAAGTTGAGCATCACGAAGAACCAGTGGTTACTAAGCCGACAATGTTGGCTCGCATAGTCAAACAAATTCATCGCAAAGAGCGAAAACATAAAGAAGACTAAACAAAGGTGAGCGCTCGGTTGTCGGTTGAGATTCGGCTGGCAATGCCAGCGGATCTCAGCTGCCGTGTCCTAGACTATTCTGGCTTCTTGTCGGCGTACGACCATAGTGTATCGTGTGCTGTGTCTTTGACGATTACGCCGTAGTCACGCAATTCGTCTCGCAGTTCGTCGGAAGCCACCCAATCTTTATTTTCACGGGCGCGTCGGCGTTCAACCAGTAGACGCTTGCACTCATCGTCAATGTCTGGAGTCGAAGTCATTAATTGCAGGCCCAACGCGGCGTCGATAAACTCTAGAAATTCAATTAGACCAGCGCGGTAGATTTTTTGCGGTGGTTTTTTATCAAGCTCGGTTAGTGCTTGGTCTACTACTGCCAATGCGCGCGGCGTCTCGAGGTTGTCGTTGAGTGCTTCTTTGACGGCGCCGATAGCCGCACTCGGCGAGAAGTCGTGTCTCAGATCGTTATTATCGGTGTCGCTGTGCAACCCGTCGTGTGTTTGATGGCGCAAACAAGCTACATTGCGCCAGTGTTGCAATCGATTGTGTGCTGCTTGTAGATTTTCAAATGAAAAATTACCTTCGTTGGAGTAGTGTCCTTGCAGTATGAACATTCTGAGATCTATCGCATCAAAGCCTCGTTTCGCAAGATCGTCAAGCGTGTAGCCATTTCCGAGACTTTTACTGATTTTGCCGCCGTTGATTTTGAGGTGGTTACAATGCAGCCAATAGTTAGCGAACCGTTGCCCTGTCGCTGCTTCGCTCTGAGCAATTTCGTTGGTATGATGTACTGGTATATGATCGATGCCGCCAGTATGGATATCAATTGTCTTGCCAAGCAGGCTCATAGCAATGGCTGAGCATTCCAAATGCCAACCCGGGAAGCCCATGATTGGCTTGTTGTCGCTTGGGATTGTATCAAGTAGATCTATGGGTGTTTCCCACTCCATGTCGCGGACTTTGCCTGGTTCGGTGAATTTCCAGAGAGCGAAATCCCACGGCTGACGTTTCTCGCTGTTAGCGTCAACACGAGCACCAGCTTTTTGAGCATGCAAGTCGAGCTGGGCAAAATCAGCGTAGTGCGGAAATCTACTAGTATCAAAATAAATGCCATCAGATGTTTGGTAAGTGCAACCGCGCTGTTTGAGGGCGCGTACTAGTGAAATTTGTTGCGATATATAGTCAGTTGCCTTGGCGATATGAGTCGGCGCTACTAGATTGAGCTCTCGCATGCCGTCGAGAAACTTTTGCGTGTAATGGTCGGCAATCTCCCAGGCGGTTTTGTTCTCGCGGCGCGCACCTTTTTCAAGTTTATCTTCTCCTTCGTCAGCGTCACTCACTAAGTGCCCAACATCGGTAATATTCATCACGCGATCAACTGTGAAACCGTCGATTTGCAATATGCGCACTAAGGTGTCCCAGTATACGTACGCTGCCCAGTTGCCGACGTGTAAATTATCGTAGACTGTTGGGCCGCAAGTATAAAGTGTTACTTTCTCGCCAGAAAGCGGTACAAAATTCTCGAATTGGCGCGTCAAAGTATTATGCAATCTGAGCATTGTTTCTATTGTACGCTAAATTAGGTTAGTTTTGAAGTCGAGTTCATTCTTTCTCTATTACGTGGCTTAGTGCCCTGTCGCTAGCTTCTACTAGTTCGCGGACAATTGTATCGTAGTCTTCGTACACACGAAATCCAGCTGCGTAAGGGTGTCCGCCGCCGCCGAAATAGCCAGCAATCTGCTCAGATACTGGCGCATTACTGCGTAGTTTACCTGTTAGCTTGCCATCGGGATAAGTTTTGATAGCGCAAGCAATCTCGACGCCTTCAACTAATCGCATTTCATCAAGCACCAAAACGCTGGGGTTGTACTGGTCGCTGTACTTTTGGATCTCTTCCCATGGGACATGTACTAGCGCTAATTTGCCACCAAGCAAATATTCAATGCGCTCAATTAAACGGCCTTTATATGTCAAGATCTCTGGTGATTTTTTCATGAATTCGCGGCGGCGCTCTTCGATAGCGGCGTTGCTAGCGCCGAGCGCAGTTAATTCGCCGGCAACCCGGAACGAATCGGCAGTGGTATTTTGCGTAGTCAAGCCAAGGCTGTCGCTCATTATAGCTATCAGCATGTCTTCAGCAGCTTGCGGATTAATTGTCCAGCCTGCCTCATGCGCCAAGTTATAAATCAGCTCACCCGTCGCTACAACCAACTGGCTGGCAGTAATTGTATCGAACGTTAGCGTCGAATCAGTTGCATGGTGGTCAAGCACTACCACCGGATGCGTTTCAAGAAAATGCCGTACGCCAGGCATCTCTAAGCTTTTACTGAGTAATACTTCTGCGTTAGTGTCAACGATTATTGCTAAGTCGGCACTCGTATCAAAGTCACTTGTTATGCGGTCCCAGCCATTGATGTAGCGCAGATATCTCGGTGTATTGACCGGGCAATGCAGAGCGACACTTTTACCGAGGTCGCCCAAAATCTCCTCGAGTGCCAAACTGCTACCAATACTGTCGCCATCTGGATTCTCTGCTTGGACTATAATGACGCTTTGGGCGTCGCTGATTGCACGAATAACCTTGTTGAACATTAGGTATAAGTATAACAGGACTTGCTAGCCTTGCGCAATTACACTGTTCTTCGTCCTGCTAAAGCATGACTGAGAGTGATTTGATCGGCATATTCTAGGTCGATGCCGACGGGGATACCGCGTGCTAAGCGTGAGATTTTGGTATCTATGTGCGCTGTTCGGATCTGGCGCTGAATAAATAGTGCGGTTGATTCGCCTTCGACACTAGCGTTGGTAGCGATGATGACCTCTTCGACCTTATCGTCAGATAACCGCTTCAATAATTCTGGTATGTGCAGTTGCTCTGGCCCGATACCATCGATTGGCGAGATTGTGCCGCCGAGGACGTGATAAGTGCCGTGAAATTGTCCAGTGCGCTCTAGTGCGATAATATCGAGTGGTTCTTCGACGACGGCGACTAGTTGACGGTTACGTTTGGGGTCACTATACAGCGGCGAGATATCTTCGTCGGCGTCAATTAGCGCAAAAGTTTTAGGGCAGTTTTTGACACCCTTGTGTAGCTGCTGAAGGGTGCGAGCTAACGATTCGGTAGTGCGAGCGTCAGTCTTTAGTAAAAAATAAGCGTAGCGCTCGGCTGTGCGCGGTCCGACGCCTGGCAAATGACCTAGCTCTTCAATTGCGCGTTCGAGAGCGCTTGGTAGCAGCGCCATATTGTAACTATAATCCTAAGCCGTTTAGCCCACCCATGAGCGGTTTCATTTTCTCAGCAGCGATTTCTTGTGCTTTAGCCATGCCATCGCGGATCGCAATTTCAATCCAGTGCTCAAGCTGGTGGATATCATCTAGATCGACGTATTCCGGATCGATTTTGATAGACTTAATTTTGAGCTCACCGGTAATCTGCACGACAACAGCGCCATCGCCAGCTTCTACTTCGACAATCTCCTTTGATAGTGATTTCTGCGCCTTGCGCAAATCATTCAACATTTTCATTTGGTTCAATGCCATCTTGATCCCTTTCCTCAAATTAACTTTATCAATTATAGCGTATTATTGTGATTTTTTGTAGATGTATAAACGGTCGCTAGCGTTAGCACGGGCATTGGTAATGATTTGCTTGAGCTGCCAGCCTTTCGGTACTTTATTCCTGGCGGCGCGAGTAGAGGTTATTTGTGTTGCTTCTAGATTAGGCTCGGTCGCAACGGTTAGAGCTTTGTTGTAGTGAGCGGCCAGGCTATAAATCGGCATTTCGCTGTCGTCAGCTAGGAGCGTTACGTTTTTCTGCTGACGTATCTGCGTATTAACGAGCGAAAGATCACTGCTATAAGCTCTAGCTACAGCAGGATTATAAGTATAGCCGTTGAAGAATTGCCCAATACTGATGTAGATCAACCCTCCGACTAACACGCTTAGTGGTACTAACCCAGCGACGCGAGCATAAGGGTTGCGCGGAAAGAGTCGATACCAATAGCCAATTAAGAAGTCGAAACCAGTAGCGGTTGCGATTACCATTAGAACGAACACAGAGTGCTGGTTGCTAGGGTTGAGTAATGCTAGAGGCATTAGTACTAGACTTAGCATGATCATAACATAGCTACGCGCGGTGTAATGTGTCACTAGTAAGCGACAGAAGCCAAGTAGTGCTATAGCAGCTAGCGGCAGAACATAGGCCGGTTGCAGCAAACCGTCGGTGGCTTTATCAGTAGCGGCGAAACCGAATAAACCAAAAGCTGATTGCAGGGCGTTAGCCTTGATATTGGTAAAGTTTGGCGGTAGCCCCAATAGCGCTCTACCAATCTCTCGCGGCTCGATGATCAATGCGTAAACCAGTGGAGCCATCGCAGCTATGCCGACCAGCATGGCAATTAGCAGCTTCTTCTTAGGCAAGCGTTTAATGATTGCGCGAATATGCGGGTGTACTAAGGCGACAATTATAATAATTAAATCTAGATAGGCGCCCATCGGCAAATAAAGCGCCATACCCATCAGTACGCCGCCGAGCACTTTCCAAAACGTATGGAAATGTTTGCCGCGCGTTACGTACATACCGGCGACCATTAGCCAAATGGCAATAGTACTGAAAGTAATACCGGGCGTGCCATCTTGCGCTTGAAACAGAAAGTGAGTCGAAGCTGTCAAAACGATTGTCGAAATAACAGCTATACTAGGTTTGAACCAAGCGCGTATCAGCAAGAATACACCAAGCATTGTTAGGGTGCCAAGGACAATCGACGGCAGCTTAATCGAGAACTCCGTCACGCCGAAGACAAAGATCGAGAGGCGTTGCAACAAATAGTAAGGTAGATTGATAACCATCGATGGTTCGAGGGTTTGGCGTGACAGCATGCTAGCTTGTCCGACAGATCTGATTTCTTGTTCGCGCAAGCCGCCAGGGACATTCAAAGTACCGATCCATAGCACGGCTATTAACAGCGCAGCAAGGCAAAGGTAGCTCAAAACATAGCGGTACTTGTACAAAAGATAATCGGTGATTGGTTTACGCATGCTAATTATGATTATACCACGCAGCAAGCTATTCGTGGCGCTTATCGAGCGACATAAATCGCAGCCTTTCCGGATGGAAGTAAAGCTGGACTTTGCCGACAGGGCCATTGCGGTGTTTGGCGATGATTAAATCAGTGATATTAGCAACGTCAGGGTTGTCTGGTTCGTAGTAACCAGGACGGTAGATGAAAGTAACAATATCAGCATCCTGCTCGATACTGCCTGATTCGCGCAAATCAGCCAGTTGCGGAATTGGCGGCGTCCGGCTTTCAACCGAGCGGCTAAGCTGGCTAAGAGCAACGACCGGCACGTCTAGCTCGCGAGCGATAATCTTCAAGCCGCGGCTGATCTCGCTAACCTCTTGAACACGATTGCCGTTATAATTACCGTTCGCTTGCATCAACTGTAAGTAGTCGACAACGATCAGTCCGAGCGGTTGATTGTGGGCGATGCGGCGCGCCTTGGTACGCATACTTAATATGCTGAGCGCTGGCGTGTCGTCAATGTAGATTGGCGCCTCGGCCATCTCGCCCATTGCCTCGCTGATCTTGGCAAAGTCATCGTCGCTTAAGTTACCGGTACGAATATTCCAGCTGTCAACGCCGGCGGCATCAGCTAACATACGGTCGATTAGCTGCTGCTTGCTCATCTCGAGGCTAAAAAATAGTACGGGCAACTTGGCGATAGTTGCTACATTGTAAGCTAAATTAGTCACGAAAGTAGTCTTGCCCATCGCCGGCCGTGCCGCTAGAATAAATAAATCACTGCGCTGCAAACCAGCAGTCATGTTGTCGAGATCTTGGTAGCCGGTACGGATGCCGCGTAGCTGACCTTTGTTGCGGTGCAGCTCCTCGATACGGGAAAAGCTTTCATCGAGGATTGTTTCGATGCTGGTTAGATCTTGTTTGATAGTCTGATCGGATACATTGAAGAGCTCGGCTTCAGCCTTTTCTAGCAATTCCTGGGTTGGCGTTTCTTCGTCGAAACTCATTTCGCTGATTTCGCCGCTAGCTCTGATCAGGCGCCGGCGGATGGCTTTCTGGGCGACAATCTCGGCGTAGCTAGCCGCGTGCGCTGCAGTTGGCACGTAATTTGTCAATTCAGTTAAGTAGGTCGAGCCGCCAACTGTCTCGAAATCGTCTTTCTTCTTAAGCTCCTCAGTCAAAGTCAGCAGATCGACTGGTTTGTGCTGCTCGTACAAATGCATCATACTTTTGAAGATTAGCTGGTGGCGCTTATCGTAAAAATCCTGATGCTTCACAGTCTCGCTGACGTCAGCTAGCACGTCGTCGTCGATCAAGACTGCTCCCAGCAAGCTCATCTCGGCATCGATACTCTGCGGCGGTATTTTGGCGGCAACTGCCGGTGACGATTTGCGCGAGTGCACGTTAGCTTGTTGTTTTTCTGGCATTATAGTTTTACCTCTTCTCCTCCGCCCATGATATCAAGAACGGCAGCGGTTTGGCTATCCTTTGGCGGTTTGGCCTTGGTGCTGACGACAATTTCGCGGTCGATATTTTGCGATTGCAAAGCTTCAGCGAGTACTGGCATGGATTTTTCAATCTGATTTTTGGCAAATTTTTTGCCAGCAAAGATTGTTAACTGCTGCTCGTCAATTGTATAGCCGCTATTGACTAAAAAGCTGTGGGCGCCGGCAGCGTTTTGACGGACGGCTCTTAGGAATTTCGTCCAATCGAAATTAGTTGTCGCTGGGTTGAGTTTGGTTTTTTTTCTTTTCTCTTGCAGCGCGTTTTTCGCAGGAAGTTCATCAGTGGCGGCTGTATTTTTTGGCGGCAACTCAGCGGAATTGTGCGGCGTTTTTTCAGTTTCTTTTTTAACGTGCGGCTTGTCAGATTTTCTAGCGGTTGGCTGCGAGGTATAAGCTGGCGCTGGCTCGTTAACGACCGTTGGCTGTGCTTGCTGCGGCGTCGGCGCGGTATTGGAACTCAGCGACACTAGTAATTTGACGTACGGCCAGGCGGTTTTCTGCGAGGACAATAACCGATCAGCCAGAGGTAAACAATCTACTCTATCAGTAACATCGCGGCGAATTTGGTGGATTAGCTGGTCGCTAACAGCATTGGCTGGCACTCCCCTGCTTTCGAGAGAATGAAGCGTGTCGGCTACTGACTGCAGGTCACCGATACGGTAAGCATCAAGCAGCTGCCGGATCTCGTCGGTATTCGCTAAACCCAACGAGTCTTCGACCATTTTAGCGGTGATTTTCTCGCTGCTCAGGTTTTGCATTTGGTCGAGCAAGCTGATGCTGTCGCGAAAGCTTCCTTGCCCGTATTGCGCGATCAATTGCAGCGCCTGATCGGTGATGTCGATTTGCTCGCTATCGGCGATAGTGCGCAAATGCGCGGTGACTTCGTCTTGGCTAATTGTTCGGAAATTGAAACGCTGCACCCGGCTGAGAATCGTTGCCGGCAGCCTGTCGGCGTCAGTAGTCGCTAGAATAAATACAACGTGCTCGGGCGGCTCCTCGAGAGTCTTGAGCAGCGCGTTAAATGCCGATTTTGATAGCATATGCACTTCATCGATTATATAGATTTTCTTGGGAGCGCGGGCAGGCGCAACTTGAACTTTCTCGCGCAAATCGCGAATATCTTCGACTGAGTTATTACTAGCGGCATCAATTTCAATAATATCGAGATGGGTCGATTCATCGTTATAAGGCAACTGGTTAATTTCATGAGCCAAAATCCGGGCAATCGACGTTTTGCCGACGCCGCGCGGGCCCGTTAGTAGATAAGCGTGCGCCGTTGTGCCATTAGCAATCGCCCGCCGCAAAATAGCCGTAATATGCGGCTGCCCTACAATTTCGTCCAGCGACCGGCTGCGATACTTCCGATATAAAGCCTTACCCATTTGCTATATTATAGCGCAGAATTGATGATTAAAATAGTGAAGCCTGGACGGGCGCTAAGTCAATCTGTTCAACGGTGCGACTGATATTCATATCGTATCCGATGTATTTTTTGAGCGGCAAGAAAATGAAGCGGTCGTTTTGCTGCATGATCAGCATGCTGCCAATCAAACCGACAAAATGGCCGGCAATCATCGGTTCAGTTATCTCGGTCAAGTCATTGTCTATCGATTCGATCGCAAACATATGCGGTGACAAATCTAAAAGCTCGTTATTATCAAAATCAACGCCTAGCTGCTCTGTAATTTGCTTAATCGTTTGCCTCAATATCTGCTCAGCTAGCGCTGAATCGTAATGCTCATTCGCTAGAATCGCGGCTTTCTTACGCAGCTGTACGCTTTCGCAAAGACCTGGCAGGCGAGCAATTTTAGCCTCGTATTGGCGGGCGATGTTAGCGCTAGGAAAAGTCTCGAGAATAGCGGCATTGCGAGCGCCCTGCTCTAGCAGCCGCGCCAGTTTGCGCTCGGCGTACGAGATGCCAACCTTCACCACGTCTGGCGAGAAGTAGGCCAAGTACAAAATGTGTGGTTGTTTATTGAGCTCGGTTTGCTGCTGGCTAATATCGGTGGTGTTGTAGAATGCTGGATTGAAGCCAGTTTTCTGTTGACATTCCGGGCATTGCTCGTACTTCTCATCGATTTGGCGATCGCCAGGGCAACGGTGGCATTGCTTAGTCGCTAAATCATACCAACCGATACATCGTTTGACATTAGTGTCGAACGACAAAGTAAAATCACCTTGCGGCTGGATGAGTTGAAATTCGCCTTTGCTATTCATAATCCGCAAGTACGGCGAATTACTGCCAGGATCGTAGCTAACTCGTGTAAAGAGAAAAGTCCCCTCGACTAAATCATGCACTAGAGCCTCCGCTTGCGGTATTTAATTTGCTATAGAGCTGCTTCGACTGCCGCCCAAGTAGCTTCTGGATTGTCTTCCGGTACGATGATAGTAACTTGGTCGCCAATATTGATACGGAAATAAGTGACACTGGCTAGCAAAATCCGGTATTCTTTCCCTTGAGCTTCAACATAGTAAGCGCCGTCGTGCTGAACCAGTGTGCCGATAACCTGCTTGCGGGCGACTGGCCCGATTTGCTTATAAATAAAGCCGCCGTCGTCAGCAATTGTTAGCTTCAGGATATCGCCTTCAACTAGCTTAGACTTGCTAGCATAGTTGGCTGGCACCGGATAGTTTTTGCCATCCGGGCCTACCATAGTCTGACCGTCGAAAACCCCCTCGATGATTTTGCCTGAGACGTCCTCGCGGCTGTTGCTTGGCATGACGACTTGCCCGTCGTCGCCCATGATACTAATTAATAATTCTTTGGCGGCTGCCAAGTTGGTTTCGGCATCCTGAATAAGTGTTTTGAGCCGCTTGACTTGTTTTTCTGGTAATTCTGACATACTAGTCTCGCAATCCTTTGTATGTTTCTTATGATATATTAACTTCAATTATAGCGCACTGCTATGTCAAGTCAACCCCCTAGCGTCTTTCCACAGGATTAACAGTAGTTGCTGCAAAGTCGTTGTAAAAATCGTGTAAACAAAAAACGCCTCTGTGCGTGCGGAGGCGTTTTTTGTTGTATGTATGCGATCGCAAAAGATGAAGGCGATAGTTTACGAGAGCTCGACAGTTGCGCCAGCATCTTCCAAAGCTTTTTTAGCCGCTTCGGCTTCGTCTTTGGAAACTTTTTCTTTGACTGCTGCTGGAGCTCCTTCGACGATAGCTTTTGCTTCGCCCAGGCTTAGGCCTGTAAGCTCTTTAACAGCCTTGATAACGGCTACTTTCTGAGAACCCATGTCTTTCAAGGTAACGGTGAACTCAGTCTTCTCGTCAGCGGCAGCGGCACCAGCGTCGGCAGCTGGGCCAGCAACTGCTACAGCAGCTGCTGCCGGCTCGATGCCGTATTCTTCTTTGAGGACATTTTTTAATTCGTTTACTTCGAGAACTGTCAGTTTAGTCAGTTCCTCGGCGAGTTTTTTTACATCTGCCATGATTTTCTCCTTATTGTTAATTAAGTTAATTGCTAGGTAGCTTTGGTCTCGACGCCGTCTAGTAACGCATGTAGGTTGCCGGAAAGTGCATTAACGACATCGTGTACTGGGCTGAGCAGCTGCTCGACGGTTTCGGCGATGAGTTGATTCTTACCTGGCAGGCTGGCTAGTGCTACTACGTCAGCAGTGCTTTGTGCTAGGCCTTCGTTGCTAAAGCCGGCAATCAGTTCGACTGTTGGGTGAGTTTTCGCGAAGTCGTTTAGAATTTTCGCGGGCATCACCTCATCGTTGCTAGAAATAGCATAAATTAGCTGGCCCTGCAATGCAGAAGTGTCAGTCTCTTTAAAGGTCTCGCTGCCAGCAAAAGCGACGCGTACCAGGCGGTTTTTGACGACTTTGACGACTACATTGTTTTCGCGGGCGGCTCGGCGCAGTTCTTGCAGATCAGCGACGCTAGTGCCTTGATATTTGGCGACAGCGATGCTTTTTGCATCCGCAAACAACTGACCCATCTCAGCAACCAAAGCTTGTTTCTTATCTTTGGAAATTGCCATCGATAATACTCCTTTGGTTAATTTGATATTCGTGCGATCGCATTGTTAATGATCGACATATCGGCGAGCAACAAAAAACTTTGGCGCTCGCCAAAGACTACAGGAAAAGATGATTCCCTCGGTGGCATAATTAAGTTAGTCTCCTAACCGCCACTGTCTCTGGTAATGTCTGCAGGCAGTATAGCAGACTTGGCTGAATTAGGCAAGTTTATATTGACATAAGTGCGATTTTTTGGTATAATACACAGGTTGTGAATAATGAAGTGAATATACTTCGTCCTGATGGAAGAGAGTCGTACGATCTAATAGCTCCCGTTGATACTCTAGTTAGAGATTATCGAGATACCGCCTCTAGAGAACGCCCAGATCTTATTGAACACGCTCATAGGGTGCTCGGGCTAGTTCGCGCTTTTGCTGGCGATAAAATACCTGATTCTTATGATGCAATTATGATGCATGACATTGTGTCTCGTTTTCGTAATTCCGATGAAAAGTATAGCCAAGAATCGCGCGATTCAGCTGGCTTGACTTTGTTTAGATATTTTACCAACCCTCAAATATCTCACGAAAAAGCAAAATATATGCGCGATGTCTTGTCGGACTTTGACGAGATTGAGGTCGCGGCTGGCCAGCATCGGCGCGAACTTGCAGCGGAAGCTGTCGACGGCGAGTCGCACCTATCGGATGAGCGCTGCCAGTTGATAGTCGACATTGTCTCGAACAGATACGAAGGGCGTATTCCGGACGAAGTTTGGGGAATATCGGAAGCGCGTATTGATCCAGAATATATGAAAAGGTTTCTGCAGACAGTTAATATTGAATCTGTAATTATCAAGGCATGCGAACTGCTCGACAACTTACACTACCCGGTCTCTGGGCGGGAATCGGCTGTATTGCAAGACGTCTTGGAAGCGGAGTCGTTCTACGCGCCGTTATGTGAAGTGTTGGGCTTAGAAGCTCTGGGGTCTAATTTACTTGGCCAAACAAAACTTATTCGCCACGAAAAATTGCAGCATTATGGCGCTATTGCCCGGGTGGGAGAAACTATATCTAATATAAAAATGATCGGCTATGACACTATACTGCGCGATGTTTTCGATAGATCTAACAGCGATGCTAGTAATCCAAAGTACGATATGTCTCTCGTGGTTAAGCCAGATAACAACGGGGAGCATCCGGTTCACGTTGGCGAATTTGTCTACCAAAAGGATAACGGTGATCTAGTAATGGGAAATTTGCGTATAAAAAGTATTGGCTCTGCTGTCGACAAGATGATACGCTGCGATGGCGAGATGCCTATGGATATGGTCGGTTTCATGGCTATATCGAATGATTTACAATCGTCAGCTAGTGATTTTGCTGATTTCATCAAGGATCTTACAGACAGGTCGCATCAGCCGTCAAGCGGTATCAAACTTCAAAAATCGCACGGCAAAGAGTCTGCTATTTATATACAGGGCACTACCGAATATGTTGACACTATGAAGAATGCGCTAGCCGATGCCGGTATAGACGAGTCGCAAATCCAGGTGAAAGTTCAGTCTGAGTCGGATATTGAGAAACGTGGTTACGAAAAGATGAAGGTATCCAAGGCAACTTTCATTAGGACGTATGATCATAAATATGAACCTGGCAAAACAATTAATGTTCCTGTCGAGGTGCAATTTTTGACAAGAGTCGAACGTCGGCGTTCGCGAATTGGCGATATTGCACACATTGTTTATAAGCATATTGACACGAGACTCAAGAAAGAACACTACGACGAACTGCCTGACGATAGTGCCAAAAAGCAAGAGCTAAAAGAATGGGCTCGCAAAACGCGCAAATTGTTCGTGGGTGTTTTGGGCGATATTTACGAGCGCATGAGCCGCTTAAGCCCGAACAGCTACGATACGAATGGTCAGTCTGATGATGGCGGCGAATTGTTATTTGGCGAGATTGAGCAATTCTTAACAGAGTATTCTGTCTCTTAAGTGATAAGACTAGAAATTTCTATCGAAACTAGATAATAATTGCTTGGATTTCGGCAGCGATTTCCTCGGCTGTCTTGCGCCGGCCATCTGTAGCAATACAATCAATCATCGGCAGACACAAGTCGCGAGCTAATACCGAATATCCTTTGTTTAGTTGTCGTTGGAAAGAGGTACTGCGCGATTCGAAAGTGTCGGGAGCGGTAAGCTGTCCGCGTTTAGCTATGCGCTTGTTGCGCTCGGTTTCGTCATTTATCGTCAAAATAATAGTATGATTTGGATGCAAGTAACGTTCGCTAGTGAAAAGAGCGGTGGTATCGCGGATGTAGTCAAGACTCAACCCCTCGCCATAGCCTTGGTAAACGAGCGTCGAGAGGTAATTGCGTGCTGATATAACGGTAATTCCCTGCTCTAGAGCGGGCGCAATTTTTTGCTGCCACAATTCGCGGCGAGCGGCACTGAATAGTGCCAGATTGATTTCGCCGCTACGCGCCAAGTTGCCATTCTTAATGAGCGAGCGTAGATAATTAGCAACTGGCGTAGATTTGCTAAGATCGCTGCTGCCTGGTTCCTCGACGACGAGCGTCTTCTCGTTTTGCGCGCGAAAATAATCAGCTAGCAATTCAGCTTGCGTCGATTTGCCGGTGCCATCGTTGCCTTCGATGACTATATATTTGCCTCTCGCTTTGTCGATTGGGCTGGCGCTTGTTGCTAGCGAGGGCGATTCGTCTGGCATTAGAGCAATCCTTCGCTCAGGCCGTCGATTGGGTACGGTAATTCTATTGGTGAAGCGTAGGCGCGCGGCAGTAGCATCCAAGGCCGCCAAGCAGCTTTGACAGCAGCGAGATCAGCGCTGGTGTTTGACTGGTAATTACCGGAAGCTTTAGCATATTCAGTAGTAACAGGGCCCGTGGCACTGAAAACAATTTGCGCTATGCGGTAGCCGACTGGCAGTATGATGTATTCGCTCTCATTAAGATTATGGATTTCCATTGTCCAGCGATTGATATAGCCAGGGTCGCCCCAACCTGCGCAATAGCAGGCCGAGATGCCGATCCGACCGGTAGTGCTGCGTGCTTGCATGCTGGTCGTACCCGGCGGTAGGATACCAATGAATTCGTGAGTGTGAGCCAGGATTCGCTCGTTTGGGCGCAGGACAATAACAGGATGATCGCTGGCGATACCGTTGAGGGTATCTATATTAGCGATCGACTGATCGGCGATTTGGCGGCGAGCTTCGTGCCACGGCTTGGCAACTTGGTAGTCGCCGAAGTAACGCTTAACATCAGTCTCATCAAACGGGTTGAAAAGTTTACCATTCCCCTGTCCGCCTGCTTTGTAAAAATAGTACCCCAGCGTAACATCGACGCTACTGCCGTTGATACGCGCTGGCGTTGGATCGCAGACGATATGTCCGCTAGCAAGCGCAGCAGCGATTTCTTTGTCGCTATAAATACCAGTCGGAGGCGACGCTTCTGTTGGGTCTGTCTTCATCTCTCTATCATTATACATTCTATAGCCGCCTATACAACTAGCTATGATACCATTAGAATATGAAATGCGACCAAGAAAAACAGTGTAGTATAGTAGTGGCATATGACCGCCAGCGCGGTATTGGTATTAATAATAAGCTGCCATGGGGGCGCAGCTTACCGGCAGATTTGCAGCACTTTCGCCAACTGACGACTGGCGGCACGGTAATTATGGGACGCAAAACTTACGAATCAATTGGCCGGCCGCTACCGAATCGCCAAAATATTGTATTAACTCACTTTAGCCTTGACGGTGTGGCGACGGCTGGTTCATTAGAGAGGGCTTTGCAGCTGGCGGACAAAGACGAAATATACATAATTGGCGGAGCGGCAGTTTATACAGAAGCGCTAAAATCGGGTGCAGCGAATAAAGTATATGCCACGGAAGTTGACACGGAGCTGCCAGCGGATACGTTTTTCCCAGAACTTGACGCGTCTTGGCATAGGATATCAGAAGAAATATACGCAGCCGATAGCGCGAACGCCCACCCTTATACTTTTGTAATATATGAAAAACTGGCTCCGGCGCAGTAGAATTCTCTGCATTAATACTAGTAGTTTAAACGGAGATCGGCGCTTTGATAGTTGGCCACGGGTCGTAACCTGTTAGCTTGAAATCGTCAAGATCGTAATTATCAATTGACGGCTTTGCTGTGATTTCGAGTGTCGGCAGCGAGCGCGGCTCACGCGTTAGTTGAAGTTTTGCCTGCTCAATGTGGTTCAAGTACAAGTGAACATCACCGCCCATCCAAACAAATTCGCGCGGCCGCATATTGACTTGCTGCGCGACCAGCATGGTTAATAACGCGTAACTAGCAATATTAAATGGCACGCCGAGAAAAGTATCGCAAGATCGCTGATCAAGCCGGCATGACAACCAGCGCCGCTGATCAGGATCGCTGGCCTTTGCGGGTGCGGTGTAAAATTGAAATAGCATGTGGCACGGCGGCAGCGCCATGTGGTCAACTTCGGCAGGATTCCACGCCGTGACGATTAGCCGGCGCGAATCGGGATTGGTGCGCAGCTGATCTATAACTTTTGCGATCTGATCGATATGTTTGCCATTTGGAGCTGGCCACGACCGCCACTGGGCGCCGTAAACAGGCCCGAGATCGCCGTTTTCGTCGGCCCACTCATCCCAGATGTGAATATTGCGCTCCTGAAGCCAGTGTATGTTGGTATCGCCGCGCAGAAACCAGATTAGCTCGCCGAAGATGCCTTTAGTGTAGAGCTTTTTGGTGGTGAGTAGCGGAAATCCTTGCCGCAAGTCAAAACGCATCGTATGACCGAAGACGCTGAGTGTGCCGGTGCCGGTGCGATCATCCTTTTTGACGCCATCGGTCAAAATGTGATCAAGCAAATCTAGATATTGCCTCATACTCCCCCTCTATGGATTGCGGCGAACTTGCAATGTTTGCCTTCCCTAGAGTCTAGTATAGCACGATTTATGCCATTTGGTGCGGCGCTCAATCTAATTTTACCGACAAGAAAACTGCCGCTTTGGACGAGCGGCAGTTTTGTAGATGCCAGGAGTCTAGGAGTCCTAGTTCGATTGGTAGTCGACTTTGATGCCAGGGCCCATAGTGGTAGCAATAGCGACCGATTTGACGTAGACGCCTTTGATCGAAGCAGGCTTTTGGGATTGCAAACTTGCGAAGAAAGCATTGGCGTTTTCAAGCAGTTTGTCGGCACCGAAGCTGACCTTACCGACGCTGAGGTGTACAGCAGCTTGCTTGTCGACGCGGTATTCAACCTTGCCGGCTTTAGCTTCGGCGACAGCTTTGGCGACATCTGTCGAGACGGTGCCACTCTTCGGATTCGGCATTAAACCTTTCGGTCCTAGCAGACGGGCGTATTTGCCGAGCTTTGGCATGAACTGCGGTGAAGCGATTAGGACGTCGAAGTTAAGCGTGCCTTTATCGAGCAGCTTGACGACAGCCTCTTCGCCAGCAATATCAGCGCCAGCTTCCTTAGCTTTGTCGGCGTCAGCGTCGGCAGCTATAACGGCGACACGGACAGCTTTACCTGTGCCATGCGGCAAAACGACAGTTGAACGAATATTTTGATCAGCCTGGCGCGGATCGACGCCTAGACGAACGTGAATCTCAACGCTCGCATCGAACTTGCTCGGGTTGGTTTCGGTCGCGAGCTTGACAGCATCGGCTAGCGAGTAGGTTTTGTTTTTTTCGACTTTGCCGGCAGCTTGACGATAAGCTTTGCCGCGGCGTTCAATCAGCGGGCGGACTTTTGGCGCCGGGCCTTTCTTGATGGCGGCTTCGGTGTCACCTTGCGGAGTGGTATCGCCGGCGGCTTTACGAGCTTCTTTTTCGGCTTTAGCTTCAGCCTCTTCGATTGCTTTAGCGCTGCGTTTGCCAGCTTTGGCGACGGTTGCTTCGCGGACTTCGCGCTTTTCAGCGTTAGCGATAGCCTCCTCAATCTCAGCAATGGTGTTCTTTTCGGTCACGTCGAGCTTGAGCTCGGCGGCTTTTTCTAATAATTCGGCTTTCTTAGCCATAAAACCAATTGATCCTTTCTGTGGTGCAAACGACTTGACGTCTCCCAGCATTGATTTGATAATGTACGGATAATTATATCAAAATAAATCGCTAAAGTCTATAGCGTTTTCCAGAGGTGGCATAGCATTGTAACTATAAAATTATTGACCAAAGTACTATGCTTTGTTATGATTGGTCTCGTGTCTTTAGAAAACCTGCAGTTGAAAGCAGAGTAAATCAAGGCATAAATCCACGAGTATTTGAAATAACCTATCCGTGGGGGTATTAAATCAAGGAGATAATAAATTTATGCGTTTATACGGGGTCTTGACGACACTCGGCATTGCTGTTGTTGCGCTTATTATGAACACGCAAACCGCACACGCCGAAACGAGTACGGGCCGCTCGCTACTACTCGCACAACATAAAAGTAAATTAACAACTCAAAAAAGCGTGCCATTGTTAGCTATGCGCGGCGAGAAAGCTTTGTTAGCAAAGGCAGTCGAAACACCTGATGCTGATGCTAAAAAAACTAAACCAGAGCAAAAAGCTGCGGTGGCCGAACCAAAACCAGCCGATCAGCCAGTCTATGCGACGGTTGCCGCGGGCGATAGCTTGGCGGCAATTGCCGAGAGGTATGGTACGACATGGGATCGTATATTTGATGCTAATGAGTCATTGAATAATCCGAATATCATCAATGCTGGTCAAAAACTGCGAATACCGCGCGCAGAAGAGACTTTACCGAATCGTTCGACGCAGGTTATCGCTGCTCAGCAAGCTGCTAGTGTCGTTGCGGCACGTAGTGCGAATACAACTACTACGCGTTCGTACACTTCAAAGCCAATCAATTCGTCAAGCTACTACGTTGGCAATGGCATGTGGTGCACCGATTACGTACATAGCCGTCGTCCAGATATTGCTGTTTACGGTAACGCTGGCTATAACTGGATTTCCAGCGCTCAAGCTGCTGGCAAATCAACTGGCGGTACCCCGCGAGCTGGAGCAGTCGCAGTGACAAATGGTCATGTTGCTTACGTCGAATCGGTAAATGGCGATGGTAGTTATACTGTTTCGGAGATGGGCTGGAATTATCGTGCTGGTAATTATAATAAACGTACGGTGCGGCCGGGGACATTTGGGCAGTTTATATACTAGAGTTTAGAAACGCGGCGAAATAGACAAGAGGTGTCTGGTAACAGTCGTCTCTTTTTCATATAGAATTATTTCTGGTAGTCGCCGCCAGTTATGTTGAAGTACTCTTCTAAGGTCTTTATTTCGCGGTTTTTCATATCTTGAGCAGTTTCACGACCGACGTAACGCCAGTGCCAGGCTTCGGCTACGTAGCCGGTAATGTTTTTGACATTTTCAGGGTAACGTTGGATGAAGCCATATTCGGCAGCATGCTCGGTCAGCCACTTGTAAGCCGGCGATGTAGCGAAACATTGCAGAACGCAGCTGTCTACCTTGAGATCAACAGCCAGGCCGGTTTGGTGTTCGCTGCAGCCTGGGCGGGCGCTGGCGGAGTCGGCTTCTTTTTGGTTGCTATGTTTGACCCAGTAATTGTAAGTCTCGACCTGGTCGTTGTAAGACCGGTAGCCACTGGTTGACGCGAGCGGTATTTTTGCTTGTGTAGCGGCAGCTTTCATGGCGTTGTACTGGCTGGCGGCTTCTTTGCGCAAGGAAATCCCCTTCTCGATAACCGTCAGGTCGTTCGGCTGCCAAGTTTTTGGCTCGAAGCAATGCTTTTTGTTGATAACGATGATCGTGCTGTTGTAGTCTTTTAGGACTTTATTGCGGCGAGCTGCTTTCTCAGCCCAAACTTTTTGCTGGGCCGCGGCGAGCTTGTCAGCGGTTTCTTGCTCCTTAGCGCTGATGTCTTTGGCAGTTTTGTAATAATCTAGCCCGGCAAAAGTAGCCAAACCTAACATTGCCGAAAAAGCTAGCGTAATCAAAAGCACGCTAAACTTATGTTTATTCAAGAATTCACCCTTCATAGCTGTATGGATCTATTTTATCACAAGGAAACGTTAGCTGTATAGAAAATCTTTGCAAGTTGATTAGTTAAAGACGCGACGATGGTCGAGCACTCTTAGGGATAGTGCGATAATCCTCAATCAGGTTGAGAGCCACTAAGAAGTCGTTAAACTCCTCATCATTCATGCTCGCAATGTCTGCTGGGTTCACCGTATCAGGGTGCATCGTCCTGTAGGGAGTGGCGGGATAATCAAAAGGAATAGTCTCCGTCGCAAGTGCAAGCATTTCTGTCTCGCCCATAAGCTCCCTTTCTGGCGCGAGCTCTTCGCCTCCAGTGCCAGTAGCTTTGAAGTGTTCTTTAGTCATGTAGCATCATTATACAGTAATCGTCTTTATCAACCAATATTTGGGTGATTTTCTGTTTTATTTGCAGAATCTGGTCGGGCTCTGGCTGCCGCACTCAAACTGTTGGAAGGAGGTGGGCGGGCTCGGTGTAGTGGTGGAACAGATGGTATAGTTCCGTCGCGAGGGTTTTACGGTGGATGAGGTCGTCGATTTCTACACCTGACATTAATATGGATTGTGCAAAATAGGTACTTTGATCACGAGTAACGACAGGGAGTCGCCGCCCCGAATCACTGCGGACGTCCATATCTAAACGGGCCCTTGATACTTAACTTGTACACGCTTAGATCAACTATAGAGACTCTATCGACACGGCGAACCATCCAAGACCGGTCATTCCACAGTGAGGCGTGCAGGTCCCGTAGGTATCAGCTGAGGCGCATAATCAATGTCAGTTGCAGATACCATTTATCGCTCTTTTCGAGAACTGATAACTGGGACAATCGGAGGGTCATTAACTATAGTAGCGTCGCTAGTCCTATTTTGTAATCCAAACGGCAGTTCGTCTGCGCTCCTAAGTATAACGCGTACCCACTCTAAACCTTGAGTTATTCGTTCGACAAATTCGTCGGTAGGTGAATCAGGAACCAGTGGTAGTCTAGGAGAGCCCGTGTCTGCCGTTGCGCTCATTTGAGTCTTTCTTTCTGCTAATCCGACGTTGTTATCTGGTTCGGAGATTCCCTGCTGCTGCGATATTTCACTGTCAGTTATCGGCTCCTGCTCAACATTTCCATTTGGCGTCTTCGCCTCTTCAGGTATATATCCATGTCTTCTTTCCATATACCTCACATATACCAATTAGCGTGCTGTAAGTCAATAGCCTTAGGCTCGCAAACTGTGTATTGCGTGTATTGCGGAGCGGAATTTCGCCTGCTCAACCAGACCCTCTTCGACAAGATCTACATCACCCCCAACTGTCGTAGTGACAGACCTCACAACCTCCGACGTCTCGCGAACCCCGCTGGCAGGGGGTCACCAAGTCGCATCAGGCACAGAAGCCGACATCACGATCCCTACTTACGCACGACAACAGGCTCAAAACCCCTAAAATCCTCAAAACCAAACAAAAACCCGCGCCATGGATTCACCATGATGCGGGTTTGAGTGTGGACTCGATGGTCGGGGTGACTGGATTTGAACCAGCGACCTCACCGTCCCGAACGGTGCGCGCTACCAAGCTGCGCCACACCCCGACGCTTGATTTATTATAGCTTAGCTGTCGGGGTATGTAAACTATCTATCTGCTCGCTTGATGATGTCTAAGATTGATCTGCTGCTATCGTCATCTTCGGAGTTCGAATGGGAAAAAGCATCAGCTAACTTCTTCGAGGCGATTTTATCGCAACCAGCAACTGTGCCTGCGATCAACGCTGTAATGGCTAAGCTAGAGACGAAGGCTTTGCTCACATCGCGAATACCTTCTCGATCGGCGTCTGACAGTTCTGGTAGTTGCAGCTTTTTCATGGAGATTAATTAATCGGAGACTTCTACGCCCATGCTGCGAGCGGTGCCAGCGACAATCTTGACAGCGCCTTCTAGGTCGATAGCATTGAGTTGATCCATTTTGGATTTGGCGATTTCCTCGAGCTGTGCGCGCGTAATTTTGCCAACCTTATCAACATGTGGTTTGCCACTACCCTTTTGGATGCCGATGGCGCTGCGAATCATGTCGTCGACAGGTTGGCCTAGACAGTTCCAGGTGAATGTGCGGTCTTCGTAAACTTGAATATGAACGATAACGTCCTTACCCATCATGTCTTTGGTGGCCTCGTTGAATGGATTGATGAAGTCCATCATATTCAACCCCCATTGACCAAGCGTCGAGCCTACTGGTGGCCCAGCAGTGGCGCGGCCAGCCGGAATACGAAGCTTCAAATTACCGATAATTTTCTTTGCCATAATTTTCCTTTACTAAATATATTGAGAAGCTAATATTTAGTGCGTAACTGCTATAGTATAGCGGTTATTGCACAATTTTGCAAATGCACTAGACTTTCTTGACCTGAAGAGCGTCAAGCTCAACAGGCGTGTCGCGACCAAACATGCTAACCATAACTTTGAGAGTGCCCTTGGCGGCGTCAATTTCGCTGACAGCGCCATCGAAGCCTTTGAACGGCCCGTCAATAATGTTGACGACCTCGCCCTCTGAAAAGTCGATTTGGTGTTTAGGATCCTCGATGTCCATCCGTTTTTTGATCTTAGTGATCTCAGCTTCAGATACTGGTGTCGGCGAAGTGCCGCTGCCGACAAATCCAGTGACTCCTGGCGTGTTGCGAACGATGTACCAGGTTTCGTCGGTTAGTTTCATCTCTACTAGCACATAGCCCTGGAAAATCTTGGCGTCGACGATTTTACGCTTGCCGTTTTTGATTTGGACTTGCTTTTCTTTCGGGACAATGGCGTCGAAAATCTTGTCGGCCATATCAATGGTTTGTGCGCGCTGGCGTATGCTGTCAGCGACTTTCTCTTCGTAGCCGCTGTAGGTGTGGATAGCGTACCACTGCCGCGAACTGTCGTAACGATTAGATTTTGACATAAGATCCTTTCTAGTTTGTTCCCATTATTAGTTTGAAGAGCCAAGCGAAACCGTAATCGAGCAAGATGATGACCAAAAACAGCGCAACGGTAAAAATTATCAACGCGCCTACCATGCTCCAAGTCGTACGGCGGTCTGGCCAACGGACTTGTTTGATCTCCTGCCATGAACCGCGGAAATAACCGGTTAAAGCTCTTAGCGGGTTGCCATGCTTTGATTTAGCGTGCTTAGCGCTTCTGTCGTTGGTTTTGGCTGATTTTTTGGCGCTAACCTCTGCTTTGGCAGATTTCTTGCTAGCAGATCGCTGGGCGGCGACTTCTTTGGCGGTTTTTAGGACACTTGGTCTTTTTGGCTTGGCAGCCTTGTCGCCAGCGGTAATGCGGGTGACGTGGCTTTGTGATTTTTGTTTCGACTTGCCTTTTGCGGATTTGGCCACGATAGCTTTTCCTCCCAAATTAAATAGTCTGGTATGCCCCAGACTGTCAAGTCAATTATACGACGCGCAAATAAAAATAGCAAGTGGTAATAGGGGTCTTATTTTTTTGTAGCTGGCAGCGAAAAGCTGAATGTTGAGCCGTGATTGAGACGGCTTTTGAGCTTGATTTCGGTTTTGAGCTTGAGAGCGAGTTTGGCAACGACGTAAAGCCCTAGCCCGGTGCCGCTGGTTTCGCGCGTGCGGTAATCTTCGCTGCGCCAGAATTTTTGGTACAAGTGAGCTTGGTCGCTGCGGCTGATGCCGATGCCAGTGTCTTTGACGGCGAAGTTGATAGTGTTGTTTTCGCCTGGTTTGACGATGACAGTGACGCCGCCCTTTTCGGTGTAGCGGATCGCGTTGGTGATGAAGTTTTGCAAGACCTCTTTGAGGTAGAGGCGGCTTTGACAGACTTGGCCGACTTGCGGCGCGATATCAATATCAAATGTCAGCGATTTGTCGGCGGCTTGCGGCGCGTATTCGGCGTATAGCTCGTCGATTAATGCTTGGACGTCGATATTTTCCGGCTCGTCGGCGACACCGCGTTCGGCGCGGCTTAGCGTCGAGAGATCGTTGACCATTCGCGCCAGGAAGACGACTTGCTCGTGCGCAGTTTTGACGCTATCGACTAGTTTCTCTTTAGGGATATCCGGATGTTTAATCATCAGTAGAACGTTGCTTAATGATCCTTCAGCTATAGTTATTGGTGTGCGTAGCTCGTGGCTAACTACTGAAATGAACTCGTCGCGTTCATCATCGAGAGACTTCTGTTTAGTGATATCGCGCAAAATGACAACATAGCCGTCATCGCTAGTGCTATTGGAGCTGCGAATTGGCGAATATGTGGCACTGAGCAGGATGTTTTCACCGGATATTTTGGCAGTAAGGTCGTCGCGGTACTGCGTAGTTTTGGCGGAGTGCAGTTTATCGGCGAACTTAAAAGGTTTTTTATTCTTATCGACAATCGAGATGATATCATCAATGCATCTTCCGGCGATGTCGATGTTGGTATCTAGAAGATTCAGTGCTGCAGCGTTGTATAGCGAGATAGTGCCATTCTTGTTAGTGCTAATAATAGCGTCTGAGAGATTGTTGACTATTGTAACGATACGGTCGCGCTGTAGGCGTTCGGCGGTTTGGCTACGTAAGAGTTCGGCCTGATCGATAGCTTGCGCCGAGATGATCATCTTAACCATATAGCTGACAGCTAATGTCCCTAGAAAATGAATGATAATCGAGACTACCTGTTTATCATCATTGGCGTGAAGGATGACGCTGCCAGATGCAGCAGCGAATAACGTGACAATACTGATATTGATACCGGTCTGGCCTAGATAAACAGAGCTAGCTAGTAACAGTGCCGACCAAGTGTAAATTAGCGGCATGTCAAAACCTGACAGTATTAACACGTATGCTAGCGCGAGAATATGGTAACAGATTAACCCGATGATGTAACTGTTTTGGCGTTTTGGTGTCACGAAAAAATGCCAAAATCCGACAATAATCCAACAGGTATTAATTATATAAAATGCTGGCGTGATTGTCGTCGGTTGATTTAGTGGCGAAAACTGCATGAAAACGCTATATGCCACCAATAATAGCGGGATCAACAAGCCAATCCAGCGGATAATCCGCATACGATGTGTCGACGGATCAATGTCGATGTAATCTTTTATTTGGCCACCCATAGTTAGTTACTAGTATAACCGCAAACGCAATTTATGAAAAGACTTAGACGACCGGGGTTTCGCGCTTGAGTTGTTGACGGTGCAAACGGTAACGTGAGTCGTAGCGTTCGACCTCGCGCCAAAATGCGGCGGAGTGGTTCATGTGGTGCGTGTGACAGAGCTCGTGGATAAGGACGTAGCGGACTAGCTCGTCGGGCAATTTCATCAAAGCGATATTGAGGCTAATCGTACCATTAGAACTGCAACTGCCCCATCGGCTGCCGGCGTGACTAAAGCGCAGGCGCTGATACGAAAAGCCGTGTTCGCGCGCTAAGTCCTCTAACAGTGGCGGTAAGTATTTTTTGGCATCGCGTCGCAAAATCTTGATAGCTTCGTCGCGGATTTGCTGCTGGATATCTTGGTCTTCGAGCGAGAATTCGGGTGGTAACTTGACTACAAGCCTGTCACGTACGGTACGAATTTCTGGCTGCTTTACCATTTGCGTTGGCACAACGGCGAGCCGGTGGCTTTTACCGATGAGCTGGTCTTCGGTATACGGTTGAACGACAGATGAGGCTTTAGCCATCTTGCGCAAATCTTCGCGTGATCGCTCAATAAAAGAGCGAATGAACGCCAGCGGCACCAACCGGCCGCTAGTAACTACAAAACGTCCGTCAGTACCTAGTTTGATACGCGTGTAGCGAGTATTGCGGCGCGTGATAACAATTTCGCCGAATTCCGGGTCGTTGATGGTTTGGGTTTTGGCGGGCATATTATTGGATGCCTACGCTGCGCCGGCGCGTTTCGGGGCGTTGCCGCGCAAGGACGGGAGTCGGTCGACCAGCACGGTTACTGTCGCTTAAACGTGCTAACACGGTACGGGCTTGGGTCTTGTAGGTATGCTTGCCACTTATGACGACTGCCCTTTCGGTAGAATTTGGCTCAGTGAAACTTTTGATGGCCGCATCAAAGCCCATTGCATCGAGAGAATTAGTTTTTTGTATACGGCGTCGACAGGTTGATTCATCAGTCTGTACCCATATAATAAGCGGTTTGTAGCCGTGTCCCTTTACCCAGCGGGCGAACTCAGCGCGTCGTACGCGGCTCAAACTGTCACCTTCATAAATAAAAGTCTGTTTGGTGCGTACTATCTCGTTTAAAAATCGCTGACAGATCTCCTCTCCGGCACTGCTGTCTAGACTACGCTGTATGACAAAAGGTGAATCGATAAACGGCGCATTGAACATTTCAGAAAATTGCTGCGCGAAAAATGTCTTGCCGCTGCCTGGCAGTCCGACCATCATGATAGCGTGTGGCTGGGAGATAGAGCTAGAATTCATGTAGACATTATACCGTAATAAAATTAAAAACCACAACTGTAAGCGTTGTTGGGTCTCCGTTCGTGGCAGGGGCATGAGGAATCGAACCTCAATCTACGGTTTTGGAGACCGTTATACTAGCCGTTGTACTATGCCCCTCTACTTAGGTTCCGGTTAGAATTATAGCAGATTATACTATCTCAAAAAAGGGATTGTAAGTTCGGTTTTATGCATCTTCGTCAATGACGACGTCTTTCGCTTGGTCTTTACGGATGCGAACGGCGCGCTTGAAGCGGCGGTTGGCAGTCTCGTCAGCGGTATGCGGAATCGGCGGCAGCGACAGCAAGCGCTCGGATTTTTCTTTGTCGTCATCGAGGCTCGATACAGCTTCAACAAAAAACTTATCAATTAGCCACTCGCGCCCTGGCGGCGTTTGTCCGGTGACGGTAATGCGCCAGCGTTCGTCGCCCCACTTGTCTATATTAGTGATGCGCAGCGGGTGCGCCAGCATCATCGTTCCTTTCGGGATAGCAGCGATAATTCGGCGAATAGCGGCGACGCCAGCTCGCTTATCGCGGACAAAGATATCGACGGCAATTGTCCGGACGCCATGTGGCGTGACACGGGCGCCGGTGATGTTCTGGTTGTGGACGGTGATAACTTCGCCGTTGAGTGCGCGAATACGCGTTGAAGTTAGTGTGAAACGCTCGACGACGCCGCTAAGTTCCGAAAACGGGTCGAGCTTAACGAAATCGCCGATTTTGTACCAGCCTTCAGAAATCATAATGGCTCCGGCGGTGAGGTCGCGCAAAATAATGCCAATAGTCTGCCCGGCTACTAAAGCAAACATTGCTCCCGCTCCGATAGCCGCTAATCCGCCAGAGGTGCTGGAGTTGGAGGCGGTCGGACTGAGTATCCGCCAGGCTACATATCCAACCGATACGACTACTAGTGCTCGAATGATGGCGATAGCTACACTTAAGTATGTTTCGGTCTGGCGCAGCCGTGTAACGCGAGCTTCATCTGATTCGTTGTCGCTACGTCGTCCGATGCGCTGAGCGATTAGGATTAAACCGCGTGCTAGAAATTTACTTAACCAGTATGCGACTATCATCGATACAATTAGTACGATCATTGAACGAAAAGCGTTGGGCGAAGTTAGCAAACTCTTCAAGTCGCTAACCACTGATTTTGATGTTTCACTATCCATACTTATATCATGCACTGTTTAGTGCAAAAAATCTATATGTTTTCACGGTAATTTTCACGAAAAATACCGAAAATGCTTAATTCTGTTGCAATCATAAGTGTAAAGGCGCTATACTGTTATATAAACAACATAAGGGGAATGATATTAGGTCACGGTGTAAACGAGTAGGGTTTTTATGAAGATACTAATGTTAGGGTGGGAGCTCCCGCCGTATAATAGTGGTGGCCTCGGTGTTGCATGCTATCATCTGTCTAAGGTATTGGCTCAGCAAGGGGTATCGATTGACTTTGTACTTCCCTACACTGCTCAGCATGATGATATAGATTTCCTTAATATTTACTCGGCGACCGAACTGCCGCCTTTTCACGGCGACAAGGCTCTAAACTCTTATGGCGGCGGTGCAGTTACTGCGCGCAATCTCGACGACGTGCCTGCTGGCGATTTGTCGACGATGCGCGGCGTGCAAAAACAATATGTTGATTATGTCGAACATCTAGTCGACCGGATTGATAAACCGGATATTATCCACGTTCATGATTGGTTAACGATGGAAGCTGGTATGCGCGCTAAGCAATTGACTGATGCGCCGCTAGTTGTCCATGTGCACGCGACAGAATTTGATCGTGCTGGCGCTAGCGAGTTTGGCAATCCGGTTATCCACGAGATTGAATATAACGGCTTAATGATGGCGGACAGAATTATTGCGGTCAGCAACATCACCAAAGGTATCATCGTTCATAAGTATCATATCCCTGCCGACAAAATTGAAGTTGCGCACAACGCTATCGATACTGATTCGCTGATAAATTACGATTACGATCGGCGGACCTACCGCTATATTGAATTGCTAAAAGACGAAGGTTACACGGTAGTCTCGACAGTGACACGATTCACTGCTCAGAAAGGTTTAGTGCAGCTGATGCGCGGCTTTGCTAAGGCTTGCCAGCAGCACGATCGTTTCGTCTTCTTGCTAGCTGGCGACGGCGAGCAGCGCGACGAGCTGATTCGAATTGCTGCTAGCCACGGTATTGCCGATAAAGTTTATTTCACAGGCTTCGTCCGCGGCAAACAATGGCGCGACGCGTATCGCGTATCTGACGTTTTCGTGATGAGCTCGGTCAGCGAACCGTTTGGTTTGGCGGCGTTAGAAGCGGCGCATTACGACACGGCGCTGATTGTGACTAACCAATCTGGCGTCGGCGAAGTCATCGATACGGTTTTTCGTTATGATTTTTGGGACACTCACAAGTTGGCTGATCAGCTAGTCAGCTTGGCTAAGTCGCCGCAGCTACTAGATGAAATGAAACATGGCATCAAGTCGGAATATGCGCGCATCAGCTGGGATGACGTTGCTCGCAAATGTTTAGAGATTTATGGCCGAACCCGGAAAGGAGCTAAAAAATGAGTAAAAAACGCGGCGTAGTTTTGTACTTGCATATGCATCAGCCGTGGCGGGTCCGCGAGTATTCGGTGTTTGATATTGCGCTTAAGCATGATTATTTTGACAATTTCGCTGATAAGTATCGTAGTAATCATTTCATATTCGAGAAAGTTGCCGACAAATCGTATCGGCCGATGCTGACTTTGTTACGCAAACTATTGGCGACGCATTCGGATTTTTGCGTATCGCTGTCTGTCACTGGGACGTTGCTTGACCAAGCGGAGCGCTGGGCGCCAGATGTAATCGATTTGCTGCGCGATATTATTAGTACTGGTCGCGTCGAGATTGTCGGCGAAACTTATTATCACAGCCTGGCGTTCTTCTATAGCCGCGATGAATTCCAGCGGCAAGTCGATATTCACCGCCAGAAAATCCGCGATTTGTTCGGCGTCGAGACGATGGCTTTCCGCAATACCGAACTGAGTTACAACAATGAGCTGGCGCAATGGGCTGATAGCCAGGGTTACAAAGGTATTATTGCTGAAGGCTGGGATAAAGTTCTCGGTTGGCGCAACGCTAATTATATGTACCGGCCAGCTGGCGCGAGAAATGTCAAGTTGTTGCTGAAAAATTACCGTTTGAGCGACGATATTGCTTTTCGTTTCAGTAATCGCGATTGGGAATCGTATCCATTAACTTCCCCAACCTACGTTGATTGGGTTGACTCAAGTATGGGCCACGGTGGCGAAATCATCAATTTGTTTATGGATTTCGAGACATTTGGCGAGAACATTTGGGCGGACACTGGGATCTTCGAGTTTTTTGCGGACTTTGTTGAGCGCTGGCTGGGGCGATACAATCATACTTTCTATACGATTAGCGGCGCTTGCCAGGCGTTGGAACCGCACGACGAAATCGACTGTCCGCAGACGACGACTTGGGCAGATACTGAGCGTGATTTGTCGGCCTGGCTGGGTAACGACATGCAGCACGAGGCGATGCGTGATTTGTACGCGATGGAGCGCGATGTTATCGACTCGGGCGATATCGGTTTGATTGCTGATTGGCGGCAATTGACGACTAGCGATCATCCTTACTATATGTGTACTAAATATTTTAATGACGGTGATGTGCATGCCTATTTCAGTCCATACGACTCGCCGTACGACGCCTTTTTGTATTTCATGAATGCGCTGCGCGATATACGCTACCGGCTACACGAACATAACATTGCGGGGTATTGATGGCGCGTCCGATAGTTCTTAGCAACAACGAATTGCATGTAGGATTGAGCCGCTATGGCGAGGTTAGCGATGTTTATTTTCCTTACGTCGGCTTAGAGAATCACACTATTGGTAGTAATACGCGCCATCGCGTCGGCGTGTGGGTAGACGGCCGAGTTTCGTGGCTAAGCGACGGCGGCTGGACTTTTAAATACAATTATCACCACGAAGCGTTAATCGGCCATATTGCAGCGACAAACGAGCAACTCGGCATCATGCTAGAATTCGATGATGCCGTCGATACTGATTTCAACGCGCTGCTGCGAACGATTCACGTTGTCAATATGCGCGCCGAAGCTCGCGATATCCGGTTATTTATGCACCAAGCTTTTATTATCGGCGACTCTGGCAGCAACACTGATACCGTACAGGTTTTGCCTGACGATAACGCTATTGTGCACTATCGCGGACGGCGGACGTTCGTAGTGTCAGGCCAAGTTGACGGCGGCGCGTTCTTTGATCAGTATGCTGTCGGCGTGTTTGGGCTGGAGGGCCGCGAAGGTACTTATCGCGATGCCGATGATGGCGAACTGTCGAATTCGACGGCTGAACACGGGCGAGTTGACTCGACGATTCGTTTCAAACTTGAGATTGCCGGCCATGGTTCGGTGCGAGTAAATTATTGGCTGGCCTGCGGTACTTCCCTGCGCGAAGCGCTCTACATTCACAAAAGTATTATTTCGCAGACAATTCACAAGCGGTTGGCGGCCACGGCTAAATGGTGGCGGCTATGGCTGCGTCCAGCTAAAAAAATAGCGCAGCGTATCGAGCCAGAGTACCGCCAAACATTCATTAATAGCACAATGATTATCAAGGCGCATATTGATAAGCGCGGCGCCATAATTGCTAGCAGCGACGGCGAAGCGCTGAACTATCAGCGGGATGCTTACGCGTACTGCTGGCCGCGCGATAGCGCTTATGCTCTCTGGCCACTGATTCGGATGGGATATACCGAGGAGGCTTATAATTTCTTTGATTTTTGCCGGCGGGCGCTTAGTTCGCGAGGCTATCTATCGCACAAGTATCGCGCCGACGGTGCGCTAGGCAGCAGCTGGCATTCGTATGTTCACCCGGATGGTACGGTTTCGGCGCCAATTCAGGAAGACGAGACCGCCTCGGTGCTCTTTCTATTTTGCCAGTTCTACAACAAAACGCGTGACGATGCGCTATTGCAGCGTTTTTATATGCCGTTAGTGGTGCCGATGGCGAATTTCCTCTCGAGCTATATTGATAATCGCACTCACCTGCCGAAACCGAGCTACGATCTCTGGGAAGAACATTTTATGGTGACAACTTATACTACGGCAGTTGTTCAGGCGGCGCTATTTGCAGCTGCTAACTTAGCCGACCAGCGCCAAGACGAAGTCAGCGCCGTTGCTTGGCGGACAGTCGCCGAAGATATCAAGCAAGCCGCTCAAAAACGCCTTTACGACGGACGACAAAAGGCTTTCCGCAAAGGATTGCGTCGCAACAAAAACGGCACATACACACCTGACGAAACAATTGATATGTCGGCTGTGTACGGCGCCTTTATCTACGATTTGGTTGACGATAACGAGCTTTATGATGCTGTGAAGACAGCGCTTGATCGTTTTGGTTTTGCGCTAGATAAGCCAGGCTTGCCGCGCTATGAGGGCGATGCTTATTATCGCAGCTCGGATGATTCTCCTAGCAACTGGTGGTTTATTGTGTCGCTGTGGTTGGCGCAATACTATTTGAATCGCGGTGACGAAGCTGCTGCACGGCGTATAGTTTCGTGGGTGGCGAATCAAGCTTGGTCGACTGGTATTCTGCCAGAGCAAGCCGATCCAGTCTCCGGGCAAGGACGCTCGGTGGCGCCGCTTTGCTGGAGTCAAGCAGAGTTTGCTTCAACAATTTTAGATATAGCGAAAAGGTAACGTTATCAGTGATGGTGGGCTTTAATTCAAAAACAAAATTGAAAATATCCAGAGCGTTTCGCCACGCCACGCCGCGGCATATTGCTAAGACTCGCGCTACGCGGCAGGCGATGCGAAGTTTTGCTGATCGCGCAGGCTTAGTCTATTTTGGTTACGCTAATCAGCACGACGATGATCATCGTTTGGTGCGCGGACATACGGTTTCGCATACGCATATCGATGACCATCTCTGTATTGGTACGATTCGTAGCTATGATGTAGCTATTCTACAGCGGCGCGATACTATCCGTGTACGCCAGGGCGACTCTCATAAATACAAAGACCGACGCTGCCATTGGCTAATTGCCACAGTTGATTTGCACACCGAAAAAGTCCTGCCGCATATCTACATAGGCATGAAGCGGACGGATTCAATTTACCGGGCATCATATAGCGCCTTGCAACCACTTATTCTCGGCGCGACAGCGCATTATTCGCAAGAGTTTCTTAATAAATATAATATTTATGGCGTTGCTACTCATGCGATTGAGATCGAATCAATACTATCGCCGCAGGTGACCGAAGTGCTAGTGTCGCACTTTGATAGGATTAATATTGAGATTGAACACAATACGATATACCTTTATACCGAAAACGAGCGTCCGAATGAAGCGCAAATTGAAAAGTTAGTTTCGAATGCGCTATGGCTGGCTGAGGTGATTGATACCGCTACGCAATAAAATAGCCTCGAGCGAGGCTATTCATCATTACTTCAGTTGCGCTGGTGATTTGCTTAACCCTTGCGCGGCTTGACTTCGTTGCGGCCGAGCGACTTCTTGGTTTCGGTGTAGGTAGCGTGCTTGCGCGCCTTCGGATCGTATTTGCGCAGAACTAGCTTGCCTGGCGTATTCGCCGTGTTCTTGCGCGTTACATAAGTACGATGACCCGTCAGATTGCTAACGAGTGCAATAATCTTGCGCTTAGTGTTATTCTTCTTTGCCATAACTTCCCTTTAATGTTGTTCTAAAACTTCAGTAACTAAGTATAACAGATTGGTGTAGCGATTTCAAGTTAGAAATATACTTATCGCCAGCGTATGATTTCATCAAGGTCGCGGCGGGATCTGGCCGGTGTGTCGCGTTGGTTGCGGTAGCCTAAGGCTAACATGACAACCGGTTGCTCTTGGCTAGGGTCAATTAGTTGGTGCTTTTCTAGAGTCTCGCTAAGTTTATCGATCGAAAATCCTTCAATCGGGCAGGAATCGATGCTGCGTTCCGCCGCGGCTAACAATATGAATCCTAGCGCAATGTAAGCTTGTCGCGCCGTCCACTGATGAATCATGTCAGGGTTGTCAAGTATATCGAAGTCTCGCTTGGCCCACAGCTTCCAAAAAGTTTTGTAACCTGTCGCCGTCACTGGGTTCTGTTTCTTGACATCACGCAAAATGTGGTCGATGTGTCCACCTTTTGTCAGTAAACCGTCGGCTGTCTTGGCGGTAAAAATCAAGATATGGCTAGCATCGAAGCGGGCGGCGTTGGTGCTAGCACAACGCTTGATATCGGTGCGCAGCTGTTCGTCTTGGTCGACCACGATGATATTCCACGGTTCAAAGCCGTACGAGCTGGGCGCCAGGCGAGCCGCTTCTAACAGCAGATTGATGTTTTCGTTGGAGACTTTTCGTTCAGGATCAAACGTCTTGGTGGCATGGCGGAACTCCAGTGCTTTTTTGATATCTTCGGCGTCCACAATCGGCTTATTCATACGTTTCTCTCCTCGGTTTGCGCCGGATTTTCGCCAGCACAACACTTATAATTCTATATATAATCTTAGCATTTTTCTGACAATTTTAGAAACTTGGCGGTGGCCTTTCGGCGAGAAATGAATGCCGTCTGATAGCGGCAGTTTTGGCAATTCGATGGAACCGCCTAATTCGTTTTGGTGCCGCAGCAGCTCTTGACGAAGTTTTTCTGAAGTTTCGGTGAATTCCGGGCTAGCGTCGACTTGAAAATTCGGCGGCAAAATATAGACGATTGGCACTAAGCTAGTGGTTTTGTACGACAATAAGTCGTCGATTATGTCGCTGGCGGTTCGCTCGAAACGCTGCTGCAAATCGTTGGTACCAAGCGCAACGATGATTAAGTCAAGCGGCCCTGCATCGCTTAGTGATTTGGTGAAAGTAGCTTTGCCGTTTTTGTGCGGCTTGTCGGTGCGGAACTCGCCAGCGACTCTTCCTGGCAAGCCGTCGGCGATGACGCGCGCTTTGCCGCGCAAATCCTTGCGCAAACGGTTGGTCCAGCGGTCGCTATAGCGAACGCGCGCTCCGATGAAATTCTCACCCCAGACGTTAGAGTCGCCGTAGATTAAAATTCGCTTTATTGGCGCTGATCGCTTATTGCTCAATTTGCCATTCCTTTCTTCCTTGCGATAATCTCTTGCTGCTTGGGCGTAAATCGCCGCGACTCGCGCATTTTTTGGTAGGCTTTGTTGCGCATCCAGGCGTCGATTTGCCCGTTTTCTAATTCAGACAGTGTCAGCTCAAAAAAGTTCACCGCTGCCGTGGCATATAGCCAAGCTAGCGCCATTTTGACATAATAGCCGTCGTGCTTGACGTTTCGCAGTGCCGCGAAAACCCGCTGAATATGCGATTCATCCAGGAAGTTCGCCATCAAAGAAATCACGCCGTAGCGCACCGTGAATTCCTCGCTGCTTTGCAGGCACTCCAGCGCAAACTCCCACCAAATGTCGCCGGCAAAGCGCCGCTTTTTCTCGACAAACGTATCGATGTGCGCCCACGAGTCAACGCGCGGCAAGTATTGCCGAGTCAGCCTAATCGCCTCTTCGTCGCTAATTTTGGCACGGGTAATCAACAAACCGCACAGCAAAACATACTCGTAGAGATTGCTCGGCGTCGCTAGTAGCCGGCTGATATCCGCTGCCGACATGTCGCCAGCCAGCTCCCCCGCCAGCCTCCGCAAATCCGGTACTCGCACGCCGATGACGTCCATCTTGGTATTGACGATGCGCTTATTAAAGGCGGCGTAAGTTTCGTTGCCTTGGGCGAGGTCTATGAGTCGACGCGTGAGATCTCGAGACATGTGTTTATTATAGCTATTTTAACGGTGTATTGCTAATACTTTAGTCAATATTTAATCAAAGACCGGTATTAGTTCGTGTTAGATGGTCCTTTAATACTAAGCTAATAAAACTGGATATACGATAGATTTAATTTTATATTTAGTTAAGTAAAATTATTTATCGGAATAATTACACAATTTATCATAAACGTGGCTCTCTGGTAAGATTTGTCCGCCAGTTTCCAAAGCACATACAGTCATTAGTAAAGCTATGAATATATTACTGATTATCGGTAGATGATCATTTATTCCTGTTCATAGTTTCAAATATTTCTTTAAAGACATAATCTTCTATATCTTTAAGAGGTATTGTTTTAAAGCTTTTCTCATATTCATCAGCTACGCTCCTCAAGTAAGCTCTATCACGTCCAACCACAAACTGATTTGCGTGACATATTTGAAGAATATTTAAGTTGATGGATGTACTAGAGCTAAGTATGTTTGGTTGTCTATTGGCAGCTATCATTACTACACTAGGCGATAATGATAATATAAAATTCTTAAATATCGAGTCGACTGTGGGAGTTTTTGTGTATATAATTGGATTATCTGAGCTAAGATTATAGCCTGGTTCTTGAAAATAAAGACTCCAATATTGCAAGTTAGCATATGTACCGTGTTTCTTCATATCAAGAAGTGCTCTTAATACAGGGTATGCCTTTTGAAATAGGTCGGTCGTACATATGCATCTGTAATAATCTACTGTTTCGTAAGGTTGTAGCTTCTCGCCAGTCTCTTGGTTTACTACTGACAAGCCCAAACTTGAAAAGTCCCCATTAGCTATGCAACTTTTCACGAAATCTACATTTGTAGGTAATCTCCAGAATTGTATTGATACGAACAGGCTTAGTGCAAGTTTGTCTTCAAACGTGATTCGTTTAGAATTAGACAGTAATGAGGAGGCAACCTTATCAAGCGCTGGAGTAATTTTGCTTTCAGCCTCAGCAAACGCTTCCTCTACCCAATACCCTTTTGTGTCATCAGGGTATGTTATAGTATTGAGATGATTTTTGCCAAAATATTGACCTTTTATTGAGCTTGCTTTAATTTCGCCAGTCTTTTTGTTGTATATGTAGATAAGATTATTGTCATCAAGCCAATGCTTTAGATAAGTTTTTGGTACGTAATGGTGAAATCTAGGGGGTTTATTTTTCTGTTTTGACATGAGTGCTCACTCTAGAAAGAATGCCTGCTCGAGCAATGACTTTTCTAAAAACCTAAATCCTGGAGCCACGATCGGGACTTGAACCCGAGACCTACGCCTTACCATGGCGTCGCTCTACCGACTGAGCTATCGCGGCAAACTTTGCCATTGCTGGTTTCGCAGACGCAAGCCTTGCGTGCCAGTTATTCTAAGCAAACTACTACTGAATTTTAACATATTTGCGCCGTTGGAGGCAAGCTACTTGCGGCGGCGTGTTTTGCTAGCGCTTGATTCGGCTTTCGGCAAGTTTGGCGCAATGAAAGCTTCTAGTAGTGCCCAAGCGATGCCGTTTACCAAGAATATTAGCGCGAAACCAGCGGCGACCATGGCGATCAGTCTTCCCTGCTGGATGTTTAGTAGTGTCAAGCAACCAGCCAGTATTAGACCGACGAAAACTGCTGCCAGATAAGCTTGCTGCAATTTGTGCCGTTGGTCTTTCTGGCAATTCCAGCCGATTAGGGCTTGTTTCAAAAACTCGTACATCATTTCTACTATGACATACTGTTTGTAAAAAGTCAACCAAAAAGCCGCCCTTCAAGAGGACGACAAGTAAATATCAACATGGTACCGGAGGTAGGACTCGAACCTACGAAGCTAAAAAGCGGGAGATTTACAGTCTCCTGTCATTGCCACTAGACGACTCCGGCGCAAATTGTGGAGCCGACTCTCGGACTCGAACCGAGGACCTGCTGTTTACAAAACAGCTGCTCTAGCCAGCTGAGCTAAGTCGGCATAAATTGAAAGGTACGACCCGAAAGTACATCTAACAGTGTAGCGTATTCGGGCGTCCTTGGCAAGCTTAATTTATTGCGGAGCGACGGCGCCAGTTGGTTGTTTGACGCGGCGGTCGACGTGCTGGCCGCGCGACATGGCGCGATTGATTTTGTCGCGGATGGCGGCAGCCTTTTCTTTCTCGCCGTTGCGATCGTAGGAGTCGGCTAGAATATTGATACTTTGAATACTTGGTTCTAGGGTGACGGCGCGCTCAAGGTGCTGCAAGACTATTTTTGGATTGCCAAGTTTCTCCTGGACTTTGGCGTAGGCGATATGTCGCGAAGCAACTTCCTCCTCCATTTCTAGCGCTTGCTCAAACGCTAGTGCGGCCTTTTCGTAACTTTCGGTTTCGTAGTAAATCAAGCCGACATTGTGCAGGCTCGAAGCGCTTGGCTCGAGACTTTGGGCGATTTCAAAGCACTCAATAGCGTCGTCGTAAGCATGCTGCTTAGCGTAGAGAATACCTAGCCGGTTGTAAGCATTGGCATTTTTGGCATCAATTCGCAAAATGGTCAGCAGCGCCTTTTCGGCTCGCAAGTATTTCTGGGCTTTGAGCGATTCTTGAGCGATTTCCCAGAGTTTGTCGAGCTTCGATGACAATTTCGCTGGCAGATCGCTGGCGATATCCTCTGGCGATTGGCGGTAAGCAATCGTCGCTGCCCCAAGTGCTAGAACCAATAAAAATCCAAACATATGCATATATTATATCACACAACTACACTAGCAAAGCAGCAAGCTGAAGCTTGATGTTGCCGTTGGCGGCGATACGTTCGTAGGCTTCAGTTAGGCGAGCTAGCTTGGTAATAGCGGCGCGCGTGCTGCGGCGGGTATTAGCACTTTGAGCCAGGAGAATGCTATAGCGCAGCAGCGCTAAGGCTTGTTCGCGGTCGGTGTAGCGAGCGATGACGGCTAGCCTGTCGCGACGCTTGCCAGAGACTAGTGCTTGCGCTTCTTTGATAGTAACGCCGATGTTAGCAAGCTCGCTGGGGTTGTTAGCTAGGCGCGAGATCAGCGCTGGTCGGCCGCTAGCAAGGAACAAAATTTGGGCGATAGTGGTGGTATCAAGTTGCTTATACTTGGCGAGCAATAGCCGACTGGCTTCGTCGGAAATCGGGCGGATAGCGATGCGCTCGGTGCGTGATGTAATTGTGGGTAGTAGTAAGTTAGGCTGATGTGAGGTCAGGATAAAGTGAACATTACGCGACGGCTCTTCTAGCAATTTCAGAAAAGCGTTTTGCGTTTGATGATTCATCTTGTCGGCATTATCGATGATGTAAACAGCTTGATTATTGGTGATGCCGCGAGTGTATTGGCGCAGTTGGCGGATTTGGTCGATACGGATAATACCGTTGGCGGCGGCTTGACCGTCTTTGTCGGTGGGTTGGATTATTTCGGCAAGCGTCGAACCTGCCAGATATTTGGCGGTCGAAAGCAAACCCGCACCGTCAGCGCCAGTTAGCAGAAGCGCTTGCGGTAGGCGGTGGCTGAGGGCGCGGATTTGCTGCTCAGTGGTCGGTTCAAAGATTAGATTCATTGTTTAGCTCCGGGAAAAGGTCGGTGAATTCGCTTGGCAGCGGCGCAGTGAAAGTCTGACGCTTGCCAGGCTGAGTGGTGATTTCTAATTTGTAAGCATGCAGATAGAGGCGATCGGCAGCCTTGCTATAAACGCGGTCGCCGTGGATCGGCACGCCTAAATGCTTCATATGAACGCGCAGCTGATGAGTACGGCCAGTCTGCGGGCACAGCTTGATAGCGCTTAGTATGCCGTTGCTGGCAAGAGTTTGGTAAACGGTTTGCGCTGGTTTACCTTTTGGATCAGGACGGAAAGTGCTCGGCGCTGCTGGATTGCGGCCGATCGGGACATCAATTTTGGCGGTACTAAGCGATGGCGTGCCGTCGACGATGGCAATATAGGTCTTTTTAGCCAGGTGCTGTGAGAATTGTTTTTTGAGCAAGTCGAAAGCCTCAGGCGTGCGCGCGCCGATAATCACACCGCTAGTATCGCGGTCAAGCCGGTGGACAATGCCCGGGCGGTTAGTTTCGAGCCCGACGGTTGTGTAGCGGCGAAAGAAATCTGCGACCGTGAATTCGTCGTTGAGAGCGCCTTTGCTGTGGGTTAAGATACCGGCCGGTTTGTTGATGACGATGACATGGTTGTCGAGGTAGAGCATCGGCAGCGATTCATTGCTGTAATCGGCGGCTTCAGGCAGGTTGATAGCGATTTCGTCGGTTTCGGTAACTAGTTGGCGAGAGCTTTTGGCGGGCTTGCCGTTGACGGATATATTACCAGATTTGATATATTTTTGCCAAGTTGAGCGGCTGGTTTCTGGATGACGCTTAGCTAGCAAGACGTCAAGCCGTTGACTGTCGCTAATTTGTTGGAACAGATAGACATTCTTGCCCTTGAAGGGTAAGCCATAGGTTGTTAGTTCGCTAGTCGGGTTCTCGAAAATTACGCCGCAAGCATCGCTTTTGGCGGTGAATATTTGTGCCATGATATAATCTTCGCGATCTTCGGCAGTGTCGTCGATGAGCACGAAATAACGTTGGTGGTTGAAACGAAAGCTCGTTAATTGATTAATCGGGCTAGGATTGCTGTTTTTGATCTGGTCGATTTGGCGCGGCAGGTTATCATCGCCGGCTGCATTGAAGCGGCGCAAGATCGCTAGCAAGTCGCTGGCGGTGATTTTCATTGTTTGCCGCCTCGTCTGGCAGATTGGTTGTTGGAGATTCCCGATTTGTAACTCATCGCAGGATTTATCTCCTGAGCCCGACGGCTTTTTGGACGCGGTGCAGGGTCTGGTTGGCGACGAGGTTCATGGCTTGTTCGCTGGATTGGAGTTTGGCCTCGATCGCTGGTTCGTCCACTGCGGCCAGACGCGCTTGGAAATTAGTCAGGAATTCGGCAGTTTCGTCGGCAACGATGCGCTTGAAATCGCCGTAGCGCTCCATGCCGGTGAACTCGCTAATCGTCTGCTCTAGTGTGACGTCTCGCCCGGCGTCCTGGCGCACCAACGTCAAAATCTCCAGCAAGTTGGAAATGCCGGGTTGGTTTTCCCTGTCGTATTGCACCTTGCCCAGCGAATCGGTGGTAGCGCTCATGATCTTTTTGTGGGCCGCCTGCGGGTCGTCGCCGAGGAAAATCACGCCCTTGCCAGTGTCGTCGGACTTGCTCATTTTTTTAGTCGGGTTCGCCAAGTCCTTGATGCGCAGACCCTGGTCTTTGCCGAAGAATTGGTGTTGCTCAGCCACTGGTTTGGGCACGGTGAATAATTCGCCGAATTTACGGTTCATGCGCTCGGCGATGTCGCGGGTGAATTCCAAGTGCTGGGTTTGGTCGTCGCCGACTGGCACATAAGTGGCGTTGTAAAGCAAGATATCGGCCGCCATCAGGACTGGGTAGTTGAAGAGACCGACGGAAATTTGGTCGCCGTGAAGTTTGTCGGATTTATCCTTAAACTGCGTCATTCGGCTCATCTCACCAAACCCAGTGAAGCAATCCAAAATCCACGCCAGCTCGCTGTGTGCCGGCACGCGGCTTTGGCGGTACAGGTGAATCGCCTGGTTATCCAGCGGCAAGCCAGCTGCCGTGTAAATCCGCGCATTATTAAGGATACTGTCGTACAACTTACTGTGATCAATCGGCGTGGTGAAGCTGTGAAGGTCGGGGATAAACAGATTAATATCAAAATCAGCTGAGCGGCGCTTCGCCATATCGACGATCGGCAGAATCGCGCCGAAATAATTGCCAATGTGAATATCATTATTGGCGCGTACACCGGTGAGAATGACTGGTTTGGTTGGGTTCATTGTATACATTATAGCACTCCTTTTTGATAAGTAATTAACTGCAGAGAGTTTAACTTGATTTTAAGTGCTGTGATGAGTGCTAGCAAGCCTACGAACGTGCTGCTGCATCTATTCGATCAATGAAAATACTCCGCTATAGCTGCTGCGGAGTATTTTTGTAGCTGTCTTAGACCTAGCGCGGTTAGCGCTTTGAGTACTGTTCGCGTTTGCGGGCAGAGCGCAAACCGTACTTTTTGCGTTCTTTTTCGCGAGGGTCGCGTTTCATGAAGCCGGCTTTTTTCAGCGGAGCGCGTAGGTCGGCAGCGCCGACGGTGATCGCTTTAGCAATAGCCTGCTTGATGGCGTCGACTTGACCGCTCAAACCGCCGCCGCGGACGAGTACGCTAACGTCGAATTCCTTTTGCTTGCCGACAACAGCTAGCGGATCGGTAATTTCGGCGAGCAAGGTTTTGTTGCCCGACAGATAATCAGCGGCGTTTTTGCCATTGATGGTGATGTCGCCCTTGCCAACGGTCAGGCGAGCGCGAGCGGTGGCGCTTTTGCGCCGGCCGAGACCGTAGTCGTATTTCTTTGCATCAGCCATGTTACTTTACCTCTACTTTCTCTGGTTTCTGAGCTGCGTGATCGTGATCGGCGCCCGGGAAGACGCGCAGGCGAGCCATACGGTCGGCTGCGAGTTTATTCTTGGGCAGCATACCTTTGACGGCGCTCTCGATGACGCTTGCCGGGTTCTTAGCGCGGAGATCTTTGAGTTGAGCTTCTTTCAAACCGCCCGGGAAACCGCTGTGGCGGTAGTACATTTTGTCGGTCTCTTTAGTGCCAGTGACAACTAATTCGCTGGCGTTGACAACAACAACGTAGTCGCCGTTATCGACATGTGGCGTGTAAGTCGGCTTGTATTTGCCGGTGAGATATTTAGCGATTTCAGTTGATAAGCGGCCAAGCGTAGCGTCGCGGGCGTCGATTAGAATCCAGCGGCGAGCGATGTCGGCCGGTTTTTGCGAAAAGGTTTTACCAGCCATTATTTCGCCTCCTTTGCTGTTTTTGGCATCGGCTTGAGCTCATCAACGAACTCGATAATCGCCATCTGAGCACCGTCGCCAACCCGCAAGCGAGTGCGTTCGACGCGGACATGTCCGCTGGTTCGGCTAGTTAGCTGCGGCGCGATTTGGTCGACGAGCTTAGTAGCGGCAACTTGCGTGCTCAGGCCGGCGATGACAGCTCGGCGGTTGGCTAAGTCGCCTTTCTTTGCCTTAGTAATTAGTTTCTCGATATAGCGTACGAGCTCTTTAGCTTTGGGCAGAGTTGTTTCGATACTCTCCTCCATCACCAAGCTCGTCGCTAGACCTTTCAGGAGAGCGCGGCGCTGGTCGCGTTGGCGGCCGAGCTTGCGCCCTTTGTATCCATGTCGATGCATTTAGAGCTCCAATTCTGCTAATTTATCTTTGACTTCATCCAGCGCTTTGCTACCGAAACCCTTAAGCTCGCGTAAGTCTTGCTCGTTAAGAGTGACCAAATCGTGAACGGTACGGATCTCGTTGTTGACTAAAGCGTTGGCGGTGCGGGCGCTTAAACCTAGATCTTCGATCGAGGCGCTCAAGCCGTCGCTGTCGTCCTCTGTCTCGGTGCCGAGTGCTGGTGCAGCTTCTACAGTGGTGCTGCCAGCGAGTGCAGTGTACTGATTGACAAGAATGGCGGCGGCTTCTTCGAATGCGTCGCGCGGTGTCAAGCTGCCGTCGGTCTCGATAGTCATTTCGAGCTTGTCGAGGTTGGTTTCTTGGCCGATACGAGTTGGGTCAACCTTGAAGCGTACTCGCGTAACTGGGCTGAACATAGCGTCGATAGCGATCATGTCGCTGTGCAAGCGCTTGTCGCTGGATTCTTCAATAGTTTGATAGCCGCGCCCCGACTCGGCAACCAAGTCGATGACAACGGTTTTGTTCGGGTCGTCGACGTGGCAGATAACGTGATCCGGGTTCATCACTTCGACATCAGCATTGGCCGATATGTCGGCGGCAGTGATGACGCTGGCACCGGTTTTTTCGATGCGCAATTCGACTGGCTCGTCGGTAGCGATACGGAAGTTGATACCCTTGAGATTCAAGGTAATGTCAACGACATCCTCTTGAATGCCAGGAACGGTTGTAAACTCGTGAGTAGCGCCTTCAATACGGAAGGCAACGACCGCGCCGCCGCGAATACTTGATAGCAAGACGCGGCGCATGCTGTTACCGAGCGTGTTGCCGTAGTTGAAGTGTAGCGGCTCGATGACAAACGTGCTTGAATTATCGCTGTTATCGATAATCTTGGCGAGCGCTGGGTTGTGAATAACTTTAGACATTTTAATCTTTCCTCCCTTTTTAACGTGAGTAGTACTCAACAATTAGCTGCTCGTTGATGCCCGTTTCGGCCTCTTCGCGCTTTGGTTCACTAGTAATTTCGATCTTTAGCTTCTTGATGTCACTCTTGAGCCAGCTAAGTGGCGCTTGAGTGGTGTTGCCGTAGATGTCGTTGATCGCAGTAAAGTAGCCAGACTTGGTGCTCTTTGGGCGCACGGTAATTATATCGCCGGCTTTGACGCGGATCGACGGAATGTCGACGCGGCGGCCGTTGAGCTCAAAGTGACCGTGGCTGACTAACTGGCGCGCCTGGCGGCGGCTGGTTGCGAAGCCGGCACGGTAGACGGCGTTGTCGAGGCGCAGTTCTAGGAAGCGCAGCAAGTTCTCGCCGCTTAGGCCCGGTTTGCGAGTTGCTTCGTTCATTAGCTTAGCGAACTGCTTTTCAAGCAGGCCATACATGCGACGGACTTTCTGCTTTTCGCGCAGCTGCTGAGAATACATGCTTCTTTTACCTTGGCGGCTATAGGCATGCTCGCCTGGAATACCGCTTTTGCGCGCCATGATTTTGTGCGCTTTCGGATGGAGCGCAACACCTTCGCGGCGGCTCTGTTTGACGATTGGGCTAGTATCTCGTGCCATTACGCTCTCCTTGCCTTTCGCGGACGAACGCCGCCATGCGGTACGCCCGTGACGTCTTTAATACTGTTAATTGAGATATCGAAGTTGCTCATCGCTCGGATTGCCGCATCACGGCCCAGGCCGACACCTTTTACGAAAACGTCAACGGTGCGCAAGCCGTAGGTGGACTTAGCAGCTTCGGCAGCCTTTTCGGCGGCGATTTGCGCGGCGTAGGCGGTGCCTTTTTTGCTGCCGCGGAAACCGCAAGCGCCGGCGCTGGCGGCGGTTAGCGCATTGCCCTTGCTGTCGGCAAAGGTGATGATTGTATTATTGAATGTTGCTTGAACATGCAGCTGACCGGTCGGGACTGATCGGCGCTGCTTCTTCTTTGACTTAGCTTCTGCCATTATCTAATCCTTCCTCATCAAGTCTTACTTGCTGCTTTTGGCTGTGCGCCACCGACAGCGATTGCCTTACCTTTGCGAGTTCGCGCGTTGGTGCGAGTCCGTTGACCACGCGTTGGCAACCCCGCCTTGTGTCTTAATCCTCGGTAGGTACCGATGTCTTTGAGACGTTTAATATTGTTGGTCACCAGGCGCTGCAGATCACCCTCAGTGACATAATCTTTGTCGATAATGTCGCGGAGCTTCTGCTCTTCAGCCTCGGTGAGATCTTTCACCCGAGTGGTCGGCTCGATTTTAGCCGCCGCAAGGATGCTCGAAGCGTGCTTCGGCCCAATACCATAGATGTAGGTAAGAGCGATTTGCACTTGCTTTTCGCTTGGGATAACTACCCCTGCAATTCGAGCCATGCTTAACCCTGCCTTTGCTTATTCTTAGGTTTTTTCTTGTTGATGACATAGAGTCGGCCTTTGCGCCGGACCAGCTGATCATCAGGGCTGATCTTTTTGACACTCGTACGAACTTTCATGAGCGCGCAAATCTCCTGCAGGAAAAACCTGTGCTTAGTGAGACTCACGGTGATATCAGGTCGTGAATCTGCGTTACTAATTGCGTGCGCGAAAGACGATTCTGCCCTTAGTGAGATCGTAAGGGCTCAACTCGACTTCCACGTTATCGCCTGGGACCAAGCGGATGTAGTGCTTACGCATCTTGCCGCTGATGTAAGCGATAATTGTTAGGCTATTCTCCAGTTCGACAACAAACTGAGTATTAGGCAGTGCTTCCACTACCTTGCCGCGCAGTTTGATGACTTCCTTTTGACTCGCCATAGATATACAGCTAACCATTATAGATGATTTTACATCATTTGTAAACCACTGTTTGCTAGAAAATTATAATTTAATCCGAAAAAGCTAATGAACTAAAGTTAAGCTGCACTCCGGCGCAGTACTTTGAAACGGCGTTTTTTCGGTTTATCGTAGTCATCAAGATCGTTGATACTAAAGTCGTCGTAAGTTACCATCAAAGCTCGCGAGTTTATTTGACGCAGTGTTTCTAGCCCGACCGTTACTACGATTAGTAATCCAGTACCACCGATAGACAGATTTGAAACGTTCAAGCCCAGTTGTGCGAAAATATAATCGATCGCAAATGGCATAACTGCAATAATACCCAGTGCGATAGAGCCGAATAGAATTAGGCGGTTGACAGTGCGAGTGAGATACTCTTCGGTTTGAGTGCCTGGGCGGATGCCCGCGATGAAGCCGCCTTGTTTTTGTAGGTTTTCGGCAATCTCGTTGGAGTTGAAGACGATGCCGGTATAAAAATAAGTGAAAGCGATTACCAATAAGAAGTATAATACCGGGTAAATTGCTACTGTCCAATCGCCGTTGCTGAAGCTAGAGGCAGTCGGCGTCTGAAACCACTTAATTAGGTTGTTAGCGATTGTTTGGTTGGCATTCGGCATGGCGCGCAGTACTTGACCAATGAATGCTGGCAAACTGAGAAAGGCAACTGCGAAGATGACCGGTATAACACCGGCAGCGATTAGTTTAATTGGTAGAATGCTCTTAACGCCGCCGTAGCTAGTGTTGCCGCCGACACGCTTAGCGTAGTTGATGGTAATGACTCGTTGAGCCTCGTTGATCTTGACCAGGAAGTATAACAATACCAAGCCGACAGTGCCTAGGGCTAATAACAGCCAAAACGTTGTCGGATCGACTGGCAGATCAAACCAACCAAAAATACTTAGCTTACCTTTAGCAGTGTTGAATAATGAGTTGATTAATGTACCAAAAGTATTAGGCAATTGGCTGATGATGCCGGCAAATATGATTAGCGAGATACCGTTGCCAATTCCTTGTTCAGTCATTAATTCGCCGATCCACATTAGTAGAATTGAACCTGCGGTCATAGCGGTTACCGAAATCACCCATTGCCAGACTGAAGCGCTGGCGGCGCCCGTAGACGAATTAGCTAATACCGATTGTTGAAGAATATAAACGAAGGCAATAGACTGGACGATAGCTAGCGGCACGGTGACAATGCGTGTCCATTGGTTGATCTTGCGCCGGCCTGATTCACCGTCTTTGTGGAGCTCTTCGAGTTTTGGGATGGCTTTAGTTAACAGCTGGGTAATAATGCTGGCGGTGATAAATGGACTCATGCCAACCAGAACGATGCTAATTTGACTGAGCGCGCCGCCGCTCATTAAATTAAGAAACCCGCCAAAGTCGCTGCTGCCGATAACGCTCTGAATGACAGTTCGCAGTTGGGTTGGATTAGCTAGCGGCACGGGAATGTGCGCCATGAAACGGAACGCCACTATTAGTCCGAAGACAATCAACAGGCGTTTCTGCATATCTTTATTTTTCAGTGAGCGGAAAATTATTCTCCAATTCATTATCTAGCCCCTAACAATTCATTAACTTATCGTATTATACAGGATACGCCAAGGAATAGCAAAAGACGCTATCGCCGGTAACGAAAGCGTCTTTTATATTGCGAAAGCTAGCCGTTATTTCGTTTTGTCGTCAGTCTCGGCTTGCTTGGCTGATTTTGGCCATGGCGTAGCAGTTTGCTCAAACTTGCCGCCAGTCTTTTCAAGCATAGCGATGACACTTTTTGAAGCACCTTGTGTCTGTAGGGTAATTTTGGCAGTCAAGTCGCCGCGCGCAATCACCTTGACAGGATGAAATGGTGTGGCGATGAGTCCAGCTTCGTACAGAGTGAAATTATCAGCGTTGCCTTTAAGACTATTCAAGCGATCACTGTATACCACTTGTGCCGGTGTGCGCAAGCTCTTGAAGCCGCGCGCTTTTGGCACGGCTGTAGCGATGCCGTTCTGGCCACCTTGGAACATACTGCGAAGCTTCTTGCCGGTGCGGGCGTTTTGACCTTTAGTACCGCGGCCGGCTGTTTTACCACCGCCTGCAGCGATACCGCGACCGACGCGCTTGCGGTCTTTATTAGCTACCGTTTGGAGTTCGTTATATTTCATACTACTTCTCCTCCTTAGCGGTTACTTTTTTGGTTTTTTTCTCGGTACTAATCCATTGTTCGCGTGGAACTAGGTTACTCAGCGCCTCAACGGTTGCATAAGCAATATTGACTTTATTGGTGCTGCCAAGACTTTTGCTTAGTAGGTTGCGTATACCGGTTACACCGATAACCGCTCGTACTACGCCGCCAGCAATAATACCGGTACCTGGCGCAGCTGGTTTGATGAGTATACGAGCACCGGAGAGTTTAACTTCCATGTCGTGCGGAATAGTCTCTTTGACTATCGGAATAGTGATCAAGTGCTTTTTGGCGATCGCGGTTGCTTTGGCTATAGCAGCTTGCACGTCTGCGCCTTTGGCGACGCCAACGCCAACCTTGTTTTTGCGGTTACCGACAACGACTAGTGCCTTGAAGCGGAAGCGGCGGCCACCCTTGACGACGCGAGCTACCCGGTCGATATTGATTACTACTTCTTCAAATTCTTTTGGCGCGTCATCGCGCTGGTTACGCCGGTCATCGCGGCGGCCACCACGCGGACTGCGAGGGCGACGGCCTTCGGCGCGTGGGGTAGTATTCGCAGGTTTGTCTGCCATACTAGAACTCCAATCCTTCTTTACGGGCAGCGTCTGCCAATGCTTTTAGCCGGCCAGCATACTGGCGGCCGTTGCGGTCAAAGACTACTGCGCTAATTTTAATCTTCTTTGCTTTCTTGGCAATTTCGGTGCCGATGGCAGCGCACTTTTCAGTCATGGTGCCAGTTGCCTTAGTACCAACGGTGGTTGCCGAAGCCAATGTCTTGCCTGCTACGTCGTCGATCAGCTGCACGCTAACGTGCGTATTGCTGATGGTGACCGTCAGGCGTGGGCGCTCCGCAGTTCCTGAAACTTTGGCGCGAACGCGGTTTTTGCGGAGAGCGCGGTTGAGTAATTTCTTGTTCTCAGTCATGATTACTTACCTGTCTTTCCTGCTTTGCGCAAAATTTGCTCGTCGGCGTACTTGATACCCTTGCCCTTGTATGGTTCAGGCTTCTTCAGCGCGCGGATTTCCGCAGCGACTTGGCCGACTTGCTGTTTATTGATACCGCTGACGATGATAGTCATCTTTTCATTGGTAACGGTTATGCCTTCTGGGGCTTTGTATTTGACTGGGTGTGAAAACCCGAGCGCCATTTCCAGCTCGTTGTTGCTGGAGCTGACGCGGAAACCGACACCATTGACCTCGAGGCGCTTTTCGTAACCTTTGGTCACGCCGATTACCATGTTGTTGATTAGCGCGCGCATCAGACCGTGCTGGGCGCGAGCAGTTTTGGACTCATCCTTTGGATGAACCGTGACTTGTCCGTCTTCGACTTTCACTTCAACTGCTGGCGTGATGAATTGCGTCAATTCACCTTTCGGGCCCTTTACGACCACATCACCAGAGTCAACCGTGATTGTCACACCGGCCGGAATAACCACCGGCAGTTTTCCGATTCGACTCAGACTCATTACTCACCTTTCTCGTGATTTGCTATTAACCTTGGTATTCTAGCATAGATTAGGGGTGAAATGCAAGGTTCTAACGGTTCGTCTATATGCCACTACGTCTCGTCGGAGCTGTTCGTAATCATTTACTACAATTTCTGGGATATTTAAAGCATTAATTGTTTTACCTACAATGTCTAATTCATGATGCGCAAATTTAATTTCTTCTACCGATAAATAGTTATGAGTTTGTTGTATCGTATTTTTTGCTTCAGTAGATAAAAGGCTGCATGTATCTTCTGCAAGGTTTTTTAGATATGCCTGGAAAAGTATCGTCCCATCTTGCTTGATTATAGTGAAATTATCCAAATATTTGTTGCTAATTAAAGACTCGGTAGTTTTGTATAATCCATTTAACGCCGCATCATGTGCTCTTCTCTCCGTGTATCTTGCGAATGGCGATAATTTCTTTTGTTCACAATAGCGTCGGAGAATGCCGATGCGGCTCAATAATGGGTGTACCGCCAATAAAATAGCCTGTGAGTTATAGCCATGTTCATGATAAAAATCAGCAGTTGACCGTACGACGTCTGGCTGGCGAAAAGTTCCCTCTAGAATAACATGTACGCCTTTCTCTGCGGACGTCCTTATACATGATTCTATAAAAAACTTATTATCTTGATCTATCTTAGATGCTGCGGTTGCGTCATCTTCGGTGAGTAACCGATAATAATCTGGATGAAAAGCACGAAAATCATCGCCATTGATTTCAATAACAGTACCTGGACTGTCGCGATTCAAATCATTATACAGAACGCGCTCGCGGACACTCTTGCCAGATCCTGGTTGCCCACCGATAAAGTACACGTCAGGGTTTACGTCGGGATGCTTTAGATGTTCGAAATAGCGCGGGTATATTTCTGTGAGGAAGATTTCACGAAACATCTTATCTCTCTAAGCTCGTGTTGCTCGTATTTTCTACGCTAGTCCGCATTGCACCCTCACTTGTGTCAGATAATGTAATGCTTCATTATATATTTTTTCGTTTATGTTCAATGCTTGCTTATAAGCTACGAGCTGAGATATAGTCTTTTCTATATCACTATTTGCATGTAGACCCTTGGTGCTAGTAAGATAAGCAATAGTTTGCGTCAAAACTTCTTGTAGTGCCTCATAAGAAATGCCATTATCGTATCGTGCGGTGTCCATTAAACCTCATCGTATCACTTAGCCTGAATTTTAACAACTCAAAATAAGGACAATAAGTTATTTAAAACTAACCATATGATGGAGCATAACAAAATTAGCTATCTTTTGTCTTTGACTCGTTGAGTCTCTTCTCAAGCTGTTTAAGTTTTTTCTTCAGGCTCGTGATTTCAGAGTACGAAAACACCGCCAGGACGAAGGCTGCTGATGCTGGGCCAAGTGATGTTGTTCCTGTCATGATATGATGACCCTTTCGTTACAGTTACCAGCTACATCGTAACTTATTCTAGTCGGAAAAACAAACAGGCGTCCCAACGGAAACGCCTGTTTGTTGCTATAGTTCGCGGCTAGCTTGAATGATTAATACACCTTTAGCAGTAGTTCGCCGCCAAGCTTAGCTTTGATTGCTTCGCTGCCAGTCATCACGCCTTTTGAGGTGCTGACCAGAACGATACCGCGGCCGTTTTTGACCTTTGGTATATCGCTGGCGCCGACGTAGACGCGGCGACCTGGCTTAGACACTCTAGTTAGCTCGGTAAAGGTGGCATTTTCGCCGTTATTGTTGATGGTAATAGCGAGTGTGCCACGCGGTTTACCTTCTTCCGATTTGACGCTTGTCAGGTAACCGTTCTTGACTAGTTGCTCAGCGACAACTTTCTTGAGCTTGCTGGTAGGCACGCGTACTTCGGTTTTGCCAACCATAGCGGCGTTGCGGATGCGGGTCAGGAGATCCGCGATTGGGTCAGTAGATTGTAAACTCATATCTTTTCTCCTTTCCTTTACCAACTACTCTTTGTTACACCTGGTATATTGCCTTTGGAGGCCTCTTCACGGAAGCGGATACGGCTCATGCCGAAGCGGCGCATGAAGCCGCGCGGACGGCCGTCTAGCATGTCGCGGTTTTTGTGGCGCGATGGACTAGAGTTGCGCGGTAGCTTCTGTAGGCCATCAAGGTCACCAGCTTCCTTCAAAGCGGCGCGTTTAGCAGCAAACTTGGCGATAAGCTTCTGGCGTTTCTTGTCGCGAGCGATCATAGATTTCTTCGCCATTATTTGTCCTCCTTTTCGAATGGCAAGCCGAACTTCTCGAGCAATGCGCGCGAATTTTCTTTGCTGCCATTTTTGATTACAAACGTTACTTGCATACCGTGCACCAATTGCGTTTCTTCGAAAGTTAGCTCTGGAAAGATTGATTGGTCGGTGATGCCGAGGTTGTAGTTGCCGGCTTTGTCGAATTTGCTGCCGACGCCGTGAAAGTCGCGCACGCGCGGCAAGCTAACATTGACTAGTCGGTCGAGGAACTCGTACATGCGAACACCGCGCAAAGTTACCATCACGCCGATTGGCGAGCCCATGCCTTTGCGAATCTTGAACGTAGCAATTGACTTTTTGGCGAGCCGTTCGACTGGTGCTTGGCCGGTGACGCGCATCAAGGTGTTTTTGACGGCGGCAAGCATACGCTTATCGTCTTTGCTCTTGCCGGTGCCGACACTCACGATGATTTTCTCGAGTTTCGGAACTTGGTTCACGTTGTCGAGCTTCAATTCGGCTTGCAGTTCCTTCTGGTACGTCTCGGCGTACAAGGCTTTCAAGCGAGGAGTGTAAACGGCTGATTGTTTAGCTTCTGCCATTATTTAATCTCCTTATTATTAAGTTGGCGAGCGACGCGGACTTTGGCGCCGTCTTTGGTTATGTAGCCGACACGGCTGGTCTTGCCAGATTTATCGTCTACGACTAGCGCTAGCTTGCTGAGCGAAACCGGCACATGAATATCTTTCTTGCCGCCGCGCGGGTTGAGCTGGCTTGGGCGAACATGGCGAGTCTTGAGGCCGACACCCTCGATAAGCGCTGAGTTTTGTCTCAGCGATACAGCCAAAACCTTGCCAGTCGTACCTTTGTTGCTGCCAGCGATAATTTTAACAGTGTCGTCTTTGCGGATACGCTGTGCCATTATAGTACCTCCGGTGCTAAGCTGATAATCTTGTTGTATCCCATATCACGAAGTTCACGCGGCACTGGCCCGAAAACGCGGGTTGCTTTTGGCGATTTGTCTTCGTTGATAATAACAGCAGCGTTGTCGTCAAAACAAATAGTGCTGCCATCACGACGGCGAATCTGCTGCCGCGTACGAACGACCACTGCCTTGACGACAGATTTTTTCTTGACGTTGCCATTAGGACTGGCGTCTTTGACGCTAGCAGTGATGATATCGCCGACACGAGCGTAGCGGCGGCGCGAGCCACCAAGTACTTTGATACAAAGAATCTCTTTAGCACCGCTGTTGTCAGTAACTTTGAGGCGAGTCTCTTGTTGAATCATACTATTCCTGCGCCTCCTCGTTGTGGTCGTGATCGACTTTGTCGTTTACTTCGCTGTTGACATCTTCCTTTAGTTCGACTGATCCAACCGAGCGCTTGACAATCTTATCAAGCTGAAAACTCTTTCGGCGGCTGATCGGGCGAGTTTCAACGATACGTACTGTGTCGCCTTTGTGAGCGTCATTCTTCTCGTCATGAGCGGCGTATTTACGAGTTACAGTATATTGCTTCTTGTAGATTGGGTGCGTCTCGCGAGAAGTCACGGTAACGGTAATCGTTTTGTTGGCGGCATCGGATGTCACAACACCTGTCAATGTCTTTGCCATTAGTTATTCTCCTGTTCTGCTAACTCTTGCGCGCGGATCTCTGTATTGAGGCGAGCGATTTGCTTGCGGATTTGGCCAAGCACGCGCGGATTGACGAGCTCTCCAGCTTTGTGGCTGCGGCGGCTGTCAAGTAGTTCTTGGCGCTTGGCAGCGAGTTCGGCGCGTAGTTCGTTGATTGGTTTGACGATGCTAGCGGTCTTGGCAGTTTCTTTAGCTTCGGCCATTACGCTTCCTCCCTCTTTACGAATCGGACGCGAACGGGTAGTTTGTGGCCAGCGAGGCGCATGGCTTCGCGGGCGATATCCTCTCTCACGCCTTTCATTTCAAACATAACTGTGCCAGTTTTGACCTTAGCGACGTAGTATTCTGGGTTGCCTTTACCGCCACCCATTTTCAAGCCGAGAGCTTTCTTGGTGACTGGTGTGTGCGGGAAGATGCGGATCCAGATTTTGCCGCCGCGCTTGACGTAGCGAGTCATCGCTTGGCGAGCAGCCTCAATTTGGCGGCTGGTAATGCGTTCGTTGTCAAGGCTTTGCAGGCCGTAATCACCGAATGCGACGTAATTACCACGCGTAGCATTGCCGCGGTTTTTGCCGATACGGACTTTGCGGTGAGCGGTTTTTTTCGGTAATAACATTACTTCATACTCCTTTCACCTTTGTAAATCCATACTTTAACGCCGACGATACCAGTGCCGTTCGGGCCGTTAGCGCGAGCTACATGAAAATCTACATCAGCGCGCAGCGTATGCAGCGGCACCGAGCCTTCAATGAACTTCTCGCGGCGGCTCATTTCGGCGCCGTTTAGACGGCCAGCGACCTCGATACGAATACCTTTAGCACCGGCATTGCGACTGTTTTGAATTGCCATTTTGACAGCGCGTCGGAAGTTGGCGCGGCGCTCTAACTGGTGCGCGATATTTTCGGCGACCAGCTTGGCATTTAATTCTGGCCGGCGAACCTCTTCGACGTTAATACGAATCGGTAGGCTGACGATTTTTTCGATTTCCTTCTTGAGCTCAGCAATACCAGCGCCACCACGACCAATTACTACACCGGCTTTGGCAGTATGGATAGTAATTGTAATCAGATTAGCGCTGCGCTCGACAACGACTTTGGCAATCGTTGGGCGCGACGAGAATTTCTTCTCGATCAAGTCGCGGATCTTGCCATCTTCGGCGAGCCAAACCGCAAAGTCTTTCTTGCTGGCGAACCAGCGCGAGTTCCAGGCTTTGCTGGTCTGGAGGCGAAAGCTCAGTGGGTTAACTTTCTGTCCCATCTATTTCTTCTCCTCTTTTTCTGCTGGCTTATCAGCTTTCGCTGGAGCCTTCTTGGCAGGTTTCTTAATAACTTTCTCGACGCCAGAAACTTCGACTAAAATGTGGCTCGATTTTTTCTCGAACGGCAAGGCGCGGCCGCGCGACGCTGGCTTGTAGCGGCGCATTCGCGGACCGGCAGTAACGCTAAGCGTAGTGATTTGCAGGCTGCGAGCATCCAAGCCGTGATTCTCGACGGCGTTAGCGGCGGCGCTTTTGATGGCTTTCTTGACAGCCAGAGCGGCGCGCTTCGGCGTGTGATCAAGGATAACTTCGGCGTCGGCAACGCTGCGGCCGCGCACCAAGGCAGCGACTAAGCTGACTTTGCGCGGCGCCTGGTCAACGCCTTTGATCATCGCGCGAACTGTATGAATAGTTGCTTCGGCCATTATTTCTTATCCTTTCCACCGTGCTTGCGGAATTTGCGGGTTGGGCTAAATTCGCCAAGCTTGTGCCCCACCATGTTCTCGGTGATAAGCACCGGTACATGCATGCGGCCGTTGTGTACAGCGAAGGTAAAACCTACCATCTCTGGCGTGATCGTACTGCTGCGAGCCCAGGTCTTGATAACCGTGCGGTCGCCAACTTTCAGGCTTGCTACTTTCTTGGCAAGCTTGGCGTCGACGAATGGGCCTTTTTTGAGTGAACGACTCATAAACTACCTCTTCCTCTTAGCTTCGTGACGACTGCGGACAATCATCTTGTTAGTTGATTTGCGGCGCCGTGTCTTGAAGCCGATAGCTGGCTTGCCCCATGGCGTCTTCGGGATGCGTCCCGGACCGGTCTTACCTTCACCGCCGCCCATCGGGTGATCAGCTGGGTTCATGGCTTTACCGTGGACGCTTGGGCGCCAACCCATACGGCGGCGGCGTCCGGCCGAACCGAGTTTAACATTCTGATGCTGAACGTTGCCGACCACGCCGAGACTAGCTTCGCATTCCAAACGGAACTTGCGAACCTCGCCGCTTGGCATACGTACCATTGCGTAGCCGCCTTCCTTGGCCATCAGCTGAGCTTTGGTGCCGGCTGAGCGAACCATTTGCGCACCGCGGCCAGGGTTGATCTCTATAGCGTAAATTTGCGTACCAACCGGAATATTAGTTAACGGCATACGGTTGCTATTCTCGACAGGCGCGTCGGCACCAGTTTTGATGACCGCACCCTTGACCATCTGCGTGTCGGCCAGGATGTAGTGGTACAAGCCGTGTTGATCTTTGACGCGGGCGATACGAGCGCTACGACCTGGGTCGTATTCAATTTCCTCGACAGTCAAAGTCATGTTTGCTGGCATCGCGTGGTTGACCAAGCGATAATGCCGCTTGACGCCGCCGCCGCGATGGCGCACGGTGATTTTGCCGGTGTTGTTGCGGCCAGCTTTTTGCTTGCCAGCTTTGACTAAGCTTTTCAGCGGTTTGCGGGTTGTTACCTCGCTAAGATCCTGCGAAGTCATGCCGCGGCGGGCAGGAGTGGTTGGGTTGTATTGCTTGACAGCCATTACTTTTTCTCCTCCTT
>ERZ773005.178-NODE-178-length-59432-cov-5.235394_pt1 | contig 59432 bp, 61 predicted proteins | sample MGYA00580666_ERZ773005 | MGnify/ENA primary metagenome ERZ773005 (study PRJEB29015, sample SAMEA2737999) | human oral metagenome | biome: human oral; feature: human-associated habitat; material: dental | place: China | collected 2061 ...
GCGACCGAAGGGAGCGGGAGGTTAGTGAGAATTATACCTAAGCACTTGATGAAGGTAAGCGAAGCGCAGCCTGCCTTATTGAACAGATGAAGTGAATGCGTTGCAGGAGAAAAGCTGATTTGGTATAAGAGAGGAAGATATTAGTTATGGCTTTACTGGAGATAAAAAAAGCGGGAGCGCCGGTGCTGAAAGAAAAGTGCCGGACAATTTCCCGCGTTGACGCGAAACTGCGGAAACTTTTGGATGATATGCTGGAAACAATGTACAAAGCGAACGGGATTGGCCTTGCGGCGCCACAGGTCGGGGACCCGATTCGGATGGTGGTCATAGATATTGGTGAGGGACCGCTGGAACTTATCAATCCGGTGATTACCGCGCGTTTTGGAAGTGAAGTAGATTCAGAGGGGTGCTTGAGCGTGCCGGATATTTTCGGCGAAGTCGAGCGAGCCGCTAAAATTACCGTCGAATATACCAACCGGTTTAACAAAAAACGAAAACTGCATGCCGAAAAATTATTGGCGCGTTGTATTCAGCATGAAATTGATCACTTGGATGGGATTTTGTTTATTGATATCGCGCAAAGTCTACGTCAGGAAAAGAGTGCTTGAGAGTGAAGGAATTACGGACAGTTTTTATGGGGACTCCCGAGTTTTCTGTTCCCTGTCTGGCTAAGTTGAATAATATAAGTGACGTTGCCGCGGTCATAACTCAGCCGGATAAACCGCGCGGGCGCGGGAAAAAACTGACTCCGCCGCCGGTAAAAGAATACGCCATACAGAAAAATCTGACGGTGTATCAGCCAGAGAGGATAAAATCAGCCGATTTTATTCCGGTTTTGGAAAAGTTAGCGCCCCATCTTATTGTTGTTGTCGCCTTTGGACAGATATTGCCGCCGGCGATCTTGGCGATTCCAAAACTAGGTTGCATCAATGTTCATGCCTCTCTTTTGCCCCGCTATCGCGGTGCAGCGCCAATGCAATGGTGCCTGATAAACGGCGAAACGATGACCGGGGTTACAACGATGTTTATGGATGCCGGCCTGGATACCGGTGACATGCTGCAAAAAGCGGAAGTCTCCATTCCCCCCGAGATGACATTGAGCGAGCTACATGATATTTTGAGCGAAAAAGGCGCAAGACTTCTGGAAACGACAATTGCCGCACTCTTAAATGGAACGTTGACGCGGGAAAAACAAACGGATGCCGCGTCAAATTACGCTCCACTAATAACGAAAAAAACGGGGAAAATTGATTGGACAAAGCCGGCGGGTGCGATCCATGATCTGGTGCGGGCGCTTGATTCATGGCCTGGGGCTTATGCCGCTTTTGAGGGGACAATATATAAAATTTGGCGAACCCGACTGGCGAATCCGGACAGGAAAGCGGCTCCCGGTGAAATCCTGGCCATGACGGAGAGGGGATTTCTTGTCGGAACTGGAAAGGGAATTCTCGAGATTCTTGAAATTCAAGCGCCGGGGAAAAAACGTATGGCGGCGGCGGATTATCTCCATGGACATCCGCTGTCGCTTCCCGCCAGATTCGATCGGAATTGATCACGAGGAAAGATTATGGTTGAGATTTTAGAATTTGAACGGCCGCGCAAACGGTTGTTTTTGGCGCTTCTTTCCCTGAGCTTATTAGTCACGGGGGGCGTCGTGTATGCCGTCTGGCATGTCAGTTATCTGGGGCTGTCCGAAATCAGCCGCTATCTGCCGCTACTTTTAGGGGGATTTTTGGCGGCAGTCTTTCTGTTTACTGGCTTGGGATTAGTCGGCATCGTTGGCGCGATTTTGGGCATGCCGTATTTATCGGTTTTCCAGCGAAAAACGTACGCGCTTATTAATTTATTATTTCCTATCGCGATTATGCTGGGTAAAATTTTTGGCTTTAACCGGCGGAAAATCGAGCGTTCATTTATTGCCGTGAGCAATCAAATTATTCACCAGCAGCATATCAAAGTTCCGGCGGATCGCCTGCTGGTCGTGACGCCTCATTGTTTGCAGCTGGCTAGCTGTCCGCATAAGATTACGCGGGATCCGATGGGAAATTGTAAGCGGTGTGGTCGTTGCGACATTGGCGCATTGGTTCAGCTGGCGGAAGAAATGGGCTTTCATTTTTTTGTGGTAACCGGCGGAACTTTGGCGCGACAGACCGTTAAGACGATACGACCTAAAGCTGTGCTGGCGATTGCCTGCGAACGAGATCTTACCAGCGGGATACAGGATGTTTATCCGCTCCCGGCCGTGGGCGTTCTTAATATTCGCCCCAACGGCCCCTGCTACAATACGCATGTCGATATTCAGCAGGTACGGCGGGAAATAGAGGCAATATTGATTGATGAGGAGAAGAACGGATGAGCAGCGCGCGGGAAGCGGCAATAAAAGTGCTTCGGGCGGTGCATACCGAGGGAGCCTACGCTAATGTGGCTTTAGCGCAGGAGTTACGGCGGGAAAAGCTGAATGATGCGGATCGGCGGCTGGCTACTGAGCTTGTTTATGGCGTGGTAAAAGCTGGAGAAACGCTTGATTGGATATTGAGCCGTTATATCACCCGGCCTTTGACGAAGATCCCAGCGGTGATTTTAGAAATTTTACGGCTGGGGATTTATCAGCTCTTTTTTTTGGAACGGATACCGGCTGCGGCGGTCTGCAATGAAGCGGTAAAATTAGCGAAAAAATATGGCCATCAAGGAACGGCGGGATTTGTTAACGCGGTGCTGCGGACGGCGTCCCGGGAACCGGAACGGGGACGTTTCCCTGAAGAGGAAGGAAATGAAATAGAACGGCTGGCCTTGGAAACAGCGCACCCTGCCTGGCTGGTACGGCTATGGGTCGAGAAATTTGGCGTTGAAGAGACGAAAGCTCTTTGCGCTTTTAACAACGAACCGGCACGATTGTCACTTCGGACGAATACGCTGAAAATTTCACGCAACGCTTTACTGAAAAAACTTCGCGCCGCGGATATTGAGGCGGAGCCGTCAAACTGGGCGCCGGAAGGCATCCTTTGTCGTTTTCCGGGCGCGTTGGATAATATAGAGGAATTGCGCGCCGGTCTTTTCCAGGTGCAGGATGAAAGCTCTATGCAGGTCGCTCATGTAATGGCGCCGCTGTCGGGCGAGTTTGTTATTGACGGGTGCAGCGCGCCGGGAGGAAAAACTACGCACTTGGCAGCGTTGATGAACAATCAAGGCCATATCGTGGCGGCGGATATCTATCCGGCGAAACTGGAACGCCTTCGGGAGAACGCCGGGCGCTTAGGAATTAGCAATATAAAAGCCATCTGCTGTGACGCCCGGGAACTAGGGCGCCGTTATACCGGCCAAGCGGATCGTCTTTTGCTGGATGTTCCTTGCTCGGGGTTAGGCGTTCTGCGTCGCCGGGCTGACGCCCGATGGCGAAAAAAAGAATCAGAAATCGCCGCGCTGCCCGCCCTTCAGACGGAGATACTGAAAGGCGCTGCTCCAGCAGTTAAGGCGGGGGGAATTCTTGTTTATAGCACCTGTACGATAAACGAAAGAGAAAATGAATCTGTAGTCAACGCTTTTTTGGCGGAACATGATAATTTTGTACTAGAGATGACCGGTCATTTTTTGCCGTTAAAAAAGCGCGATGAAAGGATGGTTCAGTTTTATCCGCAACGCGATGAAATTGACGGTTTTTTTATTGCCCGCCTGCGAAAGACGAGATAGTATATGGAAAATTTATTTGGACTGACCGTCGAAGAAATACAATCGACACTGGCGCCGTGGAAAGTTCCGGCATATCGCGCAAAGCAACTGGCGGAGTGGATGTACCGAAAAGGTGCGCGGTCGTTTGCGGTGATGACGAACCTTCCCCTGGCGATGCGCAATACATTAGAAAAGTCCTTTGCGATTGACCGGGCGCGCCTTTTAGCGAGTTGGGATTCCAACGACGGCGTGACGACAAAATTTTTACTGGGCTTTTCGGATAACGTCGCGATTGAGGCTGTTCTCATGAGGCAGTCCTATGGCAATAGCGTGTGTATTTCGACGCAGGCCGGCTGTGCAATGGGATGCGCATTTTGCGCCTCGACCCTCCACGGCGTTGTTCGTGATTTGACTGGCGGAGAAATGGCAGATGAAGTTCTATTTATTGAAGAAATTTTGCGCCGGACGGGGGAAAAAGTCGATACCGTCGTGCTGATGGGTTCCGGCGAACCGCTGTTAAACTATGATAATGTCATCCGTTTTCTGCGGCTGCTTCACGAAAAATACTGTCTGAATTTTGGTTATCGCAATATTACGCTGTCGACTTCCGGCATTGTTCCTCAGATTGAACGCTTAGCGCGGGAAAATATTCCACTGACGCTCTCCATATCGCTGCACGCGCCGAATGATGAGATACGAAGCCGTCTTATGCCGGTCAATCGCCGCTATCCTGTCCGCCAAGTAACAGAAGCGGGGCGCGTATATGCTGTGGCGACAAAGCGGCGGATAACGTATGAATATCTTCTCATTGCCGAAGTGAATGATCGTGAGGAGGATGCTCGAGAACTGGCGCAGCTTCTTGCCGGTCAGCTGGCCGGCGTGAACTTGATCCCACTTAACCCTGTCCGGGAACGGAAGTGGAAACGTCCCTCGGAGACACGAATTGCACGGTTCGCTAAGGCTCTGACCAGCCGCCATATTACGGTTACCGTGCGAAAAGAAATGGGAGCTGATATTCAGGCGGCTTGTGGTCAGCTCAGGAACCAGTATTTGGAACGCGCGACAGCAAGCTTTTGACGAACGCGGCCGGTCGCCGTATAATGTTTTTAGAACACTGATAAAGAGCGCTGACGAAGAAAAAGAAAGGAATATTTCAATGGCAATAGCTCAATGGGAAATATTTCTCAAAACGCATATTAAAGGTCTTTACCGCGGGAAACTGGGGCATGAGTTAGTACCGGCCGCCGTCGAAAAAGCGCTCAAAGGCGAATTGAAAAGTCGCCGCAAACGAGGCTTCCAGGGCGATATCGTTCCTAATTCGTTTGTGGTGACGTTAAATCCTAGAGATTATCAAAGGCTTTCTTCCCGCCGATTTCTTGAAGATTTGTATGTCTATATGGAAAAATTTTTGATTTTAGCTGATATTTATATGGATGAACAGCTTCAAATACAGCTGCGAAGCGAGACGGCAGTCGATCCGGGACGATGCCGGATATCTTCCTGTTTTGCGACGGCTGCGGGAAGAGAAACGGGTATGGGAGCGGAGAGTGGAACGCTTATTTTAAAGCGACGACCGTTTTCCGTGCCGCTGAACCTCCCGCCGAAGCGGGCGATCGCCGTTTTAACCGCTGTCGAAGGACCGGATAAAAATACGACGCTGGCTTTTGGCGAACATAAAATTTTTCTTGGCCGCCGTGATCAAAATGAGTTTATCCTTACGGATTGCCATGTCTCTCGCCTTCATGCCTGCGTGGACTATAAGCGGCATCGCCATGTGTTATATGACGTCGGCAGCTTAAACGGCACATATATCAACGGCACACGGGTCACGGAAAGCGTTTTGCGAGATGGGGACGAAATAAATCTTGGGCAAACGCTGTTACGTTATGAGGTGCTTTAAGGAAGACGCACGGTACTATACTATAAAGGCGACAGGTCGACGCTGGACACGGCAAAATTTACAATAGAGGTGGCAAGATGATAAAAGTTTACCAGGCAACGGATATTGGACCGGTTCGCCCAAACAATGAAGACAGCCTGGCCTGTGTCGATCCGGACATCTATGTCGTGGCCGACGGTATGGGCGGCTGCGCGGCGGGAGAAGTAGCCAGCGGCCTTGTGGTAAAGACGGTTCAAGAGCAATTGCCACAGGAAAAACCGATGGACGAAGCGGCGCTTAAAAAAGTGATTTTACAGGCGAATGAAGAAATTCGACAAATGGCGAGGCAACATAGAGAATATGACGGTATGGGGACGACGGCTACGCTGCTTCATATTGAGGGGGATACCGGTTATTGGGCGCACGTCGGCGACAGTCGGCTGTATTTGTGTCGGGATAAAAAGCTGCAACAGGTGACCGGCGACCATTCACTGGTGGCTGAGTTAGTTGCTAAAGGGTCGATTACGCCAGAAGAAGCGCATGGACATCCGCAGCGCAATATTATTACCCGGGCGGTGGGAATCGATGACTTGCTGGATGTAGACACCGGCCGGATAACTCTTGTTCCCGGGGATATTTTGCTGTTATGCAGCGACGGTCTGACGTCGGCGGTTGGGGATGAGTCAATAAACACAGTATTGGCCGAGCCTCTTGTGGACGATAAAGCGGCGGCCCTGGTTGCGTTAGCACTAAAAACAGGCACTCGCGATAATGTCAGCGTGATCGTTGTCTGTTATGAAGCGTAAGCTGGACGATTGTGTCGTTACGTCAGGAGGAGACGAAGATGGAACGTGATGTTCTCGGGAATCGTTATGAGATTCTGGAACATGTTGGCAGCGGCGGTATGGCCGATGTCTATAAGGCCCATGATATCGTATTGGATCGTATCGTTGCCGTGAAGATCCTGCATTCGCAATTAGCCAGTGATGAGGATTTTCTGCGGAAATTTCAGCAGGAAGCGCGGGGTGCGGCTGGCCTGTCGCACCCGAATATTGTGAGTATCTACGATGTTGGCGAAGAAAACGACCGGCACTATATCGTCATGGAATACATTGCCGGCGAAACATTAAAAAATCTTATTCAACGGGAAGGCGCTCTTCCCGTTGACGTTTCGCTGCGAATTGCCCGGGAGATCGCCTGTGCCTTGGCTCACGCCCATGCGAACAATTTAGTACATTGCGATATCAAACCGCATAATATCCTGGTCACTTCGGACGGGCGTGTTAAGGTGGCTGATTTCGGCATTGCCCGGGCAATCAGCTCGACGACGATGACGTATGACGGCAACGTCGTCGGGTCGGTTCATTACTTTTCTCCCGAACAGGCCAAAGGGACGAAGATCACGGCAAAGTCGGATGTCTACTCTCTGGGCATTGTGCTTTATGAAATGCTGACCGGACGCCTGCCGTTTAATGGGGAAACGAGCGTCAGCATTGCGCTGAAACAGCTCCGCGAGGAACCTCCAGCGCCGCGGCAAATCGATGGCAATATTCCCCCCATTGCCGAGGCGATTATTCTCAAAGCGATGTCCAAGGAACCTGAGGACAGACCGGACAGCCGGGAAATGATTGAAGATATTGTGCAAGCGGAGCGTCTGCTTGGTTTTGGAGGTAATATTGCTCTTTCTGTTCCTCAGCAGGAAATGACGTTGACAATGTCTCCGGTGCGCCTGGAAGAAGCTGAAGCGGAAGAAACGGAAAGAGATGAGGAGTATCCGATTTATAAAACCAAAAAGTTTATTTTGGGAATTCTGTTCGTTCTAATGGCCGGTTTTGCGATAGGGGCGTTCCTCTCTTACGGCAAGTTTTGGAGTTCTGCAGAGGTAGAGGTGCCGGATGTTGTGGGACGGCAGGTAGCCTTAGCAGTTCAGCTTATCGAGACAAAAAAATTGCGGGTCAACGTAGCGGAAACTTATGATGCGAAAGTACCGCCGGGGCAGGTTATATCACAGTCGCCTGAGGCTGGGATGAAAGTCAAAGAGGAGCGCGTCATCACCATTTATGTCAGCCGTGGCGGAGAGGATCTTACCATGCCTGATCTTAAAGGTTTAGCACGGCGGGCGGCAGAGGATAAGCTGGGCAAAATGGGACTGAAGGTAGCAAGCGTTTACGAAAAGGAATCAGACGCTGATACCGGCACGGTTCTCAGCCAGGAACCGGCTCCCGGCGCTAAAATAACCAAAGGCTCCGACGTCGAATTGACGATAAGCAAGGGAAAACAGATTAGAATGGTTCGCGTGCCCGACTATACCGGAGGAACCCTAGAAGCGGCAAGCAACGGTCTTGCTTCGATTCGCCTTAAAGTGGGGAATGTGACCCGAAAGTCAAGCAAACAGGCGGCGGGAACGATTTTAAGCCAAACGCCGGCAGGCGGCGCTTCGGCTGAGGAAGGCTCCTCCGTTGATTTTGTCGTGGCCGGATCTAAACCGACGTCCGGCGGCAAGTCCGATGGTAAGTCAGATGGGGGAACGCCGCCGAGCCGCAGCGACGGGCAGGGGAAAAGCGATAAATGATTTTGACAGGAAAGGAGCGTACCCCGATGATAAAGATTGCACCGTCCATTTTGTCGGCGGATTTTTCCCAGTTGGGGGCAGAAATTGAACGTGTCGAGAAGGCGGGCGCCGATTACATTCATATTGACGTGATGGACGGTCAATTTGTTCCTAATATCACACTGGGAGCGCCGGTGATAAAATGCCTGCGGCCCCGGACAAAGGCGACTTTCGACGTTCATTTGATGATTGAGCGCCCCGGCGATGCGATTGAAGCCTTTGCGGCGGCGGGGGCGGATATTATCACCTTTCACCTGGAAGCGACGCCGCATCCTCATCGCGTCATGCAGACCATTAAGGCGTGCGGCTGCCAAGCCGGGATTGCTTTGAATCCGGGGACGCCGATAGTAATGGCAGAGGAGCTTTTGAGCGACGCCGATATGGTCTTGCTTATGACGGTAAATCCCGGCTTTGGCGGGCAAAAATTTATTTCCTCTACGTTAGGAAAGATTCGTCGCTTGCGGCAGATGATCGCCGCCAGCAGACGCGCTGTTGATTTAGAAGTGGACGGCGGGATTAATGCCCGGACAGCCAGGGAAGTCATAGACGCGGGCGCGAATGTCTTAGTGGCGGGCTCTGCTATCTATGGCAGTAATGATATTGCGCAAACGATCAAAGAATTGCGTGGTTAAGGAGGCTCCCGCAGATGGATAAAGCGGTCGTACTTCTTTCCGGAGGTCTTGACTCGACGGTCTGTATGGCCGTCGCTAAGAGCCAAGATTTAGAGATTTTCCCGATTAGCTTTGATTATCATCAGCGACACCGAATTGAGCTATATAGCGCCCGTAAGGTGGCGGCGTTTTATGGCGTCGGTCGCCATTTAATTGTCGAAACAAATATGGAAGCTATTGGCGGATCCGCTCTGACCGATCCAGGAATCGGCGTCCCCGAAGGAGATGTAAAGCGAGCGGATGTCCCGATAACGTATGTTCCGGCGCGCAATCTTATTTTTTTAAGCTACGCGCTGTCGTATGCCGAGGTTTTACAGGCCAAATATGTATTTATCGGGGTCAATGCCGTCGACTATTCCGGCTATCCTGACTGTCGGCCGGAATTTATTCAACGGTTTCAGGCAGTGGCGGATTTTTCGACGAAAGCCGCAGCGGTTGATCGGCGGCGTATAGAGATCGCAACGCCGCTGCAAACGCTTTCTAAAAAAGAGATTGTTTTATTGGGCCAGCGTTTGGGAGCGCCTCTTGCGCTCACGCATAGCTGCTATAAAGGCGGCGAAAAGGCTTGTGGTGTCTGCGACAGTTGCCGCCTTCGTCTGAAGGGCTTTGCGGAAGCCGGCGTTATCGATCCTATCGCCTACGAAAGGCGGGGATAATACGATGAAGGACGTGCAAGGCTCCGTTGATCGGCGGGGAATCGCCATTCAAAAAGTCGGTATCAACGACGCGCATTTGCCATTTTTGATCAAGAAAAAAGGCGGCGGCTTTCAGCCAGTTTTGGCGCGAATCCGCTTCACGGTGTCGCTGCCGGAAAAATATAAGGGAACGCACATGAGCCGGTTTCTGGAAATACTTGGACAATGGAGCCAAAAACCGGTGGCGGAAGCGGAGATGGAAGCAATCCTGGAAGAAGCGATGCAAAATCTGGCGGCTCCTTGCGCGGAACTAAACATCGATTTTAAGTATTTTATTGATCGTGAGGCTCCTGTTACTCACCAGCGTTCTTGTTTAGATTTGGACTGCTCTTTTCGGGGGAAGAAAGAAGGGCGGGCTCCCATGCGGTTTGAGCTTCAGGAAGAGATCCCGGTTACGTCACTTTGCCCGTGCAGTAAAGAGATTGCTGCGTATGGGGCGCATAATCAGCGCAGTCTGATTCGTGTAAGAGTTTGCTTTGCCGACGGGCAAGAGTGTATTTATATCGAGGATTTGGCGGAGCTTTTGGAAGTTCAGGGATCCTGCCCGATATATCCGCTTTTGAAGCGTGAAGACGAAAAATATGTTACCGAATGCGCTTATGAAAATCCTAAATTCGTCGAAGATATCCTGCGCGATTCCATCCTGGCTTTGCGTCAGGTGAAAGGGCTGAAATGGTTTTCTCTGGAATGTGAAAACTTTGAATCGATACATAACCATAACGCTTTCGCTAGTCATGAGGAATTTGTCGCGAAATAAAGCGTTGCCGATAAGGTGGCCCGAAAATGAAGCGATTGATTGTAAATGCCGATGATTTCGGCCTGCATACGGAAGTAAACCATGCCATCATAGAAGGGTATCGCTGCGGTTGCCTGCGCAGTACTTCGTTTATGGCAGTGGGAAGCGCCGCTGAGGAAGCGGCAGCGCTGGCAAAAGAGCATCCGGGACTGGGGGTCGGCGTTCATTTGACGCTCGTGGCCGAGCGGCCGCTGCTTTCGTCTGAGAAAATTCCCGGACTGATTGGCAATGACGGTCGTCTCTGGCCGGATCACATGGCGTTTATCAAGAAATTTATCATGGGGCATATCCCATGGCAATCAATATACGCTGAATGTGAGGCGCAGATCCTGCGGGCGAAAGAGATGGGGCTTTCCCTGTCGCATATTGACAGCCATCAGCATTTGCATGTCCTGCCGAAAATCATCTCGATTGTTACCGAACTGGCGAAGAAATATGGATTGAAGAAAATGCGTCTGCCGGCGGAAGATTATTGTTTTACCGGCGGTTACGCGGCTCCGTTTGCCCGCTATATTGCGAAAGCAGGGCTGACTTTTTGCGCCCGTCAGGCTCGGCCGCGGATAAAAGCTGCCGGAATGATAACGCCACGGCATTTTTTCGGGATGCTGGCCGGCGGTCACATGTTTCCTGAAAATTTTCAGGCTATTTTAGAGGCTTTACCGGAAGGAACGTCGGAAATTATGGTTCATCCGGGGAGAAATAACGCTGTGCTGGACGCGGCCTATCATTGGCAGTATCATTGGGAAGAAGAACTGGCCGCCGTGACTTCGCCCGAAGCCATGGAGTATATAAAAGGACATCAGATCGAGTTGATTTCATATAAGGAGTTAACGGATGAAGCGATTCTATAAGCGGCTGATATGTCTGGTAGCGCTGGTTCTCACGATCTCCGGGGCCGTGATATATTTTACGGTGGATATCAATACCCTTACGAATTTAACGTTATTTCAACCGTGGTCGCTGGCGTTGGCGATTGCTTTTGTCGCGCTGGGACTGGTTCTGGACGGCAGCCGTCTCATGCATTTGGTGCATATTTCAAAGGAAAATATTACTCTTTCGCAGGCAGTGCAGGTCGTTTTTGGCAATTATTTTCTGGCGCTTCTAACCCCCGGAGCTACCGGCGGCGCGGTAGCTCAGCTGATGTTTCTGCGCAAAGCCGGGGTTCCGACAGGCAAGGCGACGGTGCTTGTTTTCGTGCGGACGGTCGTTTCGATCATATTTTTAATTCTATGCTTGCCGTTAATTTTTTGGCATGACGCGCATATTTTGCCGGGGATTTCGAACGATCGGTTAGGCGTGTTGTCGTTTACTGTTCTCTTAGTGTTGCTTCTTTTTTTCCTGGCGGTTCGCGAAAATCTCCTCAATCATCTGGCGGTTCGCATTGCGCGAAAACTGGCTTTGCCGCGCCGGCGTCTGTTCGTCAATATATATCGTGACACGCAGAACGCGATTCGCCTTTTAGGCTCCTCACCTAAGGCGATGCTGCTGGTTTTCATTGAATCAGGACTGTCTTTAATCGCGATCTATGCGGTCGTCCCCTGCCTGCTCTTGGGTTTAGGCGTTTATCATGTGGATTGGTACACTGTCATGGGACGCATGATTTTTTTGAATATGCTGCTGTATTTTACTCCCACGCCGGGAGGATCAGGCGTCGCTGAAGGCGGTTTCGTTTTTCTATTCAGCGAGATTGTTCCTGCAGGAACGGTAGGAATCATCGCGGTATGTTGGCGGCTTATCGCGGAATATATTCCGTTTCTTATCGGCCTTTATTACACGGTTAAAGTTTTTGGCGCCGCGTTTTTGGAGAAAGAACCGCCGGCTTCATAAATCTTTGACCTCATAGCTGCGTTTTCCTCACAGGGGAAAAACGCAGTTTTTTTGTGAGAAAAATTTTATAAATTTCCCGGCAAAATAGATTTTTTTGTAGTAACTCCCGCCTGAATGCGCTATAATGAGACAGTGGACAGGCGCTGACGCTTAATAGGGAAATCCGGTTCGATTCCGGTGCGGTCCCGCCACTGTACAGGGGAGCGTTTTCTATTATGCCACTGGAATTTTCCGGGAAGGCGGAGGACGCGATGAGCTTAGCCAGGAGACCTGCCTGTTCGAAGACACCGTCATGCATGAGCAGGCAACCTACGGTTGATAGGCGGAAGGGTGGTTTTTTCGTGCGCGTAAAATCCCCCTGCCGACGAAGACAGGGGGATTTTTTGTGAAAAAAAAGCTGCGCGGCGGGTATACGACCGGCGCCTGTATGGCGGCCGGGGTCAAGGCGGGTTTGCTGTTTTCTCAGGGACATCCCTGCACGACGCTTACCCTGATCGCTTTAGACGGAACGCCGCTCACGATCCCAGTTAAAGAAGTTAAAGAAACCGACGACGGCATTCGCGCGGAAATCATTAAAGACGCGGGGGATGATCCCGATATCACAAACGGCGTGTCGGTATTTACGACGATCCGCTTTTTATCGCCCGGCAACGGAATAATATTTAAAGCGGGCGAGGGGATCGGCACAGTGACAAAGCCGGGGCTTTCCGTCCCGGTAGGCGAGCCGTCGATCAACCCTGGGCCGCGTAAATTGGTGCAAGCTGTGGTCGACGAGCTTTTGCCGGGGCAAGGGGATCTGGAAGTGGAAGTTTCGATCCCCGAAGGGACAAAACTGGCGAAAAGAACGCTCAACCCGATCTTAGGCGTTGAAGGGGGAATTTCAGTTATCGGGACGACCGGGGTATTGCGTCCTATGTCGGAGGAAGGCTTCAAAAATTCCCTTGTGCCACAGATTGATGTCGCGAAAGCGGCTGGTTTTGAAACGCAGATCTTCGTCCCCGGAAAAATCGGGGAAAATATCGCGATTGCTTCCGGGCTGCCGAAAAGCGCGGTTGTTCAGACCAGTAATTTTATCGGATTTATGCTGGAAGCGGCGGCGGAAAGAAAATTAAAGAAGGTTCTGCTTCTCGGCCATATTGGGAAATTGGCTAAAGTTGCGGCCGGCGTTTTCTACACGCATAACCGTATCGGCGACGGGCGCTTGGAAACCATGGCCGCTTACGCCGCTGCCGAAGGGCTGCCCGCAGATGGCGTGAAGCGAATTTTGTCGGCGACGACGACGGAAGACGCTATGGTTGTCATCGAGGAGCATGGCTTGGAGCGCGTTTACGATATTATCGCGGCTAGAGCCAGCGTCCGTGCGGAGCGGTACGTCTTTGGCGATATGAAAATCGGCACGGTGCTGGCGACTCTCCGAGGGAAAATTTTGGGCATGGATGAAGAGGCCCGGACGATAGGAAGGGAGTTTCATTGGCATATCGAATCATAATTGCCGGGATTGGTCCCGGTCATCCGGATTACGTTCTGCCTGCCGCTCGCCGGGCAATTGAAAAGGCGACAGTCTTGGTGGGAGGAAGACGCGCGCTGGCAGATTTTGCGCAGGAGGGACAGGAGAAAATTCCGATCATGGGGGATATTCCCGCCGTTATGACCGCCCTGCACGAACATCTAAAAAAACATGACGTCGTGGTGATGGTGTCCGGCGATCCGGGGTATTATTCGCTTTTAGACGCGATCCGCCGCGAGTTTCCACCGGAAAGTTTTTCTGTGATTCCGGGAATAAGCGCCGTTCAATTTGCGTTTGCCCGGCTGGCTTTGCCTTGGCATGACGCTGATCTTTTGAGTTTTCACGGGCGGCGTCCCGACGACGAAGAGTTGACTTACCGCCCCGGACGTATTCTGGGAATGTTGACGGATACGAAATATAATTCCCAGACGATCTCCGAACTTTTAATGCGACTGGGGTGGCCGCCGGATTCTATAGTTGCAGTCTGCGCCCGCTTATCTTACGCGGATGAAAAAATTTTGCGCACGACGCTTCAAAAAGCGCTTACGGAAGAAAAAGAGACACATTGCGTAATGGTGGTGACAGGTTTATGAGTTTTCCCGGGATTGAGGATGAACGTTTTATTCGCGGCGACGTTCCTATGACGAAGCAGGAAATCCGGATACTGACCATAGCCAAGGCGCAGATCGAGCCAAACGCGATCGTTTGGGATATCGGCGCGGGGACGGGGTCTATTTCTGTAGAGGCCGCCTTGCAGGCGAAAGACGGGCATGTTTATGCCATTGAACGCAATCCGGAAGGGATTGGGCTGATTAAGCGAAATGCGGAGAAATTTCAGGTAAAAAATCTGACTGCCGTCGAAGGTGAAGCGCCGCAAGCTCTACTAGAACTGCCATCCTGTGATGTCGCCGTCATCGGTGGGAGCGGTCAGCATTTAGACGCGATTTTGGATTTGATTTCCTCCCGGCTGAAAAAAGGGGGACGCATTGTTTTGAATTGTATCACGGTTCAAACGTTAGCTTCTTGCCTTTCGTATATGCGTTCGCATCAGGCGGTGTTTACATATGAGGTGATTCAGGTACAAATCAACCGCCTGCAAGCGGTGGGACCTTATGATATGGCCAAAGCCATTAACCCGATATATATTGCGACCTGTCAAAAGGTAAGGGATACAGGAGGGATTTAAGTATGCAGGTATTTATCGTTGGAGCCGGCCCTGGGGATCCGGAGCTGATTACCGTCAAAGGACAGCGCCTGTTAAAAAAAGCCGACGTTATTATTTATGCGGGTTCGCTGGTAAATCCGGCGCTTCTTAACGTGGCAAAGGCGGGGGCGGAGATTTTTAATTCGGCTTCGATGACGCTGCCCGAGGTCATTGAAAAAATTGAAGAAGCGGTGCAAAACGGGAAAATCGTCGTGCGTTTGCATACGGGAGATCCCGCGATTTACGGTGCTATCCAAGAACAGATGGACGAACTGAAAAAACGGAAAATTGCGTTTGAAGTCGTGCCCGGGGTCAGCTCATTTTTGGCGACGGCGGCGGCGCTCCGGCAGGAGTATACCTTGCCGGACATCTCACAGACGGTCATTGTCACCCGCAACGAAGGCCGTACGCCTGTTCCTGAAAGGGAGAGCCTGCGCAGCTTGGCGGCGCATCACGCGACGATGTGCATTTTCCTCAGCGTCCACATGCTTTCGGATGTTGTAAAAGAATTACTGGCGGGCGGGTACGAGCCGGAAACACCGATCGCGATCGTTCATAAGGCCTCGTGGCCGGAGCAAAAGATCGTCCGGGCGACCCTGGAAACGATTGCCGATAAAGTTAAGGAAGAGCAGATTACGCGAACTGCCATGATTGTCGTTGGTTGGTGCCTGGGCGCGGACTATTCGCTGTCCCGCCTGTATGCGCCGGAATTTAGCCATATGTTCCGTCAGGCGTCTAAATGAGATGCGCCGTTTTCGTTGCGACTGCGCACGGCATTGAATTGGCCGGTAAACTGCGTCAAGAACTTGAAGGAACAGTAGATATTTTCGTCAAAGAAGGGCGAGACGTTCCTGGGAAAGCTTACCGTTATGAACGGCTGGGCGATACGGTCAGAACGCTGTTTACCCAGTACGACGCTTTGATTTTCTGCATGGCGGTCGGTATTGTCGTGCGCTTGATCGCACCCTGTCTAAAAAGCAAGCTGACCGATCCGGCTGTCGTAGTCGTCGACGAGCGGGCGCATTACGCGATCAGCCTTCTGTCGGGGCACGTTGGCGGCGCTAATCGCTTGACTGAGCGAGTGGCGGCGATTTTGGGAGCCGTTTCGGTAATTACGACGGCTACGGACGTAAATCATTATCTCGCTCCTGATGCTTTGGCGACCGAGCTAGGCTTAAGACCGGTACCAAAACCGGAGATTCAAACGATTAACGGTGCTTTGCTGGAGGAAAAAACCGTCGCTTGGTATATTAATCCTAGATTGCGGCGCGCGGTCTTCTATCAAAAACGATTAGCGGAAAAGAAGATTGATGTTCGCCTGCTATCTGCTAATGAGATATTGCGGCGAGAAGGGATGAAAGTCTTTGTTACCGATTCGCCAATTCTAAAAACGCCCGGTCTTCTCAATCTGGTGCCGCGACGTTTGGCGGCGGGTATTGGCTGTCGCCGCGGCGTTCCGGCAGCGCTTATTCGTGGAGCCTTAGAGGCCGCCTGCACTCGTATCGGGCAAGATATTAACGCGGTTTCGATGTTGGCCAGCACCGTGGTAAAAAAGGACGAAGCGGGGATTTTGGAGGTAGCAAAGGCGCTTAACGTTGAAGCTTGTTTTTATGAAAATGAGGCATTGGAGGAGAAAATTACCGAGTATCATCTGGCAGAATCTGCATTTGTTAAGCGTACGATCGGCGTCGGTAATATTTCTGAGGCAGCAGCTTTGTGCGCGGTAAAGGAGGGGCGGGTAGCGCTCGCCAAAACAAAATTTACGAAAGTGACGGTGGCATTAGTATGGGAAAAATAACCGTGGTCGGATTGGGACCAGGCGGTTCGGAGGATATGACGCCTCGAGCCTTAAAAGCGATCCAGCAGGCTGAAGTCATCGCTGGGTATACGCCTTATATTAAATTGATCGAACCCTTGGTCGGAGAGAGAGAAGTCATCGGCACTGGTATGATGCAGGAAGTCGATCGTTGTCGGTTGGCTGTGCAGGCGGCCGTCGCGGGGAAAAATACCATCATGGTATCCAGCGGCGATTCCGGCGTGTATGGGATGGCGGGACTCATTTTGGAACTGGTAGAACAATATGACGAAGAAGAGCGTCCTGCAGTTGAAATTGTCGCGGGGCTCTCGGCGGTCAACGCAGCGGCGGCTATTCTCGGCGCGCCCCTCATGCACGATTTTGCAGTCATCAGTCTGAGCGACCGCCTTACGCCGTGGGAGCTCATAAAGAAACGTGCTGCCTATGCGGCGCAGGCAGATTTTGTCATCGCTCTTTACAATCCTAAGAGTAAATCGCGCGTCAAAAATATTGAGGAAATACATAATATCCTGTTGCAGTACAAATCTCCCGATACCCCCGTCGGCATCGTCAAAAACGCTTCCCGCCCGGAAGAACAGAAAATCCTCTCGAATTTGCGTGATTTTACGCGGGAAGAGATCGATATGTTTTCGCTGGTCATCATTGGTAACAGCAAAACCTATATCAGAGATGGCTGGATGATTACGCCGCGAGGGTATAAGTTATGATATTTATTGCCGCGGGAACGCAGGATGGGCGCGAGTTGGCGGGACGCCTTCTGAAAATTGGACATCCCGTAATCGCTTCCGTTGTCAGCAGCTACGGGGAAAAGCTTCTTAAACAGTATCCGGGGCTTATCATCAATGATAAGCCGCTGGACGAAGAAGGACTGATAGAATATCTTTCGGAAAATCAGGTCGGGCTCTTTGTCGACGCCAGCCATCCTTACGCGGCGAATGTGTCGCAAAACGCCATGAACGCTTGCCGTCGCCTTAGTATCCCGTATATTCGCTATGAGCGTCAGAGCGTTCCTGTCGCTTACAAAAAGGTCTATGCGGTAACGAATTACGAAGAAGCCGCAAAGAAAGCGGGGGAACTGGGTCGCAATGTTTTTCTGACGACCGGCAGTCGCAATGTTCGGGCTTTTATCACATCACCAGACCTTCGCGATCATGAGATCGTCGTCCGTATCTTGCCGACAGCAGATGTCTTGAAGGAAATGGAATCTCTGGGGCTTACGCCGAAGAACATCATCGCCTTGCAAGGGCCCTTTTCCACCGAGTTAAATATCGCTTTATATAAGCAATATCGAGCCGATGTAATCGTGACGAAAAACAGCGGCGAGATCGGCGGGACGGATACGAAGCTGGAAGCTGCCATGGCGTTAGGGTTGCCTGTGGTCATGGTCGACCGACCACGGATTGAATATGATAAGGTCGTTTATACGTTTGATGAAGTATTGCGATTTGTGGCAGAAAAACTGCCCGGAAAGTGAGGAAACAATATGGATTTTATTAAAGGACCTATGGACATCGAAAACAGGAGCATGGAAATCATTGCGCCGCATTTGGCGGGATTGAATCTCAATGAGGCAGAAATAAAGGTGTATTCCCGGATGATTCATGCGTCCGGCGACGTGGAGTACGCGCCGGTTATCCGTCTCCATCCTGAGGCTATCAAGGCGACGCAGGAAGCCTTGAAAAGAGGCGCTAATATTTATACGGACGTGGAAATGGTGCGAACGGGCATTCATAAGGCGTCTTTTAACCGCTATGGCGGGAAAATCGAATGCCGGGTAGCGGATCCGGAAATTGCGGAAATCGCGGAAAAAGAGGGGATTACTCGTTCGATGGCGGCTATGCGGGCATTTGGCAAGTCGCTTAGCGGATCGATCATCGCGATTGGCAACGCGCCGACGGCGTTATTTGAAGTTTTGCGCCTGATCGAAGAGGAAAAGATCCTGCCGGCCGTCGTTATCGGGATTCCTGTCGGCTTCGTAGGCGCCGCCGATTCTAAAAAGATGCTGGCGGAAAATACTAAGGTCCCGTACATCACCGTTGAAGGGACGAAGGGCGGCAGCCCCATCGCGGCCTCGGCTATCAACGCGATCATGTATCTCTTGGATAACAGAAGGTAAAAGTATGACTAGTTGGCATATTCCGCGGATCGTGATTGCGGCCACACAGAGCGGCTCGGGAAAGACGACGATTGTGACCGGCCTTTTAGCTGCTTTACGGGCGAAAGGGATTAAAGCCCAGTCTTATAAGATCGGCCCGGATTATATTGATCCGGGCTATCATACGCTGGCCAGTGGACGACCGACGCATAATCTCGATACTTGGCTGGTGCCGGAAGAAAAAGCGCGCGACATCTTCTGTCGAACCGCGGAAACGGCCGATATTGCCGTTATCGAAGGCGTCATGGGGCTGTATGACGGCGGAACGAACGGGATCAGCTCGACGGCGGCTATTGCTAAGCTATTGGAAGCGCCGGTGCTTTTAGCCGTCAATGCCAAGGCCATGGGGGAATCGGCGGCGGCACTGGCGCTAGGTTTTAGAGAATACGATCCCAAAGTTCGGCTGGCGGGCGTTATCTTGAATCGTCTGGGCTCCGCAACACACCGCGCCATGATTGAGGAAGCGCTTGGCAAACTGAAAATTCCTGTATACGGCGCGGTATCTCGCAATGATGCGTTGACTCTGCCGGAACGCCATTTAGGCCTTCTCCCTGCAGAAGAAAACGAGCACGATAAAGAGACCGTGGCGGCGATCGGGAGAGCGGTCAAAGAGCAGGTCGATCTGGATGCGATCCTAAAGCTGGCAGAAACGGCACCGGATATTCCCCAGCGAGAAGAACCGCCTCAGAGTGAACAACATCAGGCGTGTATCGCCGTCGCCAAAGACGAAGCGTTTTCCTTTTATTACCCGGAAAGTTTGCGCGTCTTGGAGGAGTGCGGCGCTCAGCTCGTTTTCTTCAGCCCGCTTCATGATACGAAGCTTCCGGAAGCGGACGGCCTGTTTTTAGGCGGCGGATTTCCCGAAATGTTCGCGGCGGAGCTTTCCGCGAACGAAGCCATGCGTACTTCTATTTTTTGCGCGGCTAAATCAGGAATGCCGATTTACGCTGAGTGTGGCGGCTATATGTATCTGATGGAAAAAATGATTGATTTTTCCGGCAAAGCCTTTCCCATGCTGGGCATCGCCCCCGTCACGGTCAAGATGAACAAGCGATTGCAGACGGTCGGCTATGTGGAAGCGGTGACGCTGCGCGATACTATTTTGGGACCATTAGGGACACGGCTGAAAGGACATGAGTTTCATTTTTCTTCCGAATGCGATTTATCGCTGCGGGAAGCGGAAACGTATCCTCGGGCGTTTCAGCTGAATAAAATGCGCCTCGCTACTCCTTATGAAGCGGGATATGCGAAGGGGAATATCATCGGTTCCTACCTTCACCTGCACTTTGCCGGCTGTCCACAGGCAGCGGCTGAGTTCGTCGCCGCTTGTGAGAAATATCGCCAACGGGAGGCTTGAGCGTGGGAAAAATCGTTTTGGTCAGCGGAGGCGCCCGCAGCGGGAAGAGTCGCTTTGCCGAACAGTACGCGGCGCGCCATGGGAAAAAGGTCGCTTATATCGCGACGGCGGAAATTTATGATGAAGAGATGGCGTTTCGTGTTCAGCTGCACCAGAAGCGGCGTCCCGAGAATTGGCAAACCTATGAAGCGCCTTTTGACGCGCATATAGTGTTAAAAGAAGCAGAGAAAGATCATGATATGATTCTTTTCGACTGTCTGACGCTTTACGTCAGCAATCTTCTTTGCTCTCTGGACAGCATTGAGGATTCCCATCAGAACTATCGTCTCGCTCATGAGAAGATCGCGCTTCTCATAAAGCAGGCGCAGCAAAATAACGGGACGACAATTTTTGTCACCAATGAAGTAGGGAGCGGTATCGTCCCGGAAAATCATTTATCCCGGGAATATCGGGACATCGCCGGGATCGTTAATCAGTGGATGGGGCGGGCGGCGGATGAAGTTTATCTCGTGGTTTGCGGCTTAGCGGTCAATATGAAAAAATTAGCGGAAAACTGGGAGGAATGATAAGCGATGGCGACCTGTATCATGATGCAGGGAACAAGCTCTCATGTAGGGAAAAGTATCCTCGTAACGGCGCTTTGCCGGATCTTTTATCAGGATGGACGGCAGGTAGTTCCTTTCAAAGCACAGAATATGGCGCTTAATTCCTATGTGACCCGCGACGGCCGGGAAATGGGACGGGCGCAGGTCGCGCAGGCGGAAGCGGCAGGACTGGAACCGGTCGTGGAGATGAATCCGGTACTTTTAAAGCCGACGGGAAATTCCTGCTCTCAGGTCGTTCTCATGGGAAAGCCGGTCGGCAATATGTCGGCGCGGGAATATCATAAAGGGTATTCCGTTAAGCTGTTTGAGGAAGTTAAAGCGGCGCTGAAAATCCTTCAGGAGGAATACGATACCATCGTGATTGAAGGCGCAGGTAGCCCGGCGGAAGTTAATCTTCATGATAATGATATTGTTAATATGCGGGTGGCGCGCTATCTGAAAGCGCCGGTTCTCTTGATCGCCGACATCGATCGGGGCGGCGCGCTGGCCTCCCTGGTGGGAACCTTGGAACTTCTGAATGAAGAAGAGCGTGATCTGGTGAAGGGGTTGATCATCAACAAGTTCCGGGGTGATGTCAGTCTTCTCCAGCCGGCGGTGGATTTTTTGGAAGAAAAAACCGGAAAACCCGTCCTTGGCGTTGTGCCGCACATCGAAAATATTGGAATCGACGATGAGGATTCCGTGTCCCTTGAAGAAAAGCAGGCTGATAAAAAAGAGCGCGACGTTCACATCGCAGTCATTCGCACGCCGAAAATTTCCAATTTTACCGATTTTGACTGCTTGGCGGGCGAGAGTGACGTCTCCCTTTACTATGTAATGGATGTCAATTCCTTGGGAATGCCCGATTTGATCATGCTGCCAGGCAGTAAAAATACGACGGAGGATCTTCTCTATCTGCGCGATTCGGGGCTGGAAGCGGCGATTCAAAAAGCCGTAACTTCAGGGACGCCGCTGATCGGTATCTGCGGGGGCTATCAAATGTTGGGACAAGAGATTTGCGATCCTCATCATACCGAGTCGCAGCACGATCGGGTCAAAGGAATGGGCTTTTTGGAGATGGCGACGGAATTCAGTACGGAAAAGCTCACTTCGCAGGTGGAGGCAAGCTGTCACAGCTGGTCATTTTTAGGCACCAAAATATCGGCGTCGGGGCTAAAGGGCTACGAAATTCATATGGGTGAGACTTTTTTTGTAGGGGCGGACGATTTTCATCCCCTCACGATTACGCGGCGTGCCGGAAAGGCGTGTCAAGTGCAGGAGGGAACGGGGCGGCGCGACGGACTCGTTTTTGGCACGTATATCCACGGGATATTCGATCACGACGGTTTCCGCCGAATGGTGATTAACGCCTTGCGGCGCAAAAAAGGACTGAAACCGCTCGCTAATACGCGTAATGTTTACGCGGAGAAACAGCGCAGCTATGACAAGCTGGCGGATATTGTCCGCAGTAGTCTGGATATGGATAAGCTTCGTTCTATTATGGGCTTAAAAACGATATGAAAATCGGTATTTTAGCGTTTCTCCTGGATTTTCTGATCGGCGATCCACGGTCAAAGTTTCATCCCGTTGTGCTGATTGGCCAGCTGATCGCGGGATTGGAAAAACTGCTTTATCCCTCTGGTGGTTCCAGGCGGCGAAAAATTTTTTCGGGATTCATTTTAATGCTGTTGGTTCTAAGCGTTTCTTATACGGTAACCGCGGTTATTTTGTACGGCGTGGCTCGGTTTAATATCTCCTATCTGACAATGGGCGTCGAAGCGCTGATCCTTAGCTTTATGATTTCGCCGCGCAATTTGGCGGAAGCGGGGCGGGAGATACAGACGTACCTTCGCGAAGGAAATATTCAGGAAGCGCGGTTCAAGGTGGGCTGGATCGTTGGTCGGGATACTGATAAATTGTCGGTATCGGAAATAACGCGGGCGACAGTGGAAACGATCGCCGAGAATATTGTGGACGGCGTTATTTCCCCGCTCTTTTTCTGCTGGCTAGGCGGAGCACCGCTGGCGGTCGCTTATCGAGCGGCGAATACGATGGATTCGATGATTGGTTACAAAAACGATAAGTATCTTTATTTCGGCCGGGCGGCGGCGCGCTTCGACGATGCCTGGAATTATATCCCCGCTCGCTTGACGGGACTTTTGCTCATCGTGGCTGCGTGGCTTTTGAAATATGATTGGCGCGCCGCGTGGCGTATGATGCGGCGAGACGCCGCCAAACATCCCAGCCCGAACGGCGGTTTTACGGAAGCGACGGTGGCCGGAGCTTTAGGGATTCGTCTGGGCGGTCTGAATTATTATTTCGGTCGGCCTTCTTTTCGCACTTATATGGGAGAGGCTAAACAGGAATTGGCGCCACGCCATATCGGAGAAGTTACTCGACTGATGTACGCGGCGACGATTCTGTTTCTCCTGCTTTTTTCCTTGCTGCACTGGCTATGGAGGGGCAGTTTATGAGAGCGTTTCTTATCGGTTTGCAGTTTCTGACGCGTCTCTCGATTACCCGTCAGGATCATTGGACGGAGGAAGATTTTGGACGCAGTGTAAAATTTTTCCCCCTGATCGGAGCGGTTTTGGGGATGATTTACATGGCAGCGGCGTATGTATTTTTAATTTTCCTGCCATCGAAGGGAATCATTTTGCCGCCGCATACCGTTTCCGTTGTTTTGCTCATTTTGCCGCCGCTTTTGACGGGAGGGCTCCATTGCGACGGTTTCATGGATACGATGGACGGCATTTTTTCCGGGCGTGACCGAGAGAAAATGTTGGAAATTATGAAAGATAGTCGCGTCGGTTCTAACGGCGTTTTGGGTTTCGTCGTTCTCATGCTTTTAGAATGGGGAATTTTGCTCGATCTATTTATCGAACCCGTCTTTTTGCTTCCGGCTCTCTTTGTCATGCCGATCATCTCCAGATTGATGATGACCGGGGCGATAGCGCTCTATCCCTACGCTCGTGAAGAAGGAATGGGGAAAGCCTTCGCAAAATACACCGATGCGCGGACGGTAGTTTGCGCCGTCGTTATCACATTACTTCTCATTCTGCCGTTTGGTCTTCCCGCCGTGGCCGCGTTAGTGGTTAGCGTTCTCTTTACCGCGTTTTTCGCTAACTTCATCACTAAGAAGTTAGGGGGACTGACGGGCGATGTTTACGGGGCCATTGCAACCTTAAACGAAGGATTGGTACTGCTTTCATTTCTGGTTAGTACGGCAGTTCTTCGGTGAACGGGGGAGAAATATGGAAATTGAGATAAAGGTCCCCGGTTCCTGCGGCGAACTTGTTCAGGGAACGAAAAACGGCGTTCCTTTTTTAGTTACCTGTCCCATCAATTTATATACAACGATAACAGTATCGAAAGGAGCCGGGCGGCGGCAAGGTTTTGGCGTCAAGTCCCATACGGCGCTTCAACGGATTCTTCATTATCTGGGAGAAACGGATTTCCCTTACGACATGATATTGACCTCAGAGCTCCCCATTGGCAAGGGAATGGCTTCCAGCAGCGCCGATATTGCCGCGGTCTGTTTCGCGGTTGCGGTGACCTTAGAGCGATCGTTAACAGCGGCGGAGGTTTCGCGTATCGCGGCGGGGATTGAACCGACGGACGGTGTTTTTTTTCCGGGAATTGTCCGCCTTAATCACATGACCGGCGAATGTCAGGAGAGTCTGGGGATATTTCCCACACTTAAGATTGCTGTTTTTGATGCCGGAGGGGCGATAAATACGCTGGAGTTTCACCAGCGTGGGGATTTAGATCGGCTAAGCCGGGAAAATGAAGCGCAAACATCGGCGGCGCTGGAGCTTTTAAGCGATGCTGCTAATGCAGAAGCCATCGCCGAGGCCGCTACGCAAAGCGCTTTAGCGAACCAGTCGATCCTTCCAAAACGAGATCTGGAAGATATGATTAAAACCGTGCGGGAAATGGGCGCCTTAGGAATCAATACGGCGCATAGCGGGACAATATCCGGCGTGCTGTTTTCTCCGGACGCTGCAGACGATTTTGTTAAAGAGCAGGCGTTCCGTCTCTCTTCCCGCTATCCCCATCTCAAATATCTGCAAAGTATTAAACTTATTTCCGGCGGCTATTCGTATAAAAAGGGAAGTGAGTAAGTGAACGAACGGTTTCTTCACGGCGGTAATATCTACGCGGTTAATCCGGCAGGGAAGGAATGGCTCGATTTCAGCGCCAATATTAACCCCTTGGGGCTTTCAGAAAAAGTCCGGCGAACGATTGAGGAAACAATACCGCAGATTATTCATTATCCCGATTCATCCGGACAGGAATTAAAGCAGGCGATAGCCGATTATTATGGTCTGCCGCAAGAAGAAATCGTATTGGGAAATGGCGCCGCCGAGCTTTTTTATGTTTTTTTTCACGCTGTGCGCCCGGCGAGAGTGCTTCTTCCCATTCCATCATTCAGCGAATATGAACGGGCAGCCCTGTCGGCAGGGGTGAAAATCGATTATTATCCGCTTTCAGCGGATAATTCTTTTGCCGTTACGATTGATTCTTTACTTGAGGCTTTGCCGGGGCACGATTGTGTAATCTTGGGCAATCCCAATAATCCGACGGGACAACTTTTGACCGTGCAAGAGATGACTCGCCTGGTTGAAGGGGCAAAAAAAATATCGACAATGGTCATTGTCGATGAATCCTTTTTAGAGTTTTGCCGGGACGAAAAAACATATACGATGCAGCCGTTTGTTTCACAAATGGATAATTTTATGGTCGTTCGTTCATTGACGAAATTTTATGCCATCCCCGGGTTGCGGCTGGGGTTTGCCACCGCCACGTCATCTATGGCTCGGCGTTTAGAAGAAAACAAAGACCCGTGGAATGTGAATTTGTTGGCGCAAAAAGCCGGAGTGGCGGCGCTGCAGGATTATGAGTACCAGCAGGCGTCAAAAGAATTTATCACGAGGGAGAAAAACGAGCTGGCCGATTCGCTGGCCGCTTTGCCTGGCATCGCTGTATTTTTGCCATCGGTAAACTTTATTTTGCTTCGTTTAGACGAATCTCTATCGACTTCGGGACAGGTTTGCGAAAAAATGCGGCAACGCGGTATTTTGCTACGCGATTGTGCCAATTACCCCGGGCTGGATGGACATTATCTGCGAGTCGCGGTACGTTCTCCGGAAGATAATCGAAAGATGGTGGTTTCTTTGGGGGAATGTATAGCAATATAAAGGATACGATATAATTCGATTTTATATGATTGCTATTGGACAAAGAAGGGACAGCAAATAGCAATCGTATAGATATGGAAACTGTGGAATACAAAGTTCAGGCAGGATTTTTCAGGAAAATAGCGAAATTTTATTATTAAAAGGTCGTTGCCGTCACAATGTTCTGTGACAGGGGGAGGGGGAACAAAGGCTGGTGGGTATCAGAAAAGATTTCGTAATCCTGCTCCTGATCGTTGTCTGCCTCTTGTTATGTGGGGTTATTTTATATCAGGACAGCGTGATGGCAAAACTTAACACCGAAAATATTGAGCTGAGTGTTGAGAACGAACGTCTTACCAATTTGCTGGTACGATTAAGCGAACAATCAAGGAGTCGGTGACAAGCGGGAAAGAGAATAGAATCTAATGAAAATCGCTTCTTGGTAAACAGGGAAGCGATTTTATATTTTATATCGTCCCAGTTCTTTGGAAAAACGTACAGAAATTTCCTTGAAGCTCCCAATTTTCTCCATCATATCCTGTAATTTTTCGTTATGTACTTGAACCGTGGCGTTGACTTCTTCAGCGGAAGCGGAATTTTCCTGCGACATCGCGGCAATAGACTCTACTTTACCGAATACTTGGTTCATCGCGGTCATTTCTTCCTGTAAGGAAGCGATAATTGAGCCGATGCTCGCGGAAACATCACGGATATTACTGATATATTCAAGATTGCTGCTGACAACTTCTTTCAGCTGCTGGCTTTCTTGTCCCAGCGACTGGTGTTCGACATCAACGGACGAGGTCACTTCGCCGATGATCTGGGCGATGTTGTCAATATCGGAGGAAATGACCTCCGCCTGCTGCTTTGATTGTTCGGCCAGCGTACGGATTTCCTCGGCGACAACCGCGAATCCACGTCCCTGTTCGCCCGCTCGAGCCGCCTCAATGGCCGCGTTTAACGCGAGCAGGTTGGTTTGCGCCGCGATTTGTGTAACTACACCGGTGATGGAGCGAATTTTTTCCGTTTCGTTGCGGAGAGCTTCCACCGTCTCCCGAACAACCGAAAATTTCTCCATCGTTTTATTCAGATGTTCGCTGGAATTTTGAACATTTCCAAACCCTTTATCAATGTTGTCTACAGCTTGCAGCAGATGATCATTATTTTTTATTTGATCTTGTACTACAACTTCCAATGCACTCATATTTTTGTGCAGGAAGCTGGCGACGGCACTGGTATTTTCTGCGCCGTGTGTAGCGCCAACGGCTACTTCGTTGATGACGTTTACGATATTTTGCGAAGTATCACCCATCTTTTCCGCTAGGTCGTTGAAGTTTGAACCATACTGTATCAATTCATCGCCAGTGCCACGAAAACCGGTGAAATCAGCTTTGACGCCTCTTTTATAAGCTTGAATGGAAGAAGCTAATTCCTCAAATTCATCACCGGAGCGTAAGGCGACGTCCGTATGATATTCATGTTTTAAAAGGCTCTTGACGTCAGCACGAAGCGCTGCCATCGGACGCAGGAGTATTGAAGAAAATAACCAAACGAAAATACCGTTGATAACGGGAAAAAGGAAAAATTTCCAGGAGGTTTCCCAGAAGAAAAAAAGAAGTGCCGGAATGAGGGTAATAACAAAAACCAAGAGACTGATTTTTCGGGATAATGTCCCCGCGAACCCAAGACAGCGATTCAGCGGAAAGTCACGTTCCTGCCGGATTGGCGTGGCAAAATGAAGCTTGAGCTTTAAGTGCCCGGGCGATTCTTCTAAAACCTTAACGGAAAGACGTTCCTGGAAAAATTCGATAGCGCCCTGGAGCAGACCGCGAAAATAATCGACCATGCCGCGGGGAGAATCATAGGAAAATATAGCATCATAGGTAGAAATGGGCTGCATGGTCAGAATCGGCGGCTTAGCCCCGCTGACCATTTTTACAACTTCTACATGGACGTCGTACATGGAAGCTAAAAAGGTATAAAGCGTTTTCTCCTTGAAAAACGCGGGATACGCTTTAGAAAAGGTACGAACGTTATCTCGTCCGATCTCGTACCAGAGCTTGGCTTTTGTGGTATTTAGATCATGGCTCAGAATGTCCATGAATTTATCAACGGCTGAATCCTCGACATCCTCCAGCGGCAAAAAGATACGAGCTGGATCCCAGCGATTTTTCTCCATAGCCGCACGCACCGTTGCCTCTCCCCAGAGCGTTTTTGCCGTTTGAATCCAAGTGGCTACAACCGTTCCCTTCATTCTTAAAAATCCCCCTTATTCTGTTATTATTGATATCATATTATGCGCGATAAGTTATCAGGCCGTCGAAATTCAGTAATTTAGTAACGGCATCAAGAGCCAATATTGGTATTTCTGCAAAAGACGATATAGATCATGATTAGCTGTATAGATATTCATTAGCGCGTATGTGCGTCGATTTTAAGTATAGCATATAGTTCTTTTTTTGTGTATTTTTTTACGAGGTTTTTGTCATTTTTAGGTATATTAAACTACAGCGCTTTCAATGTAACTTTATTGAGATACGGCGTTAGATTGCGAATCATTTTGCCGCATAAAGCAGGGGAAAATTGATGCGATATCGAATACAAACAGGCAAGGCCGTTTGGATATTATCTTGTGGAGCTAAAACAAATCAAGCGTGAGAAACGGACAAGGACACGATGGAAACAGAGAGAAACAGAGAAGTTGTGCCGGTACAATGGTTTCCGGGACATATGCAGAAAACGCGTCGCTTAATTAAGGAACATTTGAAAATTGTCGATGTAGTAATTGAGTTGTTAGATGCGCGTATCCCGTATAGCAGCGCAAATCCGTTGTTACGGGAAATTATCGAGGGCAAGCCACGGATCATTGCCCTCAATAAAGCTGATCTGGCTGATGCCGAGGTTACGCATCGTTGGGAGATGTATTTTCAAAAGCAAAATATACCGGCAATTCCTTTAAGCGTCATGTCGGGGCGTGGGATTCGGCGTTTGGTGCGCCAGACCGAGGAGTTGGCTCGTACGCGCCGGGAGCGCTTCGTGCGAAGAAACGGCCGTCCGCGGGCGGCCCGGGCGATGATTGTAGGGATTCCCAATGTAGGCAAATCGTCGTTGATTAATCGTTTGGTGGGAAAAGCCAAGGCGCGGGTTGAAAATCGTCCTGGCGTAACGAAGGATCGTCAATGGCTGAAGATTGGAACAGATCTGGAGTTACTGGATACGCCGGGAATTCTCTGGCCTAAATTCGAGGATCCGGAGGTGGGCATGAAACTGGCCTTTGTCGGCTCGGTGAGCGAGGACGCTTACGACAGCGAACCTCTGGCGATGGCTTACTTAGCCTGGATGTGCCGCCATTATCCACTGCATCTGATCAGGCGTTACCGGCTTACAGAAGAAGAGATAAAGCAGGAGTCGCCGGATGTGTTGGCAGCTATTGGCAGAAAGCGCGGTTGTTTGCTGAAGGGCGGCGCTATTGATTACGATAAGGTGCGACGCCTGTTGCTGGCGGAATTTCGCTCGGGCAAACTCGGCGCGGTGAGTTTTGACGAACCGTCGGAGAATGCGCCTGAACTGCCGGCCGTCGGCACAGACGAAAATTCTGAGGAAAAGGATGCAGAGTAATGAAAGATGTTGCTTCGCTGACAATCAGCGAGATTGAAGAACGTTTAGCGGCTGAATCAGTCGCGCAAGATTTCCTTGACGCTTGCCAAAAGGACCGCCGCAGTGGGGTGCAGCGCGCTTGGCGACGGTTTCAAAGGGCGAAGGCTGATCGGGAGCGGGTGGATGCTTTATATACTTATGAGAAAGAAGCGCAGAGAGAAGGTTTTGAGTGGATTGCGGGCGTTGACGAGGCGGGGCGGGGGCCCCTGGCTGGGCCGGTTGTCGTGGCGGCCGTTATTTTGCCGATCGGTCTCTATCTTCCCAAGCTCAACGACTCTAAAAAAATCTCGGCGAATGTGCGGGAAGATTTGTACGAACGTATCTGCGAAAAGGCTCTCGCGCTTCACTGCGCGATTGTCGACGCCGCGACGATTGACCGGGTGAATATTTATCAGGCGACGGTCAGTGGGATGTACGAAGCGATTCTGGCTTTATATCCTGTGCCGCAGAAGGTGTTGATTGATGCCGTTGAGCTGACAAAGCTGCCCATGACGTCGCTTTCGATTGTAAAAGGAGATGCGAAATCCGCTTCGATCGCGGCCGCTTCAATTATCGCTAAAGTGACGCGCGACCGCCTGATGGCGCAGTATGACACCCAGTATCCTGCCTATGGATTTGCCCAGAATAAAGGCTATGGGACAGCGCAACATCTTGCAGCCTTACGAAAATATGGCGCCTGTCCGTTACACCGGCGGTCCTTTGAACCGGTACAGGAAATCTTGCCGCCAAGGAGGTAAATGCTATGCCAATGGAAGCCGGGTCGGCGGCCATGTCGACGACGGTTCAGCCTGTACAGCGTCCCCGGGAAGAACCGGGAACTTCGGGGACGATACGACAGGAAGGGGAACCTGCGTCACCGTTCGCACCGAAAACAAATGTCAATATTGAAAATTCAGTATCAAATATGGCGGGAATCTTAGCGAAAATTTCTTCCCGTCAGGAAGGCTCAATGGAATCATTGTCGCCGCAATTACAAAAGCTGATTGATAATATTATGAAACAGTCTTTTTCCTTAGAGACGACGTTGGCCAATGGCCTCGGCAGCACTGTGGAAAGCCAGCGTTTTTCCGTTGACGAGCTTCTGACGTTATCACGGCTTTTGGGACAGCTTGGCACGCTTGCTGAGGAAGGGGTGACAAACCCAATGGATTCCCGGCTGGAGACGTTGCTGGCTGAGTTGAAGCCTTTTTTCACACAGGCGGAGGGGCAGACGTTGGAACCGGCACTCCTCCATAAGCTGGCGTTTGAGCTTTTGGACGCTAAATCGCCGGAAGATTTGCCGCCGGAATTACAGTATCTTTTCCAGCAGATGATGGGAGAAACGGGCGCCCAGCTAACCGCGCCGTCAGAATCGCTGGGCTTTTTAAAACAGCTGCTGCAATATTTTATGCCGTCCCCAAGCCCCTCGGGCGAGGCATCTGGCGAATCGGCGGAGAATCTCTCGGAAAATGCAACGGCAAAACAGGGAGCTGATGAAGGCACATCGGCGAAGGAGATGGCGGGGGCGAAGAAAGATTCAGCGGCACAGTCCGCTGCCCCTGGAGAAAGAGGGCCTTCTACGGAATCTTCCGCCGCATTGCGAAATCCGGCAGAGATGGCAAAGTCCCGTGATGGACAAGCGGCAGGGAGCGAGCGCGCCGCTGATAACATCGCGGGGCAGCGATCAGAAGCTGGCAAGACCGCGCCTGACAATACGGGGAGACCAGGAGCCGAAACAACAGGTGGAGGGAAAGCCCCCAGCGCCCAACAGGAGCCGACAGCGTTATCATCGGAAAAGCAAGATAGTCAATTCGCCGGGAGTGGCAGCCGAGCGGCGGCTACGGCAGCCTCAAAAGGCGGAACGCCGGGGGGACCTTCGGGACAGCAGGCAGCCTCTGGTGAAAATGCGGCGTCGGATAAAACAGCGACGCATCAACAGGAAGGAAAATCACTGCCGCAAAATCCTTCCGAAACTCCGGCGTCGCGTCCCGAGGTAAATCTGCCGCGTCCATTGCTGCAAAATACGCCACAGACGATGGAGACAATGAAACAGTTAGCGTCGCTCCTTTTAAAAGACGCGACGCTGACGGAGCAGGACGCCCAGCTCCTGCAAAATTTTGTCAATGATAAGCCGGGGGTCCTGTCGGAAAAAGACGCAAAGCAGCTTCAGCTTTTATTGCGTCTTTGCCAAAACAATATCCCCGCTTCCGTTCAGCAGGCGGCGCAGCAACAAAATTTGCCGGATCTTCCTAAATTGTGGGCGTTTATGCAGTTATGCGATCTGGCGTATCTCAAAGAGAAAAATAATCCGGCTTCATTGAAAAAAGCCAGCAAGGATGTGGCGGAATTTGCTTCTCTGATGAAAGGCGCAATGGCTTCGGAAAACTCGCAGGCGGCGGAAGGACAGCGTTCCATGAGTTTTATGGTTCCCTTGTACATGGGCGATCAGGAGAAAACCGCTTTTCCCGCCTATATTCATGTCTATGATGAGAGCGAGGAAGATCCTTCTTCGCCGGGGGAAATGAAAAAAGAAACGTGGCTTCGGGTCTGCTTGCTGACGGAAAATATTGGCGCGGTAGATTTGACTTTTCGGATGTATGAGAAACATAATCTTGATGTGCGGGTATTATTTTCCGATAAGAATATGGTCAAAGAATTCGGCGAGTATATTCCTGAATTTGAGGAATCCTTTGCACAAATGCCGCTCGTTTTAAAAGATTTAAAGGTGGCGATGGCGGGTGAACCGGCATGAATGACAACCGGCGTAGCAGTGTGCCGTATTCTGATTCGGAAGTGGATTCGACGGCTGACAAAAAGGCGGTTGCCTTGCGGTACGATCCGGAAGAGAATTCCGCGCCAAAGGTGGTAGCGAAAGGGAAAGGCTATGTGGCTGAAAATATTCTGGCGGCGGCACAGAGTAATTCAATTCCGGTCTATCGCAATAAATCGCTGGTCAATCTTCTGATGGCGCTTGATCTGGACAAAGAAATTCCCGCCGAGCTATATACGACTGTCGCTGAGCTACTTGCCTATATTTATCGCTTAGACCGTAAGCATCGCCGGCGAACAGAGGAACGGTTGTGAATACGAAGCAGTTGGGCGATATAGGCGAAGCGGCCGCTTCGGCTTATCTGCGGGCGCGCCGGTATGTAATTCGAGAGAGGCAATACCGGTGCCCCATGGGCGAAATTGACTTAATCGCGGAAAAAGACGGCGTTTTGGTTTTCATTGAGGTCAAAACCCGCCGAAATTGTAAATATGGGACTCCGGCCACAGCGGTAAACTTTCGTAAACAGCAAAAAATCATTCGGACAGCGGTTTGGTATTTGGAGGAACATCCCCCGGAGGATCGTCCTTGCCGCTTTGACGTTATGGAGGTTTACGGTCAGCCGGGCAGTGAATATCAGATTCGGCACTATGAGAACGCATTTGAGGTCTGAATGCGTATAGGAGGCAACATGCGGATATTGCTTGGGATTACCGGGGCCAGCGGGGCGATTTATGCCGTGCGGCTTTTAAACCATCTTTACGCGGCAGGGCAGGAAGTTCATCTGATCGTGACGCATAGCGGAAGAAAGGTCTTGCGCCACGAATGCCCAGAAGACTTGGAAAGAATAACGGGATGGGCACGTCAAGTATACAATGTCGACGATATGGAAGCCGCCCCCGCGAGCGGCTCTTTTCTTTTTGACGCTATGGCAGTAGTGCCTTGTTCCATGAAAACGGTCGGCTGTATCGCGCATGGTATATCGGATAATCTTTTGGCTCGGGCGGCGGATGTGATGATAAAAGAGCGGCGTCAGCTGCTCTTAGTGCCGCGAGAAACACCGATGAGCGCGATTCATTTAGAAAATTTGCTTTGCCTCTCACGGCTGGGGGTCCAAATACTCCCCGCTTGCCCGGCTTTTTACCATCGGCCGCAAACGCTCAACGAGTTGGCCGATATGTTGGCCGGTAAGATCATGGACGCGCTTCATCTGGAAAATCAGCTTTTTCACCGCTGGCCATATAAAGAAATTTCATAAAAAGCGGCTAATATACTGATTAGTAACGACAAGCTCGTGTATTCGCGGGCTTATGTAATAAAACGGCAGGCGGCGCGAATAGATAAATTTGACGGGCGGCAGGGAGAAATATTTTGGCAGCGATCACTTATAAATTGATAAAAAAGGACGAACAAACAGGTGCTAGAGCCGGTATTCTTCATACGCCGCACGGCGATTTTCCTACGCCGATTTTTATGCCTGTGGGGACGCAGGCTTCAGTGAAAACGGTGTCGCCGGACGAGTTGCGTGATATTGGCGCGGGAATTATTTTGAGCAATACGTATCACCTTTTTCTGCGGCCAGGCGCGGAGCTTATTCGCGAGGCCGGAGGATTGCATAGCTTCATGCGCTGGGATCGGGCGATTCTCACAGATAGCGGCGGTTTCCAAGTGTTCAGCTTGGGGGATTTGCGAAAAATCAGTGAAGAAGGCGTGACGTTCCGCTCCCATATTGACGGATCGAAGAAGTTTTTGTCACCAGAAATTTCTATCGCTGTACAGACGGCGCTGGGATCCGATATTGTTATGGCGTTTGACGAATGTGTTCCGTATCCGGCAGATCATGATTATGCGGAGCGGTCGTTAGGACGAACGCTCCGCTGGGCTAAGCGCTGCCGTGAGGCGATGACTCGCAGCGACCAAGGGCTTTTTGGCATTGTGCAGGGCGGTATGTTTAAAAACCTGCGCCTGCGCAGTGTACAGGCTTTATTGGAAATGGATCTGCCGGGTTATGCCGTTGGTGGTCTTAGCGTAGGGGAGCCGAAGGAGCTGATGTACGAGATCCTTGATTATACGACGGAACATTTACCGCCGGACAAACCACGCTATCTCATGGGTGTAGGGACGCCGGACTGTCTCGTGGAAGGGGTCGCGCGCGGCATTGATATGTTCGATTGCGTGTTCCCGACACGTGTGGCGCGCAACGGCATGGCGATGACGTGGACGGGGCGCTTAGTGATGAAGAACCGTGAATATACCAGTGATTTTCGTCCGTTGGAGGAAGACTGCGGATGTTATGCCTGTCGCAATGGATTTACCCGCGCGTATATTCGCCATCTCGTTCGGGCGGGGGAGATTTTCGGGTTGCGCCTCCTCTCGCTCCACAATCTGTGGTTCTTGCAGGAGTTTATGCGTCGGCTGCGGCAGGCGATAATAGAAGAACGCTTCAGCGTATTTCGCTCCGATTTTTGGCGGAATTATCTGAGTAGAGAGAAGAAATAAAGGGGAAAACAGGTTTCCTGTCGAATATTATTGTTCTATAATAGAGGATATAGGAGGAATTATTTTGGAACAGATTCAAACTTTTTTTGCCGCATATTCGCCGATCATTATGCTCATCGTAATGTATCTGGCGTTTCATTTCTTTTTGATCCGGCCGCAGAAAGCAGAAAAAGCCCGGCGGGAAGATATGCTGAATAATCTTCATAAAGGCAATAAAATAGTGACGATTGGCGGTTTATACGGAGAAATTCTTGAGATCAAGGACAATATTATCGATTTGAAGGTAGCAGATCAGGTCGTCCTGAAAATGGCTCGATCATCTGTCGCATCCAATCTTTCGCAGGGAAAATCAGCGAAAGAGGAACCGGCGGAGAAAAAAACGGTCGAGGAACAGCCGACGGATAACGCATGACGGAAAATGATGTCGTATCTGCCAAAAAAGAATCGCGAAAAAAGGCGTTGGCAGCACGGCGAAATTTGCCCCCGGAAGAGAGGGAAATATATAGTAGCGCTATTTTTCGGCGGCTTCAGCGACAGCCGATCTGGAAAGCGGCTCGACGGGTTATGGCGTATGCTTCTTTAAATGATGAGGTTCATACGGAAGAGATTCTTCATGCTTTGCTGGCGCAAGGGAAAGAGGTTTGTATTCCTTTCCTCACGAAAGTGCACCGAATGGAAGCCGTGCAGCTCCCGTCGCTTGAGGCAATGGAAACTGGCGCCTATGGAATTCGTACCGTAAGCGAAGCGACGCGGAAGGTGATCGCTCCGGAAAGTATTGACTTAATTCTTGTTCCCGGGGTAGCGTTCAGTCTTTCAGGCGATCGGTTAGGGATGGGCGGCGGTTATTACGATGCTTTCCTGCCGCGCGCTGAGAAAGCTTTTCGCCTCGGTCTGGCTTATCAGTGTCAGATATTTCCCTCTCTGCCGACGGCAGCACGGGATGCTGGAGTCGATATGGTGATTACAGAAAAAGAAATGTTGTATGGCAAACAGAGGAATTTATAATGGAAATAAAAATAGGGATTGCTCGAACGGCAAAATACGCGATGGATTACTGCGGCGATAGCTGTGATATCGCAGAGCGTCCGCACGGTGGAATTTCGGCAGTTATCGCGGATGGGCAAGGGAATGGTCTGGCAGCCCATCACACCAGCAGCTGGGTCGTTAATAAGGCAGTGGCACTGATCGCTGACGGCGCACGGGACGGCGCAGTGGCGCGCGCCGTTCATGATTATCTCTACGCAATGAAAGATCGAAAGGTTTCCTGCACCTTAACGGTATTAAGCGCTGATATGGAAACGGAAACCGTGGTCATCAGCCGTAACTCCAACTGTCCTGTTATCGTGTGGACAGAGGAATACGAAACGGTGTATGATGACGAGGTTAGTCCCATCGGGGTGAATCGTCACATGAAGCCGCTGATGTATCAGGTGCCGTTTACACCGGGGATGATGATCGTTTCTTACACGGACGGCGTGCAGGCGGCGGGGAAAAAACGGGGCGGATCGCTGGTGGATTTTGAAAAACTTATGAAACTCGTTCGGGATAACAGCGCAGCGGAAGCCGATTACGTCGCTCGGAGCATACTGGAATACGCGCTGGATTTGGATCATGGACAAGCGGGAGACGATATGACGGTGGTGGTCATGGGAATTGTCGGCGAAACACCGCCGGGGCCAAAGATCGAGCAGTGGACGGCGTCATATCCCTTTTGAGGAGGGGCTGGTATGAAAATCGCGGTCGTCGGAGTCTGTGCTTCGGGGAAAACGACATTAGTTCAGGGGCTGCGAGAAGCGGGCTACGATGCTTATAATGTGGCGCAGGAACATTCAGGAATCCATGATTTCTGGAATAAACGTCAGCCGGATATTCTGGTGATGATCGACGCCACACTTCCGGCGATTAAAAAGCGGCGCGTTGTTTATTGGGACGAAGAACGGCTGGAAGTTCAGCATCATCGTCTTTCTGACGCTCGGGCGCATGCCGATCTGTACATTCAGACGGACGCACTGGACGCCGACGCCGTTCGTGAAAAGGTCATTGCCTTCATAAACGAGCGGCGCCAAACGAGAGAGGCATCGGACAGTAAAAATGACCATAGGAAAGGACGAAAGCTGTGAAAAAACAGGAACTCATAAAATTGCTGGTAATCGTTGCGGTGATTATCGGCGCTTTTTTCGCCTTCGTAACACCGCTGGCGTATTCGATCCGGCAGGGGTTGGATCTGCAAGGGGGAACACACGTTGTCCTGGAAGCGGAGGATACGCCTGAGGCGAAGGTGAACGATGACGCGATGGAGCGAGTCGTACGGATTATGGAAAAGCGGGTCAATGAACTTGGCTTAACCGAGCCGATTATCCAGCGCCAGGGGGCGCGTCGGATCATCGTTGAACTCCCGGGAATCAAGGATCCCGATAAGGCGATTCAAGTCATTGGCAAAACGGCCATGCTGGAGTTTAAGGACGAAGCGGGAAATACCGTTCTGACCGGCACCGACCTTAAAGACGCAAAAGAACAGACGGATCAGCAGGGGCAAAATCTTGTCGCCTTAGATTTCAGCGAGGAAGGCGGGCAAAAGTTTGCCGACCTTACGATGAGAAATGTCGGCAAGCGCATTTCTATTCTGTTGGACGGTGAAGTGCTGACCTCGCCGAATGTCAAGGAACCGATTACCGGTGGGAAAGCGGTCATTACTGGATCGCGCACGTTAGAAGAAGCGCACAATCTGGCGATCCTTCTGCGCAGCGGGGCGCTTCCCGTGAAGGTTAATATCATCGAAACGCGGACAGTGGGACCGACGTTGGGACAGGATTCTAAAGATAAGAGCGAATTCGCTTTCGCTATCGGAATTGGCGCGGTTCTCATCTTCATGCTTCTTTTTTATCGCTTATCGGGCTTTATCGCTGATATTAGCCTGATGGCCTACGTAGTCATGCTATTGGCTGCGCTGAAATTCCTAGACGCGACGCTGACCCTGCCGGGGGTGGCTGGGATCATTCTCTCTATTGGCATGGCGGTTGACGCGAACGTCCTCATCTTTGAACATTTCAAAGAAGAATATCGGCAGGGAAAAACGCTGCGGGCGGCGATGAATGCTGGATTTAAGCGGGCCTTTACAACGATATTCGATTCCAACATCACAACGATTATCGCGGCGATCGTGCTGTTCATGTTCGGTACCGGATCGATTCGCGGCTTCGCTATTACCTTAGGGCTGGGCGTTGTTCTTAGCATGCTGACGGCGATTTCGTTGACGCAGTATATGCTGAAACTCCTGATCGGAGCGAATCTTTTCCAGAATCCTTTCGTGTTTGGCGCGGGGCGAAACGAAGCGAGCGGGGAGGCGATGAAACATGCCTGAATTCGATATTGTCGGCCATCGAAAGATTTGGTACGCGATTTCGCTGTTGATTATCATCCCCGGAATTATCTGCATGTTCGTCAAGGGGTTTAATTTCGGGATTGATTTTACTGGCGGGACGATCATTGAGCTGCGGTTTGATTCTCCGGTTAATATTCAGGATGTGCGCGAGGTTATGAAAGCGTATAATCTCGATAACAGTACGATCCAGCTTTCCGGGGAAGCGGCGAGCGTAACGGAAGCACGCGACGTCATGATTCGCACGGTTGATTTGGAAGAATCTGAACGTAAGGCCGTTATGGCGTCGCTGAAAGAAAAGCTGGGGAACTATTCCGTCCTGCGCGAGGAAAAGGTCGGCGCGACGATAGGGACAGAGCTTTTGCTTAACGCGCTCTGGGCGACGCTCCTCTCCTGGGTGCTTATTGTCGTCTACGTTTCCTTTCGCTTCGAGTTTAAATTTGGCCTGGCGGCGGTGCTGGCGCTGGTTCATGATGTGCTGGTGGTACTGACGGCTTTTTCTCTAACCCAACGGCAACTGGATTCTTCTTTCGTAGCGGCGCTTTTGACGATCGTTGGCTATTCGATCAATGACACAATCGTTATTTTTGATCGTGTGCGAGAAAATTTGAAGCTTCATTTCCGGCGTGGCGGCGATGTGGCGGAACTGGCGAACCGTAGTATTTACCAGACCTTGACGCGTTCGATCTACACGGTCTGCACGGTGCTTTTCACTACCTTTGCTTTGTACTGGTTCGGCGGCGATACGACGAAGGATTTCTCCTTTGCGCTCCTGGTTGGTTTTTTGAGCGGCTGTTACTCTTCGATTTTTATCGCCAGCCCTCTCTGGGTGACCTTGCGCCTGATGGGAGACCGCCGAAAAGCGCGTCCTGTCGCGGCGGGAAAAACAGAGCCGTGAAAATAGCGTAAAGCTACAGCGAATAAACGAACGAGGAGCCGCGCCTTGCCCCGTGTTTTGCCAGTGGCAGGATACGGGTCAAGGCGCGGCTTCCTTTTTTCATATATAAAAATGCGGGAGCATGCATATGGAAAAAATTTGGCGAGTCAAAGAGCATGATAAAGAGGCGGAAAAACAATTGGCCAAAGCAGCCGGCATTACGCCGCTCGTCGCGGGATTGCTCCGGCAGCGAGGGATAACCGAGCCGGACTCTGCCCGACGATTTTTGTCGCCGGAAACCAAGCAGGCGTACTATGACCCTTTTTTGCTGCAAGATATGGATAAAGCGGTGACGCGAATCAAGAAAGCGCTGGCCGGTCATGAAAGGATTATCGTTTACGGCGATTACGACGTCGACGGGATTACATCCACGGCGCTTCTTTTTCGCGCTTTGCAGCGTCTCGGCGCCGACGTCGGATATTATATCCCGGTTCGTCAGGAGGGATATGGTCTTCATTCGGATATTCTGACGCGTTTTGCGGACAGCGGGGTATCGCTGGTAGTGTCTGTGGATTGCGGCATTTCCGCCATTTCCGAGGCAGCGGCGCTCGCAGGGAAACTGGATCTCGTTATTACCGATCATCATTTGCCGGGCGACGTCTTGCCAGACGCCGTCGCGGTCGTTAATCCGCACCGAGCGGGCGAGGCGTATCCGTATCGCGAATTGGCTGGGGTAGGCGTCGCGTTCAAGCTTTGCCAAGCGCTGTGGAAAAAAATGCATGGGAAAGAATTTACCGATGATCTGGAATTGGTTGCGATGGGGACAGTGGCGGATATGGTACCGTTGCTCGACGAAAACCGCAAGTTGGTAAAAGAAGGGCTGAAGTGTTTCAAGACGACGTCGATCTTAGGCTTAGAGGAATTAATTCGCGTTTCCGGGCTGAGAGAGCAGACGGTAACGGCTGGCAATATAGGCTTTGTTTTGGCACCGCGCCTGAATGCAGCGGGGCGTATGGAAAACGCCGCTAAGGGTGTGGAGCTTCTTTTAACAAAAGAACGGGAGAAGGCGGCGGCACTGGCGGAGGAGCTGAATACGGCCAACCTGGAACGAAAAGCAGTGGAGCAGGATATTTTGGCGCAGGCCGAGGCGCAGCTTTCTAACATTGATACGGAAAAGGCGCGCGTTCTTGTCGTCGCGGGGAAAGGCTGGCATCCCGGTGTTATCGGACTGGTTGCCTCGCGGCTGACTGAAAAGTATTATCGGCCATCGGTAGTCATTAACTTGGCGGATGGCAAGGGAAAAGGGTCTTGCCGCAGTATTCCCCGCTATCATCTTTTTGACGCCTTGACTTCTTGCCGGGATACGTTACTGCAATTCGGCGGGCACGCCATGGCGGCGGGGCTTTCCGTGGCGGCGGACAAGATAAAGGCTTTGCGGGATGGGTTGGACTCATTTGCCGCGGAGCACTTGGCGCCGGAGGATTATCAGCCAGTATTGGAAGCGTCCGAGGAACTTGATCCGTCGGCGCTGACATTGGAGATTTTAGATGAGATTGCGCTTTTAGAACCGTTTGGCATGGGAAATCCCCGACCACTTTTTTTGTCCCGAGAAATTCGCGCTGATAATTATCGGCTGATGGGGCGGGAACAGAATCACCTTGGCTTTGAGGTTGGCGGCGTTCGAGCAGTAGGATGGCGTATGGGGGAAGATGTTGCGCTGGTTCAGGGCGGCTCTTTTGATATGGCCTATGCCGCGGAAATTAATGAGTGGCGCGGGACGCGCTACCCTCAGTGCCGTATTCTGGCGTTGCGGGAAGCGGCAAGCCGCCGGATATTTCCTGATCGGAACATGTTGGCTGCGATATATCGGAGCTTGCGTGATATGGATAAGAACGGGCGTCTTGCGGTCAGTACACATCGGCAGATCGCCGGCCAGAGCGGCGTGTCTGAGTATACTTTGACCTGCGCCTTACGAATTTTTACCGAGCTTGGCCTTGTTCGGCGCACTGCCGAAGGCTGGCTTCTGCCTCCACCTCCGCGGCAAAAGCTCTCACTGGATGCTTCGGAAACTTTTGCCCGAAGTGTTAAGAAGTCGGAAGCGTAATAGCATTGAAAAAAGATTGATGATATAATGAAGTGACAAAGCCGATGGGGGAGGTAAAGCTGCGTGGCAGACGGCAAAGGGACTGTGACGATCAAAAATATTTTGGACGGCGTGCGGCAGACCCAGCCGGAAGCGGATCTGGAGCTTATCCAAAGAGCCTACGAGCTGGCCGAAGCGGCGCATGCGGGGCAGAAACGAGCCTCGGGCGAGGAGTATATCATTCATCCCCTTCATGTAGCGGCGATTCTCGTCGATATGCACCTTGATGAAGCTACGATCAGCGCGGCTTTGTTGCATGATGTGGTGGAGGATACCACTTACACGATCGAAGAAATGCAGGAGTATTTCGGCGAAGAAGTGGCGATGCTTATCGACGGCGTAACGAAACTGGGGCGGATCGAGTATAAGTCCAAAGAAGAGCAGCAACTGGAAAATTACCGAAAACTTTTTTTGGCGATGGCAAAGGATATCCGGGTAATCCTGATTAAATTGGCGGATCGCCTGCACAATATGCGGACGCTCAAATATATGCGGGAGGATAAGCAGAAGAGGATCGCTAAGGAAACTATTGAGATATATGCGCCGCTGGCGAATCGGCTGGGCATTTCCAGCATTAAGTGCGAGCTTGAGGATCTTTGCCTGCGCTATTTAGAGCCGGAGATTTACTATGACTTAGTGGAAAACGTCAAACAGAAGCGACAGGAGCGTCAGAGCTTTATTAACGACGCGATGCAACAGTTAGGAGAGCGCCTTGAGAACGCCGGAATGAAGGCGGAGATTCGGGGCCGAGCTAAACATTTTTACAGCATTTATAAAAAGATGAAGCGGGACAATAAGGACATCAGCGAGATATACGATCTTTCGGCGGTGCGAGTGCTTGTTGATTCCGTTCGGGATTGTTACGGTGTTCTCGGTGTCATTCACGAGATGTGGAAACCCATGCCGGGACGCTTTAAAGATTATATCGCCATGCCGAAATCGAATGGTTATCAATCCCTCCATACCACAGTCATGACCCGCGGCTATCCGCTGGAAATCCAGATCCGCACCTTTGCCATGCATGAGGTATCGGAGTACGGATTCGCCGCTCATTGGAAATATAAGGAAGCCGGTAAAAGCGTTGGAGCTAAGGGAGATTACGACAAGAAGCTGTCTTGGCTGCGTCAGGTGGTAAATTTACAGCAAGAGTTGAGCGACCCGCAGGAATATGTGGAAGCGCTTAAAGTGGACGTTTTTTCCGATGAAGTTTTCGTCTTTACTCCACGTGGCGACGTTATCGACTTGCCGAAGGGTTCGATTCCGCTGGATTTTGCCTATCGTATCCACACTGAGGTGGGCAATCACTGCGTTGGAGCGAAGGTCAACGGACGACTTGTTCCGCTCGAATATAAGCTGAAAAATGGCGACATCGTTTCCATCATTACGAATAAAGCTAATAACGGCCCCAGCCCCGACTGGCTAAATATCGTAGCGTCCTCGGAAACGCGCAATAAGATACGTTCCTGGTTCAAAAAAGCCCGCCGGGAAGAAAATATCGCTCGGGGCATGGAGCTTATTGAAAAAGAAGCGAAACGCTTAGGGTATGAACCGAAAGAGCTTTTGAGAGATGGGCGCCTCGGAGAAGTCGCGCGGAAGCTCAAAATGGCGAACGAAGATGATCTCCTGGCGGCTTTGGGGTATGGCGGCATTACCAGCCATGGAATCATGTCAAAGCTCATTGAGCTTCATAAGCAGGATTTAAAGCAGACCGCGTCTCCGGATATATCAAAGCTCCTCAGCGAGTTGAAACCGTCGCAGGGAACCGTCAAAAAATCAAGCCATGGCATTCTCGTCGAAGGCGAGGGCGGGCTCCTCGTTCGTTTGGCGCGGTGTTGTAACCCGATTCCCGGCGACCCCATCGTTGGTTACATTACGCGAGGGCGCGGCGTATCCGTTCATCGGGCGGATTGCCCTAATGTGTTGAGTGATGTGGATAATTTATCCCGCGTGATCGAAGTCGGTTGGGATATTGGCCTTGATAAGGTGTATACGGTCCAAATCGCTATTATCTGCAACGACCAGAGCGGCGTCTTGACAAAGCTTCTGGCGGTACCGTCGGAAATGAAGATCAATATTAGCGCTATTAACGCCAAGCCAAACCGCAGCAATAAAACGTCGACTGTCATTATGGGATTGGACGTAAAAAGCGCTCAACAAGTCGGGCAACTTATGACGAAAATGCGCCGTCTGAAGGACGTGTTCAGCGTAACCCGTTCTTTTACTTCGCACGCTAAGGAAGGGGTATCCGAATGAAAATTAAAAGTTTGGTTGTGGGACCCGTTGCCGCGAACTGCTATATTCTTTCGGACGCAACGGGAGAAGGCGCGGTTATCGACCCCGGCGGAGATGCGGCGGCGATTTTAGACTGCATAAAGCAAGAGAAAATCAAGGTTAAAGTTATTCTCAATACGCACGGACACAGCGACCATATCGCCGCTAACGATGAAGTGCGGGACGCGACGGGCGCGCCGCTCTATATTCATCCGGCGGATATGAACATGCTCATCGACCCGAGGGCAAATCTCTCCGTATTTATGGGGGAGGCTGTGACGTCGCGGCCGGCGGAATATCAGCTCGAAGAAGGGGATACTGTCCGCTTTGGCACGAGCGAGCTAAAAGTCTTACATACGCCGGGGCACTCACCGGGGGGCGTATGCCTTATAGGGGACGGCGTCGTATTCAGCGGAGACACCCTGTTCGCCGAATCTGTCGGCCGTACTGATTTTCCCGGCGGATCCACCGAGCAGCTCATCCAAGAAATAAAGGAAAAACTCATGCCGCTCCCTGACGATACCCTCGTTTATCCCGGGCACGGGCCTGCCACCACAATCGGCTGGGAGCGCCAGTATAATCCCTATATTAATGGGTTCTTTTAAAAACGACTTATCTTTGCAAATGAAAACTACCCCTTGCGTTTATCGGTGATTAACGCATAGGGGTAGCTTTGTTTGCTATTTATAAAATATCAGGGTGAGTCCTTTTCCTGTTCGGTTCTCTGCCGGCTGGCTTCATAGAGTTTTTTCTGTATGGCGTTGAAGGCATCCAACGACATCAGCACCATATTTTTTCCGTTTGCCCGTTGGATGACGATAGTTTCATTTTCGGTTTCGGCCCGTTCGGCCAGCAGGGTAAATTCTTTAAGGAAACTTCCCGAAGGAACGGCTATCATAAAAAGACTCCCTTCAACAGGAGGAATTGCCCAACCGGGGATGGTGCACAGCGCGCAGACTGCGTACCCGAATAAGGCGAAGCGCTTCCAAAAGCGTAACATCGCGGCGTTCGCCGCCTGTTTCGTAAACGCAGAGCGGATTTTTAACGCCAATCTCGCCGGCAGGCATATAAACGTATTCGTTTGTATTGGGGTCGCCGAAAATACGGCCGGTTTTCAATTCTGCGGTAACAATGACGCTCATATCTTTCGCCTCTAAAACATGTTGTGCCGCCACAGAACGTAAGCCGACATTCCGGCGATCCCCAAGGATAAAATAGCAATATGAAGGAAGGCGTCGCCTTGCTGAGCCAGCGGAACGGGAACGTTCATGCCGAAAAAGCTCGATATAACCGTCGGAATGGCCAAAATGATCGTCATCGCGGCGAGAAATTTCATGACAAGGTTCTGGTTATTGGAAATGATAGAAGAAAATGTATCGGCCATACGGGCGAGGATCTTGCTGTACATTTCGACCATCTCGCGCGCCTGTTTGTTTTCAATAATAACATCTTCCAGAAGATCCTCGTCTTCCTCGTACATCTTAAAAATAGGCGCCAGGCTTTGGTTGGAGCAGAGCCGCATAAGTTTATCAAGGACGGCGCCGTCGGAGCGCAAGGCGGCGTTAAAGTATGTCAGGCCTTTTTGCAGCTCCAAAAGGCGCAGGATGTCTTGATTACGCATGGAGTCACGGAGCATATGCTCAATCTCGTCCGACATCCGGCTGATTTGCCGTAAATACCGTAAATAGAAAGTAGCAGATTTGTAGAGAATTTGGAAGAGAAACCGCGTTTTCTTAAAGGTGCAAAAAAGTTTGGCGCTGCGCTCATTAAAATCCGCGAGTACAGGCGTTTCTTCCAGGCAAACGGTGATGATGTATTCCGCCGTCAGAATAATCGCCAACGGTAACGTGTCGTAGCTGTCATGACTTCTCATCACCGGTACGTTCGTCAAGATCATGATCGCGTTGTCTTCAACATCGGTATGAGAACGTTCCTCGTCGTCCAAGGCAGAACGTAAAAAATCCGGTTCAACCTTCGTCAGTTCGCCAATGACTTTCAGTTCATAAGGCGTAGGGGCAATAATATTAATCCACGCGCCTTTTTCCAGCGTTTTAAGATTAAGTTCTTGAAGCGGACCGTTTTCATAGGATTTATAGATTTTCAGCATGGATGAAAGCTCCTTTCCGACAGGAAACCTCCATCCTGCCCCTTAGCAGAAGAAGCTCATTGGGCGCACGGATAGCGGTTCTCCTGTTTTGTTTTCGATCGTATTCGGTATGAATCAGGATGATCGCCGTCCATGCTACCTCACCAGCTTTTTCAGGGATTTTGAAACCATAGTAATATTACATGAGAAAGGATGTTTCGTCAATATTGTTATGAGGGAAACAGAGAAAAGAACGCCGGTTTGCGAAGCGCCGGCAGGTATGATAAAATAGGGAAACATATTACTTATGTTTTAGAATTTATCGGCCGACAGAAAGCGGATAAGGAGAGAATAGATTTTGGATTTCGCCAAAGCGGATATTTTGGGGATAAACGTCGCTTCATTGACCATGCCGGAGGCGGTCGCACAGGCTGAAGAATATATGGCGGAGAAAAAGACGGCGCTGATCGTTACGGCAAATGCGGAAATGATTATGCAGGCAGTCAAAGATAGCGACCTGCGAAAGATAGTAAACAGCGCCGATCTGGTGGTTCCCGATGGTGCGGGAGCCGTGTGGGCCGCCCGTCATCTCGGTTATGATATGCCGGAGAGGGTGGCGGGGTTTGATCTCGTGCAGGAGCTTTTGCGCCGTGCGCCGAAATATCGGCAAAAAATATTTTTTTTCGGCGCGGCTCCGGGCGTTGCAGAACAAGCAAAACGGAAGGCGGAGATCAAGTATCCGGGTATTCAGATCGTCGGTACGCGGGACGGTTATTTTTCATCGGCGGACGAGCCGGATATTCTGGCGCAAATTCGGCGAGCGGCTCCTGATCTGCTTTTGACCGCATTGGGGGTTCCACGGCAGGAAAAATGGCTGGCGAAGCATCAGGAAGAACTCAAGGTTCCCCTGGCTATCGGTGTCGGCGGGACGTTTGACGTCATGGCCGGGGTGGTAAAACGGGCGCCGCGATGGATGCAGCGGGCAAAATTAGAATGGTTGTTCCGAGGACTTCATCAACCGAAACGCATTCGACGGCTGATGGCGTTGCCGCGGTTTATCTTGCGGGTCCGGGCCGCCAAAAAACAGTAGACAAAGATTTGGGCGAAGTCTATAATGTTTACGAATAACAGGGAGAGTGTACAGCAATGACGTTCTCTGGTTATTAAAAATAGGCAAAGGAGGCTGTGAGATGATTATACGCGATGGATATTCATTTATCTTGGCGGCGATCGTGATTGCTGTCCTCTTGGGAATAACTCTCAATCCTTGGTGGGCTATTGGCCCAGTTGTACTGGCTCTCTATTTTGCGTATTTTTTTCGCAATCCGAACCGGCACATACCAGAAGACGAGTCACTTTTAGTGTCACCTGCGGACGGAACGGTTATGGAAATTTCAACGCTTGCGTATGATGATTTTGTCAAGGCACCGTGTAATAAGATCGTTATTTTTATGTCTGTATTCGATGTTCATGTCAATCGCAGCCCGCTGGCGGGCGAGGTAAAATGTCAGCAATATATTTGCGGACGCTTTACTCCTGCCTATAAGAACTCGGTTGGCTTTGAGAACGAGCGCCACATGCTGGGAATTGAAAATGATCGGTTGCGTGTTTCGGTGACGCAAATTGCCGGAATATTGGCTCGGCGTATTGTTTCATGGGTCACACTGGATGATGTGCTGGCGAAGGGGGATCAATACGGAATGATTCGCTTTGGTTCCTGTGTGGAGGTCGTCATGCCTCGCTTCGTCGAAGTTTTGGTGAAAAAGGGTGAAAAGGTCGTCGGCGGGGAAACGGTCATTGGGAGGATAAAAGATGTACAGAGCCTTGATACCTAATATGCTGACATCGGCAAATCTAGTGTTTGGCATGTGTTCAATTTTAGCGACGCTGCGCGGAAGTCTGATGGGCGGCGCGGTGTTTATTCTATTGGCTTTGGCTGCCGACGGATTGGATGGTCGGGCCGCCAGATTTTTTGGCGTCAGCAGCGAAATGGGAAAAGAGATGGATTCCCTGTGCGATCTTGTTTCCTTTGGGGCGGCGCCGGGAATTTTGGCGTACGTTTTTTGTCTGCATGAGTTTTCTTTTTTTGGCTGGGCGGTGGCAATATGTTTTGCTCTTTGCGGAATGTGGCGTCTGGCGAGGTTTAACGTCAATGTCAACGTGGTACACGGCTATTTCATGGGCTTAGCGATTCCTTCCGGCGGTTGTTTTGTCGCTACTTCGACGTTGCTTTTGCAGGCGACGGGATTTGATCCGTACCGCCTGGGATGGGTATACCCCGCGATTATGCTATTGGTAGCTTTTTTAATGGTCAGCGAAGTTCATTATCCGGACTTTAAGGGTAAAGGCGAGAAGGTTTACGCAGTTACCTGGTGTCTTTCAATTTTGCTCTTTGTGGGAATTCTTTATCAAGGTCGAGGAGCTCTCTGGGCGGCGCTCTTATTTGCTGTTTTCGCGACGTATGCCTCGCTGGGAATTATAAATACACTGGCAGCGAAGATCAGCAATAAATAAAAATCCTGCCGAAAGTTGGGCAATTGGATTTGAAAATTAGGATAAGGGGAGAAGCGCATTCATGAATCATTGGTTTGATATCGTTATGATTCCCTTGCAGATTTTCATTTTCTTGTTTACGGTTTACTATTTCCTGATCGGGTTTTGCGGGATGTGGCGGCGTCGGGAAGTTAAGATATTAACCCCGAAAAAGACTTTCGCGGTAATCGTCGCGGCGCATAACGAGCAGGCGGTTATCGGTCAACTGATCGATAATCTGGAAAAACTGGAATATCCAAAGGAATTATATGATATCTTTGTAGTAGCAGATAACTGCTCTGACAATACGGCGGCGATCGCCCGGGCGGGAGGCGCTATCGTTTACGAGCGGACAAGCTCGGTTGGCAAAGGCAAAGGGTTCGCGCTGGAATGGATGTTTAATCAGCTATTTGCGATGGAACGCCAATATGACGCGGTTGTTGTTTTTGACGCTGATAATTTAGTGCATCCACGCTTCCTTCTGGAAATGAATAACCGTCTTCTTAAAGGCGATAAACTCATTCAAGGTTATTTGGACGCTAAGAATCCTTATGACACATGGGTGTCGGGTACTTTTGCCATCGCCTTCTGGGTTATTGACCATATCTGGCACCTGGCGAAGACGAATATCGGTCTGTCCTCTGTGCTGGGAGGGACCGGGATGTGTATCGCTACGGATGTACTGAAACGCCATGGTTGGGGCGCGACTTGCCTGACGGAAGATATGGAATTCACCATGAAATCGCTGGTGGAGGGGATAAAGACAACTTGGGCGCATGATGCGATTGTTTATGACGAAAAGCCTTTGACCTTTCGTCAGTCTTGGAATCAGCGCAAGCGTTGGGCGCAGGGGCAGTTCGACGTCGCCCAGCGCTTTATTCCGAAGATGATTCAGGCAGGCATTGCGCGGCGGGATATCCGGATATTGGATGGGTGCCTCCATCTTTTACAGCCGCATTTTCTCCTTTTATCGACTTTTTTTGTCATTATTAGTTACGTCCAGCTGGCATTTCCGCCATTTTATACGAATATTTATAATTTCATGCCGTCGCAGCTCATGACGGCGATCATGCTGGGGCAATATATCCTGCCAATCATTATTCTGCTCAAAATCCATGTCAAATGGAAGGCGTGGCTTTATCTTATCATGTATCCGATTTTTATTTATTCATGGATACCGATTGTTTTCCTTGGCTTTATTCACCGCAATGAACACGAGTGGAGCCACACGAGGCATACGCGGGCGCTGTCTTACAATGAGCTGGTCGGAAAAGAAAAGGTTTAAAAGGTTTCTTTCTCCCCCCTCGGTGAGGGAGATTTTTTTCGGGAGGATCAATCATGTTTGAAATGCAAGTGAAAGGAACTTTCGACGCAGCGCATCAATTGCGGAACTACATGGGAAAATGCAGCCGTCTGCACGGCCATACTTGGACGGTAGAGCTGAAGGTACGAGGGGAAACGCTTGATGATCTGGGGATGCTGGTCGATTTTGGGGAGCTTAACCGGTTATTGAAGGTGACGTTAGAGTCGCTCGATCATCAAAATTTAAATGAAATTCCGCCTTTTATAAAGGCCAATCCGACGGCAGAAAATATCGCGAAATATTTATACGAAACCTTAGCGGCGCAACCGCTTTTTGAGGCGGGAGACGCGCGGCTCTCGAGTGTCTGCGTTTGGGAGTCGCCGCATTCGGCCGTGTGCTATGACGGGGCTAATCCATGACCGAAAATGTGATTGAGATATTTTCCTCGGTGCAGGGAGAGGGGCCTTACGTCGGATACCGGCAGGTTTTTTTGCGTCTTGAGGACTGCAATCTCCATTGCCGGTACTGCGATACGGAACATGGGACGGATGCGCATCCTGTCTGTCGCATTCAAATCACCGCCAATCAGCAGGCTTTTCGCGAAGTTCCTAATCCTCTATCCGCTTCGGTGGCCGCTGGCTATATCGCCGACTTTATTAAAGAAGTCCCACATCAAGCGGTCAGCATAACCGGCGGCGAACCTCTGCTTCATACCGAATATATCGTGGAGCTGGCATCTTTGCTTTCGACGCCGCTCCTCTTGGAAACGAACGGAACCCTGCCGGATCAGTTGGCGCAGGTTTTGCCTGTCGTTGACATCATCAGTATGGACATTAAATTACCCGGCCTGACGGGGAGAGAGGTATGGGGGTCCCACCGCGCTTTTTTGCGACTGGCTCGGGAAAAAGACGTTTACGTCAAAATTGTCTTGGCGGCGGATAGTTTGCAGGATGAATTGCGACAGGCGTTCGCCCTCATTGCCGAGGAGTCCCCCGGCATTTCGGTCATTTTGCAGCCGGCAACGCCGACGAATGGTGTTTTGGCGCCATCGCCGGAGTTTTTGCTGGATGCCCAACAGGAGGGATTAAAAGTTTTGGCGAATGTAAGGATCATTCCCCAAACGCACGTCTTGCTGGGGCAGTTATAAATTACGACCTTCTCGAGGGGAAGGAAAATGGGAGGAAATACGTATGCCTGGGCTTTCTGGGGAGTGGATGCAGCGCTGTTTCAGTAAAAACAGCGGATTTATCTGGCTTTTATTTATCTTCAATTATTTTACACTGGGCTGGTCGTTACTCGCGGCCGATGACGTTTGGCTGTTTTTTGCCTACGCCGGGGCGCTTTTTCTGGCGATTCTTCTACTCACCGTCGGATTGCAATTTTTGCTGCGCTCGCATCCCATTGCCTTTCGACGCGTCCGGCTGGGACTGTTGTTCTTCTCCTTGCCTCCTTTTTTAGTCGAGCTTTTTGTTATGCACAGCTATGGGGCGTTGATCGGGGCGGGGATCGTTAATTCCATACTGGACACGAATCTCAAGGAGGCCGGCGAGTTTATCGAAATGTATGTCAGCTGGCGGGAAATCGTGGGATTGCTGTCGATCCTGCTGGCAGCGGTGGCTTTCTGGAGGCTCCGACTCTGGCAGCGATTCTGCATTCCAGAACGAGGGCAAAGAGTTCTCTTAGCCGCTGTAATCTTGCTAAGTGTTATTCTGGCGGGATCTGCGATCCCGCAATACGGCGAGTTTATGCTGTATAAAATGCTCCCCTGGCAGCGGGCTGGAGCGGCGGCCGCCACAGCGGTGGAAAATATGGTTGCATATCGCCGGCTTTCGGCGCAAATGAATACAGACGTGCATATTACGGAAAATCGCAGCCAGATCAAAAATATTGTCTTTATCTTGGGCGAAGCGACGAATCGCAATCATATGCATCTTTATGGGTATTATCTTCCCACGACACCGCATTTGGACGAGCTGGCGCAAAAAGGAGAGATTTGCGTTTTTCGGGATGTTATCAGTCCCCATTCGACGACGATTGCCGTATTGAGCAAACTGTTTACCTTCTGTGATTACGAATCGGATCAGCCGTGGTATGAATACCATAATCTGATCGACGTCATGAACGCGGCGGGTTATAAAACTTTCTGGCTTTCCAATCAGGAAAGTTCCGGGATTTGGGGCAATGTCGCTCAAATTTACGCCAATCACAGCAGCTGGCATAAATTTACCCGTATCCGCGATTCATATGAGGATACGGGGGTTCTGGATGAATGTTTGTTTCCCTTGCTCGACGAAGCGCGAATGCGATCGGGAGAACGCAATTTTTATGTGCTTCATCTGATGGGGGGACATGGCCTCTATTATAATCGTTACCCATACGCCTATCATAAGTTTACCGGCGCGGATATTCGCCTGAATGTGTCGGAGCATTTTCGTGAAGTTGTGGCCCAGTACGATAACGCGATTTACTATAACGATTATATTGTCGATCACATCATTAATACTTTCCGCAACGAGGAAGCGATCGTCATCTATGTGCCGGATCACAGCGAGGCCGTGTACGACGAGGGCAGCGTGGTTGGGCATATTGAAGAAAACCCGAATCGGCACATGATCGAAATTCCCGTTATCGTTTGGGGCTCCGAAAAATTCAAGGAGAAATACCCCGAGAAATGGGCGGCGCTCCAAAGGGCGGTAGATCGTCCCTACATGACCGACGATATGATCCACACAATTTTGGACATCGCGGATATTTACACCGACGATTACCGGCCGGAAAAAAGCTTGATAAATCCCGAATTCGACGCCTCACGGCGGCGGATATTCAGTGGTCTTGATTACGATACGGAGATTCGCGACGATCGGCGTGAGGAGTGAGAGGTTTTCAGGTTTATGGCGTCTAACCCATGTAATCTCGGTAAGTAGAGGCCATTTCGTTACGATTTTTGGCAGGCGGCCATAGCTCGCCGATATTATTCGCGCGCAGGGCCGAAGCTAAATGGGGGTAAATTAAAGGGTCGGAAGCAGAAAGTTGCGCGATCAGCTCTTTGACCGTCTGGCGCGCAGTCTCTCCGTTGCGGGGGCAGGGTGAGGGGATCGGCGTCAGACCACAGCGGCGGGCGGCATCTCGAATCTCTTCTTCGCGCAGATAAACGAGGGGACGGATTACCGTTAGATTGGTGCGGTCGAGGTACGTCTTGGGCGTAAACGTCTGAATTTGCCCCGAGTACAGCAGGCTCATAAGCAAAGTTTCCACGGCGTCGTCGTTATGGTGCGCGTAAGCGATCTTGTTGCAGCCGTGTTCCTGTGCATAGTGGTTTATCGCGCCGCGCCGGAAAAAAGCGCAGGTGTAGCAGGCGCTTTTTCCTTTCTGCTCTTTGATGATCTCCGCGATGTCGACGGCCTGGGCTTCCCAAGGAATTTTAAGCGACTCAGTAAAGGTTTTCAAGGCGGCAGGATCGAAAGTTGAACTGAACATCGGATCAACGGTAAACGCCCGTAGGTCGAAATGCTTTTTCAGCCGCTCACGCAGCATGGCTAAAGCGTAAGTTAAAAGGAGGCTGTCTTTGCCGCCGGATAAGCCGATTAAAATATTGTCGTCTTCTTGAATGAGGTCAAATTCGACGATGGCGCGCATGATTTTACTGAAACATACTTGTGGCAACCGATATTTCACCTGGGTTCACTTCCTTTGGCTTTTCATTATAGCGCAGGAATCCGAAAAAATATAGCGGGAAGGTTCCACTTACAGAGGCAGTGTTGTATAATGGCAAGCAGAGATAATAAGAATACGATTGAGTTCTATAGACTATGTTTAGGAAGGGGACTCCTTTATGAGCAATGCAAAGCCTATTTATGTCATTGGACATCGTAATCCTGATACGGATTCTATCTGTTCTTCCCTTGCTTACGCAGCTTTGAAGCAAGCGTTAGGTCAAGATGCGGTAGCGGCGCGGACAGGGCAGGTCAATGCGGAAACGAAATACGCTCTGGAATATTTTGGCGTAGAAGCGCCAATATTCCTTTCCGATCTTTATCCGCGGGTAAAGGACGTCATGCTGGATAGCGATACGATTGTTCGAGAAACCGATACCTTGCGTGAATTGGGGAAAATTATGCAGGAAAAGTCCCTGCGTTCGGTTCCGGTCACGGACGAAGAGGGCGTGTTGGCGGGGATCGTTACGGTCAGCGATTTGGCGCAGCGCTACTTTGAAGAAATCAATATGCAGAATCTGGACAAAGCCGGAGTCTATCTAAGAGCAGTTATCGCCAGCATAGAAGGCAAGGTGCTGGCGTCGGCCGATGAAGATACGCTGGTCAAAGGAACGGTCCGTATTGCGTCGAGCAGTCGCCATACGGCGGCGAAACTGGTTCAGCCCGGCGATGTCGTTTTGGTTGGCGAAGGCCGATATGATTCCATGATGGAGATATTGGAACACGAAATTGCCTGTCTTATTATGACCGATGAAGGAAATGTACCGGATGATATTTTGGCTAAAGCGCGGGCTAGGCATATACTGCTCGCGGTGACAGCCTATGACGCTTATACGGCGGCGCGCTTGATTAATCAGTGCGTCCCCGTGGGCTACATCATGAAAAAAAGCATGATTTCTTTTGGACAGCAGCAGTTGTTAAGCGATATCAAAGGAACGATTGCGTCGACGAATTTCCGCAATTATCCGGTAGTGGAAAATGGACGGCTGATCGGTCTGGTCAGTCGTGATAATCTCATGGTGCCGGAACCGGAACAAGTTATTCTGGTGGATCATAACGAGCGGGGACAGGCGATCGAAGGCATAGAAAACGCTCGTATTGTCGAGATCATCGATCATCACCGGCTGGGCGGAATGCAGACCGGCGAGCCGATTTATATCCGTGAGGAGCCGGTAGGGTGCACCGCGACGATCATCGCGAATATGTACTGGCAGAATAATGTGGAAATAGCAGCGCCTATTGCGGGGCTTCTGCTTTCGGCAATTATTTCAGATACGGTTCTTTTCAAATCACCAACCTGCACCGCTTACGATATGAAGACGGCCGAACGTCTGGCAGGTATCGCGGACGTTAAAATGGTTCAGTACGGCATGGATATGCTGAAAGCGGGTTCGGGCATTGGTGGTATGTCGCCGATGGAGATCGTGAAAAACGACATGAAAGAATTTCAATTCGGGGATTATCATGTCCTGATCAGCCAAATCTCCGTCATGGGCTACGAGGAAATCATGGCGCTGAAGGACCAGCTGCTGGAAAGTATGAGCGCGGTTTCTGAGCAGGAAAATTTCGATCTTATGCTGCTGATGGTGACGAATATTTTGGAAGAAAGCACGGAGCTTTTGTATGTGGGCTCACCGAAAACGCTGATCGGCGATGCCTTTAAGAAAGACGCCTCGGGAAACTCTATCTATTTGCCCGGGGTCATGTCGCGTAAAAAGCAGATCGTTCCGCCCATGTCTGAGGCCGTGCGGCGACTCCAGAATTAAAATGGATTCGGCAGGCTGCCGCGAAAATGCGGCAGCCTGTTTTCTATCGAAGGGGAATTAATGGGGCCAGGAGGTTTATGTGGATATTTTTCAGGGATTAAACGATAAGCAGAAAGAGGCGGTGACATGCCTTTCCGGGCCGCTTCTCATTATGGCCGGAGCCGGTTCCGGAAAGACGAAAGTCCTGACCTGTCGGATTGCGAATCTTTTGGCGCATGATGTGCCGGCGTATCGAATATTAGCTATCACCTTTACGAATAAAGCGGCGGCGGAAATGCGCGAGCGGGTCGATCGCTTGATTGGCGAGGAGGCGCATAACGTCTGGCTGAGTACTTTCCATTCTTTTTGCGCGCGGTTTTTACGGAGGGAGATAGAAGCGGTGGGCGGTTATAAGAAAAATTTTGTAATTTACGACGCCGCCGATTCCCGAACGCTGATCAAAAACACGTTGAAAGCGCTTGATCTTGACGATAAACAATATCCGCCCGGCAGTGTCCAGGCCGCGATTTCCAACGCGAAAAACCAGATGATGAACGCGCGGGATATGGCGCGCGCTGCCGATACCTTTTCCCAGAAAAAAATCGCCGAAGTTTATGAGGCTTATGAAAACGCTCTAAGGCAAAATAACGCGCTGGATTTTGACGATTTGTTGTTATTTACGGTAGCAATTTTAGACAAAAATGAAGAGATCCGCGCTAAGTATCAGGATCGGTTTCAATACATTCTGGTGGATGAGTATCAGGATACGAATGGCGCGCAATACCAGCTGACGAAACTCTTGGCGGCCAAGCATCACAATTTGTGCGTCGTCGGCGACGCTGACCAGTCGATTTACGGCTGGCGGGGAGCAGATATTCGCAATATTATGGATTTTGAGGCGGATTATCCTGAGGCGAAGGTTATTCGTTTGGAGCAGAATTATCGCTCGACGCGAACGATTCTGGCGGCGGCAAACGCCATTATTCAGCACAATCAAAACCGCAAAGAGAAAAATCTCTGGACGGAAAACGTAGCGGGAGAAAAGATCACCCTTTACGTCGCCAACGACGAACGGGACGAGGCCGATTTTATCGCTAACGCAGTCAGACGGGAAATGGCGCAATCTTCGCAAACCGCGTCTTATAATGATTTTGCCGTCCTATATCGAACTAACGCGCAATCGCGGGTACTGGAAGAAGGCTTTATGCGCTATGGGCTTCCTTATACGATGGTCGGGGGGCTGAAATTTTATGAACGTAAAGAGATTAAAGATATCATCGCTTATCTGCGCCTGATTTTTAATCCCTTAGACGCGATGAGCCTGCGCCGGATTATCAATGTTCCCCGACGAGGTCTGGGCGATACCAGTTTATCCCGGATTGAGGCTTACGCGGCGGAGCAAGGGCTGAATCTGTTCGACGTCATTTCCAGCCCCGAATATTTAGAAGATGTACCCCGCCTGAACGCGCGGGCGCGTCATGTTCTGACAGATTTTGCCGCCCTGATTTTCGATTTATTAGCCGAGGTGGAAACGTTGCCCCTGGCTCAGCTGGTAGAAAAGGTTTTGGAGGCGACGGGTTATAATGATGAACTGACGAAGGAGAATAAGCCGGAGAATGAAGCCCGGTTGGAAAACCTGAAAGAGTTTATCAGCGTCGCTAAAGATTTTGAGGCGAGTGGAGAGACGCCTGATTTGGAGAATTTTTTGAACCACATCGCCTTGATCTCGGATATTGACGAAGCCGACATAGCGGGGGATCGCGTTACGCTGATGACGCTTCACTCGGCGAAGGGGTTGGAATTTCCCGTTGTCTTCCTTGCTGGAATGGAGGAAGGGCTGTTTCCGCACGCTCGAACCTTGATGGAGCCGGATGCCTTGGAAGAAGAACGACGTACCTGTTATGTAGGAATTACGCGGGCGCAACGTAAGCTATACCTTAGCTACGCTAAACAACGCATGATCTTTGGCCATTTAACGGTATACCCGCCGTCGCGTTTCTTGACGGAAATCCCCGCCGAATTTATGGAAGCGTTTGCCGCGGCGCCAATTTCCGGGCGGAACCAGGAAAAGCTGAGAGGGCGATCCTTTCCCGCAAGGAAGAGGGGTGGTAGTATAGTGGATAATGGCTTGACAGGGACGATGTCCGCCGATCAAGCGTTAAAATTTTTCTCCGGACAAGAAGCGCTTTCAGGGAGTGCGCCCACTGCACCGCCGCTTCGTCCTGATCTCAATATCGAGTGGCATATCGGCGATAAGGTCCGTCACGCGAAGTGGGGAGAAGGCACGATTGTTTCCGTAAAGGGCGAGGGAGAAGAAACGGAACTGAAAATTGCTTTCCCGGGGCAGGGAATACGTCCCTTTATGCAAAAATACGCGCCGATTACGCGCGCCTAACGGGAGGAAGGGACACGAGATGGCAGCAATGGATATACAGGCAATAAAAAAAGAACTAGCATCTTTGCGAAAAGAAATCCGCTATCATAATGACCGCTATTATAATCAAGATAATCCGATAATTTCGGATTACGATTACGATCAGCTTATGCTTCGTCTGAAAAAATTAGAACAGGAGTATCCGGAACTGATAACGCCAAATTCTCCAACGCAGATGGTTGGCGGCCAGGCGAAGCGAACCGCGGGGGTACTTGTTCCGCACGACGTACCAATGCTTTCTTTGCAGGATGTTTTTGCCAAAGAGGAAGTAATGGGGTTTGTCCGAACGGTTCAAGAGACGCTGCCTGATCCGGAGTTTGTCGTGGAAGAAAAGATCGACGGCCTATCGTTGGCGTTGCGTTATGAGAACGGCGAGCTCAGCCGGGCGATTACCCGGGGAGACGGCGTTACGCAGGGGGAGGATGTGACGGAAAATGCCCGGGTCATTACGGATGTTAAGGAAAAACTTACCGACGCTCTGCCTTATTTTGAGATTCGCGGCGAGGTTTATATGACCCGGGCGGCATTCGCGGCGGTCAACGAGCGGCAGGAGCTGTTAGGATTAAAGCCTTTTGCTAATCCACGCAACTGCGCAGCGGGAACTTTGCGTCAGCTCGACAGCCGGATCGCCAAGGAGCGCCATCTTTCCTTGTTCGTTTTTAATCTGCAAAAGGCGGTGGGGCGGACGTTCACAACGCATACAGAAGCCTATGCGTTTATGAAAAAGCAGGGAATTACCGTTATCCATGATTACCATGTGTGCCGCACGGCGGAAGAGGTTTGGGCGGCTATCGTCCATATTGGAGAATCCCGGGGCGATCTTTCCTACGATATCGACGGTGCCGTTGTCAAGCTCAATAACCTCGCGGATCGTGAGAAGCTGGGAGCGACGTCTAAAGCGCCGCGCTGGGCTGTCGCCTATAAATATCCGCCCGAGGAACGGGAAACGATTTTAAGGCGCATTGAACTTTCCGTGGGACGGACGGGACGGATTACACCGACGGCAGTCTTCGATCCGGTATCGCTTTGCGGGACAACCGTTGAGCGGGCGACGCTTCACAATCAGGACTTTATCGATCAATTAGACGTGCGGATAGGGGATACGATCAAAGTTTACAAATCAGGAGAGATTATACCGAAAATTCGGGCGGTAGACCTAAAAAAGCGCCCGGCGGATGCCGTGCCGTTTCAAATCGGCGCAAAGTGCCCAATATGCGGATCGCCTGCGATCAAAGATGAAAATGCCGTCGATATTCGTTGCTCAAATCCGAACTGTCCGGCGCAATTAGAGAGCCATATCTTAAATTTTATCGGCCGCGATGCGATGGACATTAAAGGCTTTGGGATCGCCGCTGTGCGAGCGTTAATAGAAAAGGGATATATCCGAAATGAAGCGGATATTTATCGCTTGAAGGAACACCGCGACGCGTTGCTCCAGGAGAAAATTATCGGTCGAGAAAAAAGCACGGATAAACTATTGGAAGCGATTGAAAAGTCGAAGGCGAACACGCCGGATCGCTTACTGACAGGACTGGGAATTGCCGGGATTGGTAAAGCAGCGGCGCGGGAACTATTGCGGGCATTTCCTTCGCTGGATCGCCTGGCGGCGGCGTCGGCCGAAGAAATACAGAGCGTTCCCGACATGGGGGAAATCAGCGCGGCTAATATTATCCAGTATTTTTCCCGCAGCGAGACGAAGCGTTTGCTGGCCGAATTGAAAGCTCTGGGAGTAAATATGGAAAAAACGACAAAAGAGCCGTTGGATAACCGACTAGCAGGAAAGAGCTTTGTCCTGACGGGGACGCTATCGTCCATGAGCCGTCAAGAAGCCGCTGCTCTCATTGAAGCGCACGGCGGAAGGGTTACGGGAAGCGTCTCCCTGAAAACGGATTATCTTCTCGCGGGAGAAAACGCCGGCAGTAAACTCGATAAGGCGGAGAAACTGAATATTCCCGTTCTTTCTGAGGAAGATTTAAAAACCATGCTTACAGCGGAAGAAACGTAGCGCCAGATAAATTGAGCGGCGCTTCAGCGAATATGGTATAATATGAACACTTAGCGAGCGCGACCGGAGGGAGCGGGAGGTTAGTGAGAATTAT